>LWDU01033259.1_pt1 | contig 153907 bp, 134 predicted proteins | sample 727161 | NCBI WGS metagenome assembly LWDU01 (sample SAMN04566230, study PRJNA314399) | hydrothermal vent metagenome | isolation source: deep sea hydrothermal plume seawater | place: Mexico: Gulf of California, Guaymas Basin | collected 2004-07-11
ATCACAGAACTGGCATTGGCACCCAACACCGCACCCGCCGTCGGTGTACCCAGGGTGACTTCAATGGTCTCATCGCCTTCATCTACACTCTCATCAGCAAGAATCATGAAGCTGATGACGCCTTTTTGACCAGATTCAATCGTTACCGAATCACCCTCGGTGCTGTAGTCGCTGTCACGCTCTGCGGTTCCTGCCAGGGTAAATGGAATCTCCAGTGGATAGGTACCGGCGGGCCCGTTTAACACCACATCCAGGTCAAAGGTATTTCCTTCTGCCGTTCGTCCCTGGGTCGCCGTGGTAATCTGTGGGTTAATGGTGAGGTTCTGAGTATCTATACCCACATTACCGGCGGCATCGGTTGCGGTCCAGGTAATAACATGACTACCCGACTCAAACGGGCCGGTATTATCGGCGCTGGCGGAAAGGTCGCCATCGAGGGTGTCGGTCGCTGTTGCCTGGCCCAGGTCCACCTGGGTCTTATGGCCCGTAGAATCAGCCACCACATCGCCAGGCGCTGTTACCACCGGGTCCACATCATCAACATTCGGATCCTTGCCCTCCAGGTATTCGTCCAGGTTACTGCGGCCATCACCATCGGCATCTTCACTAGCATCATCGGCATTCGGATTAAGATCATGATCCACCTCGAACTGATCATCCATGCCATCACCATCGGTATCGGCATCGGCGCTAGGTGCCACCACCGTTACTGTTGAGGCATTACTGCCATCCCTGGCTTCGCTGTCGGTTGCCGAGAAAGTCACCACGGTTGAACCCACCTCAAAACTCTCAGGTGCATCGTCGCTGACTTCCAAGTCGTTACCGGAAAAATCCTTGGCCGTTGCCGCTGCCAGGAAGGCTTCAATGAGAGGATGGGAAGCTGCCACGGAAACGCCATCCACCGCAACCACGGTTATGGCATCCGGCGCCATAACCGCAGGTCCTACAGCGACAATCGCCGACACGACCTCGGTGGCTGTATTGCCACGGCTGTCTTCGGAAGTAAAGGTCACCATGGTCTCCCCCACCGGGAACACTTCGGGGACATCATCTATGACAACCGTTAGACCATCAACGATATCTTCCGCCGAAATCCCCGCCAGCCAGGCGACCACCCGCTCATCCGAGGCGGGCACGTCCATCTCCTCATCGACGGTCATAATCAACTGATTCGTACCAGAAAATACGGGTGCCGTGCTATCTACTACGCTCACCACCAGGGAGGCTGTGCTGGCATTTGCCGCCGCATCGGTCACCGTAACTGAGAGCAGCGTGTCACCAAAACCGAGCACATCCGATTGCAGCGCAATACTCACGACAGCGCCGGTACCATCCACATTATCAACCGAAGACACCTGCGCTAGCAATGCGGCTTCAGATGTCTCAGCACCGAGTTCACCCGTGGCTTCCAGAATGATATCGGTCACAGTAACCACTGGCGGGGTCTGGTCGATAATGGTAATCGTCATCGTAGCAGTCGAGGTATTTCCAGCAGCATCAGTCGCTGTTACTGTGACCACAGTAGCACCTAGCGGTAACACCTCGGGCTTATCGCTGGTCACGGTCACTGCACCATCGACAGCATCAAGGGCGCTGACAGCAGCACCTAAGGCTTCAATACCTGCGTCCGTTGCTGGCGTACCATCGGCATCCACGGCAGCAAAAGTGCCATCCGCAACACCTGAGATCAGCGGTGTCGTGGTATCCACCACGGTCACTGTTGACGTAGCTGTCGTCTCGTTATTACTGCTGTCTTTTATACTGAAAGTAACGGTTGTCTCGCCAAGCGGGAAAACATCCCCGGCATCCGTTGTCACAGCTGACCCTACATCACCGTCGACGTTGTCAGTGGCGGAGGCGCCCACAAGGAATGCTGCAATACTGCTATTGCTGGCAGGCGTGCCATCCGCGCCTTCGGCTTCGACGGTAATGGCGTCAGGCTCAGTGATTTCCGGGAACACCTCATCCGGGTCGACGCTGAGCACAAAATCAGCGGAAGCTTGATTACCAGCAGCATCTACTGTGGTGAAGGTCACCGTTGTGCCCAAGGCAAACGGGAAGATAGCCGGCGCATTATTGCTGACGTCAACCTCACCATCGACAATATCGGTCGCGGTAACACTGGCCAGCCAGTCCTGGACCTGGGTATCTGCCAGGGCCAGATCCTCCCCCGCAGAGCCTTCGATGGTACTATCAGCACCCGAGATCTCTGGTGCAGTGGTATCATCAACCGTCACGGTAACCGTGCTAGCGCTTTCATTACCTGCTGCATCCGTTACCGTTATCGATACAACGGTTTCACCAAAAGGAATCGGATCTGGCAAGGTCGAAGTAATGGCAACGCTAAGGTCGCTACCGTCTACATTGTCCGTGGCATCAGCCGCGGCCGTAATGGCATCACTTGCGCCGCTGTACCCGCCCGAAACAGTTGCTTCCAGATCAACAGCAGAAGGAGTGACCACTGGCGAATCCTGGTCAGTCACTGATAGCGTCAGCTGGCCAGTTGCTATATTGCCGGATGCATCGGTGACCGTTACATCCAGCAAGGTATCCCCCAACGGAAAGAATGCGGGCAAAGCCTGGCCGTCGACGGTGGGCACAACGCTGTCTGATAAATCGCCATCCACCAGGTCCGTGGCGCCAATAGTTTCACCAAATGCTTCAACCAAAGCATCATCAGACGCTATGCCGTCGGCACTGGTGGCCGCAAAAGTAACATCCGCTAGGCCCGACAATGTGGGCACTGTGGTATCAACCACGATAATGGTGACCTGCTCGGTCCCTACATTACCACTTGAATCAGTGACCGAAAGATCAACAACGGTGGTACCAAGTACAAAGGAAGCGGGGTCAGATAAGACTTCACCATCCACTGAGTAAACAATCTCTCCGGTCAGATTACCATCGAGATTATCCTCGGCAGTCATGCCTGCGATAAAATCGGTCAGCTGGCTGGAGTCCTCTGATGTCAGCGGCGCTTCCGCCTCAATGGTGATGCTGTCGTCTACGACCGTGATAACCGGGTCCACGGCATCTGCCTGGAACTCGATGGTGGCCGATTCTGCGATACCGGTGTAACCGGAGGCGGTATTTAACTTATAATTGATGGTGGTGGTTCCCACCAGGCCGGCGTCAGCTGCACGGAAAACTAGGGTCGCAAGGCTTAGCGCAGCTTCGTCCGCTGGCCAGGAAGAAGAAGGTGGAAATTTACCATTAAAACTGGTGAAGGCAATGGTTGCCTTTTTATCAGTTGCGGTATCGTCATCATCGTTATCGTCATCTGCGGCAATATCACTGGGTGCGCCGGTAATGCCAATCAAGGAGTCTTCAAGAACGCTATTTTCTGCCATACTCACAAATTCCAGCTTAGTGCTGTCAAAATAGATGGACACACCAAGGCCAGTCGTCTGAGTATTCGCCGGACTGGTGGCATATTCGATGGACAGAGATATATCCTCACTGCCGGCAACCTGAGAGGTTGCAGATGGATTGGTGGTCACGATCTGGTCATCGGCCGTCGCTGCTGAGGCAATGCAGATGCTAAAAAATAGAATAACTAGTGCTCTTAGGCTTTTAGCGGTAAGAATTCTCATCAAATTAATCCTTTATATTGATGTTAAAATTGTCCTTGATAAGGACTAAGATTACAAGTCAACCCGGTTACTCCATCGCAGCACACTGACTTACAGATCAATGGACGTTGATGCAGCACTGCCGTTATAGGCGGACGCCGTATTTAAACGATAATTAATTGTCGTCATGCCAGCACTGTCACGAACCGCTGTGTTAAACAAAAGGGTGGCGATGACAACGCCCTCGACCATTCCGGTCCAGGCGGTGCTCGGTGGGAACCTGCCGTTAAAGCTGGTAAAAGCAATGGTGGCAACTTTATCGGTACTTCCATCTGCATCGTTATCATCTGAATCATCGGCAATGTGCCCTGACTGTGACGTAATACCGATCAGTGAATCTGCTACCGCGGAATCTGCCGACATACTGATAAAATCCAGCTGGGAACTGTCAAAATACACCGATACACCCAGGCCGGTTGTCTGCTGATTTTCCGGGCTGGTCTGATAGCTCAGGACCAACATAATGTCGGCACCACCTGATCCTGCTATGACCTCGCCACTGACGATCTGTTGGTCTGCTGCAAGCTTCCCGCTCAAGCCAATACTCAGCAGGATTGCACTGATCCCATAGAGCCGTAAACTGGCCAAGAGTGGCGCCATTTTGATCCGGTACATAGCCAAAATCCCCCTATTCAGATAAATAGTAGATTGCTTTAAACTGAGCGTTAATTCAAGCTGACCACGACGTAATGCCCTATTTAGAAGGCGTAATGTCCTATTTAGAAGGCGTAATGCCCTATTTATTTGATGTTTCGCATCAACTGATTTGAACATACTTAAAAAACAGGCCCAGCAAACCATGATTCCAGACAATGAGAAATACTTCAGCCTGGCGACACAGAAAAGGGATGGTAGCCTGGTGTGGACGCCGGTCTGGTTTGCCCGGGCTCAGGCCCAACCCGATTATTATGTGTTTTCAGCGGGTGATGCCGGCAAGGTCAAGCGAATACGAAACTTTCCCAATGCTCAGATTGCAGCCTGTGACATGTCCGGCAAGGTCCACGGCAAGGCTTTCCCCGGGCACGCAGTACTGATCAACGATCAGCAAACAACGGCACTTGCCTACCAATTGCTGGTGAACAAGTACGGCTGGCAGCTGAGACTCACTAACCTTTTTTCTCGCCTGTTCGGCCGATATAATGCTAGGCAGATGATAAAAATTTCGCTGTCAGTTAGCGATTGAGCGCCCTTACGAGAGGCATTACAGGGGCATTGCCTGTATTCATGCCATTAACGACCCTGATATCACAAGGGACTCGCGGTCAGACTGATCTACCTGGGTTGTCTCAGCCACAACCCATCTGAAGAGCCGCCCATAGATAGAAGGGTTGCTCTTGAAGGGCCGCTCATAAAAGGATCACTCCTAAAGAGTCGCTCATAAACGGCCACTCAAAAAGACTGGTCATAAAAAGGCTGGCCATAAAAAGACTGCTAAAAAAAGCACGCTCAAAAAAAGGCGCCCCACATGCAAATCAACAATGCCGTCATCAACGCTCTCTGCCATTATGCAGACTTCTCCGGCAGGACAACTCGAGAACAGTACTGGTGGTTTACCACAGCCGTGGTACTGGCCAGCGTCATCTTGAGCCTGGTCCATATTGCTACCAGGTTCTCAGTATTCACCGAGGCTCTTTCATTGATTTTTAATCTCGGTATCCTTATCCCCAGCATCTCAATATCAGTCAGGCGACTGCACGACATCAATAAGTCCGGCTGGTGGCTGCTGATCGCTTTTACTATCATTGGCCTTCTGCCAATCGCCTACTGGGCTGTCAGGCCTTCAGATAGTTCGGTTAACGACTATGGTTTGCCTGCCAGTTGATCTGGAACCCAGCAAAAAACAGCCTTAGCTAAATGACGGGCCAGGCCGATTCAAAGCAGGCCTTGATGATTATTTCACTGAAAACCGTTATCGCACGATTTGTGTCGCCGAATCCGCCCGTCGCTTAACGTGCTGGGTCTGTTGTATTTTATAACCCGCCTTGACTTGCTATCCGCGTTGACAGCAAGTCAAGGCGGATTAATCAGGTTTTTCACGTCATAACGTTGACGCCATGATTCCAGCATCGTTAACTGGTCCAAGACACAGAGGAAACAACAAATGGGCTTCTCGATGTTCCTGGTAGGCATAACCATTGTCTGTGCTGGCATCTGTCATTATCTTGCTAAGCGCAAGGGTTTTAAACCCTCGTTCTGGATTATCATGGGAGCCTGTCTCGGCCCCCTTGCGGTCATCCTGATACTGATCAAACCTGCTACCAGAAAGAGTTAAAATAACGATGAGGAACGACGATGGGGAACAGAGACAGGAAACAAACGGATAAAAAACAGAAAGAAATGAATTATGCATATAAATCAGTGCCTAAAGTGCATTACCTCTATATATGTTAAGACTATCTACAGGCAGTTTTATGCTTAGCGCTGGCATCTGACAGGGCCAGCCACCCTGTCGATTTGAACGCTAACCCAGGACCAGTTGTTCTACCGTGCGCCAGCCCGAGGTTGAATGCATGTCCAGCTTTACCGGGATAATTATAATGTGATCAACTCCCTGGGTACGCTGTGCCTGGTAGCGTTCACGAATGCGATCAACACTACCCCAGGCAATCAGTGCATCGATGAAATGGTCTGCGCCACCGTCCGCAAAATCAGCGTCAGCAAAGCCCCGCTCGCGCCATGCCCTGTGATAATTGGTAAGCGGCATATATATGGCGATCGCCTTTCGAGCCATATCACGAGCCTGTGCGGGATCCTCTATAAAAACGCTGGGCTGCATCAAGATGAGTTTCCCGTCACCCAGTCTGTGTTTCGCTTCAGCGCTGTAATCGAGCGTTTGCAGATAGGTAAATGCGCCATCGAGTCTGTTGCCGGCAAATGCCATTAATTTAGGACCATGGGCGGCTAAGAACCTGGGAACATGGCCCGACTGCGGAAACATGAGTTCCGCCTCATCAAAACGATCTATAAAATCATTCATCTTCTTCAGCGGAGCCAACCAGTCATGCCCCCGCGGAGCGTTACCCACTTTATTGGATAATCCCAGGCCAAGGTCAAACCGGTCCCCATAACCATCTGCCAGCGAATAAGCTGCCGCCTTGGTTGCCCGTGCGTCGCGCACATAGACGTTGGCAATGGCTGTGCCAACCCTGACGTTGCGGGTAGCACCAAGAATTAAAGCACAGGTGACGAACGGGTCCCGGCCATACAGCTCTGGAACCCAGATCGTATCAATGCCCGCTTCTTCTGCTCCGCGAGCGTAGGCAGCCAGCTGTTGATTGTCCATTCTGTCTGCCGGGCACATAACGCCGTATTCAACTGAAGTTGGTGCGGATTTTGAATGCTGCACAGAAGCTGTTGATTCACTCATATCACATTCCTTTTTATTATCTCGTTGTTCAAGACTTGCTATCCTACTGATCTTATCAGGCTGAGTCCTTAGCAGGCTATCTGGTTACAGAGCTATCTACGCTTTGCAATGGGCGCCGAAAACACCCGCTAGATAACCCGTTAAATACCGGCTCAACAGCACCTGCCCTGCACAACCCATTCACCTGGCCCGCTGCAGCGACCCAGCTTTGATCTACCTGGGTGAACTGTGAACGTTATTATGAACATCTACCTGGCTCTAACCTGCCAGAGAATCGCGCCGCTCGCACCCCTGCCACCACACAGGCCACTTATCGCTGACCATGATTATCCCTGCGCGGCGATTCAAATTCGGCCCTAAAACAAAACCCCGGTGCCCAATCAGGTTGCGAACAAGACGCTCCAACGGACAAAACAAGGTTCCAGTGCGCCCAAAAAACCCATTATCCCCAAATGCTTAATGGTATACACTTAACCCTCGCAGTGAATGGCCAATGAAACATCAAACAGATAAGCTTGATGCCTATGACCGATAAAACCCTTTTCGACTATCTCCGCGAACTCGTCTCGCAGGGTATCGACCCCAAAGACCGGGAAACAGAGATATGGGCGGCCTACGGACAGGAAGTGGCCATATTTGTGCTCGATTCAGTCGGCTTTTCAAGAACCACCGAGTCCAGTGGAATTGTTCATTTCCTGTCCAAGATGATGCAGATGCGCGAACGGGTCATGCCGGTGTTTGATGCATTCAAGCCCATTCACCTGAGGCTTGCAGCAGATAATATTTTTGCAGCATTCAGGAGCGCAGATGATGCCATTAGCGCAGCAGTCCAGGTTCAGGCGGCCTTGAAATCCAGCGGCATCATGCTCAATCAGGACGAGCCTTTTCAGGCCTGTATCGGCATTGGCTTCGGCAAGCTGCTATTCTCGCAGACGCTGGAGGGGTATTTTGGCGATGAGATGAATCTGGCATCCAAGCTGGGAGAAGACGTTGCCAAGGGTGGTGAAATCCTCATCACAACGCGTGCCTGGAGTTGTGCCCAAAATCAAGATGCCAGCCGAGTGCGTCAGCGCCAGCTGGAAATCGCCGGCATGTCAATTAGCTACTTCGCCCTCGACGTCCCCTGATACGCTGTGATAACACCACTAAATAGGTATTGAACGTCAATATTTACTATTATATATATTAAAATCATTGGCTTATATCAGGTTTAAAATGTTTTACATACACTCAATCTATTAACCGTGACGCCGGTCCGTAATCGAGCGAACAACGTCGTGTCAGAGCAGTCGTTCTTCTATGTGGACTGCCCGGCGCGGGTCGTTCAGCTTGGGAATGTGTCGCCACAAATTTTGATTACAGTAACGCTTGGAATCGAACCAAAGGCATTCTTTACGAAACCTCATTGCTTTTGAAGAGCAAGACAGAGACCACCCTGCTTACGCTACCAATTCTATTTTACACCAAAGCCCACCCAATTAACTATTGCTCGTAACGCTTTGCTATTGTTGGGACACACTGCTTTGCTGCCTAGCCTGGCCGCTGCCCTGCCCAGCTTGCAATGTGAGCAAGGTGCAATTTTGCAAACCCTGGAGTGATAGTTTCGAGCAGTCGTGCTCGCCCCTACCTTCTAATACTCAGACAACAAGATCATCGGTGAACCCTTTGTTACTTTGCCTATCACTGATGCTGCATAACCCGCCTGTTTAAGCGCCGTCAGGCAGGCGGCAACTCTATCAGCAGGAATTCCCGCCAGTAATCCGCCGGAAGTCTGCGGATCAAAAAGCAGTTCAAATTTCGCATAACTATCCAGATCAACGGGCGAAACCTGAGTTAACTGCAGTAAAGCACTCTGCCTGTTGGCCTCATGTAAGGTGCTTTTTATACCCTCGACAGCAATCGTATTAACAGCGCCAGGCAGCACCGGGATAGATGCTATTTCGATTTCCGCCGTCATATTACTGGCGATGAGCATTTCTCCCAGGTGACCTGCCAGGCCGAACCCAGTCACATCCGTCATAGCATGGACATCGTGGGCTAGAAAAATACCGGCGGCACGCCGACTGGACTGACTCATTGCATCTATCGCTGACTGAATATACCGGCCCTCTACCTTGCCCTGCATATTTGCAGCAAACAGGGTGCCTATACCCAGCGGTTGGCTCAAAATCAGCACATCATCTTGCCGCAACCCTGATTTACGGACCTCGGCGCCCTCTGCTACTAAACCATTCACAGCAAACCCAACTGACAACTCCATGCCCTCACTACTATGGCCACCTATCAATACCCCACCCTCGTCGGCAATCTGATCAAGCGCGCCACTCAGCAGCTGGCGCAACAGATTACGAGAGGGTCGGGGCTTGGCAAATGGCAAGCTCAGGTTTGCCATCAACGTGGCGACCGTGCCCCCCATCGCATAGATATCGCTGACAGCATGGATCACGGCTATCCTGGCCAGTAGATAGGGGTCATCTAAAAAAGAGCGAAAAGAGTCGATGGAGTGCAGCAGGTAATATCCAGCTGGGGGAGAGAACAATGCTGCATCGTCCCTTGCTGAATCCGGTGCCAGTTCCTTGAGCACTTCATTGAGAATTTCCGAGGTGACTTTTGATCCGCAACCTCCACATTGCATCTGATCATCAAATTCAGCCAGCAGGCCCGACTTCTTATCGGTTTCTGCCATGGCCGGCAAAAAACGAAACCGATCCATAAATCGTCGATCGATCCAATCCTTCCAGGTCCAGCAGAGTGAGCCCTGAGCAACAAAGGCCCCCTTGGCAGCGACCGCGCTGCGTTTGCCAGTGGAAATCAAAGATAGAAAAGATCGCTGTGGTTTAAAGGCCCGAGTGCCACCTCCTTGCATAAAACTAACGATATTTCGAAATAACGGCTCGCCCTGACGTACCGCAAAAACACCCGCCTTGGGCCTTGGATAGTCAACTACCTGGACCGTGTCACCTGCACCAAAAATATGCGGATGACTGAGGCTTTGCAGACTGGCATTAACAGCCATATAGCCATTGTCATCGGTTGCAACACCGGCACCGGCTAACCATCGCTGCGGAGCTGCATTAGTCACCCAGAACACCTTCTGCGCTTTTATCGCCGAGCCTGTGTCTGAAGTTAACACACCCTGCTCAAACTCAGCCGCTGTAAAGTTCTCGTGCAAGACGATATGAGCATCATCCAACTCCCGCCTGAAACGTCGCCTTATCGCCGAGGAATAACCTGGCAGCAGACCCGGTGGCGAAGTACATAGATGTATCTGACCTCCCAGCTGGCTTATCCTGCCTGGCTGCTCTGCCTGAAGACGGTGCGCTATGGACAGACACAGCTCTACCCCCGCAGCACCCCCACCAACCACAGCGATGGCGCCAACCGTGTCCCGCTCTGCTAGAAACCCCTTCCATTGCGCTATAAACGAGCCTATCGGCTTTACAGCAATCAAGTCAGGAGATGTACTGCGCAAATCCGCCAAATCAGGTGTAATACCGATATCAATGGATAGTACGTCGAACTCAATAGGGGGTCGACCAGTCATGTAAACTTTATTGGCCTGAGGATCGAGACCCGTCACACTACCCTGGATAAGCCCTGCCCCGGCAAACCGGCACAGCGGATCCAACTCAATGTGGATTTCCTCTTCGCCATAATGACCTGCGACATAGCCCGGTAACATGCCTGAATAAGGGGTTCGTCGATCTGGGCTTATTAAGGTCACCTGCAGGCCGGGAACGGGATTCATGCCCAGCAGGCGCAGCACAATGACATGGCTATGGCCACCACCAAGCAAAACCAGATGCCGGGCAATTGGGCCAACTGTGTTCACGAAGGATTTTCCATGTTGGCACGACAATAATCGCCAAGTTCATTAATTGCCTGATCGGCTTCGGGTATACGCCCGGCAAAGAGGTGGAACACATGCACCATTTTAGGCCAGACCTTGAGTGCTGCTGAGCCGCCCAGTTCGATCACTTTATCGACCAGGCTCTCAGAGTCGCTATTGAGAATTTCAGTGCTACCGACATGAACCAGCATCGGTGGCAAATCATTCAAGTCAGCAAACAAGGGAGAAGCCAGTGGCGCTGTCGCTTCTCTGCCGGAGAGATAACACTCAGCCCAGGCCGCCAGCGCCGACCGGGTCAGCATTGGATCAGCGGCCTTATTGCCAATATAGGATTTCCCGCTGAGCGTTAAATCAACCCAGGGTGAGATCAAAATTGCGGCTGCCGGCAGGTCGGAGCCTAAATTCTTCAGGTTAAGCAGCGTTGCCAGAGCCAGTCCGCCGCCGGCTGAATCACCGCCTATCACTATTTTATCAGCAGCGTAACCTTGACTAAGCAGCCACTCAAATACTGCGGTAGCGTCTTCCAAAGCCCCTGGAAATGGCGTTTCCGGGGCTAGTCGGTAGTTAACCATGAGTACCCGCATGCCACTGGCTCTGGCAAGGCGCCAGGACAAATTGCGATGCCCTACGGCATCGCCCATCACATAACCGCCACCATGGAAATATAACAGTACAGACGAGGTGTTCGCTTGTTCGGGGCTAACCCACTCGCAGCTGACCTGGTTAACCTGGCACGCTTCAAAGGCGATGCCCGCCGGTGCTTTCGGCATTAAATTGCTGGCGCCCGCCATCTGCTCTCTGAAAGCTTTCACATCAGCTGCCTTATCCGGCAATTGTGGTTTAACTGTTCTTCTGATAACAAAATTCATCAGCGCTGCGCGAATACTCATAAGGTCAACTCAATTTTCTCGAAGAAACGCTATGATACTACTGAACTCGATGTAAATTGCACTAACCGCACAACTACTTGATCCTCCTAAGTTGAGTCAATATATGATCAATAATCCGGATACCAGAAAACGTAGCGCGGATGCATACTGGGCCATCAGGAGCAATCCCCTGCTAGACACTCTTGATAACCGATTCCCGGCTGCCCAGTGGTACGCTGAATTGCCCCTATCCAATTTCGATATCTCCTGGCCTGCCCCGGATGACTGGAACCGCTTTCGACTCGGTATTCAATTTGAACGACTCTGGCAGACTGCTATTGCGCATATGAGCGGTTACCACCTGCTGGCAAGCAACCTTCCGGTTCGCCGGTTGCAGCGCACGCTGGGCGAGTTTGACATCATTGTTGACTGTAACGGGCGCATAGCGCACTGGGAACTTGCCGTCAAATTCTACCTCGGCAGGCACGATCTGGTTCAAGCCGGCAACTGGTTTGGCCCAAATCCCGAAGATCGCCTCGATCGAAAACTGAATCGATTACTGGATCATCAGCTGCAATTATCCGAATTACCCGAAGCAGAAACACTGTTGAACGAGATGAACATAAAACCGATCACCCAGACCGCCTGCCTGGTTAAAGGCCGCTTGTTTTATCCCTGGCAGGAATTTCTAGATGGCACTGTTCAATTCCCTGCCTGTGCCAACGCAGGTCACTTACGCGGCTGGTGGATGACCCTAGTCGATTTCAAATGCCTTTTTTCCAGCACCCGGGTTCGATGGGTTTATCTCGAAAAACACCTTTGGCTTTCGCCAATAACTGCATCTGACAGTCTCACCCTATTGAACTATGCCCAGGCACTTGATCTATTGCAGACATCGTTAGGTACCCAGACGACTCATGTCGCAATGATTGATCCCCTTGGGCAGGAAATCAGCCGAGGCTTTGTGGTCAGCCAGGACTGGCTAGAGCGAACCAGGCTTTGAGTTAAAACGGCTAAACGTAAAGCACCGTACCAGCTTGTGCCAGGTCCGATGCCCTTCAATCGATAATTGGATCACCGTCTTTATCAAGAACTACGTCTTGGAACTGGAGTTCGTGCAGGGTTCGGTACAGACCATCAGCGGCTATCAATTCCTGGTGCGTGCCGTACTCCTTTACCTCACCCAGATGCAGCACCAATACATGGTTGGCTTCCTGAATAGTCTGCAGCCGATGGGCAATTAATATGGAAGTTCTACCCGCCATTAATTTACGCAAACCATCCTGAATAAGTATTTCTGTTTCCGTATCAATACTGGCAGTGGCCTCATCAAGAATAAGAATTTCAGGATCTGCAGCCAAGACGCGAGCGAATGCCAGCAGTTGACGCTGGCCCTGGGAAAGATTGGCACCCCGTTCAACTAGCTGGGTATCGTAACCCTGTTCCAGCCTTTCAATGAACCAATGGGCATTAACTGTTTTCGCTGCTGCTATAGCCTTTTCACGGCTGATCTGTTCGTTACCCAGGGAAATATTATCTAAAATGGTGCCTGAAAAAATATGAAAATCCTGCAACACCACGCCGATTCTCTGGCGAACATCTCTTGAATGCAATTCATTTAAATCAATATCATCGAGGAATATCTGACCCGGGGGAAAATCATAAAAACGGCCCAGCAATCGAATCATGGTGCTCTTGCCAGAACCGGTCGGCCCGACTATCGCCAGTTTTTCCCCTGCCTGCACAGTCACGCTGACACCCTTGAGGATAGGCGTACCGGGGGTATAGGAAAAATGCACATTGCGGAATTCAACCTTGCCGGCAAGTCGCTGGGGCAATTGCTTTGGATGCTCCGGTTCGTGAATCTGCTCATCCCAGTCCAGCGCCTGGAAAATACGTTCGCCGCTTGCCATAGCTCTAAACAGCACATTCAGCTGCTCACCGAGCATCACAACGGGCGTAAATAACATGTTCATGAACCGGGTAAACAAAATAACACCACCCAGAGACATAGCGTCCTGCACTACCGCACCGGCCCCATAGTAAATAATAATTCCCAGCCCAATGGAGGCGAGAGAGTCATTGAAGGCACCGTAAAAAGTCGCCAGGTCGATGGACTTGAATTCCTGAGTCAGGTTCTCTCTATTAATCCTGGTGTATTCTGATCTATTGCGATCCTGCCTCTGGCTCAGCTGTACAACCTGCATACCCGACAGGTTTTCCTGAAGATACTGATTCAAAGCGGAAACGCTGTTCCTGACCCGCCGGAAAATATCTCTGGTTGCCCTTCTGAAATAGAATGTAGCCACACCAACAATAGGCACCAGCAATAATAAAATACCGGTCAGCTCCACACTGGTTGACAGCATAATAGTCAAGGCAACCAGAAACGGTACGAATTCACCCAGCAGACTGCCCATTCCTCGCAACATCTCATAGAGAGCTTCGACATCATTGGTCACACGGGTCATGATCCTTCCCACCGGAACACGGTCATAAAAAGAACTGGGGCGACTCTCCAGGTGAGAAAACAGGTCCTGCCGCAAATCTCTTAAAGCCCGCACGATCGCATCAATCAAGGTCAACCTGTGCCAGTGACCGAGCACGGCTGACAGACTCATCAAGACAAAGAAAACAGCACCGGCTGCATACAGAGGCGGCAATGCAAACAACGTCTCTACCGACCGAGTAAATTCGATCATGCCAAGATCCGGCATAACACTATTAGCATCACCCACGATGATATAGTCCACCAGCACTCTGCTGATCACCACTTCCATTACCACCAATGTGAAACTGGCGATTAACACCAGCACACCACTAACCAGCAATCTAATGCGGTAGGGTTTCAGCCACGAAACAATGCGTTTCAGTAAGTGAAAATTAAGTACTGCACCGGAAAGCTCAGCATCAAACATAGCATGATCGCGCTCTTTGCCGGTATTAGCGTTTTCAGGTTTAGTAATAGTATTCATCTTAAACCGGCTCTGCTGCGGGCTTGGCGGGCGACATACCCTGTGTCTGCAGGCGTTCCAACTCCGCATAGATACCATCAAGGTCGAGTAGCTGGTGATGCGTCCCCTGCTCTGCAATACGACCTTCCTCCAACACAACGATACGGTCGGTATGCCTTAGGGTAGACACTCGATGACTAACCAAAATTGTGGTTTTACCGTCTCGCAGCTGCTTTAACCGGCTTAAGATGTGCTCTTCGGTTTCGGTATCAACAGAACTGAAACAATCATCAAGAATAAGGACAGCTGAATCGCGGATTAAACCTCGAGCCAGGGTTGTGCGCTGTTTCTGACCACCACTTAAGGTAACCCCACGCTCACCGACCAGCGTTTCCATCTGCTTGGGGAACTCCTCTATGGTTCCTCGCAAGGCTGCCGAATCGGCTGATTCCCAGATAAATTCAAGGGCACGCTCAGGATCATCATAACTGATGTTATTACGAAGTGGTTCGCCAAACAGGAAAGGATCCTGCAGGACCTGCGCAATCTGCGACCTTAGCAGCGCTAACGGATACTCCCTGACATCAATGCCATCAAGGAATAAGGTGCCCGCTGGCGGATCTAGCATTCGAGTAAACTGCTTTAACAAGGTAGATTTACCCGAACCCACCCTGCCGACAATACCAATGGATTCTCCGGCTTTGATGGAAAGACTGATATTACTCAGCACAGGATGTGGGCTCCTGGGATAACTGAAACTCAGGTCGCGGATATCAAAACTCCCTTGTATGCTGGCAGCGGTGAGTCCACTGGGCTGATCCACAATCTCTGCAGGCGCATCATATATTTCACAGAGCCGATCGACCCCGACACTTGCCCTGGCAACCAGGGTGATGAAAAATCCCGCCATTCTGATCGGTTGCAACAACATGTTTAAGCAAGCCAGAAAGAAAATCAGATCACCAACGGATAAAACCCCGGTCAACACCAGGTGACCGCCGTAAACAATAATAGTCAGTTGTGACAAGGCGGTCAGCCAGGGCATCCAGGCAGACATTAAAGAACCAATTCGGGCTTGTTCGTAAAAAGCGCCGGCATACTGATCGTTGGTTCTAAAAAACCGTTTTATTTCATTTTCTTCCTGTGCCTGGGCCTGGATTGTCCGGATACCACTGAGGTTTTCCTGGGTATGGGCAGCAAGTTCGGACAATGACTCCTGTACGGCCTTTGAAGTAACCGCCATTTTAGTCGCAACCCATTGGGCATAAATGTAAATCAAAGGCAGCAGTGGCAGTATCAGCAGGGTTAAACTCACTGACTTCACAAACATGGCAGACAAGGCAAACAGCGGCGCATACACCATAATGACTGTCTGGATCAGGCCGAAAGCAATCAGCCGCTGAACCAGTGCAATATCCTGGATTGCGCGGGTCATGATATCGCCCACGCCAATGCGCGAAAAGAAATCACTGCCTTGTTGCTGAACCGATGCAAATAACTGCTCTCTTAGATCAAAGGAGACTTGTTGGCCTACCCGGCGAAAAGCCCGACGTGCCTGAACTACAAATACGAATCTCAGCAGCACGGTGAGCACAATGAACAAGCCAATTTCACCCACCGAGTAAGGGAATGCTGCTGGTAACTCAGACAACATCTCACCAATGGCATCAATACCTTCAGCGACAAGATAATAGGTGCTGATTTCAAAAAAGCGCGCCCCGAAAAACCCCACGAAACCAACAATTACCTGCCCCTTATAAGGCTTAAGATAAGGCAATAATCGCAGAAGGGATTTCAATCAGGTAAACCATGATAATTATTCGGACGCTATTCTGACATAAAAGCGGTTCTGTGGCACACATTACAGTAGATTCTTATGCTTGCAAATAACCATCATGTATACTGCAGCCGATCACCCAGAGATAGGTATTATGAGCAGTGCTGCCGTCAACGACCTTCCAACTCGGACCATCACTTCGCCGGGGTTAGTCATGAGCCTTGCCTTTACCAGTGGTTTTATCATCATGTCAGTCGAATTATTGGGTGGTCGTATTCTAGCGCCTTATTTTGGCAGCAGCATCTACGTCTGGGGTAGCATCATCAGTATATTCATGGTGGCACTCTCCACTGGCTACCTGATCGGAGGGAAACTTTCTCTGCGAAATCCAGATCTGTTCAAGTTTGGTACTTTTTTTCTAGTCGCGGCCATCGCACTGCTACCCATCGTGTTCTTTTCTGATCTAGCCATGGAATCGGTGTTCACCCGGATAGAGGATCCGAGATACGGTTCTCTAATTGCATCCTCCCTGCTGTTCTTTGTTCCTACGGCAATTCTCGGGATGATTGCTCCCTACTCCGTCAGGCTCATGGTCGAAAATGCAGGTCACAGTGGTCAGGTCGCCGGCGGGCTGTATTTTGTGTCCACCCTGGGTAGTGCACTGGGCACGCTGCTGACTTCCTTCTACCTGGTTCTATGGTTTGAAATGAACACCATCGTCATCTCCATGATTCTCGCTCTAGGCGCCGCCGGTATGGCCGCCCTGTGGATTGGCAGGAAATCTCTCAGATGAGCCAATCTGTAGTAACGGCAGCGATCCTTGCCTGCCTGACCCTGCTGGGTCAGCCAGCTCAGGCAGATTCAGTAATCCACAAGGAAAAATCACTATATAGAAACATTGAAGTCAGGGAAGCGCGGGACCGCAGATGCCTTGTGTTCACGATGCGGCGCAGGGACTCTCGCCAGTCCTGCATCAACCTGGACAGACCTCAGGAAGTGGTATTCCCCTACACGAAAATGATTTTTGCTGCGTTGCTATTACAAGACGATCCGGCAAGTATTCTAATTGTCGGGCTAGGCGGTGGCACCCTACCAAAAGCACTGAGCCAGTTATTCCCCAGCGCCGTTATTGATGTCGTTGAAATCGATGCAGCAGTGTACCGCGTGGCGCAGCAATTCTTTAAATTCAAGAAATCTGACCAGGTCAAGGTCAGCATTGCCGATGCCCGTGTCTTCGTTAAAAGAGCCCAAATCAGAAAAAACAGTTACGACATCATTATTCTGGATGCGTTTACCGGTGAGTACATCCCGGAGCACCTGATGACCAAGGAATTTCTTGAAGAAGTCAGATCTTTACTCACGAGCACCGGAGTGGTGGTCGCCAACACCTTCTCAACATCCAAATTATATCACCATGAATCAGTTACTTATAGCTCAGTTTTTGGTAATTTCTTTAACTTTAGAATGCCCCTGACCGGCAACCGGGTCATTATATCAGGACCGCAACCACTGCCTTCCCGAGATATTCTAGCTGGCCGGGCAAAACGACTGGCCAACCGCCTGGCACCCTATTACATCAACATCGAGGACTTCCCCAGATATATGGCGACAACCCGGGATTGGGATGAGACTGTTCGGCCAATGACCGACCAGTATGCACCAGCTAATTTGCTCAAGCATTGACCTTCAATCGGCCAAGTAGGCATCAGGCCAATGTCGCGCCAGACGTCGCTGGAACTGGCGCTTGCCCCAGTATCAGGCCGGCTAGTGATCCGCCCAGTATCGATCTTTTAACAGTCGCTTATAGAGTTTCCCGGTTGGATGGCGTGGCAATTCTCTTTCAAAATCGACAGTCTTCGGGCATTTCAGATGAGAGATGTTGTCCCGGCAGAATTCAATAAGCTCTGCCGCCAGCGCTGCACCGGCATGATCCCAGTCAATGGGTTGAACAACCGCTTTTACTTCCTCACCAAAATCCTCGTTAGGGATTCCAAATACTGCCACATCCATCACTTTCGGATGGGTTACCAGTAGATTTTCAGTCTCCTGCGGATAAATATTGACGCCCCCGGAAATAATCATAAAACTTTTTCGGTCAGTCAGATACAGGTACCCTTCTTCGTCCATATAACCGACATCACCGAGCGTTGACCAACCTTTCTCATGACGTGATTCAGCTGTTTTTTCTGCATCGTTATAGTACTCAAACTCACCGCCACCTTCGAAGTAGATGGTGCCTGACTCACCGGGCGACAACTCGTTGCCATCGTCATCGCAGATATGCATGACCGAGGTCAGGCCTCTGCCGACCGAGCCTTTATGAGCAAGCCATTCCTCAGACGTGATCGCAACAAAACCATTCCCCTCCGAACCGGCATAATACTCATAGATAACGGGGCCCCACCAATCAATCATCTGCTCTTTGATCGGTACTGGACAGGGCGCTGCGGCGTGAATAGCACAGCTCAGACTGGAACAGTCGTATTGCAGGCGGATTGCCGGGTCCAGTTTCAGCATCCGCACAAACATAGTTGGCACCCACTGGCTATGGGTCGCTTTATATTTTTCGATCGTCTTGAGCGCCTGCTCGGCCTCAAAATGCTCCATGATCACACAGGTCATTCCGCCCAGCATGAAAATAAGCGTAAAACCCAACGGAGCAGCGTGATACAGGGGTGCAGGACTCAGATAGATACTCTCATCAGTGGCACCATAAAGAACTCTGAACATACCAGCAGCGTCGTCGTCGCCCCAGACACCTTCCGGTAACTGCCGCAAAACACCTTTTGGACGACCTGTGGTACCGGATGAATAAAGCATCGAAGTGCCAATACTCTCATCACTTATCGGTGTATCCGGTTGTGTTTCAAGGGCCGATTCGAAAGATTCAAAGCCTGCATGCACACCGTCAAGCATATAAGCCTTATCCAGGACAGGTAATTTGCCTAACAGCCTCTCGACAATGCCTTGTTGATCCCTGGAAGTGATAAATACCCTGGCATTACAGTCAGTTACGATGTACTCCACCTCATCGGCCTGAAGACGATAACTGATCGCCGTAAAGTACAGGCCCGAGCGTTGTGCGGCAACACAGATCTGCAGGAACAAAGGATGATTTTCCAGCAGAATTGCAATATGGTCACCACGCTTCAGGCCAATTTCCCGGAACAGGTGAGCCATCTGGTTCGACCCTCTTTCCAGATCCTGAAAAGTAAATGTCTGGCCGGTCGCTGCCATGATATAAGCTGCTTTATCAGGCTGCTGCTTTGCTATTGTTGCTAAGTGCATGTCGAATCTCTCTATAGTATCTGCTTTAAAATACTTGCTTTAAAATATTCGCTTTATAATATTCGCTTTATAATATCTGCTTAATAAGTGGACCGGAATACCGACCGATGTCCTAAGATGCCTTGGTCACACTAGAAACTCAACTAAAAAGCGATTCGGTCAATCACCGAATACCCGACCGGCAATAATTGCTTTGGCCTAGCGGTGCTTAAACACTGGTGTAACCACCATCAATCACAAGTTCTGAGCCCGTGACAAAACTAGACTCGTCAGACAAAAGAAAACTCACGCCATTAGCGATATCAGACGGCTGGCCGAGTCGACCGACCGGATGCAAAGCCAGTAGCATCTCGTGCAGTTCCTCTTCATTGCTGACATCCTCCAGACTTTCAACGATATTCCTAACCATGGGGGTCCAGATATAGCCAGGATGAATCGAATTACAGCGGATCGGATAGCCCATCTTTCCGCAGTGAACTGCCACCGATTTACTCAGTAGACGAACGCCGCCTTTACTGGCGTTATAGGCGGGACCGGCGCCCCCTACCAGCCCCATTATCGAAGAGATATTAACGATGGAGCCGCCATTGACTTTCATCTCCTGGATGGCCTTACGACAGCCAAGATGAACCGCATCAAGGTTAATACTCATGATCGAACGCCAGGCGTCGAGCCCTACATCCTCTTCCAGACGATCCTTACCTGCACCGCTGACACCTGCGTTATTAACCAGGCCGCTAACTGGGCCGAAGTGGTCCCTGGCGGCAGCAAATACGCTATCCCACTGCGTCTGTGAGGTAACATCCTGCTCCAAGGCAAGCGCCTGCTGACCGCGCTGTTGAATGACATTAGCTGTCTGCTCCGCTGCTGATACATTAATATCAGTTACCACCACACTGGCTCCCGCTCGAGCGAGGACTTCAGCAGTAGCCTCGCCAATGCCACTACCCGCACCGGTCACAATTGCGACCCTTTTTTCTAATCGCGCCAATGGATTCTCCCGTAATGCATTTAATTCAGTGTCGCTGAAATCGATGCCTGGTGTAAATGAAAAACCACCAAACAACTAAGATAGCTAGACCTGACCCTCCTTTCTCATCATAATTTCATTATTAACCAAAAATGAACTATAACAACATCTTGTGCTTAGCGACTGGCTGTAGCACAATATGTGGGCAACGCAGCCAGTACTGGTCCATTGCAAAAAGCGGCTCCGGCGCCTCACTAAGGCAACCAAAGCCACGCTAAAATTGTGCTCACATTACAACGTGAAACGACCGGTAGACGGAAATTTACTGCGCAGGGCCCAGTATTCAGGGTGTAAGCATAATAAAGGGTAACGAGATAAAGGCAACACCATGCACGAGGGTAGAATTGACTTAACTCCGCTAAACATGGACAGGTATAAACGTGACACTGAAAAACAATAACGGCCAAAACCACCCGAAACGACCCCGAAGATCATAGAAGATCATAGAAGATCATAGAAGATCATAGATAAAAGGTCATAGAAGGTCATAGCAGAACAAAACAAGGAAAACCTAATCACCATGGACTCTAGCGTACAAAAGCCCGAACTGAAGGCGATTCCTGCAAACGTAAATGAAATAAAGCTCCAGCCCACCTCCATGGATATCTGGGAGAACAAGTACTGCCTGAAAAGCAAGCAGGGTGAACGAATAGACCAGAATATTGATCAGACCTATCAGCGGGTCGCTCAGGCACTTGTTCAGGTAGAGCCTGCGGATGAACGCCAGGCCTGGTACGAAAAATTTTTGTGGGCGCTCAGACAGGGCGTCATTCCTGCCGGGAGAATCACTTCAAACGCGGGTGCGCAGGAGCACAAACCAGCCACCTCAACCATCAACTGTACTGTTTCGGGGACCATCAATGACTCCATGGAAGATATCCTCCAGAAAAACCTGGAAGCCGGCCTGACTTTAAAAGCGGGCTGTGGTATTGGCTATGAATTTTCCACCCTCCGCCCCAAAGGAGCCTACGTTTCAGGCGCGGGCGCTTACACATCGGGTCCCTTATCATTTATGGATATCTACGATAAAACCTGCTTTACCGTATCTTCGGCAGGCGGTCGAAGAGGCGCGCAAATGGCGACCTTCGAAATCGGCCATCCTGATGTCATGGACTTTATCAAAGCGAAACGTGAAGATGGCCGCCTGCGGCAGTTCAATCTTTCCTTATTGATCAGCAAAGAATTCATGGAAGCTGTCAAAAACGATTCAGACTGGCCGCTCTCTTTCCCGCTCACTGACAAAGAAATCGAATCAGAAGCCGTGGCTGTCAATGACCCGGAGAAAGTACTCTGGCGAAGTTTCCCGGTCAAGAATCGCTACGCGACCAATGCTGATGGCCTGGTTGCCTGTCGAATTACCAAGGTCCTGAAGGCCAAGCGACTCTGGGATATGATCATGTCCTCGACCTATGACTTCGCAGAGCCCGGATTCATCCTTATAGACAAAGTCAATGAGATGAATAACAACTGGTATTGTGAGAATATTCGAGCAACCAACCCCTGTGGAGAGCAGCCTCTACCACCCTATGGAAGTTGTTTGCTGGGCTCAATAAACCTGACCCGGTTCGTGCAAAAGCCGTTCAGCGCAGATGCCAGCTTTGACACCGAAACTTTTCGCCAGGCAGTATCAATTTTTACTCGGATGCTTGATAACGTGGTGGAAATCAATGGCCTACCATTATCAGAACAACGCGACGAGATAACTCGAAAACGTCGCCATGGCATGGGCTACCTGGGCCTTGGCTCTACTATTACCATGATGGGGATGCGTTATGGTGATGCCGCATCCATCGCTTTCACCGAAAAGGTGACCAAAGAATTAGCCCTTGTTGGCTGGCAAACCGGGCTGGAACTCGCCAAAGAAAAAGGCGCTGCACCGGTGATGGAGGAAACCTTTGAAGTCGATGCAGAGATGCTGCGTAAAAGACCGGAAATGGCCGATGATGGGTTTAAAATAGGCGACAAGGTTCCAGGCAGAATTCTACACGCCAGATATTCACGCTATATGCAGAAAATCGCATCGATAGACCCCGGCCTGGTCGACAGCCTGGCAGAAACAGGATGTCGATTCACGCACCATAGCTCAATTGCACCAACAGGGACCATCAGCCTTTCGCTCGCTAACAACGCAAGCAACGGTATAGAGCCCAGTTTCGCTCATCAATACAGTAGAAATGTGATCAGGGAAGGTAAAAAAAGCAAAGAAAAAATGGACGTCTTTTCATTTGAATTGCTTGCCTATCGGTCTATGGTCAACCCGGAGGCAGGCCCCAATAGTACGCAGGAAGACAAGCAACTTCCCAGCTACTTCGTAACGGCAGATGATATTTCACCGATTCAGCACGTGGATATCCAGGCAGCTGCCCAGAAATGGATAGATTCAAGCATTTCAAAAACAGCCAATGTCCCCACTGACTACCCTTATGAAGAATTTAAGGATATTTATCTGTATGCATACGAACAGGGTTTAAAGGGTTGCACCACGTTTCGGTTCAATCCCGAAGCATTCCAGGGCGTTCTCGTAAAAGAAGAAGACCTGGCCAATACAACCTACCAGTTTGAACTGGAAGATGGTGAAATTGTCGAATGTAAAGGCAACCAAGAAATTGAATATGATGGCGAGTTACACACCGCAGCAAATCTCTTTGATGCCCTGAAAGAAGGCTATTATGGCAAGTTCTAGCATGACGAGTTCCAGTATGAAAAACTCTTTTATTGAACGCGCTTTTATAGACAGCGCTTTTGTCGAGAACTCTATTGTTGAGAGCGCTTTTATCAAAAACTCTGGTATGAGAAGCACCCGCATTACACCCACTCCATCTCAGCATGCCCGGGTGTTTTTCTCAGCTTATAAGGTCACAACTTAACACTGCACGCTGCATGCCTATTTCATAAATTTATGGCTGTCGAAAAATCAGGAGAATTAACATTAGTATGGCATTGAAAATCTCAAAAAATATTGTTGGTTATTCAGTCAAGAAGAAAGAGGCGCCTGTATTCGAAGAACCGAAACAAGAAATCATGCATGAAGAAATTCAGCGACCAGACGAATTGCGAGGTTATACCTACAAGATCAAAACCCCTTTATCAGACCACGCCATGTACATAACCATTAATAACATGGTTCTAAATGTTGATACCGAACATGAGCAGGAATATCCGTTCGAAATCTTCATTAATTCAAAGAACATGGACCAGTTTCAGTGGATATTAGCCCTGACCCGAGTATTGTCATCGGTCTTTAGAAAAGGCGGAGATGCCACTTTCCTGGTTGAAGAATTGAAACAGGTATTTGATCCCCAGGGCGGCTACTTTAAGAAAGGTGGACGGTTTATGCCCTCCATGGTTGCCGAAATAGGCGACGTACTCGATCGACACATGCGCAGGATAGGCCTGATAAAAGATGAGGTACTGTCCGATGAACACGTCGCTATGCTGGCAGAAAAACGTGTTGCTGCGTCAAAACCTTCAGCCGAAGAGCCCAGCGAAAGCGAGCAATACCCGCCGGGAGCCCAACTCTGTCCTAAATGCATGACGACGGCGATGATTCTCATGGATGGCTGTATGACTTGCCTGAGCTGTGGTGACAGCAAATGCGGTTAGCCGGGAACCCATCAGGATACAGTTCCAGCTTGCTGCAGCCTCCTATACCTAAAATCAAAAGATAAGCTCAAATGGATATTTATCAGGAACAACTCCGACAGGTTTTAACGTCTGGCACACAACGCAATGACCGGACCGGCGTCGGCACCCTTTCCTGTTTTGGGCTGAACAATCGTTACAATATGAGCGATGGATTTCCGGCCGTCACCACTAAAAAACTGGCCTGGAAAGTCATGAGTTCTGAACTGCTCTGGTTTATTTCAGGCTCCAATAACATTAAGGATCTCAAGGCGATCTATCAGAAGAATAAGATCTGGGATGCCAATTATGAAGATTACCTGACCCGCCTCGGCCTGGACAGTAACAATGGTGACATGGGCCGCGTCTACGGTACACAGTGGCGTGACTGGCAGGGGGGCAATGGCAAGGCCATTGATCAGCTGGCCATAGCAATCGATATGATAAAACACGATCCCGTATCAAGAAGAATTATTGTCAACGCATGGAATCCTTCGGAACTTGGCGGCGATGAAGTCGCCCTCCCGCCCTGCCACAACTTTTTCCAATTTTATGTGGCTGATGGAAAACTTTCGCTGCAGATGTACCAGCGATCAGCCGATATGTTCCTGGGCGTGCCCTTTAATATAGCTTCCTACTCATTGCTGCTGCATATGGTAGCCAAACTGACTGGCCTGATGGCCCATGAGTTTATCCATAGTATTGGAGATGCCCACATCTATCTGGATGCCATCGATGCGGTTAAGGAGCAACTGTCGAGAAAACCACTGCCACTGCCGCAACTAGTGATCCAGGATCGCAACCAACGCACCATCGACGATTTCCAGATGGAAGACTTCAAACTGCAGGATTATCAATACCACGAACCCATTTATGCAAAGATGGCGGTTTAAGGTATCACTGCGAGACAGACACACCTGGGTCCCTGCGACGCACGCTGCAAGCCTGGCATAGTAAAACGCCGTTAATCCAATCTACGGATCCTGGCTAAGGTTGAACTGATTTAACTGACTCTCGGTTGCCTCAGTCTGGTAAGCGTTCTTCCAATCACTATAAGGTATGCCATAGATTATTTCCCGGGCTGCTTCATAATCCAAATCAATTCCTTTATCCTCTGCAGCCGAGCGATACCATTTACTGAGGCAGTTTCGACAGAAACCGGCTAGATTCATCAGGTCGATATTCTGTACCTGTTTATTTTCGTCAAGATGTTTCAACAGATGTCGAAACGCAGCAGCTTCTATCTCTGTTTTGGTTGCATTATCCATGGCATGGTCTCCTTTAGGCCCTTCACCAGCGTGAGAGAGTATCACCTAATCATGAAAGATTTTAAACCCGGTCAGCGTTGGATAAGTACAACTGAGCCCGATCTTGGTCTAGCCGAGATAACACGCGTTGAACTACGCCAGATAGCGTGTTTTTTTGAAGCGACCGAAACCACCAGAATATATGCCCTCGAGCAAGCCCCTCTGGTCAGGGTCCGTTTTCAGGCAGGCGACCTGATCAACCTGCGCAGTGGTGCTAATCTGGAAGTTCAGAAAGTGACAGAGCAGGAAGGCCTGCTGACCTATCACTGCCTGTCAAATGGCCAATCAGATGACATCAGTGAGAAGGAGCTGGATCCAAACCTTCGCTTCAGCAAACCACAGGATCGTTTATTCAGCCATCAGATTGATGACCACCGCTGGTTCAACCTGCGTTATTACACGCTGATCCAGCAGGCAGCATTGCGCAGCCTTTCCTTTAACGGTCTGGTCGGGCCTCGAACCACGCTTATTCCCCATCAGCTTTATATCGCCCACGAGGTTGCCGCCCGGTATGCCCCGCGTGTGCTCCTGGCTGACGAAGTTGGCCTTGGCAAGACCATTGAAGCCGGCTTGATTATTCACCAGCAACTGCATACCGGCCGCGCCCAGCGCGTTCTCATCATAGTCCCAGCCGCTCTGACCATTCAGTGGTTCATAGAAATGATTCGCCGTTTCAATATTCAGTTCAGTATCCTCGACGAAGAACGCTGCCTGCAAATCGTCAGTGACAATCGCCCCGAAGCAATTGATGAATCAGAACCTTATCTGAGTAATCCTTTTGATGCTCAACAGCTTGTCCTCTGCAACACCAGCCTGTTCGAGGACAATCCGCAGCGTTTACAACAGGTCAGTGCAACCCACTGGGATCTTCTCGTGGTCGATGAGGCTCATCACCTTAGTTGGTCTGAAGGACAGGCCAGCCCGGCTTATCAGGCTATTGAGAGCATCGCTCAGGCAGCTGTCGGTCTGCTGCTGCTAACCGCCACACCAGAACAATTTGGAATGGAAGGCCACTTCGCCAGATTGCGATTACTCGACCCCCACAGATATCAAAGCTTTACGGATTTTATAGCAGAGGAAACCAAATTCGCTGACACCGCAGCGCTGGTTGAGCAATTGGAAGATCCGGACCTGGCGATAGCAAAACAGGCTCGTCAGCGTATCGTGGATCGCCTGGGGGCGGCATCAGACCTGGATGAGAACCTCCTCATTCGCAGATTACTCGATCAGCACGGCACCGGTCGCGTGCTGTTCAGAAATGTGCGTAGCGCTATTGCCGGCTTCCCTAAACGAAAACTCCACACCTATACAATCGAGCCTCAGAAAGGCCCACTGCCGTCACGGGCTCAAACCGGGATCACTGTAGAGAATATTAGAGAAACCAGCTTAACAACGGTTCCTGCTGATATTTCCCAGCAGGAACCGCGGACTATCTGGTTAATCCAACGATTGCAGCAATCCCCTGAAAAACACCTGGTGATCTGTTCGGATCGGCATACAGCAGTTGCTCTGGATAAATTCCTCAGACGTTATGGGGGATTGCATTCAACCTGTTTTCACGAAGGCATGGACCTCATATCAAGAGATCGTGCTGCGAATTACTTTTCCGATTCGGAACAGGGTGCCCAGGTTCTGGTTTGCTCGGAGATCGGCTCCGAGGGAAGGAACTTTCAATTCGCCAGCCACCTGGTCATGTTTGACCTGCCCATGGGGGCTGACCTGGTAGAACAGCGCATCGGCAGACTCGATAGAATCGGCCAGCAAAACGACGTCAATATCCATATACCGATCGTAGCCGAATCCTTTATGTCCAGGCTGTTTCAGTGGTATCACCAGGGTCTGGACCTGTTCTCAGGTCCTAATCCGGCAGCGCAGGGCCTGTATGAAGATTATATTGATCGCTTTCTAGCCGAGGATTCGAAAGGTCTACAGGACCTCATCGATGCCTGCAGAATTGAAAACCAGCAGCGCCTCGTGGATCTGTCGGCAGGTCGACACAAGTTACTCGAACGGTCATCCTTCGACTCCGCTATTGCTGCTCCTATCATTGAAGGTATTAAGCAAGCAGACAACAACAACGCCTTGCAGGCGTATCTGGGCATCTCTTTTGAGTTATTTGGACTTGACTATGAAGACCTCGGTGATGGAATCAACCTGGTCAAGCCAACCAGCGCTGCTATTCATCAGTCTAACGTCAGCGCAGAAGCTCAGGGCCATTATACCTACCCGGATATTCCTGAAGAAGGCATCCGCTACACCACTGATAGAAACAAAGCTTTATCACGAGAAGACGTTGCCTTTCTTACCTGGGAACACCCTATGGTAGAACAGGCCATTGACAAGGTTCTATCGGAGAATCTGGGAAACAGTAGCGTTGTGGTCATCAAGCAGCCGGGTATGCAGGCTGGAACCCTGCTCCTGGAAACCATTCATAGTATTGAATGCCTGGCACCTCAATACCTTGGCTTGAGGCGGTTCATGCCGGATAACATTCTTCGAACACTGATATCCCCCGCCCAGGAAGACATCAGTAACCAAATTCCCTTCAATGCGTATCCCCAGGCGATAGAACTCGCCAATGAACCTATTTTCAAAATCGTAGACTCCCAGCAGAAACCGCTACAGCGAATGCTGAAATCTGCACAGGCTATCGCCGATGACCAATTACAGCGTGTTATCAATACAGGCCTTTCCCAGTATCAACGCGCCAGACAGGAAGAACTCGATCGATTATCGGCACTGGCTAAGATCAACCCAGCGGTCCGTGATGAAGAAATTCAGGCCTTGAAAAATGAGCTGGATCTAGGTCTCGCCGCTATCAGCGCATCCAGGAGTCGACTGGAAGCCATCCGCGTCATTATTATTGCCTGACTGTTTTTCTGCTGGCCGATAGGCAGCATCTGCTACCGAAGTGGTCGCCCCAGCCAAACGAAACATCCTTGAAACTGTTATCTAAATTAGGCAAAAAAGGGGCCAGCGTCGCTGATCAAGCGGGAGAGCGCTGCTAAATGAGCAATTTTGGTGAACAAGTCCATTTCCCTCGCGTGCCCGCTTCAGTACAATAGCCTGCGATAGAAGAGCAAGGATCAAACCTATGTCGGGAATTATCATCATTGGTGCAGGACAGGCAGCGGGTCAGGCAGCAGCCAGCCTGAGACAGGAAGGATACGAAGGTACAATCACCCTGATCGGTGATGAATCGTTTGCGCCGTATCAGCGGCCACCGCTTTCGAAGCAGTATCTGTCAGGTGAACTCAGCATTGATCGAGTCTATATCCGACCCGCTAAATTCTATGAAGATCGCAACATCGATCTGCAGTCGGGAGTACGCGTCACGTCCATTGACCGCCAGAACAAGACGATCAGTACAGATAACGGCCAGACACTGGCCTACCAAAAACTCCTGATATGCACCGGCAGCCGCCCCCGAGAACTTAACATCCCTGGCAGCGACCTGCCCGGGATCCACTATCTGCGCCGACTCGATGATGTTGATCGAATCCGCGATGATATGGCATCAGCGAACAGCATCTGCATTATCGGCGGTGGCTACATCGGCCTGGAAGTGGCCGCCGTGGCAGTGACTGCGGGCCTTTCGGTCAATATCCTTGAAATGGAATCCAGAATACTGCAACGGGTAACCAACGAACAGATGAGCGCTTTTTATCATCGCTTACACACCGATCGAGGCGTTAATATCCACACCAGCACTGCCTGCACCGGGTTTAAAGGGGACGCTCGTGTCAATTCGGTTCTTTGTCAAGATCAAACTATCGCCGCTGATATGGTCATTGTCGGCATTGGCATCCTGCCCAACATAGAACTCGCTCAACAGGCGGGACTGGAATGCGATAACGGTATCCTTGTTGATGATCATTGCAGAACTTCAGACCCAGATATCTTTTCTGCTGGGGACTGCACCAACCACCCCAACCCCATTCTAGGACGAAGGCTTCGCCTGGAATCAGTCCCCAACGCCATGGAACAGGCACGAACGTCAGCTGCTAACATGCTCGGCGGTGATAAAACCTACGCTGCAGTACCCTGGTTCTGGTCAGATCAATACGAGCTAAAACTGCAGATGGTTGGATTCTCTTCAGATGGGGATACTGCCGTGTTAAGAGGTGATCCAGAAGCATTACAATTCGCTACTTTCTACTTAAAAGATGGCAAAGTGGTCGCCGTTGATGCCGTTAATAGCCCGAAAGAATTTATGGTTGCAAAGCGGCTTTATGGCATGCAGGTTAACGCGGACTCTCTCGCAGATAGCGCCATCGACCTGAAATCATTGATTTCCTGATAAGAGCGAATGTGTCATGGCATCAAAACCCGTTATCAAATCCCTAATACGCAAGAAACTCAAAAACCAATTAGTGTTAACGATTTGTATTCTGTATACTGCCTTGCGAATCTGCGGCGTAGCAGGATTCAGAGCCGGAGCGCAGAACCAAAATAACTTAACCTCAGCGATACTAAATTTCCAAATTACAATACTAGCGGTCAAAGGGAGGCCATCATGGCAGGCGTAAAATTTATTGAACACAATGGTACCGAACACAATGTCGATGGAATCATCGGTGAGAGCCTGATGAATATTGCACTTGCCAATCTCGTTCCCGGCATAGATGCTGATTGCGGCGGTGAGTGTTCCTGTGCCACCTGTCATGTTCTTGTTGATGATGCCTGGGCTGGCAAACTTCCTGAAATTACCGAATCTGAAAGCTCAATGCTGGATCTCAATCCTGATCGCGAAGTCAATTCGAGATTAAGCTGCCAGATTCCTTTCAGCGAAGAGCTCGACGGCATCACCATCCAACTTCCCGAATTCCAGTACTGAGCCTAACCCGGCTGGGTCTTGCCGAACCCCTGAAGACCACACGTGTGCATAACAAAAATTAACGCTCGTTCTCCGAGGGCTTTCGCTGACGCCCTAATACAAACCTGTACTTTCGTTCTGTAAAGGCTATGGGCAGGTACTGTATTGTAACTACCGCCAGTCCTGGATCAGATGGCAGCAATAGCAACGATAGACACGATGTTAATCCTATGCGGACTTGCTTCCAGGGTCGATTGAGCAAGTTCCTGAGCTATCTCCAGACAGGTACCACAACAGGTTCCCAGCCCTAACCCCGAGACAACAGTACTCAAACGTGTATCTGGTCCAAGATAAGACTGGATATCGCTGGAACTGACTGGGTTGCACGCACAAGCAATCACACAAGAATTCTAAAAGAGAACGATTCGTAATTGTAATAAGTAAAGCATTAAAATTCTGCACATGGCTCGATACTAAATATTTAATGCCATAATCCTGATCATGCAGATTACTTGCGCTATCATTGCCCGTTCAAGGCGAGGAGTCACCGATGAAAGCCATACATCCTGAAATCATTCAGCATTTGAACCAGATCCTGAAGAATGAACTGACAGCCATTAACCAGTATTTCCTACATACCAAAATCCTGGCGGCAGAAGAAGAACATGCGGCTTGGCTAAAGACTCGATTGGATCTGATTGGCAAACTCGGTCTGCAGAACTATTTACAAGCACAATCTGAATAACGTGGCATCTCGACTCTACTATCGCAGCAAAGACGGCCAGATTGTGCTCGAACAGAACGGCTTGACCCTGATGAACTATAAATCTGTTAATGACCTTGTAGAAAGTCATATTAAAGGCCTGCTGGCAATCCGCAGCCGGGACGGTATAGATACTTCTGAACTACTCAGTCAATATCAGTCATGTTCAGACAGTGGCAGGTCCTGAGTGCAGAAAATTAATATCTTTCACAGGACGCTGTATCGTTTCAGTAAGCCAGTCCAGTTAAAGCCTCACAAGCTGTATCTCAGGCCCCGGGACGGCCACGATGTGAGAATCAGCAGTTCAATACTATCAATCAAACCGCACGCAGAACTTAACTGGTTCAGGGATGAACTGGGTAACAGCGTGGCGGTGGCCACTTTTGACGAGCGCAGCGATTCACTGCAAATCACCAGTGAACTCCTGGTAGAACAATACCAGCTGCAGTCTAATTACCAGCGTATACCCGATCTGCTAATGAACAAGCCCATCTGTTATAGCGATGCAGAAAAATTAGCCCTCCAGCCTTATCTCTTGTTCGGGCAGCCTGACGACGGCGAGCTGCAATCCTGGCTGGCGCATCGTGATAACCTGGCGGGCAGCCGCTCCATCAGCGTACTGGCGCCCCTCTGTGCCATTATCGGCATGGAAACCCAATATCAAGTGAGGGACGAGCAAGGCGTTCAGTCGATCAGCGAAACACTGCAACTAGGCTCTGGCAGTTGTCGTGACCTGGCCTGGTTTTTTATGTGTGCAGTCCGCGAGTTGGGCTTTGCAGCGCGGTTTGTCAGTGGCTACCTTATCAACAGCCTCAATCACCCAGGCAAAGGCGCCACCCATGCCTGGGCCGAGGTTTATCTTCCTGGAGCTGGCTGGGTCGGATTTGACCCAACAACCAAAAGCATGACCTCTGCCAAGCACATTGCTGTGGCCAGCGCATTGGCTCCAGATTCAATACCGCCCGTTTCAGGGTCCTATATGGCTGAGTCTGAAGTAACCTCGGAGATGGAAGTCATCGTGAAGGTTGATTTAGCTAGTTAACTGCCGTACATCAACGCTCATGGTACTCAATTTAGGTAACGGCCCGAACTGGTCAGTAATGGCCACATCAGCCGCATCACGGCCGTAGGCAACCACCACCCGACCGCCTCGAGTCGAGCCCTGGCTTGGATCAAATGCATACCAACGCCCGCCGACAAAAACTTCTAACCAGGCATGCATATCCTGAGGTACCAGACCGCACAAATACCCCACCACAAACCGCGCCGGTATACTCAAGCTTCTTACCAGGGCAATAGCCAGGTGAGCAAGGTCTCGGCAAACACCATTGCCCTGCTGTTTGACTTCCAGCGCTGATAAAGGCCGCACACTGGATCCAGGTGTATAAGGCAGATTTCCCTGAATCCAGTCACAAATCCTATTCACCTGAAGGTATCCGGGTGTTATGCCCTTGACCAGATCCGTAGCAAAGTGGCCAAGCCGGTCTGATTCACAGTACCGGGAAGGCAGCAAGAAAGGCAGCTGGCTGACTGGTAGATCCTGTATTCTGACGAAACCCGCCGCAGGATTGCTATCCAACTGCGCCGCCACCGAAGCCTGAGTATCCAGCGTAATACGAACCGGCTCAGGCGGTAAAATGACCCTGTCACAGATATTCGCAAACGAATCCTTAAATTCATCCACGGCAAGCTCAGGCTCAAAAGACAATGCCAGTTGGCTGATATGCTGGGCCTTCCCCGGCTGTGGCTTGAGCCTTAATATTATCGGCGTTGCAATCTCGAAAAAGAGCTCCAACTGACACCGAACTGTTAAATCCAAAGTGGTACCTCTATGGTCAAATTTATGATCGTACCCAGACTGCAGCGAATGGTTGATACCAGGAAACCCTGACTGGCAGCAACGATGATCAGGGCTTCTTCAGCAAATCTGCTATGCAGTCCTTAGCTGGTCTGTTCTTCTAGAAAACACGATACCAGGGCATTAAATTCATCTGCGCATTCAAAGTACGATGAATGACCTACCTGGTCAAAATGTTCGACCCTGGCATTTTTCAATAATTCTGCAGCAAGATGAACTGCCGAGGCGGGGATCAACTGATCCTGCTCACTGGTGATGAATAACACCGGCATGGTCAGTTCGGCTAGTCGCTCCGGCTTCGCCCCCTCGAGCACGCTGCCCTTACCCGAGAGAATTTTCGCTAAATTGATCTCAGTATTGAATCCGCCTATCTGTTGATAAAGAAAGGCTTTAACTGGATCACGGCCAGGTAATTCGGATGACAGCGCCCAACTACCAAAAGGCGCGACGACAGGTTCTCGATCCAGAGCGGCCTTGCGCATGGCAGCGGTTATTTCCGGACTGCTGATAGCCCCTATAGTGTGAGACATTACCAACGCTTTTACCTGTTGCGGATGAGCCAGGGCAAAATTAATACCGGTCCAGCCACCCATGGACTGGCAAACCAGGACTGCTTTATCAATACCGGCATGATCCAGAATAACCTTCAGGTCTTCTGCAAAGAAATGCGAACTGAATTCATCCTCGTTGAATCTCGACCTGCCAAATCCCCGATGATCAAAAACCAGAGTGGTGTAGTCCTGACTGAAAAACGGAACCTGCTGATACCAACTGGCGCTGTTTCCACCTGCGCCATGAGCAAATACCAGCGCTGGGCCCTGGCCATAGATTTCATAGTACAGATCCACTCCATCAACTGTTCTAACTTGCATTTTTATGTTTCTCCTGGGCCTTTATTAGCCTGAATGGCTGGTCAGCAGCCGGGGTTTTACTGTCTGCATCTGCTTCATTCAACAATTGTTGTTTCTAATGTTAATTTCAACATACCGATAAGGCCTCTGACATTATCAGGATAACAGGTTAAACTGCAGCAATAATCAGGATTTGGGCGTTTTCAAAAGGTGAAATTAACCAGTTTCTGGCAAGAGTGGCGCGGATTGATCATTTTCATCGGTATCATGATCCTTTTCCGGTCAGCAATTGCCGATTGGAATCAAGTGCCAACCGGGTCAATGAAACCGACCATTCTCGAAGGCGACAGGGTCGTGGTCAATAAACTGGCCTACGATCTGAAAGTGCCTTTCACCACCCTCCACCTGACCCAATGGAGCGATCCTAGCCGAGGTGAAATAGTTACATTTTATTCACCCGAAGACGGCAAACTCCTGATCAAGCGAGTGATTGGTATACCCGGTGATATCGTGGTGATGCGCAACAACCAGTTATTCATCAATCACGAGCCAGCAAATTACTCGCAGCTTAACGAAGATATTGTAAACCAGCTAGATGCTGTGCAAAGGCGAAAACACCATTTTTTCTATGAGACTATTGGCGATACCCGCCACCCTGTCATGCTCAGGCCCTCAGAGCCTAACGAATACAACAGTTTTGGCCCCCTTAAAGTACCCCTGGGCCAATACCTGATGCTGGGTGATAATCGTGACAACAGTCGAGATTCCCGGAGAATTGGCCTGATAACCCGAGACCAGATTACAGGACGAGCCCACACCGTTGCTTTTTCAGTGGACTATGACGATTTCTATCTGCCACGAAGAGATCGTTTCCTCAGAGAACTCGACTGATTTTATCCCAGAAAGATGGTTTGGCCGGTGTTTTCACCAGCAAACTGGACTTCCTGGGGCGCCTGAAAAAACCAAAGATCGGACTGAAAACCAGCCCGGTCAGCATTAGCAGCACAACAAAAATCACAGAATAGATGAAAAGAACTTTCATTACCTCAATGTCAACATCGAAGAAACTGATGGCAACCCAGATAAACGCACTGGCAAAAAAAACCGTAGATAATAACCTGACCATTGCTATCTCCTTTCCATAACCGCGCCACTGCAACATCACTGCAACAAACCTGGTTAACACCCGCGGTTAACACCCGCGGTTAACACCCCTGCATATTGTATGATCAGGGTTCCATAGGACCCTGACGCGTTGGCTAGCCAACCTGTTTAGCGTCCCCTGGGCGCCGCTTTAATCACTTCACGGAAAGCAGTTGCACCTCAAATATCAGCAATGCACTCGGTGGAATATTACCTCGACCAGCTGGCCCATAAGCAAGCTTTGAAGGTACAAATAATATCGCCTTGCCACCGATTTTCATCAACTGCAGGCCTTCAGTCCAACCTGGTATCACCTGCTGCAAGCCGAATTCTGCTGGTTCATCACGGGCAATAGAGCTATCAAAGACGGTTCCATCGAGGAGTTTCCCCTCATAATGTACCACCACGGTGTCCGAAAGCTTTGGTGATTTGCCTTCACCGTCATCAAGCATCTCAATCTGCAAACCACTTGCTGTCGTTGTGACCCCTTCTCTAGCTCCATTCTCAGCCAGAAAAGTGATCTCCTGGTCAATATTACGCTGACCCAGGCTGTCTGCCATCTCCTGCTGAGCTAGTTGAACCGCCGCTTGACGCTCCTTTATAATATCAATGACAGCCGCTTGCTGTTCGGAACTCATCGCCGGCTGAGACTCAGCCAGGGCATCTTTCATGCCCTCTAATAAAGCGCTCAAATCAACGTCAGGATTGCCACCTTGTTTTAGCATATTGCCGAAGGAGTAACCGAAGAAATAACCCCTTTCAGTAGCGAGGCTTGCATCATGAGGCTGTTCAACGACCGGATCGGTGGATTCTGCAGCAACCAGGACGCAGGTAAAACTGAAGAAGATAAGAAACAGGAATCTTGTCATGGGTGGGTCTCGCGCATAAAAAGAACATTATGCCACACAAAAGCAAAACCGTATGGAACCTGAAGCGCCTTTAAGTCGCTTTAACGGACTTGATCTCAGTACACGGTTAATTGCTGACAATGCCCTGCTATCCTTTACACTTGATTCCCAGCTAACATCGTCGCAAACTATTCCTGTCTTCCTAGTTGAGCAATACCCTGAAAACCAGGGTTCATATGCTGGACTATAGATATAACCAGGGTTAAACAAGAGCGACCAATGAAATATCGTATACCAAAGCTAAAAATGGCCCTGCTGGGCATGCTTTTCTGCATTAACAGCCTTGCCAATATCACTGAAGACTCGGCACCTGCCTTTATGCCTCTGGTCCCAAAGGCCGATTACAAAGAGACAACAAGAAATATTGTTGCTGCGCTGAATCAGCGCCACTATGTCAGGACTGTTCTCGATGATGACATCTCGAAAATGGTATTAGAAAGCTACCTCAGGGATATTGACCCGAGCAAGAGTTACCTGCTGGCAAAGGACATCGAGGAATTTTCGGTATTTCGTCTTGAGCTGGACAACGCCTTGAGACGGGGTGATGTTCAGCCCGCCTTCACTATATTTAACCGCTATCATCAGAAAGTCATCAAGCGACTTGAAAAGACCGTTACCCTGTTGCAAGCAGGTATAGATCAATTCAATTTTGAAGAACACGAAACACTGGAACTTGACCGCAAAGAAGCCCCCTGGGCTGCATCAGAGGAAGAACTCGACGATCTCTGGCGCAGACGTGTTAAGAATGACATATTGAACCTGCGTCTGGCCGACAAGAAAAGCGAAGACATCGCTGAACTGTTAATTAAACGCTACCAGAATCGACTCAAACGAAGCCAGCAGATTCGCAGTGAAGATGTCTATCAGTTGTTCATGAACGCCTTCACCAAGACTTACGATCCCCATACCCAGTACTTTTCACCCACCACATCAGAGAATTTCAACATTAACATGAGCCTTTCGCTGGAGGGTATAGGTGCCGTCCTGCAAGTAGAAGACGAGCACACAAAGGTCGTCTCACTTGTGCCGGCAGGACCTGCCGATAAGGGCAAGCAGCTAAAGCCCAATGATTTCATCACCAGTGTTGGCCAGGGCATTGATGGCGAAATGATTAATGTCGTTGGCTGGCGGCTTGATGACGTAGTGCAACTCATTCGAGGCAAGAACGATACCATTGTCAAATTAGAGATCCTGTCGTCCAGTAGTGCCGACACCAGCCTGGCAAGAATTATCCAGATAACCCGCAACAAAGTTAACCTTGAAGAGCAATCTGCCCAATCAGAGATCATCCAAGTAGAACAGTCTGGAGAAATCAAAAACATTGGGGTTATTGATATCCCTACTTTTTATATCGATTTCCAGGCCCTGCAAAAAGGGGATCGCTATTACAGAAGCACAACCAGAGACGTCAGGAACCTGCTGCTCGATCTGCAGGAGAAAGGCGTCGATGCTGTGGTCATTGACCTGCGTAACAATGGCGGGGGATCACTGCAGGAAGCCAAGACCCTGACTGGCCTGTTCATTGACCGAGGTCCAACGGTTCAGATACGCAGCAAAAGGGACCGGGTCGATATTCTAAGCGATCGTGATATCCGCATAACCTACGAGGGCCCTCTGGCCGTACTGGTCAATCGCTTAAGTGCTTCCGCATCAGAAATATTTGCGGGTGCAATACAGGATTATGACAGAGGTCTGGTAATCGGATCACAGACTTTTGGGAAAGGCACGGTGCAATCCCTGCAATCCCTGAATCAAGGCCAACTGAAGATGACTCAGGCAAAATTTTATCGCATCACAGGCGAATCCACGCAGCACAAAGGTATTATTCCTGACATACAATATCCTTCAAACTATGACCCCGATACTATCGGCGAGAGTACCCTCGAGCGACCACTACCCTGGGATAAAATTAAGCCGGCTAGCTTCCGGTTAAAATCATCTCAGCATGCAATCCTGTCAGAGTTACAGGCAAGGCATGAGCAGAGAACAACCAGCAACCCGGATTTCATTTACCTCAATGATGCTATTGAGTACAAGAAAGCACGCAGTGAACTCACCTCAATCTCACTGAATGAAGCAGAGAGAAAAGCTCAACAAGCCGAATCCAGGGCTTTCTGGCTGGAGTTAACCAATAAAAAACGATCAGCACAGGGGCTACCAGAAATCGCTTCGCTGGATGAACTGGATATAGATGAGGCAACCCCCACAGAAGTTACCGCAGATGCTCAGCCCAGTCTGGGAGTTACCACAGACGAAGGCAGTCTCGAGTCAGCGCTACCGCTCAATGTGGCCAATATCGTGGATGTCAGTATTAATAGTGATATTGAGCTGGAACAAGCACCTGGGAATTCAGCGCTTCCAGCTACCGAAGAGATCGATGCCTACCTGGTCGAAACAGGTCAAATATTATTCGACTATATCTCGCTGATGGTTCGCCAGGCAGAAAAAACGCCCGCTCGCAGCCCCATTTAACCAGCCCTTAGACCAATTCCTGGACGATCTGCCGGGTTTAGACAATGGTAACCACTTCATCCAGGGGTTTTCTGGGTAACTCGGGCACCCTTGCTGAAGCAGCTGGATAACCCACGACCAGAAGCACAAAAGGTTTTTCCTGCTTCGGCCTGGACAGCAGCGTATTGAGGAATTTCATTGGACTCGGGGTGTGGGTCAAGCAGACCAGACCGGCATTGTGGATGGCCGCGATCAGAAACCCCGTCGCCAGACCGACAGATTCCGGAGCATAGTAATGCTTGACCCGTTTGCCCTCATCATCGTAATGGTAACGCTCCTGAAAAACCGCAATGAGGTAAGGTGCCGCTTCCAGAAAGGGTTTATTGGCGTCTGTACCGATGGGCGCCAGCGCCTGCAGCCAGTCTTCCGGTGCCCTGCTGGTGTAGAATTCCCTTTCTTCCTTTTCTGCAGCTAGTCTGATGCTGTGTTTCATTGCCTTATCTTTAATTACCACGAAATGCCAGGGCTGTTGATTGGCACCACTGGGGCTGTATCCTGCACAGCGCAGGCAATCCAGAATAATTTCCTGGGGCGGGGAGCGACGAGAAAAATCCCGTACAGTGCGACGGCATTGAAGCATTTTAGCAAAGGCCCTGGCGCGCCTGGCCATTTTACCAATAGCATATTCACGGAACACCAGTTTCTTCAACTCAATCACATGATGGCTCCTGTTTGATTGCCAGTCAGGTCTACCAATTTAAACAACAATGATCGAGACCGTGCGCCCCCTGGTAGATTCAGTTAGCATGCCTAACAGGCATTCATCCACACATTCTGAACGGTTGCAAGTTATGAGCCCTATATACCTATTGTTGATCGTTACCTTGTTGAATATTCAATCAAACCACGCCGATCAAGTTGAATTCGAACCAGCCCAGCCAATGCCTTCTGCCGCTCTGGACAGGCAAACCACTATCAGCAGAATTGCAGTCGGGTCCTGTGCACAGACCGATAAGGACCAGACCATATTCAGTACTATTGCTAACCAGGAGCCGGATATCTTCCTCTATATCGGCGACAATGTTTATGCTGAGACTGAAAAAGACGACCCCCGGCTATCAAGTTTAAAACAGGCCTACCGTTTACTGGCACAATCAGATGCCTTCGAGCAGCTACGCAACCAGGTTCCAGTGCTGCCAACCTGGGACGATCATGATTTTGGTCTGAATGATGCCGGCGGGGATTGGCCTCACAAAGCGCAGTCAGAAGCGCTGTTCGAATATGTCTGGGCCATACCCAAACAGGCGCCATCAAGGCAGCGCAGGGGTATCTATCATAGCCAGCTCATTGGCCAGGAAAATACCCAGGTGCAGATTATTGTGCTCGATACCCGGTTTTTCAGGACGCCGCTGACCCTGCTGACCGAGCCTCACATTCATGGTAGGTACACACCTTCGAGCGCCCCCGACCAAAGCCTGCTAGGTGAGGATCAATGGTCATGGCTGGCGGAGCAATTAACGATCCCGGCCCAGCTCAGGATCATTGTTTCGTCAATTCAGTTTCTTGCTGAAGGTCATTACTGGGAATCCTGGCAATTGCTGCCACAGGAAAGATCCCGGCTTTTCGATCTGCTCCGAAACAAACAGGTTAATAACACCATAGTGGTCAGTGGCGACAGGCACCTGGCTGCGCTTTATAAGGATGAGGCGAGCCTTGATTTCCCGCTCTGGGAATTGACCACCTCTTCTTTAAATGTACCGCTGTCCAGCTTCAAAACAGATATCCAGCTCGAGCCCGGGCCAAACCGGGTCGGCCTGCCATTTTATGATGCAAATTTTGCTATGATCGAGATCGACTGGGGCCAGGCCAAACTGGAACTACAGATTCGAAATGCTCACAACGAGATTGTCAGGCAAGCACAGGTGCTACTGAAACCACCAGACGTGGAATCTCATTAACTTCAGGTAATACGGATGGCCCAAGCCAGAATGCCCGCTTTCAGCTCCGATCAGATTACCAGCACCTGGCTGTCGGCTATCCTCGCCGAGACTGTCGACATCAACGAGATACAACCACTTTCATCAGGCTATATCGCGGATGTCTTCAGAGTACACCTGAAAACCACCCTGACTGTTACAGATGGGCAGAGTGTGATTGTGAAAATAGCATCACAGGTGCCATCAAAACGTCGTCTGGCAAACCAGTTCAACAGCTACCAGCGGGAGCACAAATTCTATAAAAACATCGCTTCCGAACTCGCCCTGAATACACCGCAGTGCTACTACAACCATTTCCAATTGGCGCCACTTTCATTGTGTCTGGTGCTCGAAGATGTTAATAACGGCCTGCCGGTTTCAGGCAATCAGCCTTTTCCTCAGACCAAGAACCATGCGGTTCTGAAACACCTGGCGACACTGCATAAAAGCCATTGGAACCAAGGCAAGGGATTACCTGCCTTTATCGACAACCTGGGGCAGATTGGTGCTTCTTACAACACCGTGCTCAGGCGCCAGCCTGTTCTGTCAACAAACCTGCTCAGCAGTTTTTCCTTGCAGGTCATTGAGCACTATATTCACCAGGGGCCTCCAGATCAGCCGCCTCACCCGTCAACCCTCATCCATGTCGATTTCAAGCCTGACAATTTTTCCCTGAAGAACGATCTAACGGTCTTTGACTGGGGAGACTACTGCTTTGGACCACCGGCATTCGATCTGGCCTACTTTATGATGCACCGACCTGCAAGGCCTAACTTAACCCTGGAGCGGGACCTGAATTTACTGAAAACTTATCACAATGCGCTGCTGAAACTCGGCATCCTCGACTACACCATGGAAAAACTACAGGAAGATTTCCGTGAAATACTGCCCCTGTTAGCCTATACGCCGCTGGCTCTGATGGATATGGACTCTACCGACGCGTCAAAAAGACGCCAGCTCAGCAGTAACCTCTGGCAACTGGGCCAGATGATTGACCGGCACTGTTAGCCATTCACTTTACTCCCATACCTTAACGCCCCTGTAAAAATCCAGCGCAAAGCACCCTCGAAAGACACCCTTTCGTTAGCGCTATCGTCTCATCAAGACAGTCTTGTCAGTTCTTGCGAAATGCACTATCCAGTAGGGGGGTATTTAGGTTGCATGAAGCTTCGACAGGCTCTGCTGGACAGGCATCAGCCTACTGCAGCTCAACTGTCTCTAACAATCTGTTATACGAAGCAGGATTACCAACATCAAATATCTCTCCAGGAACAGGCCAGCCGTAGACGGTAGTGAGACTGGCCAGGTAACTCATGAAGTGACCAGGGGCATCTGTATTATAGCCAGCCCCTATATAATCATCGAGATAGGTCAAACTGGCCTTTGACAATACATAGATAGGCACGGCGGTCAGATTACTCAGAGGATTAGAAGGTTTTTCAACATAACTGGTTACCCTGAGATTGTCGTCCAGGGTAACAACCCCACGCCTTTTCTGGTCTTCCATGTCAGGGTTCTGCCAAACTGCGACCTGAGGTTGCTGCTTTCTTAGAAATGCGGCCACCAGGCCCTGCAGAGGAAATTCGATGAGGTTGTCAGCCGCCAGCAGCAACAGATCATCATTCAAATCTAGCCGATCAATAGCGAAAGCCAGGTCGCCGACGGCGCCGAGTCTGTTAGCGGGTTCAGTACTACCGTCATCAATAATGTCTATGGGCCACCTGGCCTTGGCCTGCCAGGCCTGGAACTGATCATAATACCTGCTGTTGGTGACCAGACAAGTCGGCAGCTCAAGCAAGGCCAGCCGCTGCATCAACGTATCAAGCAATACCTGCCTGCCAAGCGGCACCAGCGCCTTGGGAACATCGCCGATAAGACCCTGCATTCGCGTGCCATAACCTGCTGCCAGCACAATACATTTCATCGCAGGGTCAATCCACGGGCAGGCCGAGTCTCAAATGCCCATAAGTCAGCCCGGTACTGCGGGAAAAGCCTGCCGTAATGCCTGGAGACGAAATCAACTACCTGGTCTCTGCGCTGATGATCGATTAATGCCACCGCGCAGCCGCGAAAACCAGCACCACTGAAACGGGCACCGTAAACCCCAGGCGCCTGCACCAGCACTTCATACAGAGCAATCATCTCCGCCGAACCAGTCTGGTATTGGTGGATTGAACTCTCACATGATGCATTCATCAACTGACCGAAGGCCACGACATCTCCTTTCTGCCAGGCGGCACTCCCCTTCCGAACTCTTTCACATTCGGAATAAAAATGCCTGGCTCGACGTCGACTGATGCTGGTCAGCTGTGACTGAACCTGTAAGAACTCCGAATATTCAGATGCGCCAACGGGTACCGCCGGGCTTTGTCTGCCATCGACCAGGCTCCTAATTTCTGCCCCTGCGAGCAGGCATTCGTCCACGCGCTTATTGAACTGCTGGCTTGCAACCAGCGGTTGCCTTACCCCCGAAAAAACAGCCAGAAATACGAAATCGCCCCCTATGGGATGAATATCGACCTGTCCCGAACGACAGTCCAGCACTGTCAGGCAACCGGACTCGCTCAACACGATAGCGCTCTGATCAAGCAGGCCATTCTTCAGTCCCAGGAAACCATTTTCAATTTCTCGATCCAGTTCAATCAGGTCCTGCGAATTCAGGTCAATGTCATTAATCTCTGTAAAAGCCACCAGATAGGCCAAGCCAATAGCGGCCGAACTTGATAATCCCACCTCACTGACTGCGCCATTAATCGATATCGATAGTCCTCGGGTCAGGGGATATCGGCGCTGCAATGCCTGCAAAGCACCACGCGCATAATCTGCCCAATCAAATTGACGTTGTGGCGAGCTGGATAGCTCAAACTGAACCTCACCGGGAAAACCTTCACTGCGTATGACACATTGGCCATCTGAACGCTCAGAATAATGAACCCAGATGCCCATTTCGGTTGCAAGCGCAGAGACCATACCCAACTGATGATCCACATGGGCGCCTAGCGGGCAGATACGGTAGGGAGCAAATACCGACTTAAGGCGCTCTGCGGGAACATTAAAGCTATCGCAATGGAGCTCAAGCATCTGCTCCTTAAGCACATCTGACGTCGTCTGAAGGAGCCGCATTAGGAGGCCTGATCGGCCATAGCCTGAGCCAGCAGACTCAATTCGGCTGACTTAAAGCAGTGCGCCTGGGTCATGGCTGACTCGGTCCGATTTAAACAATCAAGGATAAAAGCAGGAAAAAACGGGAAACCAATCTTCCCGGAGACAGCGTGTTGTTCTTCGCCATCAGCGGTCACGATGTAAACCATATTATCGCGCAGTGGCGAGACCGTCAGGTCAATATACTTACGACATTCGATAAACCCTTTGCTCCCCAGTATTGTCGTTCTACCATCCCCCCAGGTGCGTAGCCCGTCCGGGGTAAACCAGTCCATTCTGAAATAGCCAGAAGTGCCAGTCGCGCCTTTGAGCGAAAATTCGCCAAAATCTTCTAATTCGGGAGTCTGCGGGTTAGCAAAATTATCTGCTCTGGCCATGATCACCTCAGCCTGCTGATTCCCGGAATAGGTCAGAAACTGCTCTGCCTGATGGCTGCCAATATCACAGAGAATTCCACCATACTTGTCTTTTTCGAAGAACCAGGCCGGCCTGCTGGCCTTGGAAAGCCTGTGCGGGCCAAGTCCAAGTACCTGAATCACCTCACCGATTACACCATCGTCAACCAGTTCTCTTGCGAACTCAGCCGCTTCATTCTGCAACCTTTCGCTGAAGCACACAGCATACTTCATCCCCGTTTCCAAAACCGCCTGTTTCGCTTCTGCAAGCTGCTGCAGTGAGACAAACGGACACTTGTCGGTAAAGTAATCCTTACCATGTCGCATGACTTCAATACCAATGGGGCCGCGCTGATTCGGGACCGCTGCGGCTGCAACCAATTTGATCTCCGGGGATTGCAGTATCTGCTGAAAACTTCCCGCCCGACGGGCTTCGGGATAACGCGTCAGTAACTGGTTTGCCAGCTGATCATTAGGTTCGTAAACCGAGTGCAGGCTACCTCCTGCTGCTACCAGATTAGCCACCATCGCAAAGATATGACCATGATCCATGAAAGCAACAGCAAAAGGGAAAGCACCTGGCTCACAGACAGGTTTGGCGACACGAGCCACAGGCGCGTAATTTAAGCCATCAGACACCTATCCCTCCAATGCGATCAATCATCTTTCACAACCTTTTCAATAATCCAATTCAACAAGCCAGTTCAACAATCCGCCTCAACTATGCCTCTGAGCGATCAGCTTGGGTCAGCGTCACCAAAAGCGAGCCATCTTCATGGGCTATCCTGGAAGCTATCTCTACAAGCTAATTCTAAAAGCTATCCTTAAAAGCTATTTCTAAATGCTATTCTTAAAAGCTATCTCTAAAAAACTACCCCAAAAACTATCCCTAAAAGCTATCTCCAAAAGCTATCTCTAAAAGCTATTCTTAAAAGCTATCTCTAAAAACTGGTCTTAAAAGCTATCCGCCATATTCTCAACGACCGTTGCTTTTACTTTCCTTTCAAAAGTCGATCGTTTTATTTTATCCAGTAGCCTCTGTCTGTACCCTCTGGCACTGATCGGTAAGCTCACGGCCTTCTGAGTCCAGCCCGATAACAGCATGGCATTAGCCAGTTCAACGGATCGCAGACCCTCGGATGCGGGCGCTATCAAAGGTTCACCGCGTAGAATAGCCCCGGCAAAATTCTCAAGTATAGCGCCATGCTGCCCCCCATCACCGTCAACCGGAACCAGTTCCTGGGTGGTGCCTGGTTTTTCAAATGCGGCATTTTCCGCTATGGCTCTGGTTACGGATTTATCGTTTCTAATCACCGTTATAAAATTTTCCTGGCTGTTATAGACCACTAAGCCATCATCAAAGGCGATCTCCAAACGGTTTATGCCCGGCGCCTCGCCTGTTGTCGTGGTAAAAACACCGGTCACATCGTTGTCAAAATTAAGCAGGCAGGTGACTTCATCTTCGACCTCAAGATGGTGGTACTTACCAAAAGAACATTGACTGTACAGGCTTATCGGCAAACCAAACAACCAGCAGATCAAATCCAGCTGGTGGGGGCATTGGTTCAGCAGCACGCCACCGCCTTCACCCACCCAGGTCGCCCGCCAGTCGCCACTATCGTAGTAGGCCTGGCTTCTGAACCAATCCGTTATAGTCCACTGTACACGTCGAACAGAACCAAAAGTCTCTGCCTGAATCCACTGCCGCAGCTGTTGATAGGCTGGATGTGTCCGCTGGTTAAACATAGCCGCAAATACCTGATCGGGGTTGCCATGGGCATTGACCAATCTCAGAGCATCGCGCTTATCGACTGAAATCGGCTTTTCAATCATCAGGTGACAACCTTGCCGCAAGGCTAGGCAGCCCAGGTGGGTATGATCATAATGGGGCGTTGCTATCAGGATGGCATTACATGTCCCTGACTTAATCAACGCGTCGCCACTGTCAAAAGCAGTAACATCATACCTGTTGTGTATACGCTCTGATCGCCCTGGCCGGGTATCTGCCACTGCGGTTAATTTGAAATCAGTTATTCCTGACACCAGTTTGCAGTGCACCTGGCCCATGTTACCCAGACCAATTACCCCCAGTTTAACGATGCTCACGACAAACCAAACCCGGATAGAAATTCAAAACTCTGTGACAGGCACTCGAACGGATCTTCGCCATAGCAGTTGTCCTGTTCAACCAGGTAATATTTAATAGGGTGTTTCTCCGCTTCTGCAAGGATATCAACCCAATTCAGGTTTCCCTGGCCAACGGCCGCAAACCGCCGTCTGTTTTCGTTGTCCAGGCGAAAATCCTTTAAGTGCAGTAACGGCATGCAACTGCCCGCTTTATTAATCCAGTCGACAGGGTCTGCGCCACCGGCGACGATCCAGTGCGTATCCAGTTCCAGATTAAGATTTATATCGGGCGCCCTTTGCAACAATGCCTGCAGCCAGGTCTGGCCATCGAAATGCTGGAATTCATGGCGGTGATTATGATAGGAAAAACTTATGCCAGCCGCCTGCAAACCCACAATAACGGGTTCTGCTTCTACCAGAAACTGCGCTAAACCACTGCGGCTAAGATATTGCTCAGGCGGAATCATACCCACGGCAGTATGCCTGCAATTCCACAGCAGATGCTCTTCAATGACGAGATCAAGCTCGGACTGCAATCGATCCCAGCTCACGTGAGTCGCTGCGATATCAAGATCCATATCAGCACACAACTGCTGGATACGACCTGCCGGTATAGGCCCAAAAGCCGAGATCTGTATGCTCCGATAGCCCATATCACGAACTCTGCGCAGGGTCGCAGCCAAATCCTCTTCATTCTGGGTAAATTCCCTTAAGGTGAACATCTGTACGCCCAGAATAGCCATCACAGTCCTCGATTCCAGTCTATTGACATTAATAACAGGTCCAGGGGAAAACCGGGTTATGTCAGTGCAGGAAAGAAAACTAGCGTGAACTGACTGGCCAGGTCAAGTTAAACAAACCTGAACAAGAACCTGAACAAAAACCTGAACAAGGGCCTGAACAAGAACCTGAAAGGTTTTTGACTTAAACTGCATCTCACAGGCAAGCGCCCATCATCCGAGTCTTCCTGCCTATGGATCCCCAGTAGCGCAGTGGCACATTGCTCAACGCCTGCCACCGACATGTTTTTCTACCTCATCATAAGCATTCTGTATATCCTTGAATTTTGATTCAGCAGCGGCCGCTAACTCAGGCGGTAAACCCTGGCTTTGAATGCGGTCAGGATGATATTCCATGGCTAACTTACGATATTTCTTCTTTACCGTCTGGATCGAGTCCCCTTTCCGGCAACCCAATGTCTCATAGTGGGCATCCAAAGGAATCGTTTCATCTGCGTACTTCTCCTTCAAACGATGATAGATTGATTCACTCTGAAACAGCTGGGCGACATCCTGCAACATCGCCTCTTCTGCCGGATGTAATTCGCCATCTGCATATGCCAGGAGAAGCAACAGTTCCAGTAACATGGTCAGCATCTGTTGCTGGCCAGAAAATTCCTGATAGAACTGGTGTGCATAGTCCATGAATTCAGCATCGGAATCTTTAGCCTGATTGAAGATTTTTATCGCGATCTGGCGGGATCGATCATCCAATCTGAGATTATCTCGCATCACCCGTTCCACCAGGGTTATTTCCGCTGCACTGACCTGACCATCAGCCTTGGACAGTTTGCCGAGCAAGGCAAAAGTCGCAGTGAAAAATACCGCTTGCCGCGATTCAAGCCGGGATATACCAGCCGCCCCCTTATCAATCGTATGATGACCGAGCATACCCCCTATAATCAGGCCCAGCGGTCCACCCAGCATAAAGCCGACGCTACCGCCAAAAATTTTCCCCATCCAGCTCATGGCCTATCCCCCAGATTCAGCCATCTCAGAGATTGATCGTTCAAGCTTTCTCCCCTCCGACCATGTTCAGCAGAGCATCAGTCTGCATTGTCATCAAGCTGGCATCGCCTCGGCTTTCCACATTCAGACGAATCACCGGTTCCGTATTAGACATCCTCAAATTGAAACGCCACTGATCGAATTCCATACTAAGTCCATCAGTGTCATCTATCGACAGGGCTTGAGTCTGGTAACGAGCTTGTATAGCAGCAATGGTTTTTTCCGGATCATCGAGCCGCCTGTTGATCTCCCCGCTGGCAGGAAATTTCAGCATCCTCTGGTCGACTAGCGCAGCGAGACCTTTATCATGCTGCAGCATAAGACCGGTAACTAATAACCACGGCACCATACCACTATCACAGTAGGCAAAGTCCCTGAAATAATGATGCGCACTCATCTCACCACCATAGACCGCATCTTCAGAGCGCATTCGTTCTTTCATAAAGGCATGCCCTGTCTTACTCATGACGGCTCTGCCCCCAGCCCTGTTACAGATATCCATGGTATTCCAGGTCAGCCGCGGATCATGTACAACAGCGCTGCCGGGATAGCGTGATAAAAAAGCCTCTGCCAGCAATCCAACAATATAGTAGCCTTCAATAAAGCGTGCATTTTCGTCAAAGAAAAAACATCGGTCAAAATCACCATCCCAGGCCAGCCCCAGGTCGGCTTTGTGCTCCTTGATGGCAGCGATAGTTGGTTTCCGATTTTCAATCAGCAGAGGGTTGGGCACACCATTAGGGAAATTCCCATCTGGCTTGTGATGTACCTTGATAAAATCAAACGGCAAGGCCTGTTCCAACAGATCAATAACTGCACCGGCTCCGCCGTTGCCTGGATTGACTACTATCTTCAGGCGCCGTTCAGGCTTAACCTCTGGCAGATGATAAGTCAGCAGTCTTTGCAGATACTGTTTGCGGTGATTCAGAGGCTCCGAGCGGCCCCTGACAGCGGCATCTTGAAAGTCACCATCAGCAACCAGCTGTTTGATCTCCAGCAAGCCGCTGTCACCGCTTATGGGCACTGAGCCAGCTTGCACCAGTTTCATACCATTATAATCTTTGGGGTTGTGACTGGCAGTCACCATGATGCCACCATCAGCCTGATAGTGTTCTGTGGCAAAATACACCTCTTCAGTACCACATTCACCCAGGGTCAGCACATGCACGCCTGAGGAAATCAGGCCTTCTATCAATGCCTCGCTCATCTCCGGACTGGACAATCGAATATCGCGACCGACGATGACCGTTTTCGGCTGCAACCATCTTGCGTAGGCTTTGCCTATCCTGAATGCCACCTCAGTATTCAACTGGTCAGGAATTCTCCCCCTGATGTCGTACGCTTTAAAACACGATAAATCCACTGTGCTGCCCTTCTGAAATATTGCCACCTCATCACTGCCTTCATCAATCCAAAATGCAGTGAAGACCCAGCAGGTCCCTCTATATTAAAGCTCTAAATCTGTGCTTTAAACTAAAGCTCTAAATTTATGCTTTAACAAAAAAACCAGGTTTAATAACCCACCGCCTGGCCTTCATGTCTTGGATCTTTAAATCCATAACGAACACCATCAACAATATGAATACTGTTAGCATCACCAAGCACACTTCTTTGCTTGAGTTCATGACCTTTGCTGCGCAGCTTGGCTATTGTATCCGGACTGAGGCCGTAACGCCCGTAGTAGATGACATCCGGTAACCATTGATGATGGAAACGAGGCAGGGCAACTGCGTCGGCAATGCTCATACCGTGATCAACTAGATTGACAATGACCTGCAAAACGGTAGTGATGATGGTCGAGCCACCTGGCGAGCCGGTTATCAGGAAAGGCTTGCCCTGGTGCGTAACCAAAGTCGGCGTCATGGAGCTCAACATCCGTTTATGGGGTGAAATCTCATTAGCCTCCATGCCAAGCAGCCCGAACTGGTTGGGCGTGTTCGGTTTTATGGAGAAATCGTCCATTTCATTATTCATCAATATGCCCGTGCCGGGTATTACCAGACGACTGCCGTAACCGCTATTCAAAGTCGTTGTCAATGACACCATCAGACCGTCTTTGTCTATCACCGAAAAATGCGTGGTCTGCTCGCTTTCGTGATTGCTCTCACCCGCGCCCACCAGGTGACTCGAAGTGGCCTGGCTGGCATCAAAATTACTCATCCGTTGTCTGGCATATTGCTTTGAAGTAAGTAACGCAACAGGGACATCCCAGAAGTCCGGATCGCCAAGGTGCCTGGCGCGGTCAGCGTAACTGCGGCGCTCTGCCTCCACCATCAGATGGACCTGTTCAGCACTACCCCAACCCATTGATTTGACATCATACGCCTCCAGCATATTGAGCATTTGCACCAGCAGAACGCCACCAGAAGAAGGTGGGCCCATGCTCCAGACCTGGTAACCGCGATACTCTCCTTTTATAGGCGACCGCCATACTGAACGGTACTGCTGTAAATCTGACGCGGTGATATTACCATCGCCGGAACGCATCTCAGCTGCTATAGCAGCGGCTACCCAGCCGTTGTAAAAACCCTGGCGGCCCTGTTCGGAGACAGCGCGCATCGTCCTGGCTAGGTCCGCTTGTTTCCAGATGTCGCCGGCTTGAAAAGGCTCCCCCGCATTGGAGAATTTTTTCCTGGTTGCTGGAAAATCGGGTGCCAGGCGCAACATTCGATTAAAACTTTCCGCCATCTGCCAGCTCAGTGGAAAACCGCCCTGAGCCAGATCAATAGCCGGCTGTATGACTGCCTTTCGATCTAATACGCCAAATCTGCCATGCAATTCAAGCAAGCCATCTACCGAACCCGGCGTTCCCGATGCTTTGTGCGTTTTAAGGGAAAGACCCTTGATAATCTCACCTTCAGTGTCCAGATACATATCCCTGGAAGCTGACCCAGGTGCTGTTTCACGATGATCCAGAGAAAACACCCTGCCATCGGGCAGGCGTACCAGGGCAAACCCGCCACCGCCGATATTGCCCGCTGCGGGATAGGTCACAGCCAGGGCAAAAGCAGTGGCAACGGCAGCATCAACAGCGTTACCGCCCTGGCGTAATATATCTACCCCAGCCTGACTGGCCAGAGCAGACGTAGAGGTAACCAGGCCGTGCCGGGCGGGTACCGCACTCGGGCTGGCAGCATAAACGCTGGTCTGGCCCACCAGAAAAAATATCAGTAATTTCAAGTACATGACTTTACCTCATCGAAAAATTAACAACGCTTAACAATGATGTCAGATCTGTTTTTCCCGCCCCGCCCAAAAAGGTGCCCTGACCACCTTTCTCTGTATTTTCCCGGAAGGTAAACGCGGCAGATCATCAACAAAGTCAATCGTCCTTGGCGACTTAAACCCAGGCAGGTGATCCTTTGTAAAGGCAATCAGTTCCAGTGCCATAGCTTCACTGGCGAGCCTGTCTTGCTTTAACATAACCACTGACTTGACCTCTTCGCCCCACTCTTCACTGGGAATGCCAATGGTGCAGACATCCGCTACAGCCGGATGCCTTAACATCACATCATCGGTTTCCTGAGGATAGATATTGACGCCTCCTGAGATAATGGTCTCAGCACTCCTACCCGTTAAGAACAGGTACCCATCTTCATCCAGGTAGCCCATATCCCCCAGGGTAAAATAGTCACCTCGATAGCTACCTGCAGTTTTATCTGCATCCTTGAAATATTCAAAACGAAGCGCCGGGGCTTTAAAATAAATAGTACCAATCTTACCCGCTGACAGTCTATTACCGTCATCATCTAATATTCTATTATCGGCGTGCGGTGGTGTCTTGCCCACTGTTCCTGGCTTTTTCAACCATTCCTGCGGACCCACAAAAAAACCACCTCCGCCTTCTGTGGCAGCATAGTATTCAAACAATACCGGGCCCAACCACTTCATCATGCTGTCCTTGACATGAACCGGACAGGGTGCCGCGCCGTGCAGGATAAATCGAAGACTGGTCAACTCGAATTGATCCCTTAGGCGCTGCGGCAGTGCTAAAAGCCGGTGGAACATGGTGGCTACCATGTGAGTATGAGAGATCTTGTGCGCAGCTATAAGTCGCAGGGCTTCTTCCGGGGACCACTTGTCCATCAAAACGGTGCCGACACCATTGGCTATTGGCGCAAGGATGTTAAATGCCAGCGGAGCTGCGTGATATGCAGGCCCGGTACATAAGGCCATGTCCGTTTGCGGATCCCATGCCGCCGCAAGGGATACCGCGTTTACCGTGTCAGTCGCCCTGCCGCCAGCCGGGGTTGAAGCCAGCGTTACCCGCTTCCTGAAAACGCCTTTTGGTCGTCCTGTTGTACCTGATGTGTACAGCATCTGGGAACCCAGCTCTGGGTTCTCAATATTACTATCGGCCTGGCCTGACAGGACAGATTCATAGCTGACGAAACCATCAAGGTCGCCACCCACGCAGGCTACCAGTTGTAGCTGTGCATGATTGGTGTGCAGCGCCTCTATAGCTGATTCCGCGCATCGAATATCAGCAATAAAGGCTTTGGCTTCACAGTTTGCAACAATATAAGAGGCGTTATCCCCGGTCAGATGCCAGTTGATGGGTGTTATTCTGAAGCCTGCCCGCATGCAGGCATAATAGACTTCAAGAAACTCAGGCCGATTCACCAGCAGCATGGCCACACCATCATTAGGCTGCAGCCCAGACTGTCGAAGGGCACGGGCAAGCTGGTTCGCTTTACTGTTTAGCTCGCCAAAGGTGCGATTACCCAGGGGTGACACAACCGCTGCGCGTTCAGGGTATTGCTGAGCATGAAACGCCACTGTCATTCCCTGCAACGCCGCCTGCTCAGAACTCAATTCATCTACCATAACCAACCTTTTATAAAATACCCCGAGGTGATTATTAACATGATTCGATGAGCAAGCACAATGAACAGCTTAATTTGATCAAATTTGCAGTGACGTATTGAACTCCGCTGCGTATCATCTATGCAAAACAGACAATATTAACAGTGAGGAACTCAGATTATGATCGGATACGTAACCATCGGTACAGCCGATATGGAAAAGTCAAAACAGTTTTGGGGGGATCTGCTGGAACCCCTTGGTGGCAAGCTTTTAATGGACATCGGCCGCATTGCCTTTATTGGATCCAGCATGGGAGAACCCATGTTGGCTGTCTGCACTCCTTACGATGGTAACGATGCAAACATTGGCAATGGCCATATGCTCGCTTTTCCTGCAGGGTCAAGAGACAGGGTTGACTCACTCTATGCTCGAGCCATGGACCTGGGGGCCACCGATGATGGACCTTCAGGAGAAAGAATGCCGACTTTCTATGGGGGTTACTTCAGAGACCCAGATGGCAATAAGGCTGTGTTCTACCATATGGGTTAAATTTGCAAGCGTCGAGAAGCTGTTAACAGGCAGCGCTGCTGTGTCAGAGAATAATTTCCGGCTCAGTCAAAGCCTGTAGGCAGCGCTCATCCTTATTCCTGGCATTGTTGACTACGCTTGAGACATCACGAACTGCAATCGGGCCAGGCAAGCCGGATTGCATCAGGTCCGCCAGAGCGTGTGCTGGCGTACCTTCATCCAGCCAGGTCACCAGATCCGATGGCGCCAGCTGAACCGGAACCCGATGATGAAACCGGTTCAGTTGTGGCGGTGCGCTGGTAGTGATAATACTGCAACTGAGCAACGCACCCTCTGCACTCTGCCAGGCATCCCACAAACCTGCCAATAGAAACCCAGAGCCATCTTCCGGGGTAAAGTACATGGGTTGTCGCTGCCCTGCTGAAGATCGCCATTCGTAGTAACCGCTCACAGGAATGACGCAGCGCCGACTGGCAAAAGGTTCCCGGTAGGCACGGCTTTTAGTCAGGGTTTCACTTCTGGCATTGAACATACTGAACTTGGTTGAAGGCCCATCAGACCAGTAAGGCACCAGCCACCAACGCATCTCAGTTAAAGACCAGCCATCCTCATAGCGCAGGACCGGCACCGATTCGGTCGGCGCAACGTTCAGTTTTGTGGTAACAACATAGCGCTGCCCTACTGCCTGCATCAGTAATTGGACCAGTGGGTCAGCGATTATATTAAGTCGGCCACACATGTTCTAACTCAACTTCCCGATATCAAGCAGATCACTGTCAGATAGTGGCCATTGTGCTGCCTCAACATTCTGTTTCACCTGCAGGGCGGAGGTCGCACCGGCGATGACGCTACTGACAACACTTTGCCTTGCCAGCCAACTCATGGCTAATTCGAGGATGCCGCGGCCCGCATCCTGGGCATATTTATGGTACTGATCGAATCGATCAAATGCGGCGTCAGTCAACGCTGCCTGACCGCGCGCTCCCATACTCGCCAGGCGGGTACCTTTAGCAGGGGCCTCACCTCTTAAATACTTACCGGTGAGCATGCCACTGGCAAGCGGGAAATAAGGCAATAAACCAACCTGGAACCGTTCACAGGCCGGAATGACCTCTCGACTGACTCTTTGATCAAGCAAATTATAGAGATTCTGTGCTGATGAAAAAGAATTCAGGCCAAGCGACTTAGCGGTCCAGTCTGCATCGGCGATCTGCCAGCCAGTAAAGTTCGAATTGCCAATATAGCGGACCTTACCCAAACGAATCAGATCATCCAGCGCCCTGATGGTTTCTTCAATAGGCGTACCTGCATCCGGTACATGCTGCTGATACAGGTCAATATAATCTGTGTCCAAACGCCGCAAACTATCTTCAACTGCTTTAACGATATATCCCCTGTTAGCACCACGGTGTAGAGGCCCCTCTCCCATTGGGTTTGCAAACTTGGTGGCCACAATCAACTGACTTCGGTCAAGGCCCTTGATTGCTTTACCCAGCAGTTGCTCTGATTGTCCTGCTCCACCATAGATGTCTGCCGTATCAAAGAAGTTAATGCCTTGATCCAGGGCCGCATGCACAATTGCTGTTGTAGCATCCTCATCACAGCGTCGGCCAAAATTATTACAGCCCAGACCAACCAGGGACACTTTCAGGCCACTCTGGCCCAGGCGCTTATATTCCATTTATTACTCCTTCATTGATTTTAAACTAAGCCTATTCTTGATTCAGGTAAAGCCCCTCTATACAATCCCCCTGCCATCGGCTAACCTTCCAATGGTATTTAATCCAGATCGAAGAACTCGTGTGAGTTCTTTTTTTTTTGGAGTCCGTTTATGCGCCATCTTGCTAACCTCAAAGATTATACCGGAACTGAAATCCGTGAAATCCTAAGCCGCGCGAAAAAAATAAAGGACAATCCCAGACACTATCAGGACTGTCTCAAAGGACAATCACTGGCCATGCTGTTTCAGAAGACCAGCACCCGAACGAGGGTGTCCTTTGAAGTCGCCATGACTGAGTTAGGCGGGCACAGTATTTTCATCGACTGGCGCTCCTCAAACTTCATCCTGACTGGAATCCAGCACGAGATTGAATATCTTTCAAGAAATGTCAGTTGCATCATGGCTCGGTTGCTTGAACACAGTGACGTCCAGAAGATGCTTAGCTCCAGCCAGGTACCTGTTATCAATGGCTGCTGCGAGAAATACCATCCGTGCCAGGCCCTGACAGATCTGTTGACTATCATGGAGCATACAGACAAACCTCTGCAGGACGTTCACCTGGTTTATACGGGCGTCCAGAACAATGTATCAAATTCGCTAACCCTGATTGCCTCAAAACTGGGACTTCGCTTTACCCTTGCCACCCCACCAACAGATTCCAGCTCAGAAAGCTACGATGCTGATATCCAGAAAATCATCCATGAGAACGCAAAAATAAACCACCTTGAGAACCCGGCAGAAGCGGTCAAGAATGCTGATTTTGTGTACACCGATACCTGGATCGACATGCAGTACTTCAATGACCCTGGCCGGACCGCAGAAAAAGACGCCTTAGTCGAGCAAATGCTACCGTTTCAGATTAATAGCGCACTGGTTCAGGATCGCAACTGCAAAATCATGCACGATATGCCGATTCATGATCATTACGAAATCACCCCGGAGATGGTCAGTGACCCAAGGTCAATAATCTATCTGCAATCGGCAAACAGACTACATGCCCAGAAAGGCTTATTGCATTGGCTCTACTTCGACACGGAAACCGTCACTTGAGCGCTTATGTCGTTGCCCACGTAACCATTTCGGATCGCGATACTTACCGCCTTTACGAAGCCGGATTTATGGAAATCCTGCAGCAGTTCCGGGGCGAGGTATGTGCCGTAGATGATGCTGAAGAAGTCCTTGAGGGCAGCCCCCTGGGAACCAGGACAGTAATCCTACGCTTTACCGATAAACCTGCCGCACTTGACTGGTACCACTCCAAAGCCTACCAGCAACTTGCTCAGCATCGATTCAAGTCCAGTAGCGCTGACATTGTCGTTATCCAAGGGCTAACCTAATCTAGATCCGGTGCTGGTAAAGATATTCGAGCCAGTGAACCACCGGAACCTGGCTATTAGCCGCCAGATGTAGCTGGCAGCCAATATTAGAAGTGACAATAAAGTCTGGCTGGCTTCGATCCAGCGCTTCCAGCATCGCATCTCTCAGCTGATCTGCGAGCAGTGGTTGTAATACGCTATAACTTCCAGCAGAACCACAACAAGCCAGATCTCCTTTAACTGCCTGGATGCAGGCGCCCGCTTTTTTAAGCAGTGCTGTCACCTGATGGTCCAGACCCTGACCATGACTTAAAGTACAGGGCGTGTGTACGCTGACTCGATCGGCACTGCAATGCCAATCAAAGCGGCCCATCAATTCAGCCACGTCAACCACCTTGGCAGAAACAGCCAGCGCTTTCTGAGCATAGGCCTTATCTTCTGAAAACCCGCTTTCTGGAAACCTGTCTACTGAAAAAAAAGCAGGGTAATCCTTGAGCGTAACGCCACAACCACTGGCACTGGAAACAATGTAGTCCAGATCTTCAAGCAGAGGATAAACAGCATCAATCAATGCCTTCATCCTTAGTTTACCATCATCATGTTCGCCGAGATGATGTTCGAGTGCCCCGCAACAGCCTTCATCTTTCAGGAACTGGCAAGCAACACCCTGCTGTCGAAGCAGAGCAGTCAGTGCTAAGTTGACGTTCGGCGTCAGGGATTGCTGTACACAGCCCTTGAGCAACAGCACCCTGGCAACAGGGTTAACAGGGTCTTCCGGGGCTTGAATAGGCGTCACAATATAGGGCCTGGACAGTACAGCCTGAGCCCCCAGGCTTTTAGGGAGCAGCGGATGGACCAGTCGAATCATTACTGCACTGATCCGGGTGAGCCACACTTTCAACAACAGCTTTCGCACTAGCCAGCGCTTGAATCGAGTCAGCCGGGCCAGTCCTTTACGCTCGACTATCATTCCCCTGGCTATATCCAGCAACTCAACATATTCAACCCCTGAAGGACACGCTGTCTCGCAGCTACGACAGGTCAGACACCGATCCAGATGCGTGGTAGTTGCTTCAGCAATGGCATCGTCTTCAAGCATATTTTTTATCAGGTAGATTCGGCCCCTGGGGCTATCCAGTTCGTCGCCAAGCAATTGATAGGTGGGACAGGCAGAAGTACAGAATCCACAATGAACGCAACTGCGCAATATTTGCTCCGCCCGTAAGGCACGCGCGTCACTTTTCAGTCGAGAATGTATTGTTGTCTGCAATTACCAGGCTCCATAAAGACGTTGATAATTGAAAAGCCCGGTTGGATCAAATTCCTGTTTTATGTTCCTGTGGATTAACGCCAGACCGGCTGATAGTGGTGAAAACCGCTGTTTGATGTCAGGCCTGCCAAAATATTGCACAGCATGGCCCTGGCTGAGCTGGGCCAGGTCCAAAGTAGAATCTTCCAGCCATCTAATCCCACCTGCCCAGTCCACAGCCACCGCCTCTTCAAGACCATAACTGGAATCGACGGCGACACTCAAACGCAGTAAATTCCCGGTAGTGGAAAATTTCAGATCACGCAGATCAGAAAACACTGTATCGGCAACTGCCACACCAGGACACTTCCCGGCCACCCTGGACACTTCCTGATGGGAACCAGAAAAACGTAGAACTAATTGCCTGTCGACAAAAGCGGCCGCAGTTAGAGCGGCTTCCCGGCGCCAGGAACAAATCAGATCAATGATGTCAGCAGGCGGCATGGCAAGGCTTAAGCAGCGTTCATGCTGCGGTTTGGGTAGTACTTTTAGGCTGACATCGAGAATGCAGGCCAGGGTTCCCATGGCGCCAACCATCAATCGTGACACATCATAACCAGCCACGTTCTTCATTACCTCACCGCCAAAATGAACGGCTGAACCCTTGGCAGTAGCAAGGGTTACACCTAACAGTGCATCACGCACTGCACCACGGAAGGGCCTTCCTGGGCCCGACAAACCACTGGCAACGATTCCGCCCACGGTAGGATCACCGCCCAACTGCGGTGGATCAAAAGGCAGGTATTGGCCTGCTCCTGCTAAAACAGCATCCAATTCAGACAGGCGGGTACCTGCCCTCACCGTAATAACCAATTCCTCCGGTCGGTAATTGATCACGCCACTGTGCTGCAGGGTACTCAACACCATCAGATCAGGCGCAATATATCCGAGGAAGTCCTTGCTACCTGATCCCCGAATCCGAAGCCTCTGCCCGGACGCCCTGGCCTGCTGGATCTGATCAAGGATAGAACTGGTATGGTCACCGCCCATCTAAAAGCGTTCCAGGCCCGATTTGGTTTCTTTTCCAAGGCCTGAACGGACATGCATGGCACCAAACTCAGCACAACGATTCAGCGTTGGAATCGCTTTACCGGGATTCAGAATTCCTCGTCTGTCAAAAGCGTGTTTTATACCATGAAAAACCTGTAACTCGTCGCTCGAAAACTGGTTACACATCTGGTCTATTTTTTCGAGACCCACACCATGCTCGCCCGTGATAGTTCCCCCAGACGCCACACACATTTCAAGAATTTCAGCACCAAAAGCTTCTGCTGCAACCAGTTGTCCCGCTACATTGGCATCATAGAGGATAAGCGGGTGCAGGTTCCCATCTCCTGCATGAAAAACATTGGCCACCCGCAAGGCATACTTGTCCGATAACTCAGCGATTCGATTCAATACCCGGGACAGCTCCCTGCGAGGAATGGTGCCATCCATACAATAATAGTCCGGAGCGATTCTGCCCACAGCCGGAAATGCGGCTTTTCTTCCCTGCCATAGTCGCGCCCGTTCTATCGGATCTCTGGCAACCACGACGGTGCTAGCACCACTGGCTCGAAACTGGCGCTCAACCAGGTTTATCTGATCCTGTACGTCAGCCTCGGACCCATCCAATTCACACAGTAGCAGCGCTTCCACATCAAGAGGGTAACCTGCGTGTACGAAATCTTCGGAAGCCTTTATGGCGAGTCGATCCATCAATTCCAGGCCAGCGGGTATAACGCCACGACCAATCAATTCTCCCACGGCATCAGCGGCCTGCCCACAGTCATTAAAGCCCGCCATCAATACAGCTACGGCTTCAGGGTTAGCTATCAGATTTACCATCACCTCAATGACAAGTCCTAGCATGCCCTCAGATCCATGTAGCACTGCCAGCAAATCAAAGCCCTGCTGGTCAAGCTCAAGACCGCCAACCTCAATAATCTCACCTTGTGCTGTCAGGACTTTCAATCCCTGCACATTATGAACGGTTAGACCATACTTCAAACAGTGTACACCGCCTGAATTTTCGGCAACATTTCCGCCGATAGTACAGGCTATCTGAGAAGACGGATCTGGCGCATAAAATAAATCAAACTCTGAAGCGGCATCGGAGATGGCAAGATTAGTCACGCCTGGTTCCACCCTGGCAATCAGATTCTTTGCATCTACCTCCAGAATTCGATTGAAACGAGCCAGGCTGACCAGAACGCCTTCGGCATGCGGTGTAGCGCCACCAGACAGACCGGTACCAGCGCCTCGCGCCACCAGCGGTATGGCATTGTTATAACAGACCTTGACAATCTGCTGCAGCGCCTCGAGCGAATCAGGAATTGCAACCAAAGCAGGCAGTTGTTTCTTTGCGGTTAAGCCATCGCTTTCATAGACTCGCAGACGATTAGGATCGTCAATCAGATTGGCGCCGGGAATGTCCCTGAGCAAATCCCTGGCAACTGCAGTACTCGACATTATTAAACCAATTGATAAGCGTTGATCCAAGTATAAAATGAATGTCGATAAAGGCACAGTTGTTTAACCATTTCAGTATAATCACAGTTATTCAGGGAACAGGAAGCAATGTTGTGGAGTTAAATACGACTGAACAAATCTTAGAGGACTTCCGCCAGGGAAAAATGGTCCTTATCATGGATGATGAAGATCGCGAAAATGAAGGCGACCTGATCATTGCAGCAGAAGTTGTCACGCAGGAGCATGTCACCTTCTTTGCCCGACATGCCTGCGGCCTGATCTGCCTGACTATAACCGAAGGAAGAGGTGAACAGCTGAATTTACCGCTGATGGTAAACAAGAACTCATCGCAACACGAAACCAACTTTACGGTGTCAATCGAAGCCGCAGAAGGTATAACGACTGGTATTTCTGCGGCAGATCGCGCAAAAACAGTCAGAACTGCAGTCGCCAAGAATGCCCAACCAGCCGACCTGGTCATGCCCGGCCATGTTTTCCCGCTGATTGCTAAACCAGGTGGTGTTCTTACCCGTGCTGGCCACACTGAAGCCGGCTGTGATCTGGCTAGAATGGCAGGCTACGAACCAGCTGCCGTTATCGTAGAGGTCATGAACGAAGACGGTACAATGGCACAACGACCGGAGCTGGAAATATTCGCTCGCCAGCATGGCATTAAAATAGGCACCATTGCCGACTTGATTCACTATCGTGCACTAAACGATAAAACCATAGCGCTCATCGATAAGAAAGAAATACTAACCGATGCAGGCCCTTTTACGCTGCGAACCTACACTGATACCACAAGCAATGTGATTCACTATGCACTGGTTAGAGGTGAGATCTGCGAAGACGAGGCCTGCCTGGTTCGAGTACAGGTCATCAACACACTTAGAGATGCCTTTGGCACCAGACGGCCGGAATCAAAAAGATCCTGGTCAATTCGAGAGTCCCTAAATTACATTGCAGCGGCCGATGCTGGTGTCCTGGTTGCTGTTGGCCAGCAGAATACGGTGGAAGAAGAAATCGAACAGGTGCTAGGCTTCCCTGATTTTCCGGCCAAGGCCCGGCCGGCCAGCGACAATGGTGAGTATCGTGTTATTGGTGCAGGCTCACAGATTCTTCGCGATATCGGAGTCGGCAAAATGCGTTTGCTCAGTTCGCCCAGCCGATACAGTGCCCTTTCCGGTTTTGATCTGGAAGTTGTCGAGTTTGTTGAAGCCGAGTGAAACCGAAGCGTCTGAAACCGAAGCGTGTGAAACCATAGCAGGGCGACTTTTTTCAGTGAATTAACGTTTGACCTGGAGTAAAATCCCAATTTTATTGAACCTGAGTTTATGTCTTACCTTATACCCGTTGTAACCTCGGCTGATGCAACGCCCCTGGAAATGAAACTAGCCAGGGTTATCCGAGATAACCTGGCAAAATACCAACCTGACCTTCAACGCCGGCAGCATCAGGGCGTGGTTAACCTTATATCCAGTACGACCCCATTCAACGTCACAATTTCCTTATTTCCTGACAAGGTTATGGTTCGGCGCGGTACTCAGGACAATGCCAAAATAAGCCTGTCCGGAGATCTGGCCGCGATGGATAATCCGAACCTCTCTTTTAAGCAGAAGCGGCATTGGCACCATCCGCGATTTACCAGATTTGTGCAGCAGTTAATACGACAGGAATTGAGACCCTGGCGTGTCGCAGCAGAAGAGTTCTTTGAATGCGTCCATGAGCAGGTTGATGTCGATATCAGTGTAAAAGTTAAATCTAAAGGTGAGGACCCGTACTTCGAATGGGGGTCGGGAAGCGAGCCCGTGCTTATCAGCAGCAGTTCTAAAGCGCTGCAGAGGCTGTTTGATAAGCAGAGCATACTGATTGAAGAAGTGGTGAGAGGTAATATTCATTGCCACTCCAGTATCAGGACGACCGCCCTGCTAAGCGAATTAACCCTCAATCGTTTACTGGGTGGGCTATGAGCCCAACACCCTTTAAAGGAGAATCCAGCCTTGACCAATGGCTGGACCGCCACCATGTGAGGCGTATTAGAACCTTCGTGACCAATCTGGACGGTTTTAGCCTGGGTAAATACTGTAATCGCGAAAAATTTCTAGGAGCGCTACCCAATGGCCACAACATAGCAGATGTGGCTCTCGCAGCAGATGCAGCAAGCATCCCACATTTTACCTTCTGGCATACTTTCAGGCATAGCGTTATGGGTGACATCCTGCTGAAGCCAGATCTGGATACCCTCGTCAGCGACATCAAAGATAACGATTTAGGGCATGTCATCTGCGATTTTGCTAACCTCGATGGCAGTGCCATCAACCTCTGCCCAAGAACTAAACTCAAGCAGGTCGTCCAGGCTGTTAGCGATAACGGATTTCAGGTTAAAGCAACCTGTGAACTGGAATTCTTCCTTTTTGAAAACAGTTTTGATGATGCCAGAGTTAAGCAATACCAGAACCTTGACCCCATAGGGTCTTCTCCACTGGAAACGATTTACTTCCTCAGAGATTCCTATAGAGCCGCTGACTTTATGAACGAGGTCATCAAACGCCTTGAATGGTACGGTATACAGTGGGAGGCCTGGAATGACGAAAATGGCCATGGCCAGATCGAGCTCAACCTGGTCCCTACCGAACCAGTCACCCTGGCCGACAGTGTCGTCAGAAGCAAACAAATAATATTTGAAACTGCCACAGATATGGGCATGTCAGCAACCTTCATGGCCCATCCGCAGAGAGGCTTTTCCAATGGCATGCATATCCATCATTCCCTACTATCAGGTTCGACACCCGTTTTCTTCGACTCAAATAAACCCGACAATCGCTCGGATTTACTCCTCCACTGGGTTGCTGGACTGATTGACACCATGCCGGCGGCGGTCAGCTATCTATGCCCCACCATCAACTCGTTTCGCCGATTTCGAGAATTCTCAGCGCCACCAATGACCGCAACCTGGGGAGAAGAAAATAAATCAACCGGTATCAGGTTAATCTCCAAGTCCCCTTCTACCACCCGAATTGAGCACCGAGTAGGCGCAGGTGACCTGAACCCATACCTTGCTATCGCAGCTATACTGGCAGGCGGACTCAGTGGCTTAACCCGAAAAATTGCTCCCCCGCCTGAATGTGCTGCACTAGGCTGGGGGCTACCAGAGGACGTACCAAGACTGCCCAGAAGTATCATGGAAGCCGCCCGCGCGCTGGCACAGGACCAGGCGTTAAAAACTATACTAGGTAGTGAAGACGTAGACTACTGGATTAAATCACGCCGCCATGACTGGTTAAACTTTCATTCAAGCGGCAATGATCCAGATGACTCAAAGCCCAGCCAGTGGGAATATGAGCGCTATTTCAACATCCTTTGAAGCCGCGGGCATTTTTTATAGGGCACGCTCAGACTGCTATACTTTAGCAAGCCAGCACCCTATCGAAACCTGAACCGATGTTTAAGATACTTACCCACAGCGCCTGCCTGCAACACCAATTAGACGGGCACCCAGAACGGCCTGCTCGTCTTGAAGCCGTCCTGAACCGATTGTACGCGGATGGCCTTTTCCCGAAGACTAAGGATATCATTCCTCAAATCACAACAGATGCGCTTGGTCTGGTACACCCTTCCGATTTCACCAACCAGGTTGTCAGTGCTGAACCACTCACCGGCACTGCCCATTTAGACCCTGACACCTATCTGAGCAAAGGCAGTATCCAGGCAGCACTGATGGCCGCCAGCGCTAACCTGGAGGCAACCCGACTAGTATTGGAAGGCAACGCAGCGCGCGTTTTCTGCGCGGTACGACCACCTGGACACCATGCAGAGCAGGCCGAGGCCATGGGTTTCTGTCTGTTCAATAATGTCGCCCTCGCTGCAGAAAGGGCTCTGCAGGATACACGCATCAACCGTGTTGCCATACTTGATTTTGACGTACACCACTGTAATGGCACAGTTGATATATTCAAGGACCGGCCTGAAGTTCTGGTCTGCTCAAGCTTCCAGGAAGAATTCTTTCCTTTTCGCTACATGACCTTCAGGAACGAACATATTATCCCAGTGCCTCTAGCCGCCGGCTGCACCAGTTATAGTTTCCGAAAAGCCATTGAATTGCACTGGCTACCGGCTCTCGATAAACACCGGCCCGATTTTATCTTCATCTCAGCAGGTTTTGATGCACATGCCGACGATCCAATCGGCGGGCTGCTTTTAGGGCGCCAGGATTATCGCTGGATTACGGAACTAATCGTCGATATTGCCCGGCAATTTGCCAAAGGCCGTATTGTATCGACGCTAGAGGGTGGTTACAGCCTCGAGGCCCTGGCAGAATCCACTGCCGAGCATGTCAGCACGCTGCAATCCTACGCAACCAGAAATTCCTGAATATCGATTTCATCAACCTGGTCTGCCAGCAGGAATCGATCTGCATATGCCTGGTAGACTCCCCTTTCGAGAAATAGCCGATACAGGTCCTTATCGATATGATTATCCTTGGCCATAAAACTCATGATACGTAGACACTGGGACAGGGTTTTACGTTCTTTGTAGGGGCGGTCAGCTGCTGTCAATGCTTCAAAGATATCGGCGACAGCCATGACTCTCGCAGGCAGGGACATCTGAGAACCGGATAACCGCCTTGGGTAGCCCGTCCCGTCCATTTTCTCATGATGACCACCAGCGATTTCAGGCACTCGTTTCAGTGCCCTTGGCAGGGGCAGTTTCTCCAGCATGACGATTGTCTGAACAATGTGATCATTGATGATAAAACGCTCTTCTTCGGTCAAGGTTCCTCTTGAGATACTCAGGTTGTAGATCTCGCCAAGATTAAATCGGTATTCCGGCACATCCACTTTAAAGCCATAACCGTTATCTGGATCGGCACTGAAAGGAACAAAAGGGTGCTCGATCAGATGCTCCGGACGATCAACCAGTAATTGCTCTTCCACAGGCAGGGACTGTACCGGCACTTTTTCAAATCTTTTTCGTTCTGATATTGATATCCCTGCTCTATTATCCAGCGTCCTGCTCCAGGTCCTGCTACCGATGTCCTTAATTCTCTGAGTTTTGTCCTCGTCCAGGAATTCACCACCGATATTCGTTTCCGCAATGAAGTAATAATCTTCATCAATACGTTGTAATTCTTCTTCCAAAGCGGCTTTTTGCTGCGCAGCATCCTGACCTTCAACTATTGTTTCGAGACAGCGAATCTGAGCATCTCGCTTAATAACTTCAAACCGCGTCCTAACTTCATGAATTCGATCTGTGATAGTCTCCAGTTTAGTGGCTTTATCGACCACAAATTCCGGCGTCACAACCTTACCGCAGTCATGCATCCAGGAAGCCAGGTGAAGCTCATTGCGATCATCCTCGTTTAAGGTGAATGCCTTGAAGGGGCCTGATTTTTCTTCTGAAGCCGCCTCGGTCAGCATTTTTGCCAGTTCCGGCACTCTTTGGCAATGACCCCCAGTGTAGGGCGATTTGGCATCCAGCGCACTGGCCAGCAATTCAATAAAAGCCTGTTGCAGATCCGCCATTTCCTTCATGAGCTTAGCATTATCAAGCGACACAGCAGCCTGACTGGCCAGGGCCTCTACAATAGGTTGAATCTCATCAGAAAATGCAATGACCTGATTGCTGTCTGGATCCTGGCAATTCAATAGCTGTAACACGCCGATAAGATCATCGGTTTTGTTTTTCATGGGAATAGTCAAAAACGATTGCGACCTAAATCCGGTCAGCTCATCAAACTTCCTGGTTCCCGAGAAGTCAAAGTCTTTCGATCGATAGACATCGGCAATATTGACAACCTCTCCCCTATTAGCTGCAAAAGTGACAATATTATTCAAGTTGGGTTTGCCAGATGCATTAAGCAACTGCACAGTTGGAAATGTAACCTCGGTATTAGTGGTTCCTCCCTGGGCAATATCCAGAGAATTGGTCCTGACAATTTCAAATCTAAGGCCTCCTGAATCATCATTCACATAGAGTGTGCCACCATCTGCATTAGTCAGGTCCATAGCCTCCAATAAAATCCTCTCCATCAATATGTCTATGTCTTTTTCCGCTGAAAGGGCTATTCCTATTTCAATAAGACGACTGACTGAAGTTATTTCTGCTAACATAATCATCACTGCCAAATAACACTGTAAGAATTCAGATAATAACAAATATTCTTAACATCTATCCTTTCGAGACACCCTTAGTCTGAATATTCTCTATAGTCAGTCCTCGCTATTTGCTATCCTGTGACTTCCTGTTAAGCCAAGAGTCCGTAGTTATGCCTATATCGATTCCATACGTCTACAAATATTCGTTTGAATACGCAGCCATAGAAACGGTATCTCCACTAATTCGACGGGTAACAGCGAGAAATCCCTCCGGTTTTACTTTCAACGGTACGGGCACCTATATTATTGGTCACGGCAACGTCGCCGTCATCGATCCTGGTCCCATGATAGCCGAGCACATACAAGCCCTGAAATCAGCCCTGCACGAGGAGACGGTAACCCATATCCTGATCACCCATACCCACGCAGATCACTCGCCAGCCGCCGCACCATTGAAATTAGCCTGGAACGCGCCAACCTACGGCTATGGACCCCATGGAGCAGGCAAAATAGCGGATGGCATACCCATAGAAGAAGGCGGCGATATGGACTTCACGCCAGACCATGAACTCAGAGATGGCGATATCATCCACGGCGATGGTTGGACAATAGAAAGCGTCTATACACCCGGGCATACCTCCAATCACCTGTGCTTCGCACTCCTCGAGGAAAAGGCCCTGATGACCGGAGATCACGTCATGGGCTGGTCAACCAGCGTTATCGGCCCGCCAGACGGGGATATGACAGCCTATATGGAAAGCCTGGAAAAATTATTATCGAGAGACGATACGGTCTACTGGCCAACACACGGCACTTGCATCAAGGATATCAAACCCTTTGTGCGCGCTTTCATAGCACATAGACTGGACAGGGAACAACAAATCATTGCCTGTTTAAAACAGGGCAATCATCAGATCAATGCCATGGTACCAATCATGTACAAAGAAACTCAGCCAGCGCTCCACCCAGCAGCTGCCCGCTCTGTGCTTTCAGCCATGATAAGACTCATTGATCTGGGTAAAATTCGTACAGAGGGACCCGCGACCTTGCAATCACAGTTTTATCTGTCAAACCCAGGATGAAGCTAAACCTATAACCGTTTTAGACCTTTAATTCGGTTATCTTCTGCCAGAGCCCCATACCAGGATCGCTCAAAAAGGCCTCCGCCACAGTTTCATGCCATTCATGTTCATTGCCGAATTGATCCCGCCAGAGCCACAGCCTGCGGCTCAGCTGATTCAGGCGATGCTCTCGGGTGTAGCCGATCGCACCATGCACCTGGTGCGCAATTTCAGCCGACAATCCACTTGCTTCGCCTATACGGGCTTTGGCAATAGCGACATCCAGAGGATTCAGTTCAGCACTGTCCAGCAACGTGTCTGCAGCCCGCACACTGGCAGCGACTTCTCCTGCAAATACAGCCAATTGCTGCTGTATCGCCTGAAACTTGGCAATGGCTTTACCAAACTGTCGACGCTCCAGGGCATAGTCAACTGTGATTTTCAGCATTTCCTCCAATGCGCCAGCCATCATGACTGCTCGAGCTGCGGCACCCAGTAATCTGCCACGGTCTAAAAATGCTCTGTCTACGGCGAATATCCGTTGCTGGGCAACTTCAATCTCTATGGCCAGCGCATCACAGGGTTCTCCACTGATATTTCTGTCATGCTCAAGGGTAACCTGATCTGCATCGACCAGGCAGAGGCGATCGTTGTGCTGGCCACCTTGAACTGAATCACCCACCACTATCAGGAATGACTGACAGTGCCGGGCAAAGGGGACGCCTGGGCATTGTCCGGTCAGGCGACCCTGCTCGGTCAGGTCAAAATGCCCCTGAACCAGGGTTACCGGCAACGCCGGTATCGGTTGCTGCAATTGGTTCATTAACTGGCTGGCAACAAAAGTCTCAGCCAAAGGCAATGGCACCGCCCTGCGTGCGGCTTCTCGCAAAATAACAAGGGCATCGACTAATATGCCCCCCGATCCGCCATTAGCTTCATCTATTCCGGCCAGGACCAGGCCATTATCAATCAGCACAGTCCATAACTCACTGGGGTAAATACCCTGCTCAGCTCGCTGAACAATATCAGCAGGACATTCTTCCCTGAATATCCTACCAGCCGTATCGGCGACTAAAACCTGATCTTCATTCATCGATGTGACTACCTTAAACCGAGACCACGGGCAATAATGCCACGCAGGATTTCCCGCGTGCCACCGCGTAGCGTGAACGAAGGTGCATGTAGAATACATTCCTGCAGCGCCGATAACAGCCTGGCCGAGCTCTGATCAGGCAAATGTAATCGAATCAATTCCGGCACCATTCTTTCGTAGGTATTGCCAAGATCCTTAATCAAAGCCGCTTCAGTATCCGGCATCTCTCCGCTTTCAAGCATACTAGCCACTGAAATTGACATCCGGCGCAGTGTCACCAGATGGGTTATCAGTCGACCAGCCAAGGCCCTCTGCTGACGATCTGCTGATACCTGAAGGCAACCAACGAATTCGGTCAACACCCGGAATGCACTGAGAAAGCGCTCTGGACCACTTCTCTCATAGGCCAACTCGCTCATCACCTGGGCCCAGCCATTTCCCGGTTGTCCCACCACCAGTTCATCGGCAATGAACACATCATCGAAAAAGACCTGGTTAAAATCACTTTCACCGGCCAGGTTATCAATTCCGCGTATGGTTACATTCGGATCCTGGATGGGAACAATAAACTGGCTCATACCGGCATGGCGATTTTCCGAAGGCGCGGTGGTTCTCACCAGGGTAACCATGTAATGGTTTAAATGGGCCCCACTGGTCCATATTTTACTGCCGTTCAGGCGCCAGCCACCGTCTACCCTGACCGCACTCGTTCTAATGGACGCTAAATCGGATCCGGTATCCGGCTCGGACATACCGATGGAAAAAAAACAGTCACCTCCGACAATAGCCGGCAGGAATCTTTGTCGCTGCGCTTCGGTACCAAATTTCAGCAGTAAAGGCCCGCTCTGCCGATCAGCGATCCAATGGCAACCCACCGGCGCACCGGCAGCTAATAGCTCCTCAGTAACCACATATCGTTCAAGAAACGACTTCCCGCCGCCACCATAGCGCTCTGGCCAGGTCATGCCGATCCAACCTCGCATTGCCAGTCGTTTCGAAAACGCAGGAGATGCCCCTGCATTAAAGTCCGAATTTGGCTGCCAGTCAGTTTCCTCTTCTAAAAATGCCCGCACTTCCTCCCGCAGCCTGTCAACTGATGGGGGTAAAGACGCCGGCGAAAAGTTCATACCCTGAAACATGATGCCTCCATCAAAGCGCTACAAAGTCAGGCGGATGCGCTGGCTCTTGCCTGGACCGATTCATACCAGCTGGCAATACTGGCATTATCAGCATTCATTGGCTGGCCTACCTGGGTACCAAACTCCAAAAACACAAACAACATAATATCGGCCAGGCTGAACCTGTCGCCGCAGACAAAAGTCTTTCCCTGCATCAGTCCATCCAGCCAGGTTAACTTTTCCTGGGCAAGTGCTTTAACAGCATCGGCTGCATGGGGGATCAAGGTCATTCTGTTTTTAAACATCTCCAGACCTTCTGAGGAACGAAACCCATTCGCTATGTTTTCCGCTATAGCCAGGTCTATTCTGCGCACCCACATTCTGGTTTCAGCTCTATCTTCAGGTGTTTTGCCTACAAGGTCCGTATGACCTTGCCAATCATCCAGATATTCACAGATCGCCGTAATCTCGCTGATGACCATACCCGAATCCAGCTCTAATGCAGGCAGCTGACCACCGGGGTTCACCTCCAAATAAGGTGCCTGACGATTTTCACCCTTCATAATATCAATGCGTTGCTGTTCGATCTCCACGCCCAGTTCCGCCATGAACATGCGTACTACCTTTGGGTTAGGTCCCACTGAATTATACAATTTCATACTACTATTCCTTATACTGAATTCGACTGTAGGTGATTTTATCTGATGTGACACCTGATGCTACATTTGATGTTAAAAAGTAATAGGCCTGAGCTTTCTTACACATTAAAACAACTTCATTCTTATACAGAATCTAACCCAACAATACCAGTATTGTGGTTATCCTGACTTTACATAGACCATCATCGCCGACTTTGTTTTGCTGTAATTAAACGGCATAATCAGGCACCTTCAAGAAAATAATTCTGGCGCTTGGATGAGTAGACGCCACAGAAGGTAAAAACCGAAAACACATCACCCATGAATTCTGACCATGACTGCGATAGTAAATAGCCCCGAATACCGTGCTGAATAGTGAATAAACAACTTTTCTTAAGTATTTCACTTGGATTTCGACAGCCCTACCTGTTCGCGGTTGGCGCCATGGTGATGAGTTACGTCTTTCTTTTCATGCTGCCACTGATATCAAGAGCTGCACTGGATATTCTGATCAGTGGCAATGATGGCGAGACCAGCCAGTGGCTGTCCTATCTGGTCGCTAAGGTTTATAGCGACCCTGAAAGCGACAATCAAACCCTTGCCCTGCTGCTTATCGCTGCAGCTATTTCATTACTGTTTACCGGGCTAGCCGGTGTGTTCTTCTATCTGCGCGGCCATCTCATTGCGACAGCATCGGAAGGCATCGCGCGGAGACTCAGAGACAGGTTGCTAAACCATCTAAATCACCTGCCAATTCTCTTTCACAACAACACTGATACCGGCGACCTGATCCAGAGATGCACCTCAGACGTTGAAACTTTCAGGGTGTTCCTCAGCGGTCAGATCATTGAAATAGCCAGAGCGATATTAATGCTTTTGGTGGTCACCCCCATCTTATTTACGCTGCACATTAAAATGGCCTTGCTATCACTGGCCAGTATGCCCGTTTTGTTCTTCTGTGCTGTTTTATTCTTTCAGAAAGTAAAATCGATTTTTACCAAGGTGGATGAAAGTGAAGCCAGTTTGACGACGGTGCTGCAGGAAAACCTGACCGGTATTCGTGTCGTTCGAGCTTTTGCTCGACAGGAATTTGAAGTCAAAAAATTTGCTGAAAGCAACGCCTTATTCAGGGAAGAAAATAAACGCCTCATGCGCTTACTGGGAGGCTACTATGGATTTAGCGATCTCATCTGTCTCGGCCAGATCGGCGTGCTCCTCATTGCTGGTGCAGCCTGGACCATCGCAGGCGAACTGACCGTTGGGACGCTATTTGCCTTCATTACCTACGAGAGCATGATTATCTGGCCGATCAGGCATATGGGTCGTGTTCTGACCGATTCAAGCAAAGCCGTTGTTGCCCTCGGCCGCCTGGCTGAAATCCTGACCGAGCCAATGGAGTCACAGAACGAATTATCACCCAGACACCAGCTGCAGGGAAAAATCACCTTCCAAGATGTGCGCTTCTGTCATGAACTGAACAAACCCGTCCTGGATAATATCTCACTTGATATCCAGCCGGGCCAGACGGTGGCCTTTTTGGGCCCGCCTGGGTCGGGCAAATCAACCCTGGTGCAACTGCTTCTCAGGCTTCATGATTATCAGGCAGGCTCGATCAAGCTGGACCAGTATGAACTCAGTGAACTCAATCGAAAATACGCTCGCAACCAGATGAGTATTGTTATGCAGGAGCCCTTCTTGTTTGCCGCCTCGATCAGGGAAAACCTCATATTAGGGGACCGTCAGGCAAGCGAGGAAGATATTCACCGAGCTACCATGACCGCCCAGATTCACGATTCAATATTAAAATTTCCAAAATCCTATGAATCCCTGGTTGGCGAACGCGGTGTCACCCTGTCCGGGGGCCAGAGACAGCGCATTGCGCTGGCTCGAGCCCTGGTCAAACAACCCCCAATTCTCATTCTTGACGATTCTTTATCTGCTGTTGACACAGACACTGAAGCAAAAATACTAACGGCCCTAAGAGCCCAGCGTAACCAGCAAACAACCCTCATCATTGCCCATCGACTATCTTCTGTCATGCATGCTGATACGATTTTTGTGCTCAATGCCGGCCAGATTATCCAACAGGGGCACCACCAGACGTTATCCAAACAACCCGGAGTCTATCAGAAACTCTGTGTCATCCAGGGAGCCATCGAAAACGATATTGAGCTAAGTGATTTACCGACAACCACTGAAACGCCGGAATATTCAGGATGAGTGAGGCTTATTTCGACGACGAAAACTATGGTGATGAATTTGAATCGGGCAGCAACCCGGCTCGCGTTAATCTGGATATCTGGAAGCAGCTTCTTGCCTACGCCACCTACTATCGTTCAGATGTAATCTACCTGGCGTGTTGCGCTTTTGTCGTCGCTACCTGTGAAATCGCATTCCCCCTGGTCACTCGAAGCGTCATCGACGAGTTAACGGTCAAGGGTAATGCCACTGATCTCTGGTTCTATGCGGGTATCTATGCAGGATTCTGTGTTGCACTGGCTTTGGCTGTTATTGGATTTCTTTGGTTCGGCGGAAAATTGCGTAGCCACATAAGTCATGATATTCGACGTGATGGTTTTGATAACCTGCAATACCTTTCCTTTGCTTACTACGATTATCGGCCTGTCGGCTGGCTTATGGCAAGGATGACATCTGATTGTGAACGCCTATCAAACATTCTGGCCTGGGGCATTCTGGATTTAGTCTGGTCTTTTACGGTCATGGCGGGAATTGCCGGGGCAATGCTGTTCATGGAGCCGGTGCTGGCGCTGATTGTCCTCACTACGCTCCCCGCTCTGGTCTGGATCAGTCTGTTTTTCCAGTCCCGAATCTTGAAAAGCGCTCGCCAGGTCAGAAAAACAAATTCCCGTATTACCGGATCCTATAATGAAAATATCATGGGCGTTGCAACCAGCAAAACATTCGTCACTGAGTCCCACAATCTCCAGCAATTTGGCTCGCTGACAGACCAGATGCATGGCGCCTCGGTCCAAAATGCCATTCAGGCCGCATTGTACCTGCCCATCGTCATGACGCTGGGTTCGCTGGCATCGGGTATTGCACTAGTCGTCGGCGGTGTTGAATTTGGCTGGGGGATCATTTCAGCCGGGACGCTCATCGCCTTTCTTACCTACACCCGGCATTTCTTTGAACCCATCGAACAACTGGCCCATTGGTTTGCAGAAATGCAAATGGCCCAGGCATCTGCAGAGAGAATCATGAGCCTGATAGCAGCCAAATCTGAGGTCGCGGATTCAGAAGACGTGATGCAGCGCCTGCAGGGTAACTACAGTGAGGAACTGGCTGAAGATGGCCTGAGCAATGACATAAATCAAATAGAATTCCGGCAGGTAAATTTTTCCTATGCCGTGGGCGGCCCTGTCTTAGCGGATATCAATCTGACCATCAACAAGGGAGAAACCATCGCCATAGTGGGTTCTACCGGCAGCGGCAAAACCTCGCTGATCAGTTTACTGTGCCGGTTTTATGAGCCCACCGCCGGTACAATCCTGCTTGATGGGATTGACTATCGAAACCGAAGCCTGCATTTTCTTCAATCAAACCTGGGAATCGTGCTGCAGTCCTCACACGTGTTTGCCGGCACGGTCGAGGACAACATCCAGTACGGAAACCTGCATGCCGACCACCAGCAGATCGTAGCGGCTGCCAAGAAGGCTGGAGCCCACCATTTCATCAAAGAGATGCCAGAAGGTTATGCAACCCAAATCAGTGAATCTGGCGCAAGCCTCTCCGCGGGTCAAAAACAGCTCATCTCCTTCGCCAGGGCAATCCTGGCTGACCCGAAGATCCTTATCATGGACGAGGCAACATCATCGGTTGACACACTGACAGAGCAACACGTGCAAACCGGGTTGAAAACCCTTCTTGACGGCAGAATAAGTGTGGTGATTGCGCACCGGTTATCGACTATTAGAAACGCCACCCGGATTATCGTAATAGAACAAGGTCGCATCATTGAAGCGGGCAATCACCATCAGCTCATGGAGACAAAAGGTCGATACCACACACTCTACAGGCAACAGCGACTTAGCAGTCTGTGGTAGTGACAAAATCAGGTTTCGCAACGGCCGCCAATCATTTACGCTAAGTCTACACGGCGAGATGACGCTGCATTGCTGTGATGGCCCACGGCGAAAATTCACGGCTGACAGCAGCAGCTTCCAACAAGGATAATATATGAATAACTTTGACTGGGAGTTACCCTATCCATCGGCCCGTCAGCCCATATTTGCTAACAACCTGGTAGCAACTTCGCAGCCGCTAGCGGTTCAAGCCGGCCTATCCATCCTTGGGTCGGGTGGCAATGCAGTCGATGCGGCGCTGGCTACAGCCATTACACTAACCGTGGTTGAACCCAACAATAATGGCATCGGCAGCGATGCTTTTGCATTGATATGGGACGGTAAAAAGCTGCACGGGCTAAATGCTTCGGGCCGATCTCCTGAAAAACTCAAGGTCGAGCACTTTACTGGGCAGACCAGGATGCCACGGCTAGGATGGCTCGCTGTCACTGTCCCCGGCGCTGTCAGTGCCTGGATGGCACTATCCGACCGCTTTGGAAAACTCCCCTTTGCCGATCTCTTTCAAGCAGCGATTGGCTATGCTGAAAAGGGATACCAAGTGGGTCCAAAAACTGCCTATTACTGGAAACTTGCCGAAACAGTGTACCAGGATTATGACGCCTTTAAGGACACCTTCCTCAGCTCGGGCAAAGCACCCGACCCGGGCGACCTTGTGCGCCTTCCCGATCATGCAAAAACACTGACGGCCATAGCCAATAGCAATGGTTCAGAATTCTACAGCGGGATCCTTGCGCAGCAAATGGTCCACGATGCGCAAATTCACAATGCCCCCCTTAGCCTTGATGATCTCAGCCGTCACCGTCCTGAATGGGTAGCTCCCCTACACCAGGATTTTGGCGATTACCAGTTGCATGAAATACCACCCAATGGCCAGGGGATCATGGCATTAATAGCCCTGGCGATAGTGAACCGGTGTGCTATCCACAAATACCCCATCGATTCAGCCGATAGTATTCATCTTCAAGTTGAAGCCATTCGATGTGCTTACGGCGTAATAGAAAGACATCTAGCGGACCCGGACTACATGAAATTGTCTAATGCGGAACTGCTCGATCCGGTACAGATAGAAGCACATTACAGGCAAATCGACCTGCATTACACGGCAGGCGCCGGTCATGGCCTGGGAGCAAGCCCAGATACCGTTTACCTGACTACAGCTGACGCTGATGGCATGATGGTTTCATTCATACAGTCTAATTACCGCGGCTTCGGTTCTGGAATTGTTATCCCGGGAACCGGCATCAGCATGCAGAATCGCGGGTCTGGATTTGTTCTGGAAAAAGGCCATCCTAACCAGGTTGGCGGCGGTAAGCGCCCTTATCACACCATCATTCCCGCTTTTGTGACCTGTGCAAACAAACCAGCCCTCAGTTTCGGGGTCATGGGCGGCCATATGCAGGCCCAGGGCCATCTACAGATGATGGTCCGCCTCTACGCTTATGGCCAGAATCCACAGGCCGCCAGTGATGCGCCACGCTGGCAGGTAACCGAAACGGGTGAACTAGCGCTGGAAAAAGGTTTTGATTCATCAGTGAAACAGCAGCTGATAGAAAAAGGCCACAAGACCAGAGCTGACTCTCCTGAACACCTTTTTGGTGGCGCCCAACTCATCGCTAAATTATCAAATGGCTACTGTGGTGCTTCAGACCACAGAAAAGAAGGTCTCGCTTCAGGCTACTGAAATCGCGCTGATCAGCACGGATCCATTGCAACCATCAAAATGACAACCGCCCAGCCGCCGACTGGGGAGCGCTATCAAGGGCCTTCACAGGCCTGATATGGCAGCAGCAATACCTGCTTAACGCCTTTACTCTACAGCAATAGACCGCACACAATTACGTCCGGCATCCTTGGCGCTATAAAGCGCCTTATCAGCTAGTTTAATCAACTGGGTGGCATCTGTATCAGACGAAGGCTGTACACAGGAGACGCCCACACTCGCCGTTAGCCTGATTTCACTGCCCGTATATTCAATTACATAAGCCTCAATGATTGCCCGCAAGCGTTCAGCACATAAAATCGCGCTGTCTAACTCCAGATACGGCAAGAGTACGACAAATTCTTCTCCACCATAGCGAGCAACAAAATCGGCACTTCTGTTAAACGCGCTCTTTATCAGGTGGCTTACAATGCGTAGACATTGGTCACCAGCCAGATGTCCAAAGGTGTCATTGACTTCCTTAAAATGGTCTATATCGAGCATCAGCAGGCTCAACTTGTAACCCTGCCTTTCTGCACGACGCCATTCGATCTTAAATGCGTCTTCGAAAGCCAAACGATTATTAACACTGGTCAAGCCATCAATCTTATTTTCTTCCTGCAGGCGCGCATTTCTTGTCTGTAAGTCATCGATGACGGTTTCCAGTTCCAGGGTCCTGCGCTGAACCTGATGTGCTACTTGTTCATGCTTAGCGACATGGGAATCCAACCGCTGACGGTTGTGAATAGCCACAGCTGCCAACGACGCAAGACTTTCAATCCATGGGATCATATCTTCGGCGAACGGACCAAACTGGCCCGCTCCATCCACTGCATTAAGTACCTGAAGCACGCCAATGACCTTTGAGTCACTCACTGAGAGCGGTATTGATAAAGCGGAAACTATTTCATACCCGATCAAGTCAGCGTAAAACTTGGCGCCTGAATACACCTGTTGCCTATCTGACATGCCCTCTTGAACAAGGCGAGTCTCGTCGTTACGGCAGGCTGCGGCAGCCTCAAAGTGTAATTCCTGACCATCAACTTCCCCGCTCAATGGAATGTCAGGGATGCCGACAGGCACACCAGAAGCTCCTCCTCTGACAAGTAGCAGGCTTCGATTGACGAGGCATTCAAAATGCAGTGTTTCCCTGTCCGATCTTATATAGATTGAGCCAGCATCAGCATTGGCGAAACTAAGTGCTTCGCTGATAATCAATTCCAACAACTTTCCTGTACTGTCTCCCTCGGACAGCGACTGGGCGATAGCGACCAGCTTGGAATTTCTTGCAAACTCATCTTCTTTCATAAAACTCAGTCACTTACAAAACGACATTACCCGCGGAGCTCAGCATCAATCAGTCGTATTGATTCAAGGCACTGGCTTCGACTGGAAATTTAGCATCTGCTGGTCATTCGCACAAATCCAGAAAGTCCTAACTCAATCTCAATACCAGGTCACCAAATTCGCCACGCACACTGCATTAGGTTTCAAGGAGTCCCAGACTTAGAATGGGCAGGTAAGTTATCAGCAACAAGGCTAACATTAAAACCAGCATAAACGGCAAGGTTGCCTTGTATATTTCAACGATGGGCTTTTCAAAACGATAGCTGGCAATGAATAGATTCATACCAACTGGCGGTGTGAAGTAACCGATCTGCATATTAGCGAGAAAAATAATGCCCAAGTGCACTGGGTGAATCCCAAACTGCATTGCCATGGGAACAATCAATGGAATCATAATAATAAGGGCTGAATAAATATCGAGTAAAGCGCCGAGTATCAGTAGGATAATATTCAGTAACAACAGAAAGGTAATGGGGCTACTGACCCAGAACCTAACCTGCTCAAATAGCTTCTGCGGTATTTCCGCATCGATTAGAAAATTAGTGAACGCCAGTGAAACAGCCAGAATCAGGAGAATACCACCAACCATGGTCATTGCGTTTCGGGTTATTTCGGGCAACTGCCTCAATTTAATTTCCTGATGAATAACAACCTCTACCAGAATAACGTAGGCTGCGGTGATTGCAGCGGCCTCAGAGACAGCAAAAAATCCACTATAGATCCCGCCCAGTACCACGATCGGTAACGGGATTTCCCAGCGCATTGCCCACAACGCTTGACTTACTTTGACAGATTTTTTCCGCCCTGCCATTAGTGAGGTTCGACCCCGATGGACCCAGAGAGTGAAGGCCGTCAACAGCGATATCATCAGCAACGCTGGCAGTAACCCAGCGATAAAGAGATCTTGAATCGAAAATGAAATCGACAGATTCATCTGCTGTACCAGAACACCATAGAGAATCAATGGTAATGAGGGTGCCAGTAAAAGCCCTAAACTTCCTGAGGTTGTCACCAGCCCGAGGCTGAATTTCTCCGAATAACCTCCCTCCTGTAAAGCCGGGTAAAGCAATGCCCCTATGGCAACAATGGTCACCCCCGACGCTCCGGTAAAAGCGGTAAAAAAAGCACAGGTAATAAATGCGACTAATGCCAGCCCACCTGGTAACCATCCCAGTAAGGCATCGGTCAATCTGACCAGCCTGGATGACAGACCACATTCAGCTAACAAATATCCAGAAAATGTAAATAAGGGTAGTGCCAGTAGCATGGGTGTTTCTACTATCCGATACATTTCGATAGCGATAACGGTTACGGGTACTTCAGCTACATAAAAACCCAGCAGTGCAGCTGCCAAAATCACTACAAACAGGGGCAGGCCCACCAGGGCCAGCAGGCCAAGAATCAAAGAACCCAGGGCTGCCATTAAAGTTCACCCCGTATCGGCATAAATACGTCTCGTGCCAACCTCAGGAACATGACCAGAAAGCCGACAGGTAGAATTAGCTGGCAAAACCAGACCGGCACCCAGGCAAATGCTGTTAAGCCATCCTGATATTCGAATACAACCAATCGTATCGATGCGTAAGCAGCGACCAGACAAATCATCGACGCGAACAGCGCATTGATCCTACTGAGCCAGGCCTTAGCTCGCATAGATGCAAACCGGGACAGGATGTCGATTCTGATATGATTGCGCTCGCGAGTACCAATCATTGCGCCGAGCATAGCCAGCCAGAGAACCAGGATCCTGAGAAACGATTCAATCCAGAGCAGGCCCGTATCAAAGAAATTTCGCAACACGATCTGTAGCAGGGCAAGTGCCAGCATCGTGGCCAGCGCGATCCAAAGTGCACTGTTTTCGACTTGATGCAACAACCTTACCAGTGCTTTCAGGGCAGACATCGATAGTCCCTTAGGGAGCTCGCCTGGATCGGAAATCCATTAGATTCTGCTCAAATTCCTTCAAAATAGCAGCAGACACTTCACCCGTACTGAGCATCGATTCAACAGCATCCCTGGCAATTAATTTCCATGCAATCAGGTCTTCATCTGAGGGAGAAACACTACTAATACCTTGGTTTAACAGCGCCTCATAGGACTTTAGATTATCTTTTCGGCTATCCCTGTCAATATCCCGCAGAGCATCATCGAGTATTCCGGTAATGGTCAGCTTATCCTGATCAGAGAGGCCAGCATAAACCTTCTCATCAATGGCCATTAAGGTGTAGATATAGATTAACGGCAGATCCATCACATACTGAACATGATTGTGTAATTGCAGTGCCAGTGCTGCCGATGGCGGAATAGCCACTGCATCTAGCAAACCTGTCTGCAAACCTGCTAATACGTCACTGATGCCCAGTGGTACCGGGCTGACATCAAACATTTTTACCAGACGCTCACCCAGGGGGTCTCCTTTAGGAACCCATACTTTCATATTGATCAAGTCCTTTGGATTCGCCACAGGTTTTTTTGACAGCAGGTAAGCAAAACCAGTTTCAATCAGAGGGAAAACGTGCAGTCCGCCCCTATTCAGGCCGAGCCGGATACCCTGATCCATCTTTTTTCTTACCGCATCAACTTCGGCATAGGACTGGAACTGAAGCGGCATATTATAAATCTGCAAATCAGTGTAGAACCTGATCAGGGGATTGACTTGCATCACGCCACCATGAAGCTGACCAATACGCATTTTACGGATCACCGTAAAATCATCACCCTGCACGCCACCGGGATACAGTTTGAATTTAACCCTGCCCTGGGTCTGCGTGTTTATTTCCGCAATAGCCTTACGTAATCTTTTCATACCACCAACGCCATCAGGAACCCCGGTAGCGATTTTGTAGGTCTTTGCAAAGGCTTGTTCAGGCACAACGGCCAGGCCTGCCAGCGTCAGGCATAAAAAGGCAAGCAATATTGATCTGTTAAAAATAATCGTCCCCATCTGCCAGTAAGATAACGGCTCGCTCCTGTGCGATGCGATTGGTTAATGTCATTCCATCCGCCCTCGGGTCTGCGGTAATGACCTCATTGAGCAAACGATCGTGCAGCCTCTTGTCGAAAACCAGTTTAGCGTATTGTTCTGCATAAACAACTTTAGCCATCAGGAATTTACCTTCTGACAATGCAATTGCTTTTTCAAAATGCATTTTTCCTAACTCAGGCTGACCACCCATTGATGCCGGTAAAACAGTTTCCAGACCGCCCAGATAGAGATGCGCTCCACCCCTGTCCCAGGACTCATTCAGATCTATAACTCTGGCCATCATCAATTTGACTCTGGCGAGTTGTCCAATGGCATTCCAATCACCACTATGCGCCTGAATCCAGCCAGTCCAGGCAACAGCATAGCCATACAGATAAGTCAGATCGTTTGCCTCTAACCCATTAATACGTTTCTCGAAGGCAGCGAACGGCAAACCTGTCAAGCTGCACAACGCCTTGACCTGAAGACACGCTCCTCGGCTGGCGTAATCCAGCGCCTTGTCTGCTAAAATCGCTGTCCTGCCTTCATCGACAAGCACGCTGTAGGCACCATTTAACGATGCTGCTGCCATTAACAGCTGAGGTTGATTCGGGTCATTAACGATAAAACTATCAATCAGCAGAAGATAGGCCGGAACAGCTTCACGAACCGTCGCAACATCACCCGAATTCAATATTGCCGCAGATAGATTATCAGCTAGTTGACTGGTTACCCCGTTCATCAAGCTAGCGCAACCAGCCAGGCCTGCCAACTGACTTAGCACTAACCATCTGGAAAAAGTTTTCAACATGTGGCGAACTCCATATCGAGCTATTCTAACCCCGGCAGGCGACTGTCTGCACCAACAATTATCGCGCTACTACTTATCGCTTTACTATTTATTGATCTACTATGTGTCGCTCTATTATTTGTCGCCCTTCCATTTGACTCTTTTCATGTAATCACGCTTGTAGGGATTTTTTATTCAAGTTCGCGGACCCCAGCAGACGCCTGGACACCTTTCAGCAATAACGCTATACAGGAATCAATGGCGGATCAGATCAATTTCATGGCAAACAACCTGACCTTAATACGCTGAACTGGGAATTGAAATGCAGGATAAAATACAGATCTACGGCAACGAGTTTTGGTTAATGCAATAACCTGTTTCCAGCCGGCATGATTAACCTGCTAGGACAGGCCTTTCAAGTGAAAATGTTCATTCAAGGTGATAACCGATTTTTCACCCGTACTCGCTACCTTGAATCGACTCACACTGGTGTAATTTGGATTAAAGAACATCACCGGCTGAAGGCCTAGAACGTTAGCCGTCCATGCATTAACAACACCACCATGGCAGGTCACTGCAATGGTTTTGCCGCGATTATCATCAGCGATCCTCGCCAGTGATGATACCGCGGTATCGTAGAAAACCCTGAAATCAACACTGCCCATTTCCCCTTTCATCAGGTTCTGCCATTGCTCATAGTTTTCTTCTTTGAGTTGCTCAACAGGTATATAGGAACCTGCATCACGATCATACTCAGCAACCCCTTCTTCGGTTTCAATAACCAGGCCCTGTTCTCTCGCCAGTGGTATAGCCGTTTGGTGCGCTCTTCGCATCGGACTTGAATAAAGGCGATCCAGCCTGACATCCTTCAGGTATTCGGCAACTAGCTCTGCCTGTCTAAGCCCGATCGTTGATAAAGGGGGATCAGCTGGGCTGCCATCAGTAGTGACAACTTTCTCTGGTAGGCCATGTCGTATCAGCAATAATTCCATCTACACTCCAGGGTCTTGCTAGCCAAGCAACCTGAATCGCGTAGCTCTATGGTTTTAACCGGTTTTAACCTGCTGCGATGGAAACTGAATATACCCCGGCCTGTCTGGCCGAGTCCATTACATGTACCATGGTTTCAGTGGTGCTATCTAAATGGGGTTGAACGACAACGGGCGCATCAGGATTTTCCGCATGAAGGCGTTCAATATTGGCACGTACCGCTCTGAAGTCCACATCACGTCCTCGAATGCGAATACGATCTCGATTGGTGATTTGGACAACGATACTTTTCTTATCTGCATCTTTTATATTCTGATTCTTGTCAGGACTATTCACATCAATACCAATTTCTTTCACAAAGGTCGCTGTAACAATGAAGAAAATCAACATGATAAACACCACATCCAGCATCGGTGTCAAATCGATCTCTTCAGTTTCTTCTCCGATCGCTGCTTTACGCCTTCGCACGATTCACTCCTTTTGTAATAAAAGATTTACAATAATAGACCCGCTAAATGGTCAGTTTCACCGAGCCTGGCCATCTCAGCACGGAAGCATAGCGTTAAACTATGTTCAGCACAATTTAAATATAAAAAAGACGCGCCCTGGAGGGCTTTCTCCTCACTCGGGCTGAGAGTAGTTTCATGCTGAATGACGGGTTTAAATTTTACCCAGCTTTTGATGATCTGCATTAACCACTTTGCTTACTGTGGTATAGTGCAAACTCAGAAAACTACCGATTTCTATCAGCGTATAATCGTACTGCAAGTGCGCCTGCTTGATTAAAGCGTTCCTCTCGGTTTTACTCAGATTGGCGACGTGCCGAAACAGCACTCGTAGAGATTTCCTGCGGTTCTGCCTCTTGGGGGCTTGTTTAGCTTTACGGCTATTTTTCATCAGTGTTTGTAATCGATCTACAAATTGCTCACTACCCAACAACACCTGATTTGATCGACCCGCTAACGGTGAGTCAGCCTGCTGTCCATCGGCTACAAATTTCTTCCATCCCGCTTCACCGTTTTCCAGGTCAGTGGAAAAGGATTGCAGAACGGTATCTCGATGTAAAAAATCCGGAGAAGCAACCTCTCCTATCATCGCTAGATAACTGCTGAATCTATACTTTGCCAGGCTTGCCTGTCCCGAAATTCGCAAGGGATTTAACAGAACATGCCGACAGATTGCCAGAAGATACAGGTCTTTTTCGAAAACAATACTTTTAAAACGGCCGCGAAATACTGGGCCTTCTGCTAAATGACGGCGGTTATAGTGCTGAGTATAGACACCATTGAGCTGCCGCATGCCCCTGGACAGATTCGAGTGGGGTACCTCAACAACCACATGATAATGATTTTCAAGCAGCGCGTAACTATGAATCAACCAGCCAAATCGGGCCGCCACACTATCCAGAACATTCAGGAAGGCGCTATAGTCGGTCCTGTCTTTAAAGGATTTCCTGCCAGTCAGAGCTCTACCCGTTACGTGATAACATGCTCCAGGGAATTCTATGCGTGGTGGCCTTGACATGCTCAATACAATCCTTGATATCACTCATCGCTTGCCCGGATCTAGTTGTGAATAGTTCCAGAACCCCTTCATCTGGCAATCTCAAACGGTCCTGAACGAGTACCAGCCCCTAGCAATTCCACAGCGCGGCATTCGATAATAACGCTGACCTACATTTGCAGCAACCTTTATCATCAACTATTACATAACTTGACGAAGGATAACTCGTCCTAGTAACTTGGGTTCCTGAGCAATAACGAAAGCAGTCAAATTAACTATTTGCAACGACCATTGAGTCAAACGCAACAAAGGAGAAAACAATGGCAGTCGATAAATTCCCAATAGAAGCCGGCCACATCATGATGTTTGCAAGATCTATCGGTGACCCGAATCCAATTTACTATGATGCTGACTATGCAGCGGAAACAGAGGCTGGAGCTGTACTGGCGCCACCAACCTTTGTTCAGGCGAGTGCGCAATTTGACCCGGACTATTTTCTCCGACCGAAAATTGGCCAAGAATGGTTTGGCTCTGCAAAAGAGGCAACAGGTATTACTAAACGCGAAGGCGGTGGTGGCGGTGGTGGCGGACTACATGCGGAACAACATTACATCTACCACAAGCAACTACAAGCAGGCGATAGCTTGTCAGCAACCACAAAACCTGGCAAAAGCTGGGAAAAGGAAGGCCGCCGAGGTGGCAAGCTGATGTTCAGTGAGTCTGTTACAGAATATAGAGACCAAAACGGTGACCTGATCGTCACAGCCACCAGTGTCGGTGTCCGAACAGAACGACCTGCAACTTCCAGTTCTAACTAATCAGGAGAAAACCCAATGACTTTAAAAGCAAGCGAATTAAGTGTCGGCGACCAATACTCCGAAGAAGTCTGCAATAATCTGTCGCGAACCCAGATTGTACAGTATGCAGGCGCATCGGGTGATTATAATCCACTGCACTCAGACGAGATGTTTACAACTCAAATAGCAAATTACCCCTCGGTGTTTGCGCACGGTATGCTCTCCATGGGAATGACCGGCGGCATGCTAACCAACTATGTTGGCGATGGTCGCCTGACAGCGTTTGGCGTACGCTTTACCTCCCAGGTATTTCCCGGCGCGACGCTGACGGCAACGGCCACTGTAGGGGCCATACGTGAAGAAGACGGTCAGCAGTATGTTGATCTGGAATTATCAACAAAAGACGATGCCGGTGTTGAAGTAATAAAGGGCAGTGCCTCGGCAAGAATTGACCCCTGAACCAGGCGGGCCATGGAACCGGGCTTAAAAAACTGCAATCGAAACGCATCCCAACTCAAGCAGGGAGGGATGCGTTATCCGTTAGGTCAATTGAGCCTGACCCAGGCCAACCCTATTTTAATCACCTGGGATAGTGGCAAGCCGGTGCACAGCCTCCAGCAGCATGTTCTGGGTAAGAATCTGCGGCAGCACCTCTGCCCTGGCGCCACCTTTTGGAAACAGCAGGTACAGGGGAACCCCAAGCCTGCCATATTCGGCAAGAGCGCTGGTGATGAGTGGATCTTCATTGGTCCAGTCTGCCTTCATGTAGGTGACAGAAAATTTTTCAAAGAGTTGCTTTGTAACTTTGGTATCAATTGCGAAGCCATCGTTAACCTTGCAGGTAATACACCAGGCAGCCGTGAAATTGACGAACACCATGCCTTTGCTGATAGCAGCATCCAGCTTCTCTGGCGTAAATGCAAGCGCATGCGGCCCGCTCGAATCCAGGTTAACCCTGCCCGAACTTATCTCAGCCTGTCTGTTTGCAGGCTCTGACTGCATGCTTAGCAAGGCATAAAGCGCAAGACAAATACCACCCAAAGACAATAGCCGCGCGACACCTGACCAGCCCAGCCATTCTGCCCGGCGGGCAATGTTGGCATCCGGCCATAACCAGACTGCGAACACTATGGCGAGCAAACCCGCTCCGGCTCGACCCAAACCATCAGGGCCGGTCTGCTGTACCAAAACCCATAACAACCAGAGGGCGGCAGCATACATGGGAAATGCCAGTGCCTCCCTGAACTGGACCATCCAGGCACCCGGTTTAGGCAATTTCTTCATCAATGCAGGCGCGTGACAAAGCGCTAGAACGGGTGCCGCCATACCCAAACCGAGAGAAGCAAATACCGCCAGTGCCAGCCACTGCGTCTGAACGATGGCATAACCCAATGCCACACCCATAAAAGGTGCCGTACAAGGTGCTGCGACGACGCTTGCCAGCACACCTGCAGCAAAAGCACCACTCTTGCCCTGGGCATCAGCCCAGCTTGACCCCAGATTCTGCAATCCCGTACCGAACTGGTAAAAACCGGAAAGATTCAGTCCAATCAAACAAAAAAGATAAAATAGTAAGGTCACCATCACCGGTGACTGAAGTTGGAAACCCCACCCTATCTGGGCCCCACCAGCCCGTAAACCTAATAGTACAATAGCCATTATGACGAAGCTGATCAGCACGCCTGCAGTGTAAAGCCAGCCATGAAGCCTGGCTCTGAACGAATCATGCTCAGCACCATTAATCAAACTCAGCAATTTAATCGACAAAACAGGGAATACGCAGGGCATTAAGTTCAGTATCAGACCGCCAATAAAAGCCAGGAAAAGAGCGGTCAACAGACTCAACTCACTACCCACATCTGCCTGCTGATATTCTGGGTTGACCGAGAATGCAGATTGCAGCCGTTCTTCCCCTATCTTCTCGGTATACAGGATAAGTCCGGACAAGTCAGACATATCGGTATCCAAATGATCCTGCAGCACCATTTCCAAGCGTGCACCTAAATTTGTGTAGGTCACCTTCACGGGCACACTTAAATCTATCAGGTTTTCAGTGTAGGGTAAAAAATCCAGTTGCTCGATGTCAGCCGCTTGAAGACCAGAAAAATGGACATCAATAACCAGCCGATTATCAGTAAGGTGAGCCGACGAAATCCCCGGCACTGACCTGGGCAGCGCATTTATTGCCGCCTCAAGAACCCCCCCAGTGGCAGTGTCTTCAACTGCCGGAGAGGTGCTGGCCGGTAATATGAGCTCCAGGCTGGCACTCTCCGGTATACAGATATCGGCACAGACTAACCACCTGCCATTAAGCTTTAAGGTAACGGCCAATTCCTGGAACGAAGAATCCACATGCACTTTCATAGGAATCAGCACACTACCGTGATAACCCAGATTAGTTAATGGTCCGTAGTCAATTCGTTCTGGAATCGGCCAGCCGAGTTGTTCTATGGTGACACCATCTGGGAGCTGCCAGGTCAACTTGATAGGTGCGCCGGAATCACCTGGGTTACGCCAATAGGTATGCCAGCCAGGCGCCATTGATAAATTGACCCCCAGCAGGAATTCTTTACCCGTTTGAACGGCAGATACACCTGCCATGAGTTGCGCGCTTACCTGCCCTGACCGAATAATTTCAGACTGAAGTGCAAACACCCCCTGGCTGTACACCGTAGCCGCTAGGGCTATTACAAAAACCGCTGTTCGCAGCATATTCAGGGCCTCATCCCCCAACGTACCGGGCCTTTACTCGCTTCCAGCAACGGCTCAATCCATTCAATCCAGCGACACAGCCTGCTTCTTGTCTCGCGGGGGTCAATAAGCTCGTGCACGGCAAAACTTTCCATCATCGGAAAGGGCGACCGGCCCTGAATCAACTTTTGCTCTAGCTCCTGACGCTTTTGGTCAGGGTCAGCTGCGGCAGCAATCTCTCGGTGATAGGCCACTGCCACGCCACCTTGCACGGGCAAGGCCCCCATTTCATAGGATGGCCAGGCAAGCTTATAAGTGTTAGCAGCAAAATGTGCTGCCGATGCAACCCCAAAAGATTTGTGGACTGCCACGGTTGCCCAGGGAACCGTTGATTGCACTGCCGCTGCGACAGCACTCATGCCATATTTTATGGCAGCTGAGGCTTCTGATTCCGGACCAATCATAAATCCGGGTTCATCCATAAAATTCACGATGGGAATATGAAAAGTGTCGCATAACTCCATCATCCGTTTAGCCTTCTGAGATCCCTGCGCTGTCATGGCACCGGCATAGTGTTTACAATCGTTGGCGATAACACCCACCACAGAACCGTTAAGCCTGGCCAGGCCAATGACCTGTCCGCGACCGTACAAGGGTGCAATTTCCAACCAGCTGTCAATATCCATGATCAGCTTAATCACTTTTCGCATATTAAATGGCTTGCGCGCATCTTTTGGGACAATGTTTAATAACTCTTGCTCGCACCGATCAGGGTTATCTTCTGACGCCTGCCGGACTGGCCGTTGCCAGATGTTCTCTGGCATAAAGCTTAAGAATTTCTTAATCTCTGCGAACGCAGCTGCTTCGGAATCTACCACATTGTCTACCAGGCCGCTTCTAGCATGAACTCGCCAGCCGCCGAGTTCTTCTTTGGTCAGTTTCACGCCCAGGGCGCGCTCCACCAGTGCAGGCCCTGCCACCATTACCTGCGATATCTCTTTCACCATTACAGAAAAATGTGACGCGACTAATCTTCCAGCAGGGAAACCGGCTACGGGCCCCATGGCAGCAGAGACAACAGGAACCTCTGTCATCGCAGCAGCAATGACTTTAAAACGGGGGTCAGCAAAAACAGGCGAGCCAACAGTTTTTGGGCCTTTAGAGGCTGAGCCTGCGACGCTACCGCCACCACCTTCAAGCAGTCTGACAAGAGGAACCTTAAAATGCAGGGCCAACTCTTCCGCATAAACACTTTTACGCAGGCCAGCGCCATTGGGTGACCCCCCCTTGAGCGTAAAATCTTCTCCACCCAATACAATGCGCCGTTGATTAATCTGAGCAAACCCAACCACATAGTTTGCCGGGCTAAAGGAGACAATGTTACCGTCTGCATCCTTTTCGGCAAACCCGGCACCTTCGCCATGTTCTTCAAAAGAACCTGAATCAGCCAGGGCCGCTATACGTTCTCTTATGGTTAGGCGTCCCTTGGCATGATGAAGCGCGATGGCTTCCTCACCGCCCTGTTGCTTTGATAATTCCCGGCGTAAGCGAATTTCATCCGTTTCATCCTGCCAACTCATTACACAAACTCCTGCTGATATTGATCTCTTATAGGCTCTACTGGACTAGATGGACATTTACCACTAGTCAATCCCTCACCCCTGTCAACACGCCATAGCTGTTGAAATAACATCCAGCGCATTGTCAAGGGGACCAAAGCCATCTATTACACCCATATATACCTATATGCTCCCATAATGCTGAAAAACTATAAAACTTGCTGCATTTTTCTTACAATTGGTGGCAAGCCACTAGGGATCATGGTACTTTCCCTTCCGACGATTTTCGACAGATTTCGGTCATTTAGTACTTGCGATTGCTGCTGGCCCCATTTCATAGCATTTAGATTGATAGCATCTAATTTATGACTTGTAAATTCATAAGCGCGAATTCATGAATCTACTTTGTCTTGCCGAGGCATTACAGATCGGTATAGTCCGAGAACCATTTTTAAGTGAACAACGCTAAACCAACATTTTTATCTTAAAAGAAGTAAGAAACTATATATAAGCTGGGGATTACCGCTTTGAGATCATTCAGCCAGTGCTCATTGACAGCTCTGGTTTAACTTACCTATCTGGACACCACCTATGCTGATAGTTGTACCCTCTGAAACAGTAGAAACTGAACGACGCGTCGCCCTGGTACCAGAGGCTGTCAAAAAGTTATCTAAAATCGGCCTATCCCTGAAGATCGAGTCGGGTGCCGGCCTGAAAACCGGATATTCTGATCAGGAGTACGTCACCGCCGGAGCAGAAATCGAGCAGGATAGAAATCTACTACTGGCAAAAGCTGACATTGTGCTGCGAGTCCAAAAGCCGGCAATAGAAGATATTGACCTGATGAAAACAGGCTGCATTCAGATCAGCTATCTTGACCCCTACAATGAACCAGCCCTGGTAGATAAACTGGCTGAAAAATCAATTACCGCAATCAGCATGGAAATGATTCCACGCACGACCCGCGCTCAGAAAATGGATGCTCTAAGCTCCCAGGCTAATCTTGCCGGCTACGTCATGGTTATAGTCGCAGCCCACAAACTGGACCGAATTTTACCCATGATGATGACCCCTGCTGGCACTCTCAGTCCTGCGAAAGTCTTCGTCATCGGTGCTGGCGTTGCAGGCCTGCAGGCTATTGCGACCGCGAAACGATTAGGCGCTAGGGTAGAAGCATTTGATACCCGCCCGGTCGTGGCTGAGCAGGTCCAATCTCTGGGTGCAAAATTCGTGGAAATAGACCTGGGTGAGACCGGCCAGACGGAAGGTGGCTATGCTCAAGAACTGACCGCAGAACAACTTGAACTGCAGCGCCAGGGCATGAAATCAGTAATCAGCCAGGCTGATATTGTTATTACTACAGCGCAGTTATTTGGTCGCCCTGCTCCCAAAATTGTTACCCAAGACATGGTTGCAGCAATGAAACCAGGGGGTGTTATTGTTGACATGGCTGTTGATTCTGGCGGTAATGTCGATGGTTCTGTTCCAGACCAGACCGTCGATGTAGGCGGTGTATCGATCGTCGGCATGTCCAATCTACCGGCACAAGTCTGTAAAGATGCCAGCCAGATGTATGCCTCTAACCTGGTTAATCTGGTCAGCGAATTCTACGACCCGGAAGCCAATTCCTTTGCATTAAATTTAGACGATGACATCCTCAATGGGTGCGTCATCACCACAGGGGGCGCGATTGTCAATAAATCAATCCTGTCTCTGCGTAATCAGGAGTCTTAGATGGAAACAGTTTTCCTTACTTTCATATTAGTTCTAACCGTTTTTCTAGGCTTTGAGCTGATTTCCAAAGTGCCAGCGACTTTGCATACGCCTTTAATGTCTGGGGCGAATGCCATCTCAGGTATTACCCTGGCAGGCGCGTTTCTGGCTGCAGGCAGCACAGATAACGACATGGCAAACTGGCTCGGCGGTGCTGCCGTCACCTTTGCCACCATTAATGTGGTCGGTGGTTACCTGGTCACCGATCGCATGCTAAGTATGTTCAAGAGTAAACGGAGCGCCGCTAAATGATTGATCTAGCCGCAAACTTCGCTTACATCCTTTCCGCAGGCTTATTCATTTATGGCTTGAAGATGCTGGGGTCACCAGCAACGGCTCGGAAAGGAAACATGCTCTCTTCTATCGGTATGCTAATAGCAGTGGTTGCCGCACTGGCCTCAGACGGTACTACCTTTGAATTCATCATCGGTGGCATGATCATTGGTGCAGCCATCGGATTACTGGCAGCAAGATTAGTCGCCATGACCAGTATGCCAGAGATGGTGGCCCTGTTTAACGGATCAGGTGGCGGTGCCAGCCTCCTGGTAGGCTGGGCAACCCTTTACCTGTCTCCCGATAGCAGTATCGGTGGGTTCACGGCGTTCACGATTGCGCTGGCCATTTTGATTGGTGGCCTGACGTCAACTGGAAGCCTGATTGCTTACGGCAAACTCAGCGAAAAACTGAACAGTGCAGCCTTCGTATTCTCAGGCCAGAGATTTCTAAATAGCCTGCTGCTGCTGGCCATCATTGTATGCACTTACCTTTTCTGCATGGATCCATCGCCCGATTCGATCTATCTTTACGGGCTATTAGGTCTGGCATTGCTACTCGGCGTTATGGCAGTCATCCCAATCGGTGGTGCTGATATGCCTGTGGTCATCTCCCTGCTGAATAGTTATTCCGGTATTGCCGCCTGCGCTGCGGGTTTTGCCATTAACAACAATATTCTCATCGTTGCAGGTTCACTGGTCGGGGCTTCTGGCATTATCCTCACCAACATCATGTGTAAAGCCATGAACCGATCTCTGGCCAACGTCCTGTTCAGCGGTTTCGGAGCGGCCAAGAGTGGTAAGGCAGTGGAAGGCGAAGTCAACCCTGTTTCTGTAGAAGATGCCTATTACATCCTGGAGGCAGCATCTAACGTCTGCTTCGTTCCTGGCTATGGCATGGCCGTTGCTCAGGCGCAGCATGTAGTCAAAGAACTTGGTCAGATTCTTGAAGCCAATGGTTGCGAAGTATCCTACGCTATCCACCCGGTCGCCGGTCGCATGCCGGGTCATATGAATGTACTCCTGGCAGAAGCGGACGTCCCCTACGAACAACTGGTTGAAATGGATGATATCAATCCCAGAATTGAAAATGTTGACGTGGCTATCGTCATCGGCGCTAATGATGTAGTCAACCCAAGTGCCCGAGAAGATGAAGACAGCCCCATTTATGGGATGCCCATTATCAATGTGGATCAGGCTAGAACGGTGTTCGTACTGAAACGTTCCATGGCGTCAGGATTCTCAGGCGTTGACAACCCTCTCTTCTTCGGTGAGAACACCAGAATGCTATTTGGCGATGCCAAGGAAAGTATATCTGGTGTCATTAGCGAATTCGGCTCCTGATCTGTTTTTAACTGGAATCAGGCGGTGATTCACTGCACCTGGATAGGTGTGCCCAACCGGTGGTCACCAGGCTGATGGGAAGCACTAACACCAGGCTCAGGCCCAGCAGACAACCGATAAGATGGCAGATAAAGCTACCCGTGCTGAGCACCAGGGGCAGGGCCAACAGAACAACCGCCAGCAGGACCAACAAATTCAGACCGTAATACCGAGGCAGCAGCTGCCGGCACCTCAGACTCAGCCCGAGCAACCAGCCCAGGATTGCACCTAAACCACCGGATAAACCCACGATGCCATCTCCCTGGAAGGTCCACCAGCGTGCGGCAGCATCCACCAGGAACAATGAGCCTGTTGAACTGAAATACAGCAGCAGCGGTAGTTTACGACCAAGATGCGGCCCAGCCAGGACACTGATTAAGGCAAGTGCTAGCATATTACTGGCATAATGAACGATCCCCGAATGCAGCAGGGGAGCAGAAAAGAAACGAAACCAACGATAGGGATCACTAGTTTCGAATATAACGGCGCCCTTGCTCAACAATTCATCAGCGGAACCAACAACACCAGTCAGGTGTAACTGAGCAATACCAACCACGCCTGCGAAGCCAATGGTTAACAGCAACCTAAACCGACAACGACTGTAAAGCCAACCGTAATACCAGAACCTATCTACCAGTATGGAAGGTCTTAGCCTTACATTCAGGTAATCCCGCCAGTAATAGGCAGCGCCTAGCCCACTCATAAGACACCAGGCCAAGGCAGCCCGGTACAACTCAACCGCGGCAAACCCAGCGGAGAATACAAACCAGTAAAACAAGGCCCAGAGCGCGACTTGACGGCGCATCCGGATCATTGCTTGTATTCCAAGCGGTGCCTCGGTGGTTGCCGATTCAGTGACTGGCAAAAACCGATAACCCGATGCAGTCAACAGAACACTTTGCCTATCCCTGCCCGAGTCTAGTATTGATGCGCCTCTGGGGAAAACTCCGGTCACTCCGACGGGACTGCTGATCAGCACAGGGTCCAGGAAATTCGGGTTTTGTAAAACTCGAGCCGAGGCCAGGGTTTTATCAATAATTCGCCCGATAACAGGATAATAAATAAGATTGGGTCCTGGTGCCCTAGGAAAGCTTTCTGCCTGTCTCCATAAAGCCAGATAGTATTCCTTTCGGGCGACGTATGACCACATAAGTTCCTTTCTCTCCGGACGTTGATGGCTCTATGGGTTAGCCCGCCAGGCATTATCTGACTGATCGCTTGAACCATACACCCGCCACAGCTAATTGGTTTCCGTGCGTTCTACATCCCTACGGCTTCAAAGCCAGTACAAAACCAACATCAAACTGTTTTAGTGATGCAGCATTCTCCAGGTCGAGGTTCTTGCCAATGAGTAAACCCAGAACAAAGGTTGCTCACGGGCCCAGGGCAATATCCAGCCGGATTATCTAACTGGCACTTTATTCAGATAGCACTTCGATGGCCACCAGTGCTGCTGCGACCGGAAATCCTATTGCCATGGTTACTGGGCTGTAACTAGAAATAGAGACTATCATTGCGGCTGCATCAATCAGTTCAAGTCCGCCGCTGACTCGTTCAATCTCCTGAGAAGTTAGTTCTCGCATCGAAAAATCCTTTTACTGTTGACATGAAGGACACAGCCTGATTGAAAACAAAGCCTCCGGATACCTGCCTGGTCTGATTAACAGGTGAGTAAAAGCTGATTAAATTAGGTTGACTGCTGCGCAGGGCGACCACACAGGCGCCGTGTTATCTGTTAGTCTTAATCGGCTTTTATTGCTGCCTGGATTGGCGGCCTGAAGAAACATAGTCAGTACTTAAATAACAAGGAGCTAAGGTGAAGCAACCTGAACAGATTCTCAGTGACCCTGAGGAAGTTGGAATCAAGCCAGACACAATCGCTATCCTCAAAGATCGAGTACAACAGGAAATTGACTCCGGATTGCTACCCTCGGCCCAGTTTGCTATCGCTCGTCGAGGTAAATTGGTTGCTTTTGAAACCCTCGGCGCGGGCACATCAGATTCTCTTTATTGTGTTTTTTCTTCCACTAAAGCGATTACATCCGCAATGGCCTGGCTTTTGATACAGAACGGAGAGCTCGATACCAGTATTCGAGTTTCACAGCTCTTGCCCGAATTTAATGAGCATGGAAAACAGGATATCACCATTGATCAGCTGTTCACCCACACTGCTGGGTTCCCACATGCACCCTTTCGACCCACGGATTGGCTCGACCCAGAAAAACGTCAACAGCGCTTCCGTTCGTGGCGACTGAACTGGCAGCCAGGAAGCCGTTTCGAATACCATGCCACATCTTCCATGTGGGCAATTGCAGCCATTATAGAGCTCATTACCGGCCAATCTTTTGCTCAGCAGGTACGGTCCAGGATTGCCCAGCCGCTATCCCTGGAAGACCTCTGGCTTGGCTGCCCGGCCGAACAGCATCACAGAATTAAAGAAGTTGTTCATGTGGGGGAGGCTATGACAGCGGCCGATTATGCAGCACTAAACCTACCCCAGCCCGCGGTAACAGAAGTCACCGAAGACGCTCTGACTCGATTCAATGATGCCGAGGTCAGGGAAATACCCATTCCGGGAGGTGGCGGCATTATGTCGGCAGCCGAACTTGCCTTGTTCTACCAGGGGTTAATCGGTTTTAATGGTTCTGCCCCGCAGTGGCATAATGTCCCCTGGCAGCCTGAAACCATCGAGAGTGCCACCCAGGTAAGAACCCAGAATTTGTTAGACCCCTATACCGGGATACCGGTCCTCAGAGGATTAGGCGTGGTAGTAGCTGGTGAAACCCAGGCAAACTTAAGAGGTTTTGGGCACAACAATTCGGCTGTCAGCTTCGGTCACGGTGGCGCAGGAGGCCAGATAGCCTGGGTCGATCCTGAGACCCAACTGAGCTTTGCCTACTGTACTAATGGCCACGACCGAAACCCTATTCGCCAGGGACGTCGTGGCGTCAGTCTGTCTAATCGGGCCGTCACCTGCGCTGCAAGTACGGATTAGGCTGATGCAAGCAGGCAAACCTGAACCACTTAAGTTATAACCGTTACTGCAGGTGCCATCCTCAGATGAACCCGTCAGATAACCTCGGTCAATAATGAGACTCCACTGGGCTCAGCATATCCTGGCAACAGCCTCGATCGCCTTACAGACCAGCAAAGCTGATTCTAACGCCAAACAGATTGATGGCCTCTCCATCCCAGGAAAATGTCCCGGAACTCAGTATTGTCTTCATCCTTTCAGGATCGGTCACCGCCAGTTCAACACCAGTGAGCCCTTCACGTCGATCTGTTCCCGGCGCTACAAATTGCACCATAGCACCATCGGTCATGGCAAGGCTGACGCCACCTGTTCGACTGATTTCCGGGTTGATACCTAATACATGAGCCCAGGTTTCGGCAACTTTTTGCGGCTGCTGTACTGAAATCTGGCAACCCGTTATATTACCTGTACATTCCGCTTTCCTGTCCTGCCACTGGCTACCTGCCCACACCCACGCTTCAGCAGGAATCATCTCATCAAAGGAAACCAGGGCGCCCCCTATATCTTTAGGATGAACATGGAAGGCCTTGACCTCAGCGCGTTCGACCTGCCAGATCTTTCTCAGGCCCAACTGCTCAACCCGTTCACTCACAGGCGCCAGGTCGTCAACCTGAAACAAGGCCATATAGCCACAGTCGCCACGCATTCGATCCAGCATACGACTCACAGCTGTATTTTCTTCAAAGGGAGACACTATTTCCAGAAAACTGGTACCGGTTGCCACGACACTGTTATGGAGTCCGAACTCTGCTACACCGGGGTCTGAAAAATCCGCATCAAGCCCCAGCAGAGCGAACAATTGAGATCGAGCCACAGCCAAGTCATGGGTCGCAAATGCAAGTTGTCTAATTCGCATCTTTTGGTCCTTCTCAGCGTAAATTTGATTATAATGTCACATGTATAAGTACGCTAACAATACCACTGACCCTTTCAGGACAATCATAATGAAACGCTATATCAGTCTGTTAATACTGTCTTTCGCAATGCTCCAGGCAATGGCTGCAGAAAATCTAGACTCACAACCCAGTATGGCAGAGAGCATTCAGGCAACGCTAGAACATGAACGCCGAACAGATAGCGAAAAAGACAGAGACAAAAACCGTAAACCCAGAGAAACACTCGAATTTTTAGGAATAAAAGCGGACATGTCCGTACTTGAACTAATGCCTGGCGGCGGCTGGTACACAAAAATACTGGGGCCGATCCTGGACCCAAAAGGTAAACTTTACCTGTCGATTGGTGCCGAACGAACGGCTGAGAAACTGGCCGATCAACCGGGATTTAGCTCAACAAAACTCATCCCGTTTGACCGCACCAATTTTGTAAGGAAAAGCGGCTCTCGGCAATATGATCTACCGGAGTTCAGTTTTGGCATAAAAAAACTAGATTTAGTATTGACCTTCAGAAATCAGCATAATTTTACTGAGACGGGCCGTCGTAATCTCAACCAGGCTATTTTCGAAGCCCTTAAAAAAGGCGGTCGCTATGGCATTATCGACCATACCCGGCGGCACATGCAGGACGATTCGGCAGAAAACTGGCGAAGATTAGATCCCGTTCTGGTCATTAAAGAAGTCCAGGAGGCAGGTTTTGAGCTGGTCGACTATAGCACGCTTCATTACCGCCTGGATGACGAACTGCGTTACGAAGTTGGCAGGAAAACGGTGACCGGGAATACGGATCGATTTACCCTTTTATTCAGGAAACCCTGATAGCCTGACACCAGTATAGCTGTTCCGACAGGCCAGTGCTGCCGACCTGTCGGTATAGCAGAAAGCCTTAGTATCCCTGTAGGACACCATAGCGGTCGCGATGGAAGGCGCTGCTGCCCAATGTATGCTCACAAACCCGGGAACGCTTCATGAAAAAACCGATTTCATACTCATCGGTCATGCCTATTCCGCCATGCATCTGCACCCCTTCACTGCTCACCAGATTATAGGTATCGTTCAATCTGGCTTTGGCCAGGCTGGAAAGTTCTGCTATGTCATCTGCGCTCTCATCCAAGGCAGACAGCGCCTCCAGTACGACTGATTTCGACAGCTCTACTTCGCAAAACATCTGCGCTGCCCGGTGTTTCAAAGCCTGAAACGAGCCGATGGGCACGCCAAATTGTTCCCTGACTTTCAGGTATTCAATTGTACGCTCGAAGCACTCCTGAAGACCGCCCAGCATTTCGGAAGAGAGCAGAATACGACCAATATCAAGTACCTGATCAAGTACGTCTGCACCCTTGCCCTCCTCTCCCAGCAATTCACCCTGCACCTTCGAAAACTCAATATTAGCGGCGTTTCTGGAATCAGCCATAATCGTTCTGGTGATATCAACACCGTCTGCGTCGGAATCGACCATTACCAGGGTTAAACCCTCTCTATCGCCCGCCTCGCCGCTGGACCTGGCTACCACAATAATTTTATTGGCAATGTGTCCATCGAGCACAAATTTCTTACTACCCGTCACGTTATAAGCATCACCGCTGCGTTCGGCCACAGTGGCGGCACCATAAGGACTGTGATGAGGTGTCTCTTCTAATGCCAAGGCAAGCAACAATTCTCCTCCTGCCACCCTGGGAAGCAATTCATTCTTCTGGTCATCGTTACCACCATGCAGGATACAACCGGCACCCAATGCTGCTGTTGCCAGCAAAGGCGAGCATGCCAGGGTCCGACCACACTCTTCCATTACAACGCCCATGCCAGTATAGCCAAATCCCAGTCCACCAAAATCTTCAGGGATGGTGATGCCAGCCCAGCCCAGCTCAACCATCTGGGACCAGGTCTCGCGATCAAATCCTGCTTCGCTGTTTTCATCGCGCAGCTTTCTCAATTGAGTGATCGGCATATTATTCCTGCAAAAATCCTTGGCAGCATCCTTGAGCATATTCTGTTCTTCATTTAGAACGAGTGGCATTTACATTTCTCCTTACGCAATTTCCATGAACTCATCACTTGATGGCCCCTATTACATCGACATCCTGCCTGGATGTCCATCGTTTCTACAAACTTCCTGGTAAAAATCCTGCTCGCTCGCCAGCCCTTCAGACCAGACCCTACCAGCCCTGCTGCAAACTGGTCAGTCCGGCAACCCAAGCACTCGCTTGGCAATGATATTAAGCTGTATCTCAGAGCTGCCACCAGCAATTGTTCCCGCTTTTGATCGTAACCAGGTTCGGGTCAGGCTGGATTCCAGGTCGTCAAAGGACTGCTTATCCCAACCCAGCGACTGCGTGCCCATAGCTTCCAGTTGCAATTCCAATCTTTCCTTTCCTAATTCAGAACCAAAATACTTAAACATAGAAGTGGCAAAGGTCGGTGTTCCACCAGAATGGCTCTCTTCCATGGAACGGCGCTGAGTCAGGCCAAATGCCCGCTGGTTCATCTGATTAATTAATACAGCTTCTCGCAATGCTGGCGCCGCTATCCTGCCGTCTGCTTCGCCTACATACTGCTTGGCTATTTCAGGTAATCGGCCTAGCGCCTCGTACCTGCCTCGACGGCCACCACCGGCCAGTCCGGAAATAGAACTGCGTTCATGCTGAAGCAGTCTTTTTCCCACCGTCCAGCCCCGGTTCAGTTGGCCGACCAGATTATTTTTTTCGCATCTGGCACTATCGAAAAATGTTTCACAGAAGGGCGAGTTACCGCTTATTAACCTGATGGGCTTTACGGTAACACCCGGTTGGTTCATATCAATAAGTACAAAACTGATGCCATCATGTTTGGAAGCTTTTGGGTCTGTTCGTACCAACGTAAAGATCCAATCTGCATATTGAGCCCCGGAGGTCCATATCTTCTGTCCATTTATCTGGAAAAAATCCCCCCTGTCTTCACAGCGCGTCTGCAGACTGGCCAGATCTGACCCAGCAGCAGGTTCACTGTAACCCTGGCACCAGCGTATTTTGCCCGAGGCAATCTTGGGTAGGTGGGCCTTTTTCTGTTCTTCTGAGCCATAATCCAGCAGCGTCGGTCCAATCATCGAAAAACCCATTCCATTGATCGGTGCGCGAGCTCCTATCCTCATCATTTCATCCTGCAGGATCCCATGCTCTTCCTGGGATAAACCGCCACCACCATATTCCTTAGGCCAGGCTGGCGCAGTCCATCCTTTATCTGCCATATGCTCCAGCCAGACTTTTGCATCAGGATTAGTAAACACCTGCTTAGTACCACCGCCAATCATATCTTCTTCTTTTTCAGGCAACCTCATACTGGCCGGGCAGTTTGCTTCCAGCCAGCTTCTTGTTTCGTTCCTAAAGGATTCCATATCTGACATCAGCCTTTTCCATATAGTGTTTACAAACTCCCCCTGACAGTAACAAACCTGCATCAAAAAATTAACCCCCCTGGCATCCTGCTGATGCAAGCCCTACCTGGCAATTCACACTTATAGTACAGTGTTGTCGTGTACTGTTTCATTGCGAGCCTTGATTTCAAATAATGTTACCTCGAGCCAAACCGCTTTAAGATAAGGTTATTTGAAGACAGGCATATCTAAGGATAAGTGAGTAATATGCATTATGTTTTTTATGGAGCTGGCGCCATTGGTGGCAGCATCGCAGCCAGACTGGCTTTGAACCTGTGCCAGGTAACGCTAATAGCCAGGGGAGTCCACTGCGAGCAGATCCAGCAATTCGGCCTGCACTACCAGTCTCCCAGTGAAGAAAAACGACTGGACTTAGATTGTGTCAAACATCCGGCTGAAATAGCATGGCGACCAGATCACGTTGTTTTCCTCACCATGAAATCCCAGGATACGCAAGCCGCACTCATCGAGTTATCCCGATCAGCTCCTGCTGATATCGGTGTGATCTGCTGCCAGAATGGCGTCAATAATGAAGCCGAAGCGCTGCGCTTTTTCAAAAACGTTTATGCCATGGTTGTGTTACTGCCCGCCACTCACCTCAGCGCCGGTTCCGTTATCCACACTGCCGAACATCCGGGCGGTATACTCGATCTGGGGCGTTTCCCGACAGGGATAGATACGACCTGCAAACAGGTTGCATCAGATCTCCAGACAGCAGGGTTTCTCTGCACACCGGACGCGCAGGTCATGCGCTGGAAATATACCAAGTTACTACAAAATCTTGGTAACGTGTTGCAGGTGCTTATGGGAGTAGATGCTCACTACGGAGACCTGCCAAAGCGGTTGAAACTTGAAGCACTCTCCTGCTTCCGGGCTGCAGGCATAGACTCAGTTTCCAGAGAGGAAACGAACAAGCATTTTAGGCAGGTGATCACACTCAAAGGTAGCGCTGCATCCCGAGGTGGCGGTTCTACCTGGCAGGGCGTGGTAAGAGGCAATGACACCGTTGAAACCCCCTTCCTTAACGGGGAAATAAGTTATCTAGGCAGAACCCAGGGCATCGCTACACCTGCCAACGATACTATGACCAAACTTGTCAACAAGATGCTCAGCAAGGACCAGCCTGCTGGTAGCTACAGCCTTGATGATCTTGAGACAGCAATTAACCGTGCTCTATAAATGCTGTGCCGTGTATATTCGCGGACCAGCCTGCACGCCAGAGGAACCGGTACTCCAGGCAAAAATAGCCTGTTTATCAGGACAGGTTCCTGTTCAACATGGCAGTGGCCGCAGCGATAGCGCGTAACAGGCCAGTTTCATCAGCCTGATTCTGCCCGGCAATATCAAATGCAGTGCCATGATCGACCGAGGTACGAATAAACGGAATGCCCATGGTGGCTGTAATGCTATCAGCAAAATTGTGCACTTTTATGGCGATGTGACCCTGATCATGAAACAAGGCCAGTACGGCATCAAATTCTCCGTTAATAGCTCGATAGAAAATCGAATCGGCAGGATAAGGTCCGCGGATATCAAGGCCCTGGGCACAGGCTTCGGCCACAGCCGGGGCTATTTCATCAATTTCTTCGCGACCCAGCATGCCGCCTTCACCGCCATGGGGATTGAGTGCAGCAACGGCAATGGTCGGCCGTGATATCCCCCACTGCTTTAGGCTCGTATCGGTCAAGCGCAGCTTCTCCACTATCACCGGTCTACGAACATATCTAACAGCGTCAGCCAATGATTTATGGGTCGATAAATGGGCCACTTTAAGACCTTGTGTCATTAACATCGTCGCCGTCAGCTCAGACTGGGTCATCCTGGCCAGGATTTCCTGATGGCCTATGTCATTCTGGTAACCAGCCAGTTGCACAGCCTCTTTGTGAATGGGGCAGGTAACAACAGCAGCAAGTTGTCCCTGCAGGCACAGGTTCACTGCCGATTCGAAATAATTCACAGCAGCATAGCCAGCGGCAGCACTGATGCTACCTTGTGTCAACTTATCCACACTCAGTCCAGGTGGTGTCAGCAATTGAATTCCGGGTTCGTCACAACACTGCTCGGGGCCGAGTATCGGCAGTATCGGAAGCTCAATTCCGGTTTGCTGCATGGCCAATAGCAGTGGCTCTGAAGAACCGATGACAAAAAGCTGGGCCGACTCAGAAATAACTGGATTGTTGAAGGCACGAACCACTATCTCAGGACCTATACCAGCTGGATCTCCCATGGTAACGGCTATTATGGGCCTAGGCAAAAGCGTGGCTCAAGATATGAGCGGCAACCAGTTCAGGTGCCTGCATGGGCATAAAATGGGTTAACTCCGGCAGGTGAATGTCCTTGCCATTCTTAAAACAACTGGCCAATTTATCCCAGGTGGGCGACACACTGAAATCCATCTCGACCCGATCATGGTCGCGGGCCCTGGCGCGCATAACTTTCACAGGCATTTCAATCCCCCTTATCCGGTCGACAACGTTATAACCTGAACTACCCATGTAAATAGCGGCTTCGATCGCCGGCGGGCAGGCTAATCGGTAACCTGTGCCCTCTTCAACCGGTAACAGTCCATACCGGCAGTAATCATCCAGCACTTTATCCTCCCAAACGGCAAATGATCCCCTGCCGCGAAAGTTAATGTACATAGCTTCAGCATCGTCGAAAAAATTTTTCCGCCGGGCAACTGGGTGCTCACCCTCATTATTTAACCAGCTGTGATGCTCGGAGTTTACGCCACTATAAGCTTCCGGCGGAAGAATAACCGGATCGATTAGTACCAGTCGCGAAAATCTTGCGGGTTCATTAACAGCGGCCTGCAGTACTGAATGACCTCCCATGGAATGCCCGGTACCGATCAGCCTGATTAAATTCAGGTGACGTATAAATGCCGTGACATCGTCCCCGAACGATTGCCAGTTAAACGGCATCAGGTCTTCACTTCGACCATGCCCGCGCATATCAAGGGCAATAACATGTCGATTGGGCATATGGGAGACCGTCTGATCCCAGCAGCGAGCGTGGAAGCCAGTTGCGTGTACCAGTAAGATACTATCTTCATCTGCCTTAGCCTGCCCCCATTCAAACCAACACAATTCCACGCCATCGAAGCGTTCTCTAAATTCTTTAGGTTCCTGATACATCGTTGCTTCCACCAAGTTTATACAACATGGGCAGGTACTGTGGCTGCCCGATTCAAAACAATAACCGCAACAATCAGAAGCCGCGGCCCATTTCTAATTCTGTCAATACTTTAACTTTCTTCAATAGGCTGATGATGATTGCTATCCAGATGCCAACGGCTGCTATATAAAGAGTATCCATGGCACCTATAGCACCTGCACAATAGCCTAAACCAACGGCACCAATAGGCAATCCACCTAAGCTGGCCAAGCTGTAAATGGCCAATACTCTTGCCCTGTACTGTTCCGGTGCTATCTGCTGGATGATGGTTCGACTCATGCTCATGGTCACGGCACCACAAATACCCCAGAAGAATAACATCACCAGGAAGCCCCAAAACGGCAGGTTCTGGGCAGCCACTATCAGAAACAAGCCACCCAGCCCAAGCGCCCATTTCAAACCAGCCAATGGCGAGGCCAGACCACCGGATTTAACCAGATAAGCCGTCATCGACAGCGTACCGCATACAAATACAACAAAACTATAGGAAAGTTCCAATGCCCCACCCTGGTAGACGTCTCTGACAATCAGGGGAATCAGAACAACATAGGTTCCGCCATAAAAAAGGCTCATGGCAAAGGTCAGCAAACTCACTTGCAACATCAACGGTGACCGAATTACGATATTAAAGCCTGCTATCAGCGCGTTCTCTTCCGGTTCAACTGGGCCGGGTTTTTTCTGTGTTGAGATGTTTATCTTGGAGATAAAATAGATCCCACATAACATGCCAATAGCTTGAACCACCAATAATCTGATTGCCCCGATATATTCAGCAAAACCACCGGCGAACAAGCCAAGCACCTGCCCGCCAAAAGTTAACCCCATTGCGACAGTTACCACCTTCTGCAACTCCCCATCGGCTATCTGATTAAGCATGCCATCTCTGGCTGGTTGAGCAAATGCCGTTATCGCCCCCATGAGGAGTCCATAAACAATGACGCCAGAATAACTCAATATGCCCCCACTGATCAGCCAGGCCAAACACAACGCAGGAAGCGCCGCAAGGAAATGACAGACCATCAGTATCGACCTGCGATCGATTCGATCGGCCAGCAGCCCCCCCATCAAAATCAAGACAATGGCAGGCAACTGCAGACACATCTGGGCAATACCCAAGCGCTCGGGAGTCTCTCCTAATTCAACTATGATTAACCAGGGATACAAGATGGTCTGCAATCCAGTCGGGGCCACAAAACTGATCAGGCCAGCCATGTACCAGAAATACTGTGAAAACTTAGTGTGCATACCGTGGTTCCAGTTTCATCTTGTTCTTCTCTCTATGCAGCTTTCAAATAACCTTTACAGACTAGAAGGCCATAGCCCCAATGAGGCAATGTATACGACCAGCAATGCCTTTATCTTCGATCACGCTGCGGGCCAGTTAGCCAGTCAGGCTTCTGTAGACCTTTGACAGCTCATCTGGCAGCTGGTGTACGTCCTGTATCACCATATATTGCCGGTCAGGACACATCTGTCTCAGATAATCATGACCAGACGGGTCCACCGTTAAGCAATACGTCTGCACCCCCTGCTGTTTAGCTTCATACAACGCCTTCATGGTGTCGTTAACGCCGTAGGCCTTACTGTTACGATCACGGCCATAGTCATGATCCTGTGGGTAGCCATCACTGATTATAATCAACGCTTTTATACGTGATTCTGTTCGCGTTAAGCGCTGTGTTGAGTGCCTGATGGCGGGTCCCATTCTGGTGCTTCGGCACGGTTTAATGCCACCAATCCTGGCCTTGGTACGATGATCCAGCGCCTGATCAAAGTCCTTGCATAAATAGTATTCGACCTGATCTCGACCATAACCGCTGAAACCACACACAGCATAGCTATCGCCTAGAGCCTCGAGCGCTTCAGCCATTAAAATAACAGCCTGTTTCTCAATATCGATAATTCTTGTGCCCGGGACCACCGTTGCTATAGCGGGGTCCGACCAGTCGAATTCCTCTGGCGCCTCTATGGTGCTGCTTGCAGACTCTTCTTCTGAATCCGGAACACTATCATCGGTAGAGGCACTCATATCAACCAGAAACAACGCGGCAACATCTCGGCCCTTTCGTTGTCTTTGAACATATATCCGTTCACTTGGGGTATTACCCGTTAACCGATCGACCGTGGCTTCCACAGCGCGCTCAAGGTCTATCTCATCACCTTCTGCTACCCCTTTGATCTTGACCAGCAATTCGGGTTTAAGGCGGTCAAGCTGGCGACGCACTCGAGCCAGCAAGGCCCGGTGGTCGCGTAGCGCAGCCTGGAAGTAGTCAAGATCCATCTCGCAGTCTTTTATCTCACGAATCTTACACCAGCGGCGACGATAATCCTCAATCAGAAAATCCCACTCATCGTACAGGTAAGTCCTATCCGGCTTGTTTCGCCTGGAAAATTGCGCCAGGGCCTCTTGCAGACCAGACATTTTATCTGACTCTGATTGGGCCTCATCGCTGCTGGCAATATCGGGCTTTTCATCCAGGTCGGTCATCATCATGCCCTGCTCAGGATCAACATCACCTCTCTTCATTTCCTCAATTTCGAGCCCAGCCGGGTCTATCTTCATAGCAAGCTGAAGCAAATCTTCACCTTCTGTAAGCTGTACGGCGCCTTCTATTTCAAACAAGGGAAGATTTACCAGGGCCCCGTCAATATCCAAAGTGCGACGATAATCCATAACAATATCGGAGGCCACGACAGTTGACATCTTGTCAGCGAGCAGTGAATAGAGATCATCAAGCACCGCCAGCGTATCAAAAACCGTACTGCAGGCATCACGCAGGGATTCCAGCCGTTGAACCATAAAGGCACTTTCAGGTTCACGGGCATCGGCTGGCTCATCCAGGGTAGTCAGTAGCATCTGCTCAAACAGATCCGGTGGCCCGGTCAATCCAGTCCGCAGCGATTTCCCCAGCGATTGCTTTAGCAACCCGTAACCGCGAGCCGTACCGGGAAATTCTGCCTGCCAGCGCCAATCGATTCGAGCTGCCTCAATCCTGGCAAACAGGGCCGCCGCAAGCCTGGGCTGAGGATAAGTTGAGATGGCCTTGCCAATCTCCCGCAGTGCCTTAAGCGTCCCCCACTGGTGATAGCCCAGTTGATGCAAAACGGCATGTTTATAAAACAGGAAATTTGCTTCCCTGCTGCTGAACTGATTTACCTGACCTGGCAGGATAATGGTTAAACCATCAAAACCAGATTGAAAACGATAGTCCGCGCCTTGTTCCTGAGGTTCATCCTCAGCGCTGAGAATGGCCCATCGAAAACCCGCCATGGCTTCGGCATAAAGCTGCAAGATTCGCTTACAACTATCAAAATTAACCTGGCCCCGTAGAACTTCCAGGTAATCCGTGGCTGCTGCGGATTCGAGACTAAAAAACGCTTCCAGGCGCTTTCTTTCACCAGCAAACAGGTCATGACCTTTACTGATCCAGTTTCTGATGACATCGGGCTGATCAACTGGCAGATCAACATATTTTGAAAGGAAACAGGCCGCTATGGTCGTGTCCGTAAATTCATACATCAGCAAGCGGATTAAGGCATCCCTGACCACCCTTGATGGTGACACCGCCAAGGCCTGCAGCAATGGTTTTAGATCCTGTGCTGAACCGGCAAAGTGACTGAACACCGCTTGCCATTGACATAGATCCTGGCTGCTTAGATTTTTCCTAAGCAAGGGCAGTTCATCCAGATAGTCAGCCCAGGAAGCTTTCGAGCTGAGGCTCATCTCATGCAGGTCAATCAAAGGCAGAGGCTCCAGTTCAGTTTTCAGGAACATCAGAAATGCCTGCCGATTTCTATACAGGCTCATCCGGCCGAGTTCGCACCATGCTGTGAACGCCTCGACTGTCACCGCCAGGGCTAATTGTGAGGCTACCGTAAAAAAATTTGCCAGCAGCTGATTCGCATGCTGGTGACTCGATTTCACATCCTGACCCAGCGCTTCAAGGCAGGCCATTTTCTCACTGCATTGCTGATCCTTTAACAACAGGTGAATACCCTGCAGATAGCTGATCGCTGGATCTGAGCTGAATTCTGACAGCGACACGGCATATTCGCAGCGCTGCATCAAACCATCAAAACCCAGGGCCTCAAACAGGAAAGGCGATGTGCTCATAAAGGTACAAGCCGCTTCCCAGCCATGCCATCCTGATTGCGCCAGGACCAAGGCCTGTTCGCCCCAAATAGTGATCTGGTTATCGGTCAACGGCAACAGTTCAGAGACTTCCTCATAAATCTCGCCTGCCTGACGGTTTATTGAAAACAGCGTCTGACCAACCGATGCGCCTTCGACCACTGGATTAGCTGCCAGAATCGGGAAAGATGGAAGTGACCACTTCATGCATGGCAGTTTGGACTTCAACATCGTCCGATACGGCACGACTGATCGCCACAGTACACGCCCGATCAGGCGTTACCCCCTGGCTGATAAGCTGGCCCGCATAGATCAATAACCTTGTGCTGACACCCTCATCAAAACCATGTTGTCTGAGGTTTCGTATACGCGCACCCAGCGTTGCTAAAGACGCTGCAAGGCTAATATCAACCCCGCTCTCGTGAGCAATGATATCGGCTTCGGTAGATTCTTCAGGATAATCAAAATCTATCGCGATAAAACGTTGCCTGGTGCTGGTTTTCAAATCCTTTAACAGATTCTGGTAACCTGGATTATAGGAAATAATCAACAAGAAATTAGCATGAGCATCCAGGATTAAACCCTGTTTTTCTATTGGCAGAATTCGACGATGATCCGTTAACGAGTGGATCAATACGGTTGAGTCTTTGCGAGCTTCGACAATTTCATCCAGATAGCAGATTGCACCTTCTTTTACAGCCCGGGTTAAGGGTCCATCCTGCCAGACGGTCTCATCTCCCTGCAATAAGAATCGACCTACCAGGTCCGTTGCCGACAGATCCTCGTGACAGGCAACCGTTTGCAAGGGATATTGAACTGCCTGACGGTCCATGACAGCATCCTGGCCTCGGTAAATTCGATGTGTCATGTATTCTACAAATCGAGTCTTGCCACAGCCTGTTGGGCCTTTCAGAAGAACCGGTAGGCGCTGCTGATAGGCAGCAAGGAAAAGCGCTACTTCATCTCCAACCGGCAGGTAAAAAGGCTCGTGCTGCAGTGACGAGGAAGTCGTCTGTAAACTGTTCATCGCTATTCTCCCATCCATTGAGGCTTTCGTTTTTCCAGGAATGCGGCAACACCCTCACCATAATCCTTCATCTGGGTCATCTCCGATAACAATCGTTCACTTTCTGTCACAGCTGCCGCAACATCGCGATGCTGATCATGATAAATCTGTTTTTTGGTCATCTTCAGTGATGTAGGTGAGTTTTCATGAATCATATCTAGCACGTAGGCTCGAGTCTCTTGGATCAGCATATCCGGGTCGATTAAGCGATTAATCAGTCCCAGTTCCAGGGCTTCATCTGAGCTGAACTTACGCGAGGACAACAACAGGTCATTGGCTCGAGTCAGGCCAATGAGCCGCGGTAACAACCAGGACAAGCCATACTCAGCAGGAAGATTCAATTTACCATGAGCCGTCGTTAGCTTCACACCCGGAACCGCAAAGCGAATATCCGCGTAGCAGGCTAGCACCAGGCCGACACCTGCCGCCGGCCCATTGATCATAGCCACCACTGGTTTGGTTAATCCAAAATGATAGGAAAAACTTGCATCGAACTCGGGCCTTACACCGAACCCAGGTAGCGCCAATGGATCTGGTGTGCCTGGGTCATATCCACCTTTTTCTACATGGCCTTGCAGAGCTTTGGCATCGGCGCCGACACAGAAACCCGCTCCCGAACCTGTCACAATGATGGCTCGGACTTCCCCGTCCTGTTCCGCCTGAAGTAATGCCCATCTATACTCAGTATGCATGCGTCCAGTCCAGGCATTCATGCGCTTAGGCCGGTTAAGCGTAATCGTAGCAATGTTGTCCTCCACCTTATAAAGCAGCACTTTAAGATCCATCCATAAATTCCTTCAATATCTGAGTTAATTCCACTTTGTGATACATGAAAAAATGATCAGCACCCGCAATAATTCGAATTTTTTCTGATCCGAAAGTCTTGCTGAGAGCATCAATATTCATATACGAATCCTGATCACCTAATACGACTAGGATATCTGACTGCGTCTGCCTTTCACTGAGCGCCACTGCCTGGCGCAGCGGCGGCGCGATGAGAATCAAAGTCTGCACATCAAGCTCTGCTGATGCAGCTAAAGCCATACTGGCACCAAAGGAGTACCCACCGAGAATCGATACCGGATTACCTTCCTGTTCAAGCCAGTTGCAGGCGCTGATTACATCATCAGTTTCCCCTTGCCCTGCATCATGGCTTCCCTGGGAGTCGCCAACACCACGGAAATTAAAGCGCATACAGACGTTACTAAACTGGCTGACGGCATCAGCCAGGATAGCCACTACCTGATCATCGAGGCTGCCACCATAAAGGGGATGAGGATGACAGCATAACGCTGTTCCAGCATCGCAGCTACCTTGTGTCAGCCTGGCCTCCAGCAATCCTGCTGTACCCGGAAGCATCACTTTACTCATTGCTGTGTCCTTATATCACCGAGGTGATGATAACATCCGTTCAACTGTGTGTGGGCCCTCAAAACAGCAGTCAAAACGAATCTTTTCTGCAAACCGGGCTAAATGGGTTGCTTATCCCCGCCCCGCTGCTCATTATTCCATTCATGAAGCACCTGTTCTATTTCCTGTTAGCAATACCGATCTGTGAGATCCTGATATTACTTGAACTGGGCGCCTATCTGAGCACCTTTGATATAATTCTACTCATCATCGGGACGGCCGCAATTGGCTTGTTCCTGGTCAGGCGTGCAGGCCTGAATACACTGCTCAAGGGACAAAACAAACTCAGTAAAGGAGAAATTCCACAGGTCGAAGTGATAGAGGGTTTACTGCTTCTCGTTACCGGTGCATTGCTGTTAACACCGGGCCTGATTACTGACAGCGTAGGCTTTCTGATTCTCATACCCGCTATCAGGAAAGCGCTGGCACAATACGCTTTGAGCAGGATCATACCCAATATCATCAGTAAAAATCCCGCGGCTGACTCAACAACTCAGCATCGATCCTCTCCAACCATACTCGAAGGCGAGTTTGATCCGATAGAGCCGGCCTCCCCTGCGACGCAAGACAGCCGACCAGCCAGGGAAGAATAATGCGCCAGAAACCGGGTGACCTTAGCATCGATCGCGAATGGCTTCTTTCCCAAACCGAGCAGTTCTGGGAAGAACGAATCATAGACAGCCTGTGCGACTATATCGCTATCCCCAACTTATCACCTTCCTTTGACAAGCAATGGCACAGCAACGGCTACATGCACGCAGCCATCAACCACGTCAAAGACTGGATCGAAAAACAAGATGTTCAGGGCCTTGAAATTACCATTCACGAAATCCCTGGACTAACCCCTACGCTGGTAGCGGAACTACCAGGGCAAATAGACGATACTATCCTGCTGTATGGGCATCTTGACAAACAACCGGAATTCTCAGGTTGGCATGAAGGTCTGGCCCCCTGGAAGCCCGTCCGCAGGGGGGACAAGCTATTTGGCCGCGGTGGCGCAGATGATGGTTACGCTGTCTATGCGGCCATCTGTGCCGTAAAACTCTTGTTAACGCTGAACCGCCCCTTACCTCGAATAGTAATACTAATAGAATGCTCGGAGGAAAGTGGCAGCCCTGACCTGCTTGCTTATATGGATGCCCTGGATCCAGTGATTGGCAAGCCAAGTCTGGTGTTTGCCTTAGACTCTACCTGCGGTAATTACCAGCAACTGTGGGTTACCACTTCCTTACGGGGCATCATCACCGGCGAATTGAACGTTACTGTGCTCAACCAGGCGGCACATTCGGGCGCAGCCGGGGGCATCGTACCATCAAGTTTTCGTATACTGCGCCAGGTTATCTCGCGCCTTGAAGACGAACAGACAGGATTGATCACACCGGACTTCCTGCAGGAGCAGATACCAGCCCAGCGCAGAAAAGAGGCCGAACTGGCGGGAGAAGTGCTCAAAGATCAATTCTCACACCTGTTTGATCAGGTCGCCCAACCAATATCAACCGACCCCACCGAATTAATACTCAACAATACCTGGCTTTCTGCACTCGAAATAACTGGTATGGATGGACTTCCTGCCGTGGACAAAGCAGGCAATGTGCTCAGAGCATTCACCAAAGTTAAATTAGCACTACGCCTGCCACCAACAATCAACGCCACTCAAGCCCTTGAAAAACTATCAAACCTGCTGGAATCACAGGCCCCTCATTCAGCCAGAATAACCTTTGTTGCTGATCTCCCTAATCCCGGCTGGCAGGCACCTCCTGAACAGCCAGAACTGACTGCTGCATTGCATCGTGCTTCCAACGCTTTTTTTGGCTTACCGGCTATGTCCATGGGTTGCGGTGGCAGCATTCCATTTATGGAGGCGCTGGCAAGCAGGTTGCCGGATGCCCAATTCGTCGTAACAGGCGTTCTGGGCCCCATGTCCAATGCCCATGGCCCCAACGAATTTCTTCACCTTCCTACCGCAAAGAAAATCACAGCGAGTGTCATATCCATTATCTGTGACTGGTCCGAGCAGGCCGGCGAGCCAAACTAGCAACGGGTAGCGAAAGGGCAAATCAAACCACAGACGCAAGGTAATCACCTGTGCTTTGTAGCCTTAGAGACCCAATACCTGCTTGGCAATAATATTATGCTGGACCTCACTGGTGCCGCCCGCAATGGTATAGCCGCGATGATGAAACATGGCACTGGCTATCATATCTGAAGAATCTGAGCACACCGGTACTGGATCATCTGGCCTTGAAACTGAGTCCAGTGGCAAACCACAATAGGCGATCACCTCATACAGCAGACAATCTAATTCCTGCACCAATTGGCTGCCCAGAAGTTTCAGCATGGATGGCTCAGCGCCGATACTCAAACCCGAATCAAAGCGGCCCAGTAATCTTGATGCCATTGCTTCTAAGCCACTCAGGCGAATTCCCAGTTCAGCCAGGCGCTTGAAAAAAGCAGCTTCGAGGACGATGTCAACTTGTTGAGGAGAAGCTAATAATTCATGCAGCCTGGACAGAATACGTTTGTTTTCAGCGACCCTGGACACCATAAACCGCTCATTACCCAGCAAATTTTTAGCCACTGTCCAGCCTTGGTTTTCATCACCAAGACGGTTATGCCGAGGAACCCGCACATCGCTAAAAAAAACCTGGTTCCACAGTCGCTTGCCATTAAAGGCAAGCAAAGGCCTGACTTCAATCCCAGGCGTGTTCATATCGATCAGCAAGAAGCTGATCCCCAGCTGTTTCTTGGCTGCCGGGTCTGTTCGCACCAGAGCGAATATATAATCAGCATGCTCGGCTGCTGAAGTCCATATTTTAGAGCCATTAACTAAATAGCTGTCACCTTCCAGTGCTGCCTTCATCTGCAAAGATGCCAGGTCAGAACCCGATTGAGGCTCGGAATACCCCTGGCACCAGTTAATCTCAGCATTGAGGATTTTTGGCAGGAAAAAATCTTTCTGCTGTTCGCTGCCATATCGGATTATCGCCGGCCCCACCATATTAAAACCAAAGCCTTCTAATTCGGGCGCATTGTGCGTTTTCATCTCTACCTCGAACAACTGCCGCCTCGCCATTGTCCAGCCTGTACCTCCGTACTCAACCGGCCAATTGGGCGCTGCCCAGCCTTGTTTAAAAAGCTTTCGAGTCCAGTCTTTCTGAATCGTTTTAGGGACAGGCAGGGAATAACGCACTAAGTCACTGGCGGCCTGGGATAAATTCTGGGACAAAAAAGCTCGCACTTCATCCCTGAATTGAATATCTGAAGTAGACAATTGATGCTGCATAACAAGCCCTCTCTCGCTTGAAAGAAGAAGATAACCAAGCTGTAAAAAAAGGGCAAATAAAGAATTCCATCGATATCGTCCTGCCACCGCCCCGAATCCTGCCTAGCTGACTCTAAAACCGCTGGATATTCGGAATCGAGCCGCTTTCAGGCTAGCACTAACCTTAGGGTTACGGCTGCTGAAAGCAATACGGAAAACAAGCCCAATGATGCTTTCCAGCCTGTCAAAATCAGGGCATTACCCTTGCGACAGGCTCAATGAAAGCAATGCAGCCGCATTCAACAGCCATTGCGGATCGGTGTTCGCCGATACAGTTCGCCGATGGAGTTCGCCAATAGGGTTCGCCGATGGGGTTCGCCGATAAGGATTGGCTGAATCGCTAGTCGAGTGCTAAAATGTGCACAGGACACGGCAGCTCCAATTCCGCTACTGGTAGGGAACTTAACCGACCTGATTGCGCGTCCCGTTTCAACAGGATCAAGCGATTGTCATCTCGACTGGCTACGATTAAATAGCCAGGAACCAGCAAGAAGTGCCTTGGGTGCCGCCCATGTGCAGACACCACCTGCAATTGCGAAAGCTTGCCTTCAACCACAGCAAATACTGCGATGCTGTCGGCGCCTCGGTTGGACACGTAGACAAAGCGTCCATCCTGACTCAACTGCACTTCGGCCGCCTCACTGAAGCCCTTATAATCACCCAGGCAACTTTGCTGGTGCGTAATCTCAGCGCCATCCGCCAGCAGATTAATGGTCGCCAAACTATTAGATAACTCGGTCACAACATAGGCAGTTTCACCACCGTTAGATAAGCAGAAATGTCTCGGCCCGGTCCCCCCTGCAAACTGAATCTCAATCAGCGGTGGATGGAGCTGCCCTTGTGCACTGATTTTCTGGCACAGCCACTCATCACTACCCAAGTCCGCTATAAACAGGCTTTGTCCGTCATCAGAGAATAAAGTTGAATGCACATGTGCTGCCTGCTGTCGGGCACGATTCCTGGCTTTACGATTCATCCGTTCCAGCCAGCGGTCTGCATGGCTCTGGACGTACTGCGGTTTATCCAGGCTGCCATCACTATTAACTGCTACAAGCGACAAAGAACCGCTGGTGTAATTAGCAACAGCCAGCAGACTGGCTTGCTTATTGATCGCAAGATGGCACGGGTCCTGGCCCCCCGAAGCCACTTGTCCGGCAAAGGCGCAGGATCCATCTGGATTCAGTTCAAACCAGGAAACTCGACCTGCATCATCACTGCCGGATATCTCATTAACACAATAGACTATTCCAAGGTGCGGATGTCTAAGCAAAAAAGAAGGATTGATAGCGGCGCTTGAAAGCGTTGCCGGGGCCAGACTACCGAGGCTCAGATCCAGATTAACCCTATAAATACCCTCTGAATCACTCCCAACAGTATAGCTTCCAATGAGTAATTCCATTAACAGAGTGTGAACTGATACTGGTAAAACTTCAATATAGCCTCCCTGCCATGCAGGCCGATATAGAACCTTGGCGGCAGACCCGAACAACTAACCCAAACCAGCAAATAAAGCAGGCACAAAGATGCCATCTTGAGCCCGCTCAGCAGGAAAACGAACAGGCCCAGGCAAGCAGATTAACTCAGAAAGCGATGCCTCAACGGAGGTCATCAAAAAGCAGGTTAACCCGCTTCAATCATGGAACTCAATCAAGAAACTAAGTCATAATAGGTCTATTGCTGGAGTAAAACCTATATGATTGACCACAAGTTGCGCCCCCTGATTGATCCGCCCCTGAACAGCCTTGCCAAGATACTCGCCGGTAAGGGACTCAAAGCAAACCAGGTCACTATTACCGGCTTTCTCATCGGTTTGACAGCGATGCCCCTGATAGCAATACAGTACTACGACTTGGCGCTGCTGGCTGTTGTTTTAAATCGCGTCGCTGATGGCCTGGATGGCGCGCTGGCACGGATACTCGGTCCGACAAATGTAGGCGCTTACCTGGACATAGTGCTTGATTTCATTTTCTATTCTGCAACGATATTTGCCTTTGCCCTGGTTGACCCTGGCAACGCTCTCAGTGCAGCCTTACTCATTTTCAGCTTCGTAGGTACTGGCAGCAGTTTTCTGGCAATGTCAGTTTTTGCAGAAAAATTAGGAATATCAACGCAAGCCCAGGGCGCTAAATCTCTGTATTATCTTTCTGGCCTGGCCGAAGGTTTTGAAACAATTCTAATCCTGATCTTGATGTGTCTCCGACCTGAATGGTTCGTTTTCCTGGCCTCGCTATTCTCCATCCTGTGCTGGATAACAACGGTTTCCAGAATCAGGCAGAGTTGCCGGTTACTGGCAGGAAGTTAGCGTGCCAGCGGCCATACCAGCAGATCATCTCAGCCGGACTCGCAGTCAAATTGAACCAAGCAAACAACACTCAGACCAATAGCTCAAAAAATTGAACAACTCGATAGAAAATTACCGAAAAATAATCCTGTTAGCCAGCCCAATTATTTTGGCAAACCTGTCTACTCCCCTGCTGGGTTTGGTAGACACTGCGGTAATCGGTCAGATAGGAGATGCTGCACTTCTTGGTGCAGTGGCCATCAGTTCCATGCTGTTTAGTTTTTTATTCTGGGGATTTGGATTTCTGAGAATGGGCACCACGGCTCTGGTTGCCCAGTCGCTAGGACGCAAAGAACGGAAAGGCGCCGTCCACACCTTTCTGCAGGCTGCCGTAATGGCGCTGCTTATCGGCATCAGCCTGTGGGTACTGCAAACCCCCATAGCGAACATCAGCTTCACCTTAATCGGCGGCAGCGATCTGGTCGAACAAGCCGCGCTACGTTATTTCAGCATTCGAATCTGGGGCGCCCCGGCCAACCTCCTGCTATTGACTATGATGGGGTATCTTCTGGGAAAACAGGACTCCAAGTCTGTTTTGTATCTGCAATTGATCTTGAACTTGTCAAATATCCTCCTGGATATCCTGCTGGTAGTATTCCTTCACATGGATGTGGAAGGCGTAGCATTGGCAACGGTCCTGGCTGAATATTTCGCAGTACTGGTCGGCATTGGCATTATCTGGCCGACAATAAAAGAAATCACCGCAGATCTCACGCTTCATGAACTGCTTGCCACCGGCCCCCTGCAAAGGATGCTGCGAATCAACCGCGACATCATGGTTCGTACACTCTGCCTCATATTTGCATTTGCATGGTTTACCGACCAGGGGGCGCGATCTGGAGATACTATCCTGGCCGCAAATATGCTCTTGATGCAATTCGTTACATTTGCTGCATTTTTCCTGGATGGCTTTGCATTGGCTGCGGAGTCGCTGGTAGGCCAGGCGGTGGGAGCACGGGATACCAATCGAACTAAGTACACCATACGAATTACTTTTGAATTGGGCGTTGCTTCTGCTTTTGCCCTTAGTCTGTTATTCGGCTTCACCTGTCACATTTTCCTTAGCCTGCTGACATCTAATGAAGAAGTGGTATACACAGCTAATGTATTTGCCGGCTGGATTATTGTCGCGCCGGTTATTTCGGTCGCATCCTACCTCCTCGACGGCATATTTATTGGCGCAGCGCTCACTCGGGAAATGCGCCAGGCAATGATATTCTCTCTCGGTGTTTTTCTGGTGGCCTGTTGGCTTTTAGTCGATACCTTTGCAAACAATGGCCTTTGGGCTGCACTCATGATTTACTATCTTACCAGGGCTGCAAGCCTGGCTTATTTCTTACCCAAAGTCTGGGCTGACAGGACAATGGCCCGGTCGGACTGATAACCACAAGGGATTTAACAGCATGAAAATATCCACATTAATGAGTTACGCCCACGGCTTTGGTGGCGCCAGCAAAGAAATAATCGAACTGGAAAAAGCCGGCCTTGATGTCGTCTGGGTTCCAGAGGCCTACTCTTTTGATGCTGTCAGTGCCATGGGTTATCTGGCCGCTAAAACAGACAGGCTGACCATTGCCAGTGGAATCCTCAATATCTATAGCCGCACACCGACGCTGATGGCCATGACTGCCGCCGGCCTTGATGAGCTTTCCAGCGGCCGATTCATGCTGGGACTAGGTGCTTCCGGACCCCAGGTCATAGAAGGCTTTCACGGCATTGTCTACGATGCACCCTTGACCCGGATTCGTGAAATTGTCGAAGTTTGCAGGCAAGTCTGGCTGAGAGAAGATAAGTTGAATTTTCAGGGTAAAAAGTATCAGATACCACTTCCAAAAGACCAGGGCACGGGCCTGGGTAAACCCCTGAAAATCATCAACCATCCTTATAGAGAAGAAATTCCAATTGCCCTGGCAACGCTCGGTACAAAAAGCGTCGCCATGACAGCGGAAATCGCTGATGCCTGGTTACCTGCTTTTTTTATGGCTGAGGGTGCCGATAAAGTCTGGGGAGAAGCCCTGCGCGCAGGCACTGCTCGCAGAGATCCTGGTAGACCCCCTCTTGATATTTATGCCGGGGGCGGCGTCGCCATTGGTAAAAATCTAGAACAATACAGAGATATGTCGCGACCGGGGATTGCCCTTTACATCGGTGGCATGGGCGCAAAGGATAAGAATTTCTATAATCAGGTATTCAGAAAATATGGTTACGAAAAGGAAGCCGAAACCATCCAAAATCTTTATCTGGAAGGAAGAAAATCAGAAGCTGAGGCGGCTGTGCCTCAGTCTTACCTGGATGCGACATCACTAATCGGTACAGAAGAATTTGTTCGAGATCAACTTTTGTCACTTAAGGAGCACGGCGTGACTTCACTCAATGTCGGATTCCTCGGAACAACCTCCCAGGAGCGTATCAAAAACTGTGACGCACTAAAAAATATTCTAGAAAAAACCTGATCCAGCCGATGCAGTCCTTACTGGTTATACTGTATAGACAGCAGCTCCACTGGTTATACTGTATAGACAGCGGCTCCAAGGTAATGAGAATCAATTATCATGGTGTACACGGTCAAAACTAAGAATAAGCAGGCTCTGTACTCTACCACTATCAAAGCCGATTCTTACTTAAACCTGATCGATCGTTTTGCCATCTCCCTGTTGGGAGAATCAACCCTGGATGATATCTTCTGGTTAATCGCTCACATTATCATGGCAGACCTTGAATTCGAGGATTGTGTTATCTATCTGGTGGCAGAAAACGATATCACCTAAGCCAGAAAGCAGCCTATGGTCCTAAGAATCCAGCTGGAAAATTAGTCAAAGATCCCATCGTAATTTCAATGGCCGAAGGTATTGTTGGCTCTGTCGCTTACAATAAGCGTACAGAGATTGTTACCGACACCAGGCAAGACAAACGTTATATCATGGATGATGATTCTCGTTTGCCGAAAATAGCGATATCAATCTTATATGAAAATCGCTGTATTGGCGTCATTGAGCCAGAACACAGCCAACTGGATTTTTATACATCTGACCACGCTCAGATTCTCACAACCATTGCGAATATAGCCTCGGCAAAAATCACCGATGCAATAAAAACTGAGGTACTTCATAATACAGTAAGGCAGCTGGAAATATCGCAGGGTAAACTGATCGGAAAAACTGCAGAACTACTTTCTTCTCGAAATGCAGAACAGGCGGCTAACAGAGCAAAATCTGAATTCCTGTCAACCATGAGCCACGAAATCAGAACTCTCATGAACTCCATCCTAGGTATGGCTGATTTATTGAGTGTTGTGAAAGCCTGAACGAATTACAGCACCAGCAGGTCGATATCCTTAAGAATGCAGGTTTTAGCTTATTGCATCTGATCAATCAAATTCTAGACCTGACCAAATTGGATGCCCATGAGGTACTGCTAGATAAAAAAGAGATGCATCTGCAAAATCTGATTACAGAAGTATGTGATTTTGCCAATCAGAGTGCTGCTCTGGACCGTGAACCGATTGTATTCGATATTAAGCCGATGTTACCGGAATTCATCACCATAGACGAAGCACAATTCAAGAAGATTTTGGTGTCACTACTAACCAATGCTTTCAAATTTTCCGACCACGGGAATGTATATTTAACCCTGGACCTTGGTTCCTGGCAACTCAGTCATACCTGGATATAATCCATTAAAGACCACGCTATAGACATAGAAAACAATCGGTTAAAAACTATTTTTGACCCTTTTGTTCAAGTAGATGACTCAGATACCGGCCGCTATTCTGGCGCGGGCCTGGGTTTAGCGATCACCAAACGTGTATGTCACCTGTGGGTGGAGACATCTGGGTTGAAAGCAACCCGGGAGAAGGAACCACTTTCACAGTTCAACTGCCTTTCAAATAACTATCGCTCCAATTAATCCTGGTGTCAGCAGTAAGAAATCAATTAGCTCGGAAGCGATGCCCATCGTCGTCATTTGCACCGAAAATAACGGGCACAGGTCTATGAGTATTTCTCTCCCGCGAGTCTGATGAGCGATAGGCTTTCTATAATTATTACAACAGGCAAAAAAAGTTAACGCCTTTTATAATAATCCGCGTAAACTAGCGCTCTTTTAAAAGAGACCCAGACCGTGCTGAAATTACTCTCCCTAGCATTTCACTTCAGTTCCTATCGTTCTAGCAGAATTGATCCCCACGCCGTTCATTTACTCGCGGATTTTATTAAAGACAAATCGTCACTAAAAAATGTCGTGCCTTTAACGGTTGATATTGAACCTGCCTGCCCCAATCAGACTGTCAAAAACCTGCCCCACGATGCCGGCCAAAACAAACAAGCAGCATAGACCGAGACAGACCTGATCACTCCCCCGGACAAGGCTATAACGAGAGTATTACCGATACTACCCTACAGTGACCAACCCAGAAATTAATACTTCTAGCATCTGGCAGTTGCATCGCTCGCTTCTATTTTCGGTGTATCTGCCCTCCTCGCTGATGTCATACTGCCAGGGATCTTTGCTCCTGGTTATTCCCCTCTATGCGCTGGAACTCGGAGCCATCCCAGCTATAACGGCATTTATTTTTTCCCTGCGGGGCCTCGGTAACATGGTGGCAGATCTCCCTGCCGGCTATATAACAGCAAGATTTGGTAACAAATCCGCCATGTTATTGGGTCTGGCCATGATGAGCACAGCAGGTTTAACTGGCATGCACATCAGTACCTCACTGCATCTGGGCCTACTGAGCTTTATTGCCGGCTGTGCCATGGCACTCTGGTTACTCGCCAGACTCACGTTGGTGGGCGATAGCGTACCCACTGACCACCGAGGTAAAGCGCTATCGACCATGGGTGGCTTACAGAGAGTGGCTGGCCTGTTGGGCCCTGTCAGTACGGGGTTTATTGCCCTGACCTATGGCTACAGTGCTGTTTTCATGATGATTGCCATTATCTCAAGTATCACACTTGTACTGATCGGGTTCACCATCAGGGCCTACGTTCCAAAGAAGCCAGTGATCAACTCAATAACGCACAACCATCCCATAAAGGTAGGCCTTGCTGGACTGAAATCTCTGCTCCACCGGCACAGGTCTATTTATATGACCGCGGGCCTGGCCGTACTGTTACTGACCGTAGTCCGTTCTGCCCGCCAATTACTGATTCCACTGTGGGCCGTTCATATCGCACTGGATCCCAGCACAATCGGCCTGGTGGTTGGAACTGCAGCACTCATTGATACCTGCATGTTTCCGTTTGCCGGGTTGATCATGGATCGATTTGGCCGTAAATATGCGGCCGTACCCTGTCTGCTGCTGCTCAGTGCTTCGTTATTACTGATCCCACTCAGCCACAACGCAGCGCAGCTCACTCTCATTGCCATGCTTGCTGGCTTGGGCAACGGACTTGGTAGCGGTCTCAATATGACATTAGGCACTGATCTAGCCCCGCAGGGTGAACGGGCCCCTTTTCTTGGCGTCTGGCGACTGATCAGTGACACTGGGTCATTTTCAGGTCCCATGTTAATCGGACTCATTACCACAGCCACCACGCTGACCGGTGCATTTGTAGTATCTGCCCTATTGGGTCTATCCGGTTTATGTGTTATGACCTTGTTCGTGAAGGAAACGCTCGAGCAAGTCTCAAAGTAAAATGAAGCAAACCTATAGTTTTCTGAGTAGCAAACTCTATAGCAACAAAGCTCTGAAGTGAAAATGAAACCATTACATTACTATTTTGTGGCGAGTGGCAGCTGGTACCTGGCCTATGGAGTTCAAGGTGTGGTTTTTGCCTGGCTGGTCACTATCATCCTCAATGAAACACCCGATAAAGTGGGTATCGCCCAAATGGCCTACCTACTACCGGGCACCTTCCTGATACTGATAGGCGGTAGTTTAGCCGATCATTTCGGTGGACGAAGACTCGCATTGTTAGGTCAATCTTTCGCAGCACTCACCGCTGCTGGGCTCGCTTTGACACTGGCGCTCACTGAGCTGACCTATACCGTCTTCCTCTTTTTCGCCGTTGCCATGGGATGTGCCCAGGCGATCGTTACACCGGCACGGGATGGCCTACTGACCTTGGTCGCAGATGGTAAAATCCAGCGGAGGGTGATCCAGGCCAGTATGATACAGTTTGGTATCCAGACGATTGGATTTCTGATTTCATCACTTGCCGACACGGTCGGCGCCATGCTTATGCTTTCCTTCCAAAGTTTTGTTCTGGGTATTGGTGCTCTTGCCTATTACTTTCTAGACATTCCTCAACAGACACCGCCCAGAACCCGACCTCATTTAATCTCCCATCTGCTTGAGTCCTTGGTCGATGGCTATAAAAGTGTGCGTAAGTCTCCGCCCATGCGGACTGTGGTACTGCAAAATTGCGCGATGGGTATCCTGTTTATGGGCTCGTTTATAGTCACCTTGCCACTTCTGATCCGTGAAGTTTATAACGGCTCATCCATGGAATTATCCTGGATCAACACGGTAAACTCCTTAGGGCTTCTGGTGACAATCACATTACTGCTGAGATTGGGAGACATCAGGTTACAAGGTCGAGCACTCATACTTTCCCAGGGTATCGGCGCCCTGGTCCTTGCCAGCGCGTCATTGAACTTCGGTTTCTCGATATTGGTCGCCAGTCTATTCTGCTGGGGGCTCTGTGGAGGCCTGGCCATGACTATGTCCAGAACCATCATGCAGGAGCAATCACCTGAAGATCAACGTGGCAGAATGATGGCTTTCTACGGCTTTTCATTTATGGGCTCAGGCCCTATAGGCGCCCTTTTCTGTGGTTACCTGGTTTCCTGGTTTGGAGCTTCATCAGCGCTGGCTATCGCAGCCTTGCTGATGTTTACCGTAGTCGTATTGGTTTATTGGAAGTCTTCCCTTTGGGATCTACATCGTTAGCGTAGGTCCGGGCAACGAGCTCAATAGCGCAGCCATAGGCACGCCATTAATCATTGATCGGCTGCCATATTCACCTAGCATGAATTCATTAATACTGCAGCTGCCGGAAATCTTCGGCCAGATAGGCCAACATATCGGCCAGCGGTGTCAACTCGATATTCAGATAATGCAAGGCATCGCTGTTATCAATGACATCATCCTGATCAAGCAATTCCAGCATAGTTCTGGTTACCGGCGGTGAAGACATCAAGTGCTGCAGCAAGCCAGCAGCTAACAACCCTAAGAACAGTGGCAAGGTCTGAATGATCGGCTTTACTTCCAGGTATGATCCAGCCAGCCTTATCAGTTGATGCCGTGGCAAACACTCAGGCCCGCCCAAATCCAGCACTCTGGGTTGAATGGGCTGATTTAACAAACGGTCGAGCGCCGTAATCACATCCCCGGCATAAATAGGTTGCTCTAAACTGCCGGCTCTGAAGCTGAAATGGATCGCTGATACGGCTTTCTTCAACAATGCCTGGCTGGCTGCATCTCGTTCTCCCAGGACCATCGGCAGCCTTATCAGGGTTGCAGGCACACTGGATTGCAAAAATATCTGGTCCGCTTCACTTCGGGAGCGTAAACAACTGTTGCTGCTTTCTGAATCAGCACCGGTGATACTCAACGAAATCATACCTTTCATTGCCACCGCTTCAGCTGCGCGGACAATGGCCTGCGCAGTCATTTCATGGGCCTGATAATAGCTATTGTCTGCCGACGCGCGAATGATACCAATAAAATTAACGACCAATTCGCACTCAGATGCCACTTCGACAAGCGCATCATGGTCGTCAAGGTCGAGTACCACACACTTTACTGGCAGGCCCTGCAAACGCCTGGCGGCATCCTCTGAGCGCACTACAGTTGTAATCTCGTGCTCGCCTCCAAGCTCATCGACAAACCGCCGCCCTAAACTCCCATTCGCGCCCGTGACCAGTAATTTCACCTGGAACTCACACGATAAAGCCAGTAGTGTCCAGGCCATTCAGGTACTGGCCCTGCTCTGCCTGTTTTCTTCCACCTGGCCTGCCAGGATCGCGCCATTTCTTCATCATCGATTACCCGCTCCATGCTGACCGGGAAGATGCGCTGGCCAATTCGCACCCGAACAGCTTTCCCCTGGGACAAATAATTGGACCAGACTTTACCGTCACAATTCATACAGCCTATATACAACTGACCTTGTACATGCCAGCAGTTAACCGTAACTGAATGCGGGTATTCAGGCCTTGTTTCCACTTCGCAATGCCGGGCTTGGGAAACAAATGACCAGTCCTCAACGGCAACAGAAACCGCTGTGCCATTTAGTACACCACCGGGCAGTCTGTCCCAGGGCCCAATACCCCATAGAAAGGGTAAAACGAGCACGAGCAGTAGGCTAAATCTCTTGTTCATATCTGATTCCTCATATGGCTTTCACTCCTATAGCTCTCTAAAATACTTTCAATTCCACCAAACACGGCGTCAAAGTGACTATACCCAATTGGTTAAGTGCTTCCAGATACCTACTGGCACCTTGTATCTGTATAGCTATTCTAACCAACACCTGGCTAGTGGCAACTTCACTATTCCTGCTGGCCATTATTACAGACGTCCTAGATGGTTGGCTTGCCAGAAAACTCTCCAGTGTTTCGGCCATCGGCGGACTGCTCGATCATTCAGCCGATGCTTTCCTGGTTGGGACCATTTTGGGCACGCTCAGTTACCTTAAAGTTATACCCTGGATACTACCGATTTTGCTGATCAGCGCTTTTCTACAATATGTCCTGGATTCAAATGCGCTACAGGGCAAAACGCTCAGAACAAACCGTTTAGGTAGATACAATGGATTTGGTTACTATATTTTATCGGCCATTTCGTTAATACAGACTAGTATCAACTGGCAGGTGTTCTCAGCACCAACCATTTATTATTTGGGCTGGGGACTGGTGCTGACAACCCTTATCTCAATGACGGAACGTGCCGCTTTACTTTGGCTCAGTAGAAGATAATCCGTCCAGAAACAACTCTCGATTAGCGACGGGTAAAAACACCAGGCCAATGCAGGCATTAAAAGTCACAAAAAAAGTATGCATCACTAATGAAAACACGCCCACTTCCGGGTACTCAGGAAACAACACCGTCCACAGCAGCAGCGCTCCGGCATGAAACGGTAGAGGTAGGGCCGCAGCAATAAATATAACTGGCAAAAATACCAGCATCTGTTCAAACCGGACATCCACACTAAAAAGCTGCAAAGCCAGTGTATAGACAACTATCGCCATCAGCAGGTTAGGCGCCTTACAAAGCAGTATCAGCACATAGTCCAGCCAACGCGCCTGACGCAAAGCATGGAAAATTGGTTTATCTCTGAAACCTGATTCCTTGAACAGCCTGCCGCTAAAATACGACAGATGTAACGGTAGATAAACCAGCGCAATACCGTAAACCCAAAGCAATATAGAGGCCAGGGGCAGCATACTGGACGCAGAAACTACCAGGTCAAAATAAAGGAAAACCCCCAGGGCTGAAAACAGCAGCAACTGGTACACCTCAACGACAGCCAGCAAAATCATGCTGGACACCGCTTGCCAGCCCGGAATCTGGTGCCTTCTAAGCAGGTAAAGTGACATTGCGCCCTTGCCAACCTGTTCATTCAGCAACGACAGTATGTAGGCACTTGCTCGTATTGGTAATATGTCGCTAAAGCGAACTGCTGATGAATTGAACCAGCGGATCACCCGCCAGGTTGCGTGACTATCCACCAGGAAGAAAAACAACGAATAAGGAATCATCAGCAGCAGCCAGAGGCTCCAGCTGGCTGATTCAAAAAAGAACCGCAAATAACCCAGTACAGTCATGCCATCCACCGCTGCCGCAGCCTGAGTCCGGGTATAGACCAGATAAAAGCAGGCAAAGGTGACAACCCAGGTTGAAAGTCTTGCCAGCGAGGACAGACGATTACGAGGTTTGTCGTTTTGCGGTTGCAGGTTCATACCATACTCTTTTTATTTGTTAGCAGTTTTTTTACTAACAGCTTTTTTTACTAACAGCTTTTTTTACTAACAGCAGGGGAACCGGACTTACCGGTCACGCCTGAGTTCACCAAATTACAATCTAATGCTGGAATTGACAACGCCTTTAAGGGCACTTTATGAGGGCTTATTCTTGGCATTAGCAATCAAATCATGCTTATCAGGCACAACCTGATCGCGGCCCCTGCCTTTCGCCACATAGAGATTATCATCGATCAATCGCAATAAATCCTCTGCCGTTGTATTTCGATCAAGTCCATTCCACCAGTGATAGCCAATGCTGACCGTAATCTGTGCTCGAATCCCGGCGTGATCGAACACTAGGTCGCGTATTTCATCGCAGATTCGGTAAGCAAGCTCACCAACTGCCACCTCGCTTTCTTCCCTAACCAAGAAGACGAACTCCTCTCCGCCATACCGGGCCAGCAAGTCATAACCCGTTATGATAGTGGTAAGCAATTCCGCCAGAGCTTTCAGAACAAAATCGCCAAATGCATGGCGAAACCGATCGTTGATCTGCTTGAAATGATCGATGCCCATAAAACCTAACGTAAAGAAGAACCCTTTCGAAATCCATGCTCATGCTCCTTGGCTAAGCCGTCAGAAAAGAACCTGAACTTGAAGGATGCGACTCCAATTTCTGTCTTCGCTCCCTCAGCAAGGGGGATGGACCCATGCATGACCTCAACCGCCAATAAAATGAGATTCTCCTCCAGAGCCGTCACGGACGCATCACCATCATTGATTTCTATCAGCGCATGCTTTTCGCCAACACCCCGCATTTTCAGGACAAGATCATTGTCCTCGTGGCACCCCACAGAGTCGTTTTATCATTAAGCCAATGCATCTCTCCAAGCCCTTCATCGATGATGGTGACTAGACAGGGCTTAACTTGCTTCATCTGGCCAATCCATTAGGTAACCGAGGATCACAGTCTGTGTAATACAACCTGGGGGATAGCTTACTTACCAAAACGTCGCTCTCGCTGCTGGTACACTCTGATAGCCCTCCAGAGATCAATCATCCTGAAAGCCGGCCAGTATACTTCTGTAAAATACAGTTCGGAATAAGCACTTTGCCAAAGTAGAAACCCCGACAATCTTTCTTCACCGGAGGTTCTGATAATCAGATCTGGATCTGGCACACCTACAGTATATAGATAATCGGCGAAACTTTGCTCGGTGATATCTGAGATCGCCAACTGTCCGGCATCCACCTCGCCCGCAATGCGCTTGACCGCGTCGATAATTTCTGCTCTGCCCCCATAACTCAATGCAATGTTAAGTAGAAATCGATCATGGTTTTTGGTCAAGTCCTCAACACTGTCTATCACAGCATTCATTTTCTCACTAAGGTTCTCGCGGCGGCCAATGACTTTCACTTTAACCCGTTCTTTCATTATCTCAGGATCCGTCTGGAACTGCTTTAATTGATCCATTATTAAATCCATCAGGTATTCAACTTCCTGTTCGCTTCTATTGAAGTTTTCAGTGGAAAAACCAAATAACGTAATAACCTTGATTTCCAAGCGGAAGCACCAGCGAAGAAACTCTTTGACCTTGACCGATCCTTCATGGTGGCCTTCATTGAGTTTAATCCCCTTACCCCGGGCAAAGCGACGGTTACCATCAACGATCAAGCCAATATGGTCAGGACTTGGTCCATTTCTGACCTGTCTCCAGAGCATCCTCTCGTAGATTCGATATAACCAGGATTTCATGAATGCGTCTCCAACAAAATCACAACTTCCCCATAGGCTGTCCCCAGCAATTTTCGAAAACCAGTTTAGCCACGGGCCTCCTGGAAATCGGACCATGCCCCCTAAGAACAGGATAGCCTATGGGAATATGAGCACAGGTGCCCCACGCTTCAGGTATTTCCAGAAGCTGCTTTATAGCCTGTTCCCGGTGACACAGCAAGGTGGTCAGAACACAACCTAGACCTTCCTGGCGACACGCCAACATGACGTTTTGCACCGCAGTATAAACCGAGCCACCGCCAACCACTGAGGGTCGATCAAGTTCAGCATCCGTAATGGCCATATGCTCAGGATTGAAACAAAATACCAGCAACACTGGCACTTCAGCAAGATGATTGGCCAGATAATCACCGGCCTTTATGATTTTATTGGCGCTCGCCGCTGCATCGTTATTTTCTGCACTTCCCTTCTGTCGTTGCGGCTTTATATAACGGTCCCACTCTTCACGATACCACTTCTGTATTGAATTCAGCTTCTCCGCCGATTTTACGGCCAAAATCCTGAACGGTTGAACGTTTCCACCCGACGGTGCCCATGCGGCTGCCTGTAGAACTCGCTCTAACACTTCATCTGGGACGGGATCGGACCGCAACCGCCTGACTGCTCTAAGCGTACTCATGGCCTCATATAATTCCATATCGACTCTCTCAAATTCCATGCCGTGCCATATCGGTCACAACAGTACCCAATTCAGTGTGCTCTTTTCAGATAACGACACACTTCTCCCAATAGCTCAATACCCTCGTCTTCGTCAACCGAACAAGCTTTAATATTCAAAACTCGAGCCCCCTTTTCCATATAGGGCAGCAGAAATTCTGCAACCGCCTCCGCCGAACCAAACGGGCTGTACTTCTCAAACGCGGCAAACGGGGTACGGTACATATCCTCCATCTCTCCGGCCAGACACGCTCTGGCCCTGTCAACATCCTTCCCCAACCCTACCCAGACCTGCAGCCCATGTTGCCAGTCAGGATTGCGGCCAAGCTCAGCAGCCTCGCGCATAACCTGATCCGTTGCATCCATGAAGCGCTGTGGTGAACACCATACCGCCAGCCAGCCATCACCGTATCGAGCAACCCGTCGAATCGCTGCTGTGGATCGTCCGCCAATGAGAATAGGTACACTCGGCAACGGTGGAGGCTTAATGATGGCAGCATTATAACTGAAATATTGGCAGTCATAACTGGACGGCTGCCCTGACATCAGATCTGAAAGCGCAGCCAGGCAATGATTGGTCTGCAAACCCCGGGTTGCCGGGTTGACACCGCAAACTTCCATTTCATGGCGATCTTCCCCGCCCACTCCAACGCCTAGAATAATCCGTCCTGGTGCCGATAAACTCAGCGTGGACAGTTGTCTTGCCACCGTCACCGGGTGTCTGAGTGCCAGAAGATAAACGCCAATGACCACCTTCATGGTGGGATGCATCGCCGCCAATGTGGCTGCATTAACCATACCGTCCATGCCCAGGCCATTGTGAAAGCTGATGTGGTCTGCAATAAAAAGATGATCAATCCCTGCCTTGAATAGTGCATCCAAACGATTCTTTCGAAGCGGCAATGCACCCTTAAGCAACATGGGACCGCCAATTGCGCCAATCGATAGAGCCGACATCAGAGCATGGACCTGGCGGGAAGTCCCAGGTGCACTCTTCCCACCACTTCATAGATAGGATTGGCAACCATAATATGCTGGGTCACCACATGTACATCTCGAAAACACTGCTGCAAAGGACTGTCCATGTAGATAGCGGAACCACCAGCCGCATCATAAAGCCTATCCACAGCCGCCACTGCACTGTGCGTGCCATTGGCAGCAGCCAGTCGCAACGCGCTTTTCAATGCCGCGTCTAACTGGTCTCCTTGTTCAGCGTAATCCCATGCGTTGTTAACAGCTTCCTTCATAAACGCCTCAGCCGACCTCAGATCTGCCAGGGAACGTGCAACACTTGCCTGTACCGCCCCGCGTTCTGCCAACTTACGTGAAGCACCCGTGGGCTGCTTTGTCACCGCCAACTGGCTGAACTCATCAAGGGCTCGAAAACCGATTCCCAGAGCAACGCTTGCAACTCCCAGAGCAAGAAGTCCGAGCAATGGAAATTGATAGAGCGGCTCTGAAATATTGGCTCGCCCACCAATCAGGACGGTACGACGATCCGGTACAAATACATCTTTTACCGAGAAGTGATGGCTACCTGTGCCGCGTAATCCAACCACATCCCAGGTGTTTTCAATGTTTACCTGATCAGCTGAAAAAATCATAAGCCGAACTTCAGCCTGGTTCTTTGTATCTATTGACGATTCACCGTGTTCATAGACAAAACAACCGCCCGATATCCATTGTGCATTCTGGCAACCGCTTCCGAATGGCCAGCGCCCGGTAACCCGATAACCACCTTCAATTCGATCAGCTCTACCCGCAGGCGCCGTTACTCCCACCGATAGAACCTGTGCATCACTGGCATAGATTTCTCGAGCTCCCTGTTCAGGCAAAGAAGCTGACAACAGCCCGGTGGTTGCGCCAATCATGACGTTCCAGGCAGCAGAGCCATCACCCATGGCAATTAACTTAAGCACTTCAATAAATTCCAGTGGATGAACCTGCAGCCCACCATAAACCTGAGGAACCAGCATGCGAAAGAAACCGGCCTGGGAAAACTCCTTAGCAATGGTTTCATGCAGCCTTCTTTCCTCCTCAAACTGCCTGGACCACAGAGGTAGTTTTTCTGACCAATCCTTTGCACTATCAATTATAGATTCAGTCATATCCTGCTACTCTTAAAATATTTCTTTTGGAAGAATCTCGATTAAAATGCCTGCTTCAAGTTAAGAGTATAGCTACTTGCCAGCATGGACACCATGCTGGCGCAAGCCCCAATCCAGGTATATTCAGCATCGCAGGCTAACATTGTTTTTGGCCCAACATTGCCCAACATGATAGTTGTATTTCAACCTGAAGCCGACGCCAGTTTTGCCCCCACCTGCAGGAATGCTGATACACCAATTTGTTACCCGCCCATTTTAATGAATCGCCCTGCAACAGCCATTCACGCTGGTTCCGTATAAGCGGCAATCTCTCGCGGCATCAACGCCCTTTGCATTGGTGCAAAATATCGATAGAGGCATTAGCAATTTAGTGCCTGAATCAATGCCACCCTGCATACTCCAGTGCAATCGCAGAGAAACATAAATTAGGTTGCTTTTCTCACCTTCAGCAGTATGATACGAATTTGGTCTGACCATAATGGTAAGACCATAATGGTAAGACCATAATGGCTAGACCAAACTGGATAGACCAAAGAACATAGGCCGTAGAAAATTAACCAGAAATGCCAGGCCAGGTTAGTCGGCCCAGTTTCTCTAAATTAAGATAGCGCCAAAAATAAGACAGCAGATAAGCTCTGCAAGGTTTAATGCCATGACAAGCCACAAAACGACCGAAATTTCCACGACCCTGAGGGACGAAATTCTTCTTGGTCAGTACAGACCAGGCGAAAGGTTGCCGTCAGAAAGAGATCTTTCTGCCCGTTTCTGTACCAATCGCGGCGCTGTCCGAGAAGCCATTAAAATCCTCGAACAACTCGGTATTGCCGACGTTCAGCCAGGAGGCGTAAGAGTATTACCGCTTGAAGAGGCGACCCTGGGTGTTCTTAGCCATTTAATGGATCTCGATGAGACCCTTGAACCCTATTTGATTGCAAATGTTCTCGAAGTATTTGGATCAATGCTCTCCCTGTCCGCACGAGCAGCCATCAATAAAGCCACACCAGAACAAATTTCTGACCTAAAGAAAACGATTGAGAAACTAAGAGCGAAAGGCGTCATGACTGAGGCGAACTGGGTCCTTCTGGCAAAGCAATTCGTCACTATAAATCAAAACCTGGTGGTTAGACTGATAATGAACGGCCTGAAAACCCAGTTCCTGGGCCGATTGGTGCCCAGTCAGGATCGACCAGAGTTCGACAGGGGTACAGTCTTAAGGAAATTATTAGACCCACTGGCAATTGCCATTGAGACAAACAATGGTGACGCAGCCGCAATCAGCATTACGGAACATTTTGATTACCTTAGGGAAACCTATCTCGACCTTAACCAGATCCAATAACAAATATCTACAAGCAGCAGGCAATGACTATGAACAGCGCTTATTTCAAACTGGCAATGACCGTCGGCATTCTAATTTTTGCTATGTTGGGAGCTGTTCAACTGGTATTAACCCAACCGGTTCCCAAACAGACTCCACCTGAAGAAATTTCTACGACCATTAGAGTCATCGCCGTTAAACAACAATCCCTGCAGATGGAAGTCAGATCCCAGGGAACAGTCTTACCCCACATTCAGAGTGAACTTATTCCAGAGGTCAGCGGACGGGTAAAGTGGATTTCACCGAATCTGGCACCCGGTGGATTTTTCCATAAAGGCGACGCCCTGGTCACCCTGGACGATACCGATCACCGCGCTCAAGTTCAATTATCCAAAGCCAGGCTTGATCGATCAGATGCCGAATTTGAGCATGCCAGCTTTGAATTACAGCGCCTGCAAACCCTGGTCAGGGAAAAATTAATTAGCCAATCCTCTCTTGAGATGGCCCTGCGAACCCAGAGAATCGCTCGCGCCGCCAGAACCGAAGCCAGGATCAGCCTTGAACAGGCCCAAAGAAATCTCGCCAGAACTCAGTTAAAGGCACCGTATACAGGATTTGTGCGAAACAAACGTATTGATATAGGGCAATACGTACAAAAAGGCGCGACCGTAGCATCTATCTATGACAGCCATTCAGTCGAGGTGCGACTACCCGTAATGGACAGCCAGTTAGCCTACCTTGAACTACCGATGGGGCATCGTGGAGAATTGAACCAGCAACACGCACCGGAGGTGATCCTGTCGACTTCCTATGCGGGTCAGCATTACCAATGGCGAGGCACAGTTGTCAGGACAGAATCTGAAATTGATTCAAAAAGTAGAATGACTACCGTGGTCGCTCGTGTTGATAATATTCAACAGGCCGACCAGCCCCCTTTACAGATAGGATTATTCGTTTCTGCCGCCTTCCAAGGGCAGCCTTACGTAATCAGAACCAGGTACTCATTGTCGATGACAGTAATCGACTTCGTTTTCGGGGTGTGGAAGTGCTGCGCTTTGAAAGGGATAACATAATCATCAGTTCGGGCCTCAGCGATGGTGACAAAGTCAATATTTCACCCCTTCAGTCAATCACCGATGGGATGCGAGTCACACCCTCGATAACGTCCCAGACAGGAAAGGGTTAGACCGTACCATGGAAAAAGCCAGCATCTGGTTCACCGACAATCCGGTTGCAGCCAATCTACTCATGATGATTATGCTGCTGGGCGGCTTTGTATCCCTGTTATCCATGCACAAGGAAGAGTTCCCCAATATCGAGCCGGGTATTATTACGATAAATGTACCCTACCTTGGCGCAGCCCCGGCAGAGGTAGAAAAAGCAGTCTGTATCAGGATCGAAGAAGTCCTACAGGGCGTCGAAGGAATTGACAGAATGCAATCCAGTTCCAGTGAAGGCATGTGTAGCCTCTTCCTTGAACTGAGTTCAGAAACTGACATAACGCTGGCACTTAATGAAGTAAAAGGTCGCGTAGACAGTATCAGTACTTTTCCAGCCGAAACTGAAAAACCCATCGTTTCATCGTTACAGTTCAGAGGCCAAACCATTTCAGTGGTCTTATCCGGACAAGCTGATGAAGCAACCCTAAAGTATCTGGCTGAAGAAATTCGAGACGACATTGCTGGTCTGAATGGTATATCCCAGGTTTCATCAAACTACGTGCGCCCCTGGGAAATATCGATAGAAGTCAGCGAGCAGATCTTAAGACAATACAATCTAACCATGACGGCGATTGCCAACGCAATCAGGGCTTCTTCGCTGGACATGCCTGGGGGCTCCATCAAAACAGATGGCGGTGAAGTACTGGTTCGTAGCCAAGGGCAGGCTTACCGGGGATATGAGTTTGAACAGATCGAAGTTTTAACAAAAGCGGACGGTAGCAAATTAACTTTAGGCGATATCGCGACAGTAAAAGACGCTTTCCAGGAAGGTTACCTACTGGCCAAATTTGATGGTGAACGGGCAGTCACGGTAACGGTATATCGTGTCGGTGATGAAGATACCGTCACATCTTCTCAGGTGGTAAAAAGCTACATTGCGGAAATACGCCCCAGACTACCAGCAGGTATCAAAGTAACAATATGGATCGATGAATCTATTCCGCTGAACCGAAGAATTGGTGCATTAAGCAAGAATGCGGCAACCGGGCTCATGCTGGTTCTCCTTATCCTAACCTTATTCTTACGATTCAAGGTGGCTATATGGGTAGCTTTTGGTATACCCGTCGCCGTCCTGGGTGCTATCTGGGTTTTTCCAGCCTTCGGCCTAAATATTTCTTCATTGACGGTACTTTCATTCATTCTGGTACTCGGCATCGTAGTTGACGATGCCATCGTTGTAGGAGAGCGTATCTTTGCCCACGAAAGCATTCAGCCATCTAAACGACTGGCAGCCATAGCCGGAACATCAGAAGTCATTGTGCCTGTTATTTTTGGTGTATTAACCACCATCGCCGCTTTCCTGCCCATACTCATTATAAACGGGCGAATGGGTCAGTTTTTCTCGTTGATAGGCTGGGTAGTGGTCATCTGCCTGGTCTTCAGCATCATTGAATGCATGCTGATCCTACCCGCGCACATCTCTCATAGAATTACCCAAGGACCACTGGCATTTACGTCCTTTGGTTTTGTACAGTGGTGGATCAGATTTCAGGGCAGAATTGCGCAGAGCCTGGAAAATTTCGCCAAAGACACTTATCAACCTTTTCTGATAAAAACGCTTCAATGGCGCTGGATTACCTGGGCTGTAGGAACCGCGGTGCTCATTTTCGCCCTGGCACTTGTAATCAGCGGCAGAGTCATATTTCAGTTCTTCCCTGCAGTAGAAGGAGATCGTGTTTATGCTACCCTGCTCATGCCAGAGGGTATTAACGTCGAACTCACTGAACAGGGAGCCCAGCAACTAGAAGATGCAGCCCAGCAGCTGCGCCAGGAGATTGCCGCTGATTTAGCAACCCAGGAACTAGCTGATCCCATCAAACATATCTTTGCATCGATCGGCTCTAATGCCGCCAAAGCAAGCGGCCCACCACGAGTAGGTTCATCGGGTGGTAGCCACCTGGCGGAGCTCGTTCTTGATCTGGCTCCCATGGAACAAAGACCCGGCTGGCCATCCAATAGAATCGCAAAACGCTGGCGCGCCCTGACCGGCTCCGTGCCTGATGCCCTGGAACTGCAATTTACTGCCGATGCTTATACTGCGGGTGATCCAATCGCCCTGCAGTTACGCGGTCGCGATGTTGAAGAACTCAAAAGGGCCGCTCTGCATCTACGTGCAGAACTGGCCAGATTCCCTGGCGTACTCGATCTGTCCGATTCATTCAGAGCAGGGAAACAGGAAATCCAACTTAATATTCTACCTCAGGCCAAAACACTTGGCCTCACCCTGAGAGACCTGGCTCAGCAGGTCAGACAGGCGTTCTACGGCGAAGAAGCTCAGCGAATCCAACGCGGTACTGACGACGTCAGAGTCATGGTTCGTTATCCAGAAAATGAAAGGCGCTCTTTAGGCAACCTAGAAGATATGTATATCCGCAGCAGGGATGGTAGCGAAGTTCCCTTTACCAGCGTCGCTAAAATAACCTATGGCAATAGCTATTCCTCCATACATCGGCAGGACCAGCAGCGCATCATATCAGTCAGAGGAGACGTAAATCGGGCAGTGGTAACACCCGAGGCAGTATTCAAAGCCCTTGAATTGAGTTTATGTGAAGGCAAAACAAGCCTATCTAATCTACAGAATATGTGTGAAAACAGCCAGTTCCCGGGCGTTCGCTTCACGCTTGACGGGGAACAATTGGAAAGAACCAAGGCAATTGGTGGCATTTTCGATACCGTGCCGCTTGCGCTTCTGATTATCTTCGCATTGCTCGCTGTACCCCTTAAATCTTATATGCAACCACTGGTCATTATGAGCGTCATCCCGTTTGGTGCGGTGGGCGCCATCGTAGGCCACTACATCATGGGCTGGCCGCTGGTATTCTTCTCCTTGCTTGGCATTATCGCCTTGTCCGGCATTGTGGTAAACGCCTCTCTTGTACTCGTTGATAACATCAACCAGCAACGCAAAGCCGGCGTACCCATATTTGATGCAGTCAGTAACGCCGGAGCCATTCGCTTTCGACCCATCATATTAACATCCGCCACCACCTTCGTAGGGCTCATACCGTTAATGACTAATAAGGATCCGGAAACATTCATGTTCATACCAATGGCTATTTCACTGGCTTTTGGTGTCCTGTTTGCAACTGTAATCACGCTCCTGCTGGTACCTAGCCTTTATCTTATGCTCGATGACTTCCAAAACTGGGTGAAAAACAGCCTGGCAGGCATGCTGGGCAAGGACCTTTTTGAAAAAGAATCAACAGAGACCGCAATGCCTTTACCAGAAGCAAAGGGTGTAAGTTAACTACGATTCACTATTTCAAAAAACGATCCACCGCGGCGATTAATTCATCGGGTTGATCAAATTGAACCATGTGGCCCGCATCGTTTATCTCTACGTGAGCCGCATCCTTAAAAAGAGCCACTCTACGACTGATCTCTGTTCCATACCAGGCCTGCTCACCCTTAAGCCGGTCATTCTTGAAGCTCCAGTAAGAAAGACCTTCCGAGCCGGTTACAACCAGGGTGGGGCACGGTATCTGACCATAAAGCCACTCGGTTTCAGTATGAGAAAAAGTGCTCCAGACCATATCCACCTGTGGATCCCAGCGCCAGGTCACTCGGCCGTCTTTTGAGGCAATAATGCCCTGCTCGACAATACGGCGTGCATTAGCATTATCCAGCTTCGGATTATGGCGCTGAAAGCGCGTTAACGCTTCCTCAAAACCCGCCATACTTCGGCTTTCAGTAGAGAGCGTTTCTAACATGGCGATCTGCTGTCGCTGACGATTCATAAAGACCAACTCATCATCACCTTGTCTGGGTCGCGGAGGGCCAAAACCATCAACGATAGCTAACCTTTTTACGAGATCCGGATACAAGGCAGTAAACCAGCAAGCAATATGGCCCCCCAGGCTATGCCCCAGCAGAATACTTTTTTGTACACCAAAATATTTATAGACCTGCATCAAATCTGACACGAAATAACTCATCGTATAACAGCCTGGATGATCACTCCTGCCGTGTCCACGTAAATCTGGAATAATCAAACGATGCCCAGGGAATGCCTGCCCTATATGCGCCAGACCACCACTATGATCTTTCATACCATGCAACAGAACAAACGGCTCACCGTTTTCAGGCCCGTCAGTCCAGACCGTTAACCGGCAATCAGTCGCGCTGATGTCATAACGTCTTGCCACTATGCCCCCTATAGCGTATGTAAGGCTGTATCGCGTTAAAGTACTGGCTAACGCCCCATGCTATAGAATTCAGCATTCGGTTTCACGCTGGCCATATTAGCCAGGCGATTGCTCATGGCGAAAAAAGCTGTTATGGCGCCGATATCCCAAATATCCTCATCCATCCAGCCAGTTTCCTTAGCTTCAAGAATTTCTTCATCAGAAACCTGACCGGAAGATTCAGCAAATCGGCAGGCAAGCGTGAGCATAGCCAGTTGCTTTTCAGAGAGACCAGCCTTCCGAAAATTAACCGCCACCTGGTCAGCAATTAACGGATTCTTAGCTCGAATCCGCAATATCGCGCCATGGGCTATGACACAGTACTGGCAATCATTGATAGCCGAGGTGGCTACCACAATCATCTCCTTTTCTGCCTTGCTGAGATTGCTCGAGGGATTATCCATCAGGGCATCGTGATAGGCAAAAAAAGCCCGGAATTCGTCCGGGCGCCTGGCAAGTACAGAGAATATATTGGGGATAAAACCTGATTTATCCTGGACACTCTGAATACGTTCAGCAATGTCCTGTGGCATCTCGGACAAACGCATCAAAGGAAACATTTCCCGGGTAATATTGTCTTCCAGCATATCCAGCTCCTCTAAATAATTATTTCTGAAACATTATCCCACGCCGTGTTCCAAGCTGGCCACTACCGATTACCCCAATCCCATTGGCTTCAGATTCTCCAGGCTTAGCAGGCATGGCAGCGCCTGGTAGACGTGTTTGCTCAGTCAACGGACGAATCCCCAGCATAGCCATAACCATAATAGCTTGCCACGGCGAGGCCGGCGGCTACACTCCTAAAAGGATCATGCTCAACAACCCTCCCTGGGAATCGCCTTTCCAACAGCCTTTTGACCGATGCTATCTGGCTCGACCCACCTGTCCGAATCACCACATCAATGTCTGAAGCCTCCAGATCTGCCTTTTCCATTATATCGCTGACCAACTGCTCAATACTGGCTAGTACCGGCGCGAGCAATGACACAAACCTTTTTCGGCTGAAAGGCAGGCTGACATCCAGTTCGGCAATGTCCAGCATGGTCTGCTCAGAATCGGACAACGCGGCTTTGGCCTGCTTTATGGCCTGAAAAACAATATAGCTATAATTATGGGTGATCAATTCATCCAGCCGGATGAATTTTTCCCTGGCTGGACCTCCCTTTTCAATGCAATCATTGATCTTGGCGCGGAAATGGTTTTGATTGAGCGTGTAAGTTACAGCCCAGTTCAACAGTGGCCCTTCAAATTCTTCGAAAGGAAATTCGGTTTCGATAAGGCTACCATCAACTCTTCTCGACCAGATTTCTCCCTTTCCGAGTATAGGAAAAAGCAATTCTTTAAATATCAGCTGATCAATATGATCTCCACCCAAAGCCATACCTGCCGTTGCCAATACATCAAAATGGCGTCCCCGGTATTGAACAATACTCATATCCAAAGTACCACCACCAAAATCGAAAGTTAGCGCCAGGCCTTTACTGTCTGAACGTGATCGAACAGCTTCGCCTGTGTGCTTCAATCCCTGATCAGCCGATAGATAGCTAACAGTGGCAGCCAATGGTTCAGGATAAAAATTGACCTTGCCTAAACCCGCATATTCCGCAGCTTCAGCGAGGCGTGACACTGCTAGCTGATTACCACCCGGCGATCCTTCAAATACAACAGGTCGGCCTACTACGACTTTCTGACCGTCTCTCAGAGCACCGTCTTTTATTTTCTCACGGATATGCAAAAAGATAGGCGTAATCAACGCCACCAACCGAAATGGGTGTTCAAATACCATGAGCCGCTTTATATCCGCATTCCCCAGCAATCGCTTGACACCACGAAATAATCGGCCGGGTAAACCTCGATCGACCAGGGCTGCACCATAAACATTTTCTGTTTTAACCTCTGCTTTACTGGAGGGATCGTTGAGATTCTGTTCTTCAGTCAACAGTCCAGACTTGGCAATTATTTCCGGGGTGAATTCAACGATGCGATCCTGGTTCTCATCGATGTATTGAGACACTGCCGCCAGGCCCGTCTTGGTAATTAGAGCCTGGTTGAGATGCAGTGCTGTGGGCATCACCTCTGATAGATCTTCCAATTCAACGAACGCAATGACATCACCGTCAAAGCTAGCTGCAGTTGAATTTGAAGTACCAAAATCTATACCTATACCAATCATGACCCGTTTTTATCCGATGTTCGCTTTCGACTCAAGCACTGTTAGCAAAAAATCAGCATCGTACTCGCATTTAATTATCAGTCCAGGGCTTGTCTCGGTGAACCCAGCACTAACATTTGGAGAAATAAAGCTGCACACCGCACATCAGCGATATTCACAAGGCGGGGCTATAAACATGAAATGGGTGACTAGAAACAGTGTGCACACTGACTGAAGTAGATAATGGTTACAATTCGGTTTATTGAGGCTTCAGTCCAGACTGAAATTCGCTAGCAAGGATGAGCTAGAGGCAAGTATGCGGTATTGTACCAATCGTAAACTAACTTCAGCTGACACGTAACTTGCCTGGGCTCGCAACAACTCGTTCTGAATATCTAAAACATCAAGCAACGACCTCTTACCCAGAGCTAGCTGTTCATTATAGACTTCAAGAACCTCCTCGGTAGCACTAACATGCGTTTGCAGAAAGGCTAACCGCCGCTGAATATCTTCCAGGTTGTTCCATATTATGGTCACATCCTGTAAAACCATATTCTTAACCGAACGTAAGGTCTCTCTGGCAGCAAATTCTCTAGCCTGAGCTTCATTGCTTTTAGCCTGATCAGCACCGCCTCGATAAAGATTATAAGTCATTTTAATGACGGCAGTTTCATCATCATTTGGGCCTAGACTACCATCCACATCGTCGTTACGAGTCGCCGTTAACTTCAAATCGAAACGCGGCTGAAGACTAGCTTGAGCCTGTTTGGTAGCTGCTTCAGCTGCCTCCACATCTGCTGTTGCTGCTTTTAACTGACTGTTATTGTTATAGGCAAGCTGCAGAGCTTCTTCCAGGTTAAAAGGTAATTCAGTCAGCGCCGCCGGCATCTCTAAATCTTTAGCATTTTCGCCCACTATATTATAGAAACGAGCCCTGCCATTCTTTGCATCCTTTCTACTCAGGTGAAGATTTGACTCAGATTGAGCTTTACGTCCTTCGGTCTGCACCACATCGACTTTGGTACCGACGCCTGTTTCAAACCGCTTATTGATTTTCTCGAGTGTGGCCATGTGAAACCGTAAGTTATGTTCTGTCAGGTCGACCATTTTATCTAGACGAATTATTTCGAGAAAGGCCTGAATTGCCTGCAAACTGGTGTTTTCCCGTCCGCTTACCAGTCTAGATTCCGTCGCCGACAAAACGGCTGACTGTTGCTTCACAAAATTTGCGGTGGCAAAGCCATCATAAAGCAACTGACTGATACTCAGGCCCCTCTCAGTACGCCTAAATCGGTCATCCATCAGCCCCATGCTACGAGTCGTAGTGTTATTCGAGGTTTCCCTGCCGGTTGCCAGCGTAAGATCAATAACCGGTAGATATCCCGCCACAGCCTGCCGCTTCATCGCTTGGGCAGCGTCAACGGTATGGGAGCTTGCTTGAAGGATTGGATTGGATTTCAGGGTGTATTCAATCACCTCGGTAAGTGATTGAGCGAACGCTGCACTGGATACCATTAGGTAACAAAAAAGAAAAGTTTTTTTCATGCCCATAGACTATTCCCATTTGCAATAACAAATATACTCAATCTAATTCGATCTTAACAGGAATTTACCGAACCTTAATACCTGCAGATTCATAACTCCCTACCATCATAAAAGCAGACCAGACATAAGGATAACTCCATTCAGATGATTCAATCAGCTCCAATTGCACCTGTCGCAAAGCGTCCCTGGGAGCCGTCCCAGTAATCATTTTATCGTAGAGACCCGTCATTAGAGCCTGAGTTCCAGCATCACTGACCTCCCAAAGTGAACTAACAATTTCAGCTACGCCCGCTTCCTGAAAAGCCCGTCTCAAGCCATAGACACCCTCTCCTTCATGGATTTCACCGAGCCCTGTTTCACAGGCTGACAGAGATCAAGCACTTCAAGTGCAGTCAGAATCCCGTCATTCTGAGTGTCGATTCTTCCCAGAAACGGTGCATTAGCATTAACGCCGGCAAATGCAAGGCCAGCCCTAAGCAATGGGTTATCCCCTGGGGGCGGGATCTGCAATTCCGATCCTCTTTGCAGCTTAAGTAATCTTTTCTTAAGATTTTCATTCGCTCTGAGAAAAAAACCATGGCTGGCAATATGTAATATCGAAGGTGTCTCGGTCAGCTGGTTGATCACCTGTTCCTGCGCGGCCGCTTTCGTGAAACTATCAATAGGTATATTACTGCCCATGACTTTGTCGACAATAATCTGTCCTTCCTTTTCAGCACCCGGAAGCGGATCGAATCTCAGCCCCCTCAATCCGGAGCCTGCTCCGCGCACTGTAAGACTGGTGGACACAGGCTGTTCGGTCAGGTCATTGATCAGCGAAGTATTGATCACTTCGCTGGAATCATAATCGGGGCCCGCGAACATCAGGTATTTCCCCTCTGACAAGGTAAAGTAGCTTGGCAGTAGATCTCGCCCTGAGGTTAATATATGCAGATCAACAGATTGTACCAGGTACTCCTCTGATGCCGTCACCAGGGCGGTAAAAGGCAGTATATTTAACAACCCATCCGGTATTAGATAGACATAATTCAATCCTTCGAGTACGGCCTCGACTGGCTGCCAAATGGCAGCATATGAATCCTGCCCATACTCGAACAACTCTTCATCCTCTACGGATATATCCTGTATCACATCTCGGTATTCAGCTATCCCCTGATCAATTTGAGCGCCATCAGGAAAGTCTATTAAGTGATATTCAACACGACCTGCTTTATTCACCAGGACAGAAGCCACATATCCGTGCTGGCCCTGGGTACTGTAAGCTAGAAAATCCACCAGCGCTTTATTACTGGTGACCGCCTGTTCCAGTTTATCTACATCAAGAGGCGCAATCGATGATCGATACTGAACACTGGCTCTACCCAGTTCCCCCTGTAATTCATTAACCCGCTGCTCGAGTTCATACAGGGCCTGGGGGTGCCGTCCGGCAGTGCCTGCTGTTGGGCCCGACAGTGTAAGGGTGGCCAGAGATTCCCTGCTTTGCCTGAGTTTTATTGCCAGGTCAGCTAATTTTGGATCCAGGGACATCCTGCCGATCTGTTGGATTTCAGAGGTTATCTTTAGTAGTAAACCCTTCCGGTGCAAACTCAATTGCAATGCCCGTTTAGCATTTTCCGATCCGCCCACCAGGGCTAGCAAAGCAAGATAGTCATCGAGTTCCTGCCGGTGCAACCTTAAATAGCCTTCCCTGGCATTTTCACCGGTTATCCATAGCATGCGATCCAGAAACAAACTTCTCCTCAAGAATCCCTGCTGGCGAAGCTCAATGGCTTCATTCAGCTGATTATTCATTTGCTTGGTCGACGCAAGACTATTGATGGCATCAAAGGTATAAGGATGTTGATCCCCCAGTACCGCTTCGGACAGCTTTACCGCATCGTTCAGTAGCGTGTCTGCCTCTGCCAGTCTTTTCTGAGCCAGAAAGGTCTTACCCAGATCAATCATCGAACGAATCACATCCGGGTGCCGATCTCCCAGCTTAGATTTGCGAATGGTCAAAGCTGACGACAAGGTCTGCTCTGCCTCGACCAATCTATTCTGGTTAAGTTGAACCCTGCCCAGGTTATTAAGTGCTTTGAGTCGCCTTGGGTGGTCTCTGCCCAGCGAATTTGTCCAAATGTCCACAACCCTGACAAATTGGGCCTCTGCCCGGGCAAAGTCCTGCATCAACATGTACAGAAAAGCCAGGTTATTCTGGATAGCAACAGCATCGTTATAGGCGGGGCCATATTTTTCAGACAACAGCTCATAACTTTGCAGGTACAAAGGCTCGGCTTCCCTGAAATTCCCCATGCTTTCAAACAGCAGGGCCAGATTAGATCTGGCACGAGATGCATCCGGAGATGTAACGCCCTGTAACCGCACAAACTGATCAAGCGCTGTTTTAAGCAAAGGTTCAGCCTCATCAAACAAACCCATCTGTTCATACAATTGGCCCAGATTACTGCCAGCAATAACCGTCAGAAGGGCAGCCTCACCAACTTCTTTTTTCAAACCAGTTAAAGTCTGCCGAAAGGTATTTTCAGCTTCGCCCAGCAGTCCAAGCCGCTGTTGCAAACGCGCTTTTTCCATCAGCATGGAATAGTAATTGACCGGATCTTTGTTCCAGTAGGCTTTTGCCGTTGGCAGGAGTTCATTAATAAGCTTCACGGCTGCCTGAAATGAACCCTCATCAGTGTATACCCGGATGAGGTAATTTTTAGCCATAAGCCAATAGCTGCCACCGAGTTCAGTTAACTGCAGCACCTGCTCAAGCCTTTCCCTGGCGGCTCTGAAGTCACCTCTGTCACGTTCTAATTCCGCCAGTTCCAACATGGTATCCAGACTATTGCTGCTCTTTTCTCCCAGCGCCGCTATACTGAGTTGTAAATTTTCCTGCATAGCAAGCTCTGCTTCGGCTTCCTGACCTAAGGCTGCCAATAACGAGGCCGCCTGGCGTCGACAGGAAAGCGTGCTCGGATGCCAGCGACTCCGCGACTGCGCCTGTACCTGGCACACCGGGCCAAGCACATCTATGGCCGCTTTCCACTCATTCATACCCATGAGAAAATCAACCTGCAATAACCGGGTACCAACCCACTTATCATGTGCCGGGCCCAGGGCATCAGCATACTGTTCAGCTGCGAGGTCCAGAATAGCCAGAGCGGCTTCAATATTCCCGAGGCTTAACTGGATAGGATGACCCGCCAGTAGTATTTCTATGCTGCTGGGGTGATCGGTCCCCAGTTTCTCAGAGGCGATCTCATAAGCCTGGTCAAGGGCATGTGCTGCCTGTTCAGGCTGACCCAATTGCAGCAGATAAAGGCTTAATTTTTTCAGGGCCAAAGCGGTGAACCAATGCCGGGGCCCAATCAATTCCTGGGCAAACTGCAGACCACCCTGCTGAACTTGAAGTGCCGCAGGATTCCCTTGCCTGAACAGACTCTCAGCTTCCGCAACCATTTCATAAAATACCTGGTCCAGACCCTGGGCAGCTTCTGGCAGCGCTTCTGCTTGCTGGAGTTCCAGCACAAACCGTTCAGGCATCACCTGATAAGGTAATACAAGCAATTCGTGATTTCGGGCTACTTCACTCAGATTCTGTTCTTCTACGGCGGCTGCTACAGCATCAAGCAAAGAATCGTCATAGGCGAAGGCGTTCAAACTAATTAGGACTAAACTCAGACCAGCCGAGACGGCTCTAGCAATTATTTTTCTCACCATCGGCTCCTCAGAAATGTATAAGACAGGTCCTTACCCACAGCCTTCTAAGAACTTGTCCCGCACCGGCCTGATTGTCAAGCCAGCGCCCTCAATAGCTTTGTCTGTAACAGGCTTGATAAGTTGATTTAGCGCTGGATTACCGTTTCGCAACCCTGTACATTCTGGCATTTGAATACGAAATTATCGGCATGAGATCACCTCGAAATTCTTGGTTGGCCAGAAAAACTGCGGGGCTCTTCCTGACTCTAATGGGCTGGCAAGTTACAGGCGAGCTCCCATCTGCTAAACAAGCCGTGATCATTGCGGCGCCTCATACCAGCAACTGGGACTTTGTTTACCTTATTGCCGCAGCCGCTCACCTGGGAATTAAAATTAACTGGCTGGGTAAAGCCAGCCTGTTCAGGCAGCCACTTGGTTATTTCATGAAACGTTTTGGTGGCATCGCTGTTGATCGAAGTAAACAGAACAATCTAGTTCAGCAACTGGTTTTAAAATACCGGGAGGACTCTGATGTTAATCTGGTCATACCGCCTGCTGGCACCCGCAAATATACAGATCACTGGAAATCAGGCTTTTATCATCTGGCTATGGCTGCCGAGGTGCCGCTCATCTATGGTTATCTGGATTATCCCCGCCGTATTGCGGGTCTTAGTAAACCCACCAGGTTGACTGGAAAATTACCGTTTGACATGGAAGCCATTAGGCAGTTTTACAAAGATAAGATTGGCCTGTATCCAGAAAAAACCAGCCATATCAGACTCCACGAAGAAGACATCAACTGACTCAGGAATATCAGCCTCACACTTAAGGGCGCTGCCTGTATAGGTACTTGTCTCCACAATAACCAATCAGGCCTGCACGGCTGATATTAACCGCCTGGATCTGCGCTGCTGGTGTCAAATAACTATGGGCTGCACAGTCGATAATAGTTCTTAGGGGGAGCTCAGCTATCAAACATAATGACACTTCTGGCAACAGACCCCGACTTCATATCAACAAATGCCTGATTGATATCTTCAAGTTTAATTCGTTTCGATACCATTTCATCAAGGTGCAGCTTACCGGCAAGATAAAAATCGACAAACCTGGGCATATCGACTCTGAATCGGTTCGAACCCATCATTGAGCCCTGGATTTTTTTCTCCTGTAGAAATGCACTACCCATAAGCTCAATCTTGACCCCAACCGGGATCATACCGATGACAGTAGCGGTACCACCTGGCCTTAACATACTAAACGCCTGTTCCGCCGTCGTTTTAAGGCCAATAGCTTCAAAAGAGAAATGAACACCACCGCCGGTCAGCTCGCGAACCTGGTCGACCACAGTGCCGTCACTGCCATTGATCGTATCTGTTGCACCAAAGGTTTTCGCCATCTCCAGCTTCGAGTCAACCATATCAATGGCTATGATTCTACCGGCCCCGGCCAGCGCCGCACCATTGACACAGGAAAGGCCAATACCCCCACAACCCAGCACTGCCACTGTTGAACCAGGATTTACTTTGGCAGTATGGAAAACGCTGCCCACACCGGTGGTGACACCGCAGCCTATCAGCGCTGCCCGGTCCAGCGGCATATCTTCTCTGATTTTTACAATTCCATGTTCGTGGACCAGCATCTGTTCAGCGAAAGAAGACAGATTGGCAAATTGAGTCAGTGGCACATCACCCTGGGAAAGCCGTGGCTGTTCATCCTTGCCTCGCTTGGTTTCAGGATTCTGACATAAAGACATATGGCCTGTTAAACATTCCTCACAATGGCCGCAAAATACGGACAGACAGGTGATCACATGATCACCCGGCTTTACGTAAGTCACATTGCTACCAACCGCTTCCACAATACCGGCTGATTCATGTCCCAGCACCATGGGTGTTACACCTGGATACAAACCTTCTACAAAATGAAGATCACTATGGCAGACTCCCGCGGCGGCAGTCCGTATTAACACCTCCCTTGGTCCGGGTTTGGAAATTGAAATATCCTCGATGGTTAAAGGCGCGCCTACTTCTCTGAATACTGCTGCTTTCATCATTGATCCTTCTGTTAATCGATTTGGTGTGCATAAACAACTCAACCCCTCAAGCATATCAATATCGAGTTATTAAATCCGCAGACAATTTACGACAATTCTCTGCTAAGCCTAACAACTCAGTGAGCCCCACCATCCACTGCCAGCACGGCCCCCGTGGTAAAGCTAGCTGCTGAACTGGCAAAATACAGTGCAGCAGCTACAATTTCCTCTGGCTCGCCGCCTCTTCCCATGGGTATGCTGACTGCAGCCCTCTGCTCGAAAGCTTCCATATCCCAGGCTTTACTGATATCTGTCAGAAAAGGGCCGGCCATAATACAGTTAACCCTGACTAACGGGCCATACGCAGAAGCAAAAGAACGAGTTAGTGCATTCAAGCCTGCTTTGGCGGCCCCATAGGGCTCTGAATTTGGACTCGCTGAAACCGACGCGGTACTGCTGACATTAATAATAGAACCACCGCCGCTGTCCTGCATCCGCCTGGCCACGTTAGCCATCAGTCGGAAGGGCCCTTTCAAGTTAACCCCAATCACCTTGTCAAACAGGGCTTCTGTAACGGTATCCAGCGATTCATACAAGGGCGACATACCGGCATTGTTAATTAGCACATCTATCCGCCCGAAGTCTTTGTAAACCCCTTCTACCAACGCGTCTAATTCATTCCAGTGGCCTACATGCACGCTATAGGGTTGTGCCTGTACGCCCATTGCCCTGATTTCATCGGCTGTTCGCTGACAAGATTCCAGATTACGACTGGCGATAGCCAGATCCGCGCCCTGACCTGCAAATCCAAGGGCCATAGCCCGCCCCAGGCCCCGGCTTCCACCCGTTATCAACACAACTTTTCCTTTGAATTCCTTATCCACATATTCTCCTTGTAGCGATGGCGATCCGTTATGCATTCACCCATAGTTGATATTAACAATACCAGAGCAGGTCCACATTTTCACAGCATCGAGTCAACTGAAACTGGGCCTCCAATAATCATCTCATTGCTAGGTTCCATCACCCCTGCGTTATTTTGCAGCCTTCGGCTTACGGTGCCCCATAGATCCCCTGAAACCCCGCCTGAACCGATACATATACCTCAGCCCACCTCAGCTTGACAAGGACTGCAGACTGACAGCGCCTGCACCGTTACAGGGCTTTCTGGGCGCCGCCTGCTGCAGCTGAATTATTAGTTCTGCAGCGCGGCAATTAGACTAGCGATGCACGGCCAAAAATATCAAATTTTGAGTGCAATCAATTACCTATGGAGCTATGGTGGTCTGCTCTGTAGGTTACAATATTAGAAAAATATGAAAATTGCACTGTACTCAATATTGACCAGCATGCTGACCCTCGGCTGCTCCCATACCCTTTCATTACCTGCACAGCATACAGCCGTACCGGCAACATCAACCGATCAAACCCGCTGGCTCTCAGGTGATCATCACATCCACTCACGATATAGCGTCGGCTGGAACCTTGAATCCAGCCCCCCTAGTCCCGTAATAGGGGGTGATGCCATCTACCCAACGGCAATGAATGCGCTTATGGCGCGGCATCATGGCTTGACCTGGATGGTAACAACGGATCACGGCGGACCCAAGCACAGCAAAGTCAATTTCGAACTGGCCTATCCAGAACTGGTTAGGTCCCGCCAGGTCATTCCGGAAATTCTTCAATTCTACGGCATGGAACTGAATAGCCCGGGCGGAGATCACAGCAGTATCATCGTGCCACATACGGAAGCCGAGGCACACCATCTGCTACTGCTTGAAAGCCAGTTTGACAGCCGCGAAGTCTACCCTGCTGATGATTCCAGAAACGACCATGAACAGATGTTGCTGGCGCTAAAAACCATGCAATCCATTCATCCGAGACCCCTTGTGTTTGCTCATCACCCGTCACGGTCGGCGACCAAACTCGGTGTTTTTGGTCTGCATGCCCCAGCAGAACTGCGTGCCTGGAATGATGTCGCACCGGATGTGGCAGTTGGTATGGAAGGGGCTCCCGGTCACCAGGCAATCAGCCTGTCAACCTCACAAAGCCTTGCCGACCCCGCCATGCAATTCAGGGGATACTACCGCCAATTTCCTACCCTGGGTGGCTTTGACCAGATGACAGCCGTGGTGGGTGGATTCTGGGATGCTATGCTGGGTGAAGGGCGACATTGGTGGATTACCGCAAACAGTGACTCCCATGTTCACTATACAGAAGGCGGTGTCGATTTCTGGCCGGGCGAGTATTCGAAGACTTACGTCCATGCTTCAGCGACTTACCAGGGCGTTATAGAAGCACTTCGCTCTGGGCAGGTCTTTGTTACCACTGGCGATCTCATATCAGAGATTTACGTTAAGGCCCAGACTGCTTCGGCAAGTGCTGGTATTGGCCAGACTCTCGAATTTAAACAGGACCAGACGGTCCATGTCTCAATAAAAGTAAGAGACCCTGGCGGCGTCAATTTTTCAGGCAGGGAAGTCAGCTTAGACCACCTGGATGTGATCCAGGGCCTGATCTCGACCGCAACACAAACGCCAGCCAATAATAATCCTTCCGCAAAAGTCATCAAGCGATTTCATGCGGCTGACTGGCAAGTTGACGCGCACGGGTACATCTCGGTTTCATTCAACCTGCCTGTATCCAGCTCGAGCTATTTCAGAATTCGCGGATCAAATACCAACGACCTTGAACCCAGCCCCGATGAACCAGGAGAAGATCCCTGGGCAGATCTATGGTTTTACACTAATCCGGTTTTTCTAATCCGCTCTAGCGGATAGCAACATGCAAACCATATACAAGCAAGCTGCAATCAAACCCGCCGCAGCAGCAAACAGATAAGGTAACTCATAAGAGGAAGATTCTGCGTACATTAAACCCAACAAGCCTGGCCCGGTAGCAACGCCAATGACAGTACACAGATTAGCCCAAGAGAACAATCGACTGTAATCACGCATGCCGTACCTTTCTGCAATAATCAAGGGTTGCAGCATGAGTAGATTACCAACAGAAATACCCAGAACAGCCAGGCCGATAAATAACCACATCACCTGGTTACTCAAAGCCAGCAGAATCAGAGCAGCTGTCTGCAGCAGGATCATCACCAAGGTGAACACCAGGATTGGAAAGTATTCCAGTAAAAACCCACCCGCCAATCGACCCAGGATGCTGAACAGGGGCAGAATTGCGATCGCCGCGGGTGCAGTTTGCTGCGGCAATCGTTCGGCAATCAATCCGTACTGATGGGCAATCCCCCCGACCTGCGCCATCATGACAAAAATATAGGAGATGTTCAGAACCCAGAAGAAGCCATCCCTGATAGCCACCCGAAAATAAACACCGTCAAGACTGGGCTCTTTTCCCTGCCAGGTTGCACCATCTGGCATCAACCGCATTGAAGCTGGAGAAGATCGCAGGAACCAAGCGCTGATGGGAATCACGCCAAGGAGATAAAGCCCCGCCAACCAACTCGAAGCCTCCGCCAAGCCGACCTCGCGGATGAGCACCGCACTGGCAGGTGTGATCATGATCCCACCTACTGACAGGCCTGTAGAGGCAATAGACAGTGCCCTAGCTCTGTGTATAACAAACCACCTTGCCACCAGCGTGGTTGAAGGCAGCAGGCTGGTAGCAGCAAAGCCAAAACCAAATAACGTGTACACCAGGTAGAGCTCTAGATTGGTATGAGCCGTGCCCACCCGATATAAGCCAATGGCTGCAATCAGGGAACCCGGAATCATAATCCAGCGTATATCAACGCGGTCAAGCAGAGGCGCTATCAACAGCCCCGTTAAACCACTGACAACAAAAAAAATAGACACAGCAAAAGATGCAACCTCGACCGAAAAATGGCTCTCAGTTGTTAGCGCTTGTATCAATATAGCGTGATTGTAAAAACCCAGCCCGGAGCTAAATGCCAGTACCACGAAGAGTGCAATAACAATCTTCCAGCCATAAAAAAAGGGTGCAGCCACTTTTTTTCCACTATCGATCGGGGCTCAACCATAGCACGTTTCACGGTCCTGGCAGTCGCAATGCACCGGTCATTCTATGCTAAAATCGGCTCCGCTCGTTTCACCTGAGGAATCTACAATTTACCGTTGGATTATATTAGTTGGCGTCTGGCTGCTGTATGCCGCTTTTGGGCTCACCGCAACCAGCCTGGCACCGATGGTATCGCTAATCGAGGCTGACCTTGACATCTCCCATACGGCCATGGGTAGTATCATGGGTGCCTGGCAATTCACCTATATATTATTTGCCATTCCCTGTGGCATCCTGCTGGACCGAATCGGCTCAAGAACAGCGTTAACACTCGGTGCTGTTATCATTGCACTGTCATCTCTGGCAAGAGCATTTTCCACAGATTACTATGCCATGATCTGTGCCGTCATGATTTTTGGTATTGGCGGCCCGATTATCTCTGCTGGCGCACCCAAACTCATCACCCGCTGGTTCTCAGGCCAGTCCAGAGGGCTGGCAATGGGCATTTACATGACTGGACCAGCCATAGGCGGTATCGTTTCGCTCACACTGACCCATTCCTTACTAATACCGTTGATGGGGTCATGGCAGAACATCATGCTTGCCATCGCTGGTTTCTCAGCCCTGACCGCCCTGGTCTGGTTTATAATCGCATCAAACGAACAACTGCAAACCAGAGAAAGCCAAGCCAGCGACATGCCGGCACAGGGCCAGACTGCAATTTTTCTTACCCTGATCAAATTACCAGCAGTTCGATTGGTCTTACTTATGAGCGTGGGTATCTTCGCTTTTAATCATGGCCTCAATAACTGGTTGCCGGAATTATTAAAATTGACCGGCATGAGCCTGATCGAAGCCGGTTACTGGGCTGCTATACCCACCGCCATCGGTATCCTCGGTTCTCTGACTATACCAAGGTTAGCGACCCCAGGCCGTCGTTTCAAAATTCTGTTCTGCCTAAGCCTGTGTGCCGCCCTGGCCAGTTATTTACTGCACTCCCAGACAACTTCCGTGCTGACAACCGGCCTGTTGCTGCAAGGCATCGTTCGCTCCAGCATCATGACAGTACTCATTCTCGCGCTGATTGAAATTCCAGGAATCAATGATCGCTATGCTGGGATTGCCAGCGGTCTGTTTTTCACTGCGGCCGAGGTTGGTGGGGTTTTAGGGCCGTTAGGCTTAGGGCTTCTCTATGATATAACTGGAAATTTTCATTCCGGCCTTAACCTGCTAACCGTCACTGCTATCCTGATTGCCATGGCAACAGTGTTTTTAAATCGGTTAATGAAAATTAGTGAGCCCATTTTCACCGAACCCAGCGACCAGCTCAGGACACCCTGAATCGGCCTGTCGCAAGCCCGTATCCGCAGAAAACTCCTTTTTAGAGAGGATGTTGACTGCTTCTAAAAACTAGGATTGAACGGGTACTTCACAGTAAGGGTTGGATTCAAACTGGACACTGATCGCCGAATTTTTATGGCTTCCGGCGCACCAGGAAGGCATTACCATGGAATAAAGGCCACTGCCACCCGCCATCAACACTAAAATCTGTTCAGCTGAGTCAAAGCAATACCACCTGCGATGCGCGGACTGCTTCTTGCCAGAACCCGTACTTAATGGACCCTGCGCTGGCTTATCAAAATAGCATCGCTGATACAATTCCTGACAGACCTTCATTCTACTTAGGCCTGCACTTGCCAGTATATGGGCATGGTCTGGATTCAACACCACGGTCGCAGCGCCGCCGCCCAGCACTGCATTATTGGTAGCACTATTGGTCAGGCCAATAGCAAGCACATCTAAAAGGCGCGTATGGTTATCAGGAAGGTCTGCATTACCGCTATACATCACTGAGTGAGGTGCTTCAGCACCAATCACTGTCACCACACTGTCATCTTCAGTAAAACCACGGCTGACATGAAGCGGCTCGAACGGGCTACTTTCTTCATCTTCAGCAAGACAATAAGTGAATTTTCCAGGATGGCCCAATAGCGCCATATCAGAAGTACCGGCGCGTCCTCCGCCGATATTAATCATAGCAAGGCGTAGCGCTCTACCAATACTTGCATTGGCCCGGTGTCCCGGCCCCAGTGCTCCGAAGCCGCTTGATACCGGCCCACAATCACGCCTGGCAGGCCCGTTGACGATCAGCAAAGGCGCTGTACAGTGGGTCGTTGCCTGCATTTCAGTAAGATCAAACTCAGGTTTCAAAATTGCCTGGACGGCTGCGACAACAACGGGCATATAGTCTGGCAGACAGCCTGCCATAACGGCCGCTACAGCTACTTTCTCAACCGTTGCCACCTTACCCGCCGGCCCCATAATGCCCAATCGCATATCACCTTCCATACTGGACTGGATTACCATCCTCTGCACCCGTTCATCGGTAGGAATAACAACAGGCAAGCCATCCGTGCACTGCCGCGCATGCAGCAGCTCCAGTGCAGCAGCCTCATCAGAGGCAGTTAACCAATCAGTCACAATGCAAACGCTGCGATAATCTTAGGCGTTATCTCCTCAGCAATAACCTGCATATTTGCTTTACCACTGCCTGCAACCGGATGCGGCAGCTGAACCCTGGGTAAGGCGGACATACCTAGCGACTGTGCAACGAAATCCCCCTGAGGCCAGAAATCTTCGGTCACCAGGGCTATGCATGGAATACCATTCCTGGCTGTGGCTATGCCGTCACGCACGGTGCCGGTAGTACAGCTGCCTCAATGCCCATAAGCGGTGACCAAGCCCTCACAGTCTGCGGATATAGAGGATAACAATTCGCTACTCGCGGGGACTGAGGCATTACCCTTATTATATCGCCGGATATCCAATCCTGGGCAATGCTTCAATAGTGATGCTTCTATCAGCGTCAGGAACTCTTCTGAATCCGGGAAACCATTTGCCAGTAAACCAATCCTGGCGGTGGACTCTGAATCGAGCGTAAGGCTGAGTTCATAGGCGGTATCCGCTATTGCGGATGCGCCTTCTGGATTATGAAATTGTATTGCCATATCAAATCCTTTTTACAGGTTGCTATCACTTTACACGATCCTGTTGGCCTGACAAGCCTGGATCAGATTTACGGTAGCGTTCAAACCAGGCGAGCATGTAGTCCACTTTAGCAATGAGGCGAGAGGGTCTTGCGGCAATGCCATGAGAGGAATCAGGTAGCCGAACCAATACGCTATCCACACCTTTTAACTTCAATGCCTGATAAAACTGCTCAGATTCTGAGATGGGTGTACGTCGATCCAGTTCTCCCGTTAATATCATGGTTGGCGTCGTGATTGACGCCATTTGTGATAAAGGCGAGCGTGCCCAGTAATGCTCAAAGTGCTGCCAGGGCATCCCTGGGAACTGGTGCCTGATCTGATAGACAGATGAATCTGCTGTAAGCGTTTTACTGATCCAGTTGATTACCGGTTTAGCAGCAACTGCCGCATTGAATCGATTGGTCAGACCGATTGCAAAGGCGGCAGCAATGCCTCCTGCAGATCCCCCCGCAATAAAAAGATTCTGTTCATCGACAAATCCGAGTTTGAGCATGTGATCAATACCACTCATATGATCCGTAAAATCATCCACGCTGGCATACTTATCCTGCAAAAGGCCGGCAAATCGGGCACCATAAGACGTGCTGCCCCGATAATTGTCATAAAATACAATATAACCGCTGGCCGCCAGCAGCTGTATTTCTGCGGAGAAGAAATTCCCATAGGCACTGTGTGGACCGCCATGAATCTCCAGAATCAACGGGTATCGCCTGGTCGGGTCGAAATCTGGCGGGGTGACATACCATCCATGGATAAGCTCGTTATCCAGTGAGGATCTGTAGTCTAACGGCAAGACCTCAGCCAGGGTTTTGTGCGCTAAAACGTCATCGTTCAAGAACGTCATCTGTCTGATGGCATCACCTCTGGTGACTGCCAGGTCAGCGGGCCTGCCTGCTTTTGCATAGGTAAATGCATAAGTCCCATTGCTGTAGTGGAAACCGCCGCTTAAATAAGGCCTGCCCAGACTGGTCCCACCTACCTCATGACTGATCTGAGTAAACTGATTACGCCAATCTACCTTGCCAAGTTTTCGTTCACCATCCTGATCGAACCGAAAACTAATGGTTCGACCAGCATCACTCCACAGCGCGGATTTTATAGCGTAATCCACGTCAGCAAGTAGCGCCTGGCTGGTTCCATCCACTATGGCGTGAATGCGCAAGCGCGTGTGACGATAGGCAACGGGTTCATTGGTTTCGTGGAGATAAAGAATTGAACTGCCATCCGGTGAAAACCTGGCACCAAATTCAGCCCCCGGTTCATCCGTGACCTGAATGAGCTCCTGGCTCTTTACTTCCACAAGATACAGGTCGCTTTCGATAGTTTCCAACGACCAGTTTTTGTGCCGATTCGCAGAAAAGAGTATCCGGCGACTATCCTTGGACCAGGACAACGGCCCCTGATGCTGGAAATTACCCTGGGTTAACTGTCGTGGTGTACCGCCATCGGTGGGAACGACAAATACCTGCCTGGATTCAGGCGCAACAATGCCCCGTCCATCAAACTGATAACGCACTGAGGTAATCAGCCTGGCCGGTTCTGCCCAGTT
>LWDU01037344.1_pt1 | contig 153884 bp, 143 predicted proteins | sample 727161 | NCBI WGS metagenome assembly LWDU01 (sample SAMN04566230, study PRJNA314399) | hydrothermal vent metagenome | isolation source: deep sea hydrothermal plume seawater | place: Mexico: Gulf of California, Guaymas Basin | collected 2004-07-11
TCAGCTTCACCACCAAGAGCCCGCCGGCCAGCTTCCTGATCAAGAAGGCCGCCAAGCTCAAGTCGGGCTCGAAGGAGCCGGGCAAGGTTTCGGCCGGGTCCATCAAGCGTTCGGCGCTGACCGAAATCGCCGAACAGAAGATGAAGGACCTGAACGCGAACGACATCGAACAGGCCACCAAGATCATCGAAGGCAGCGCGCGTTCGATGGGCCTCGACGTGGTGGAGGGCTAAGATAATGGCTAAGCAGACCAAGAAGCAGCAGCTCGTCGCCAAGCTCGACGGCGAGAAGCTCTACACCGTGGACGAAGCACTCGCCACGCTGCGCGAGCACAAGGCGAAGTTCGACGAGACTGTCGAAGTCGCGATGAACCTCGGCGTCGACCCGCGCCACGCCGACCAGATGGTCCGCGGCATGGTGTCGCTGCCCTCGGGCACCGGTAAGGACGTCAAGGTCGCCGTGTTCGCCAAGGGCGACAATGCCGAGAAGGCCCTGGCCGCCGGTGCGGACAAGGTCGGTGCCGAAGACCTCATGGAAGACATGCAGAACGGCAATCTCGACTACGACCGCGTGATCGCAACGCCCGACATGATGGGCGTCGTCGGCCGCCTCGGCAAGGTGCTGGGTCCCAAGGGCCTGATGCCGAACCCGAAGCTCGGCACCGTCACCCCGAACGTGGAACAGGCCGTGAAGGACGCCAAGGGCGGCCAGGTCGAATTCCGCGTCGAAAAGCAGGGCATCATCCACAGCGGCATCGGCAAGCTGTCGTTCAAGGACGAAGACCTGAAGACCAATTTCAAGGCGCTTACCGACGCCATCGTCAAGGCGAAGCCGTCGGGTGCCAAGGGTAAGTACGTCCGCAAGGTCACGCTGACCTCGTCGATGGGCCCGGGTCTCAAGGTCGATCTCGGCGAAGTCGAGGGCGCCTGACGCTTTTCCCTCCGGGGATTGTCAATCAGGGGGCCGGAAGGTGCAGACCTTCCGGCCCCTTTGCTTTGTCCGCCGGAAAGATCGGCGCTGCCGACCGTTGAAAGCGAAAGACCACAGGAGAATTTCGATGGAAGCGATCCTTCCTTTCGCCACGGTACTCGGCCCGATCGTCCTGCTCGCAGTGATCGTCTATGCCTGGGCGCGCAATCGCAAGACGCGCAATTCGGTCGACCGCAAGGCCGAGCGCGGCGCGCGCGAATTGCGTGAAGAACTGTCCGAACGTCCGCAGAAGGACGTCGACCTCTAGCGTAGCCGGCGCCTGACCGCAGCATCGAGCCCGAAGCGCGATGCCAGGTTCCGCGTCGCTGCGACACCGCGGTCGAACATCTCGAGCGACCTCAACAATGCGCGGTTCGATCCGCTCGGGCGCAGCATGATATAGCTTGCGCAACGGATGCTGCCCGTGCCGAACAGCGCCTTGTGCGCGCCTTCGCCTTCGGTGAAATCGAAAAAGGCGAAGCGCTTTTCGGCAAACAGGTTTTCCAGCGCAGCCATCTGCAACACCGTCCCGGGGGACAGGTGCGCATGCTCGGCGTCGTAACCCAGATAGGCGTAGATCAGTGTCCTCCCGGATACGGGCAGGTAAAGATAGGCAATCGGTTCGCCCGCCAGAAACAGCAGGAAAGCCCGCATGTCGTCCCTATCCGCAAGCTCGCGCATGGCGAGCTGCGCCGCCTCCCCTTCGGGCAGACCCGCGTCAAGCAGCCGTGATTGGTAGGTCTTGCGCGATAGGGGCAGGGCGAGGGCGAGGAATTTGTCCAGTTCTTCAGGTGTACGATAAGATCGCACGTCCAGCGCTCCGCCACCGGCCTCCTCCAACTTGCGGCGTTTGCGCCGCAGGGTGGAACGGGTCTTGCCCGAAAACTGTGCGAGATAATCTTTGTAGCTTCCCGTCATCGCGATGTAACTGCGCGCGTAATCCTGCCGTGCCCCCACGACAAAGCCGGGCATGGCCGCATGCAGGCGCTCTTCGGCTGCGGGCGGAGCGGACAGGACGCGCAGCCCGTCGGCGCTGCCGAGCGTCGGGACCGCGGGCGGCCGTTCGAGAAGAATATCCTCGAGCGAAAAGGATACGGTGACCAACTGGCGCTCGATCGCGAACAGGCGTCGCGATCCGATCGTGAACGCGATAGGATGTGCCGCCGATGCCATCGAGCTAGCTTTCACGAAGCTCCGTAAAGACGATTGGCGAGCAATTGTTCGGCCACGCGCGCACCACTGCGCAGGACATTGCAGGGCATGGCCGCGGCGCCGGTCGCATCGCCGATCTGCGGCGCGCGGCTGGCGAAGGTCTCCGATCGTGCGCCGCGGGTTTCGGCCACGGTCCGGCAGAAGGAAACGAAGCGATCGCGCACGATCGGGTTGGTGCGCCTGCGCTGGCGGCACATCAGTTCGAAACTGTGGCTCACGATATTCAGCATTGCGCGTTCTTCGCGAATACAGAACCGCAGCGCGGCTGCCATCTCGCCGTGCGACAGGGCGGTTACCTGGGCATGACGCTGGCCCCTGAAGCTGCCGATCGATCCGACCGGCACCTCGAAGGTGCCCTCATGCCGCACCACGGTACGGTCCTTGTTCGATAACGAAATGCGACAGTCGGATTGGGCAATGCCCGGCACGTGGCTGCTGTCGTATCGGATGCCGAGGCGGCGAAGCGCGCGCAACGTCGCATCGTCTGCACCATAATTGCCAGCGCGAAACGCGATCGGGGCGGGGGCGCCCGCATCCATGAGTGTGGATCGCGCCCAGTCGAGCAGTTCCAACTGCTCGTCTTCCGAAAATTCGTGCAGATTGCGCCCCGTGCGGCGGCCCAGCGGATTGGCGTCTCCAGCCAATTCGAGCCATTCGGGATGCAGGTGCAGTTGCACGTCGTGGCCACGCGCAACGATTGGCTCGACAACATCGGCAATCGCGCCCGTGCCCCAGATCAGCGCGGGCATCGGGTCGACGAAGAACACGCCCTTGATGCCATGATCCGCCATCACGTCCATCTGGAACCCGATCCCGACCGCACCTTCGCGCGTGTGGCCGTCGATCGAGCGCGCAAAGACCTCTTCACGCGCGTGCACGCCGAGCCTTGCGGCCAGCCCGGACGAATATTCAGTATCGACGGTAAGATAGACTGCAGTCATCGCTCCGCCCCTCTACCACGTAGAGGTTAATAGTGCGACTACACTCGCAGGTTATTCAGATGCCGCCGGGCGTGAAATCGAAGCCTGCTGTCGCCAGCCCGTCGCACAGACTGTCGACACAGCTGCGCAGTTCATCCCGGCTGGTCGAACGCACCACGAAATTGGCGCCGACACGTCCTTCGCGGAAAAAGGGATAGCTGCCGATCTGGCAATTCTCGTGCGCGGTTTCGACCTGCCTCAATATGTCCGCCACTTCGCTTTCCGGGGTCCAGCAGCCGATGGTTTCCGCCAACAGAGGCAGCCCGCCCTCAAGCGTTCCGGTCAACGCGTCGAGCATGCCTGCAGTGATGTGCGGGACACCCGCCATCAGATGGATGTTGCCCAGCTTGATTCCGGGAGCCCCCGACATGCGGTTGGGGATCAGTTCCGCGCCTTCCGGCACGCGCGCCATCCGCAACCGCGCGTCGTTGAGCCCGCCCGGCTTGTCGGCGTAGTATTTCTCCAGGATAGCGCGCGCGTCGGGGTGGATGACCACCTCCACACCCAGTGCCGCTGCAACCGCATCGACGGTGATGTCGTCATGCGTCGGTCCGATACCGCCGGTGGTGAAGAGATAGTCGTATCCCTCGCGCAGCGCATTCACCGCCTCGACGATCCGTTCGATGACATCCGGCACGACGCGCACTTCGGACAGGCGGATACCCTGCACCTGCAGCCAGCTGGCGATCTGCGCGATGTTCTTGTCATGCGTGCGGCCCGACAGGATCTCGTCGCCGATCACGACGAGTCCCGCGGTGTAGATGCGTTCGGTCATGCGGTCTGGCCTAACGCGGTCGCGCGGCGAATGCTACTCCGCAGCTTCGAGCTGTTCGTCCGCGGAGCGCGCGTTCGCCCCGTGCTGCCGGAAGGCGAGCAGGCCGTCGTCGACCGGATCGTCCTGCATGCGCTTGCGATCGGCGACATATTCCTGGTTGAGCCGCCACGGATAGGCGACTGCATTCTTGGGCATGATCGATTTGCTGCGCTGGATGTAGCCAGACGAGAAATCGAAGATGTCGTCTTCCTCGATCGCGGCTTCCGCCTGCGGCGTCAGCACCGGTTCCACCACGTCGACGCCGCGGCGCCTGCTTTCTGTCAGTACGCGGCAGATATAATCCGAATTGATGTCCGCGCGCAGCGTCCAGCTGGCGTTGAGATAGCCGAACACCACCGCGAGGTTGGGCACGTTGGAGAACATGCAGCCCTTGTAATAATAATGCTGCGCCAGATCGATCGGAACGCCGTCGCGCGACAGGGCGATCTTGCCCGCGACCGCCAGCTTGAGCCCGGTTGCGGTGACCACGATATCGGCAGGCAGGAAGCTGTCGTCGGTCAGGCGCACGCCGCCCTTCTCGAAGGCCTTGATATGGCCGGTGACGATTTCCGCCTTGCCCGATTTCATCGCTTCGAACAGATCATCGTCGGGCACCAGGCACAGCCGCTGATCCCACGGATTGTACGGCGGGGTGAAAGCAGTCATGTCCCAATCTTCACCCAGCGATTTGCGAATCCGCTTGTGCAGCGCTTCGGCCATCTTCTTGGGCTTGTTGCGCGCGCGCTTGAAGCCGAAATCCTGCAGCGTGATGTTTTTCCAGCGGGTGACCTTGTAGGCGGTTTTCTCGGGCAGGATCTTACGCAGGAAATTGGCCAGCGCATCCTTGGCTGGGCGACTGAACATCCATGTCGGCGTGCGCTGGAGCATGGTGACCTTGGCAGCCTTGTCGCTCATCGAAGGGACGATCGTGACGGCAGTGGCACCCGAGCCGATCACCACCACGTTCTTCCCACTGTAATCGAGGTCCTGCGGCCAGAATTGCGGATGGACGACCTGCCCGGCGAACTCACCGAAATCGAAGCCGGGATCATAGGGCTCGTCATAGTCGTAATAGCCCGAACCGAGGTACAGCCAGTTGGCGGTCAGGTGCTTGCGTTCGCCTTCGCCGGTTTCGAGCGTGACATGCCAGCGCGCATCGCTCTCGCGCCAGTCCGCCGAGATGACCTTGTGACCGAAGCGGATGTGCCGGCGGATGTCCCGGTCGTCGACGATCCGGTCGAGATATTCGAGAATCGACGGTCCGTCGGCTATCGATTTCTCGTGCTTCCATGGCTCGAAATCGAAGCCCAACGTATGCATGTCGCTGTCGGAGCGGATGCCGGGATAGCGGAACAGGTCCCAGGTGCCGCCCAGATTGTCGCGCCGCTCGACGATCGCAAAACTGTGGCCTGGCGCCTTCTCTTTCATATGCGCCGCCATGCCGATGCCGGAAATCCCCGCACCCACGATCATGACGTCGAAATCGGTGGCCGTATCTGTCATTTCACTCTCCCAAGTCCGCAGAACCTAACGCAGAGTGGCGTCCGACGCCAGCCTCGGTTGCAGGGCGAAACCTAATTCAAGAGCGCGGCTGTTGTTGGCAGCGCTGGCTTGGCTCTCGCTTTCGCCACGGCGCTGCGTTAGGGCAACGACAAAGGGGAGAGCCTTTCGCGCATGTCCAGCAGTGACAAGACCAGGCCGCGGGCAGTGACATCGATCGATGTCGCCGAGCGGGCGGGGGTCAGCCAATCGACTGTCAGCCGGGCCCTGTCGGGATCCGAAACCATCACCGAAGCGACCCGCCGCCGGGTCGAGCGCGCGGCCGAGGAACTCGGCTATCAGGTCAATGCCCGCGCGGCCGGCCTGCGCCGCGGCGAGACGGGGACCATTGCCATCGTGGTGATCGGTCGCGAGGGAGAAGGCCCGGCAGCGGTCAATCCGTTCTACTACAGCCTGTTGGGCAGCACCTGCGCCGCCGCGGCCGAGCGAGGCTATGAAGCGCTGGTGTCCTTCCAGGCAAAGCCCGACGAATTCTTTGGCCATTATGTCGCGCGGCGTCAGGCCGACGGAGTGGTGGTGATCGGGACAGCGACCAATCGCGCCGCATGGGATTATTTCACCGCCTGCGCCAAGACCGCGGGCGGGATGGCCTTCTGGGGTTCGCCCTTCGACGACAGCGTCTGGGTGCGATCGGACAATCGCGCAGGTGGCCGGCTGGCGGTCGATCGGCTTGTCCGGGGCGGGGCGAAGGAGATCGTCTTCGTCGGCGATCCGGCATCTTCGCAGCGCCAGTTCCGCGAACGCTACGAAGGCTATCGCGAAGCGATGGAAGCGGCCGGGCTCACTCCCGGAGAAGCCGTCGTCAGCGGCGGCGCCGATCGCGTATCGCAGGGGCGCAATGCAATCGGCCAACTGGTCGAATCGGGCGCCCCGTTCGACGGACTTTTCTTCGCCTGCGACGCCATGGCGCTAGGGGCGCTCGAGGAACTCGCCGCACGCGACCTCTCCGTTCCCGGCGACGTCGGCGTCATTGGATTCGACGGACTGGGTTCGGGCGAATTCAGCGCTCCGCCGCTGACCACGGTCGAACCCGATTTCGCCCGCGCCGGTCAATTGCTCGTCGAAACCGCGCTTGCCGCCGGGGACGAGCGACCCGAACGGCGTGTCGCCGTGCATCTTGTCGAGCGCGCCAGCGTGCGCTGACCCAACGATTTCCCGTACCGGAGTACTCCATGAAGACCAGTATCGCCTCCGTTCTCGCGCTTCTATTCGCCAGCCAGGCAGCGCATGCACAGGACCCGCAGCCCAGCCCCAACCCGGTCGAGGAACAGGAAGTCGATGCATCGGCCGAGGATGGTCCCGCTGAGGGCAGCGGCATGGCGGTGGAGGCTGCGCCGGCAACCGCCAATCCCGCCGCCGCCGAGCCCGAAGAGGAAAAGTGGGATGTAAGCGCACCGCGCGGGGCGAATATCCGGCAGGTTCCAATCCGCACGGACGAAGGCACGTGGATGGATGTCGACGTCTCGCCCGACGGGCGCAGCCTGGCTTTCTCATTGCTGGGCGACATCTACACGATGCCGATCGCGGGCGGTACGCCAACCCGGATCGCCGAGGGGCTGGCCTGGGAAGTGCAGCCGCGCTTCTCGCCCGACGGGACGCGCATCGCGTTCACCGGCGATCGCGGTGGCGGCGACAATATCTGGATCATGAATGCCGACGGGACGGACAAGCGCCAGCTGACCAAGGAAGAGTTCCGCCTGCTCAACCAGGCGAGCTGGTCCCCCGATGGCAATTATATCGTGGCGAAAAAGCACTTCACCACGCAACGCTCGCTCGGCACCGGCGAGATCTGGCTCTACCACGTTTCGGGGGGCGGCGGCGTCAAACTGGTCGCGCGTGCCAGCGAGACACTGCAGAAAGAGCTTGGCGAGCCGGTTTACGCGCCCGACGGCAGCGCGGTCTATTATTCGCGCAACGTCACCCCGGGCCCGATCTTCGAATATGCGCAGGATTCGACGCAGGGTACCTTTGCCATCGAGCGCTACGATCTTGCCACGGGTGAAGTCACCACGGCGGTCAGCGGTTATGGCGGCGCAGTGCGCCCGCAGCCATCGCCCGATGGCAAGCGGCTGGCGTTCATCCGCCGCGACAAGGACCAGACCGAGCTGTGGATCAAGGACCTCGCCACCGGCGAGCAGGAGATGATCTATGGCGATCTCGATATGGACATGCAGGAGACCTGGGCGGTCCACGGCTTTTATCCGCTGATCGACTGGATGCCGGGTGGCGACGCATTGGTGCTGTGGGCAGGGGGCAAACTGCGCCGCGTCGCGGCCGACGGCAGCGCGAGCACCGTAATCCCCTTCAGCATCAACGACACGCGCGGCGTGGCCGACGCGCCGCACCCGGTCATCCCGGTTGCACCCGACAGCTTCACTGCGAAGATCCCGCGCTTCGCCAGCGTGTCGCCCGACGGACGCACGGTTGTCTTCGAAAGCCTCGGCAAGCTCTATTCCAAGCCGGTCGCGGGGGGAACGGCCCGGCGGCTGACCTCGGGTAGCGACGATGCGCTCGAACTGTGGCCGTCCTGGTCGCGCGACGGGCGGCAGATCACTTATGTGCGCTGGACCGACGAAGGGCTGGGGCAGATCATGACTGCCAGTGCCAGCGGGTCGGGCGCGCGTGCGGTGACCCGGATGCCGGGCCATTACGCGCATCCGCGATTCTCGCCCGACGGCCGCACGATCGTGTTCGAGAAACGCGAAGGCGGATATCTCACCTCGCCCGAATATTCGGAGAACGCGGGCATCTATCGCGTGAGCGCTTCGGGCGGCACGGCCGAGCTGGTCGCGCGCGACACGTCCAATCCGCAATTCGGTGCCGACAGCGACCGCGTGTTCATGCTGGGCCGCAACAGCGGCAAGCTGCAACTGCTTTCCGCCGATCTCGGCGGCGAGGCGCGGCAGGTGCACGCCGAAGGCGAACTGGCGACCGAATACCACGTCAGCCCGCGCGGGGATTTCGTCGCCTTCCGCGAGAATTACGAGGTCTTCGCTACCCCGCTGATGCCCGGCGGGCAGGCAGTGACGGTCGGCGAGAAGGCCAGTTCCCTGCCCGTGGTCCGCGCGTCGAAGGGCGGGGCCGACTATATCGGCTGGACGCAGGGCGGCGACATGCTGACCTGGTCGATGGGGCCGGTGCTGTACCGCGCGAGCCTCGATGCGATGTTTGCGGATGCGCCCAAGGAAAAGGACGCGCCCGCCTTCGTCCCGCCCACCACCGGCACTTCGCTCGAGCGGACGATCGCCAAGGCGAAGCCGACGGGCACCGTAGTGCTGACAGGGGCTAAGATCCTCACCATGACGGGCGACGGGGCGGGCGAAATCGCCAATGGCGCGATCGTCATCACGGGCGACCGGATCGCTGCGATCGGCCCGGTCGACAGCGTCGCGGTGCCGCAGGGGGCAACCGTGATCGATGCCAGCGGCAAGACGATCATGCCCGGCCTCGTCGATGCGCATGCGCATGGTCCGCAGGGCGTGGGCGATCTCGTCCCGCAGCAGAACTGGTCGCTGGTGCAGAATCTCGCGATGGGGACCACGACGCTACACGATCCCTCGTCCTCGGCGAGCATGATTTTCTCCGCTTCCGAACGGCAGCAGGCCGGCTCATTGCTTGCGCCGCGGATCTTCTCGACTGCGGAAATCGTCTATGGTGCCAAGGCCCCCAGCGTCTACGCGCGGATCGACAGCTATGACGATGCGCTGGCGCATATCCGCCGGATCAAGGCGCAGGGCGGCATCTCGATCAAGAACTATAACCAGCCCCGGCGCGAACAGCGCCAGCAGGTCGTCGCTGCAGCCCGCGCAGAAGACATGCTGGTGGTCGCGGAAGGCGGTTCGCTGTTCGGGATGGACATGAATTTGATCGCGGACGGCAATTCCACGATCGAGCACAATGTTCCCGGCGAGGTGTTCTACGAAGACGTGCTGCAGTTCTGGGAAGGATCGCAGTCCAACTACACGCCGACGCTGGTGGTGACCTATGGCGGGCTCGCCGCGGATCCCTATTGGCGGCAGGCGACCGACGTGTTCGACAATCCGCTGATGGTCCACACCCCGCCGCGCCAGTTGATCGCCCAGACCGCACGCCGGGTGACCGCGCCTGAATGGGCCTTCGTCGACGACGAAGCGGCGCGCGAGGCGCGCAAGCTGGCGCAACGCGGGGTGAAGGTCAGCATCGGAGCCCATGGCCAGCAAGCCGGCGTCGCCGCGCATTGGGAGTTGTGGAGCTTCGCCCGGGGCGGAATGAGCGCGGTCGAGGCGCTGCGCGCAGGAACCATCGAGCCCGCGCGGTCGCTGGGAATGGAACGTGACATCGGCAGCCTCGAGGTCGGCAAGCTGGCCGACCTGCTGGTACTGTCTGCCGACCCGAGCGAGAATATCCGCAATTCGGACAAGATCGACCGGGTGATGCTTGGCGGGCGGCTCTACGACGCGCGCACGATGAACGAGGTCGAGACGGGCAACGCCCGCCGCCTGCCTTACTGGTGGGAATGAACCACTGCGGCGGCGGGGGATGAAGCCCGCGCCGCCGCCCGGTTCGCGTCAGACGCCGCTCAGGCGGTGCGAATATTGTTGAGAAACTCGTCCACTCTCGTCTTGAGAGCGCCCGCCTGACCTTCGAGCTCCGTGGCCGAATTGAGTACCTGGCTCGCCGCGCTTCCCGTGGCGAGGCTGGTCTCGCGAAACTGCCCCATATGCGCCGAAACCTCGTCGGTCGAGCGCGCGGCGAGATCGATGCTGCGCGCGAGATCGCGGCCCGCCACCGATTGCTGGTCGACCGCGCTGGCGATCGAGGTGGCGGTGCTTTCGAGTTCCTTGATCTGTTCGCCGATGGAGCGCAGGGCACCCACGCTGGCACCGGTCGAATCCTGCATCGTGCGGATTTGCTGCGCGACTTCTTCGGTCGCACGGCTGGTCTGCGCGGCCAGTTCCTTCACTTCGCTCGCGACGACCGCAAAGCCGCGCCCGGCTTCGCCGCCGCGTGCCGCTTCAATCGAGGCGTTGAGCGCGAGCAAATTGGTGCGCTGCGCGATCGACTGGATCAGTTCGACGATCTGCCCGACCTGTTCTGCCGACACGGCGAGAGCGGAGATCGTCTCGTCCGCGCTTCCGGCGGCGTCGGTCGCCTTGCGTGCGAGCTCGGCCGAATGCGCGGCCTGGCGACTGATCTCGCCGATCGACATGGCAAATTCGTCCGAGGCCGCGGCAGCAGCGGTTACCCCGCTGCTTGCTTGCTCCATCGATCCCGTCACGAGGTTCGACTGGCTGGCGGCCTGTTCGGCAGTGGCGGCCATACCCGAGGCAGTCGCGTTGAGCTGGCTCGAGGCCGTCGCAACGCCGCTGACGACATCGCTGATACCGTTCTCGAACTCGCGCGCCATGCGCATCAGCTCTGCCTTGCGTTCCTCTGCGGCCTTCTTGCGTCCGGCGAACAGCTCGTCGAGCTTGTGGCCCGAACGGACGAAGATAGAGAACGCCCGGGCGAGGTCGCCGATTTCATCTTGCCTATGGGTGTTGCAAACGGAGATGTCGCGTTCGCCGTTCGCCAACCGCGCCATATCGTCCTTGAGACGGATATAGGGATCGATGATGTGGCGCAGCACGAAACGCAGGCTGGCGAAACCGCCGAGCAGCGAAACAGCAAGCACGAGCAGCGTCAGGACCTGCGCGGTGCCCGCGAATGATGGAAAAATCAGTCCGGCTTGGGCGATGCCGGTAACCAGCATCAATCCGCCAAGCGAGAAGACCGATGCGATCTTCGCCTTGGAGGCGAGCGAGCGGTGCATGAACCAAGCGCTTATCCCGCTCAGTTCCTGCTGTTCTGCGGTGTCCGCGATCTCTATCGCCGCAATTTCGCGGGCGAGATCGTCGGCAATGATCGAACTGTGTGCGTTCATCCCCAAGCATCCCCCTTAAGGCTACATCAACCCTAAGGCGGAATGCTTGAAATCGGGTTAAGCGGCCCGGATCTGCTGCAGGAACTGGGCCGCCTGCGCCTTCAGCGTGCTTGCCTGGGCTTCGAGTTCCGTCGAGGAATTGAGCATCTGGCTTGCAGCTGCGCCCGTCGCCAGGCTGGTTTCGCGGACCTGCCCGATATTGGCCGACACGTCGTCGCTCGCCCGCGCGGCCAGATCGATGCTGCGGGCCAAATCCTGCCCGGCCACCGATTGCTGGTCGACCGCGCTGGCAATCGAGGTGGCGGTACTTTCGAGCTCCTTGATCTGTTCGCCGATGGAACGCAGGGCACCCACGCTGGCGCCGGTCGAATCCTGCATCGCCCGGATTTGCTGGGCGACTTCTTCGGTCGCACGGCTGGTCTGCGCGGCCAGTTCCTTCACCTCGCTCGCGACGACCGCGAAGCCGCGCCCGGCTTCGCCGCCGCGTGCTGCTTCGATCGAGGCGTTGAGCGCGAGCAGATTGGTGCGCTGCGCTATCGACTGGATCAGTTCGACGATCTGCCCGACCTGCTCGGCCGACACGGCGAGAGCGGAGATCGTCTCGTCTGCGCCGCCCGCGGCATCGGTCGCTTTCCGAGCCAGCGCTGCCGAATGCGCGGCCTGCCGGCTGATCTCGCCGATCGACATGGCAAATTCGTCCGAGGCCGCAGCAGCAGCGGTTACCCCGCTGCTTGCCTGTTCCATCGAGGTGCTGACGAGCGAAGTCTGTGTCGTCGCCTGTTCGGCGGCGGCGGCCATCGAACCGGCCGTCAGTTTGAGCTGGGCCGAAGCGGAGGCCACGCCGTTGACCACTTCGCCCACCGTGGTTTCGAAACGTTCGGCAAAGCGGACCATTTCCTGACCGCGTTCGCGGCGCAGCGCCTCGCGTTCCTTCGACATGCGTTCCACTTCCCATGCCGACTGCAGGAAGACTTCCAGTGCCCGCGCCAGATCGCCGATCTCGTCTTGCCGCGAGGTGGCGGGGATATGGATGTCTTTCTCCCCGCGCGCCAGACGGGTGGCGACATGCGTCATGCGGCGCAAAGCCGAGGTGACATCGTGGCCGATGAAACGGGCGCTAAGCCATGCGACGGAGACGCCGACTGCCGCGACGACGAAGAAGGCGGCGAAGAGCCAGTAGATCAGCGACTGCGATGCGACGTCCGAATTTTCGCCGATCGTTTCGATCTCCGCGCGGGTCGCTATCGCCTGTTCGACGACTTGCTGGCTGTCGATATAGACGCTGTCCGCAAAGGCCTGCCATTGTGCCTGCGTGCCGCGCGAGGCTTGCGCCGCGACCACGCGCGAGCGCAGTTCGGCGAGCTGCGCATCGAGCCCTTCTATCTGCGGTACGACGGCGGGAGCGACTTCGATCGCCTGCTCCTCGATCCGCGAGAGGTCGCGATCGGTCTGGTCGAAGGCATCCTGCGCGGCGACGAGATCGTTGGGATCGCCCGAAACGGCGAAGCGCTGGACGAACAGGCGGCCTTCGCCGATGTCGGCGACCATCCGTTCGGCCATGATCGAAGCGGAGGATATCGCCATGCGTTCATTGCGGGCCTCGAGCGCGAAATAGCCACCAAGGCACGTTGCGATGAGGCACAGCAGCACGACCGCGATGTTGGAGGACGACACCGCCCACAGCTTCTGTCCGACCGAGCGGTCGGACAGCCAGCGCGACGCCCCCGCGTGCGTATCGTCCGCAGGCCCTTCCGCGCGTCGCTCGGTGCCGAGCTCGGGGAAATGGTCCGCGGGTGATGTCTCGTGTTCGGCGACCATGTCGTCGACCATGTCCTGCAACGCACTCATGCTACTTTATCTTTCTGGTTCGAATTCTTCGGTTGCCGGGCGACCGGCTTGCCGAGATGCTGGGCAATCTCCGCGGCCGGCATGGCCTTGAAATACAGCCAGCCCTGGATCTGGTCGCAGCCCGCGGCCCGGACCATTGCGGCCTGTTCCTCGGTCTCGACGCCCTCTGCGGTCACGCCCATTTTCATCGCGCGCGCCACGGTAATGCTCGACAGCATCATCGCGCGGCTGCCGTCGTCTTCGCTTGCCTGGACGACCAGACTGCGATCGAGCTTGAGCTTCTCGAAGCGGAACTGTCGCAGGAAACCGATCGAGGCATAGCCGGTGCCGAAATCGTCGAGCGAGACCTTAACGCCGAAGCTGCGCACCACCGACAGGCTGCGTTCGGCGACGACCGGATCGAGCACGAGGCATGTCTCGGTAATCTCGAGTTCGAGCCGTTCGGGATCGAAGCCGGTTTCCTCGAGTATCTGGCCGAGCTGGATCGGGAATTCGGGGTTGCGCAACTGGGCGGCCGATATGTTCACCGACAAGGCGATGCCGTCCCAGTTCAGCGCATCGCGGCAGGCTTCGCGCAGCACCCACATGCCGATCGCATTGATCAGCCCGCTTTCCTCCGCGACGGGAATGAAGACGTTGGGGCCGATGCATTTGCCGTCCGCGCGTTCCCAGCGCAGCAGACACTCGACCGCTACGACTTCGCGCGATGTGCTGTCGACAAGCGGCTGGTAATGGACGCGGAAGTCGCCATTGGCGAGCGCGAGCCGCAATTCGTCGTCCATTTCCTTGAGCTGTTCGCGGTTGCGGTCGAAATTCTTCGAGAACCAGGTGCAACGCATTTTGCCCCCGCGCTTGGAGGCATACATGGCGATATCCGCGCGGCGCAGCAGTTCGGAGGAGGGGATTTCGTCTTGCGGCGTGCTGCGGGCGATCCCGATGCTGGCGCCCAGCGTCAGCCGGCGGTCCTCGACATGGATCGGCTTGGCCAGTCGTTCGATGATGCGTCGGCACAGCCCTTCGAGCAGCGTTCCTGCCACCGGACCGCCTATCATCATTGCGTATTCGTCGCCGCCAAGCCGGTAGACACCGGCTTCGTTTTCCGAGACCTCGGTAAAGATGGCCGCGCATTCGCGGATTGCCGCATCGCCGACGAAGTGGCCGTAATGGTCGTTGATCAGCTTGAACCCGTCGAGATCGATCATCGCCAGCGCGACCTCGTGGCCCTGACGGTATTCATGCTGGATATCGAAGTGCAGCGCGCGGCGGTTGGGCAGCATCGTCAAGCTGTCGCTCCGCGCAAGCAGTTCCACCCGGCGCAGGTGACGGAAGCCCAGATAGGCGCACAGCATGGTTGCCAGGACGAAGGCGATGGCGCCGAAAGTGAGGATGATTGCGGGGGTGGTGAAGGGGACGATGCGATTGGCAAGTGCGACCGACCAGGTCAGCACGAAAATGCCGCCGAGCACGGCCATGGGGCCGAAGACGACCGTCCACGCGCTTTCGCTTTCGCGAGACCCGTAAGAACTGAGCAACATCCCCTGAACCGCGCCCTTTTTCGAACCTTTGCAACGACCTAGTGTGCATTCGCTAAGGAAGCGTAAATCCCCGGTTTACCTTCTTCCCGCGCCATCCGCGGAAAAGCGTCACGAAGCGGCGACGCGCAGCGACGACATCGGCGCCCTCGCGGGCAATTCGTGTACGGGTTCGTAGAGCGAAGAGCCGAACTCGGCCGGCTTGAACCGCTCGGTCTGGCCGACCACGGTTTCACCCGCTCCGAGCATCAGCCACCCGTCACGCGCGGTCCCGCCTGCCAGACGGTCGAACGCCGCAGATCGCGTCTGCGGATCGAAATACAGCAGGACATTGCGGCACAGTACGAGATCGAACCGGCCCGGCGAGGGCGGGTAGTCGAGGATATTGTGCTGCTGGAACCGTGTCATTGCACGAATCCGGTCGACCGCCTGCCAGTGACCGTTGGTCTCGGCGAAGAAATTGAGCATCTGCGCAACGCTGATACCGCGCTGGATCTCGAACTGGGTGTAGAGCCCGTTGCGCGCGGTCTCGATTGCCTTGTTCGAAACGTCGGTCCCGAGAATCTCTATCGTCCAGCCGTTCCAGCGTGCGGGCTGTTCGGCAAAGATCATCGCCAGGCTCAGCGCTTCCTGCCCGGTCGAGCATCCGGCTGACCAGATCGAGAGCCGCTTGGTGGCAGCGCGCTTGCGCGCCAGATTGGGCAGCACCTGGTTGGCGAGCACCGAAAAATAGGCGTTGTCGCGGAAGAAATAGGTCTCGTTGTTGAGCAAGGCCTCGACCACGCGGGTGGCGAGGCCGTGTTCGCCGGGCCGTTCGAGCAGGCAAGCGAGCTGGTCGACATTCTCGATCCCGCACTCGCGGAACAGGCCCGACAGCGCGCTGGAGACACGCCAGCGACGGCCCTCGGTCAGTTGCTGCCCGGTGCGCTGGGCAAGAAGCTCGCTGATGATGTGGTGCGATGCATCGTTTACCGCCATGCGTCGGCTCCGACGCTGTCGAGCAATGCGTCGGCCAGTTCGGCCGGCGGCAGGACAGCGGCGGCAAGTCCCATCTCGCTAATGGCGCGCGGCATGCCCCACACCGCGCAGGTTTCGGCATTCTGGGCGAACATGGTTCCACCCGCCGACAGCAAAGCCTGTGCGCCATCGGTGCCATCGCGGCCCATGCCCGACAGCAAGACGCCCGAGACATGCCCGTCATAAGCTTCGGCGAGAGTTTCGAACATCGGGTCGACCGACGGCATGCAGCCGCTCTTGACCGGGTGATAGGCGAGACCGATCACGCGGCGGCCACCGGCCTTGCGGACCACCATGTGGCCGTGCCCGGGCGCGATGTAGATCTTGCCGCGTTCGATAACCGTGCCTTCGTCGGCGAGCACGGCGGGACGGTTGCCCGCCATTTCCATCTGCTGCGCAAAGACCGGGATGAAGCTCGCGGGCAGATGCTGGGTGACGAGGATCGGCAGGTCGAAGTTCTGCGGCACCTGGCGCAAGAACAGGTTGAGCGCGTGGATCCCGCCGGTCGAGGCGCCGATCGCAATCGCCTGGGGCGGCTTGCCGACCTGGGGCGCGTTTGCAGACGAGGGCGTCGCCTGTTCGGTTTCTTCGGGCGGGAGCCCCTTGAGCGCGCGGATCTTGCCGAGCAGACCGGCCTTGTAATCGTCGTCGAAGCCGCCGGGGCGCGGCTTGAGCATGGTGTCGGCGGCGCCCAGCGAGAGCGCCTTGACCGTCGATTCGGCGCCGTCGGCGGTCAGCGACGAAATGACCAGCACCTTGGTCTTCGGCGCGATCTCCATGATCTTGGGCAGCGCCTCGAGACCGCCCATCCCGGGCATTTCGAGGTCGAGCATCATCACGTCCGGCGCGGCGCCGGGAAGATCCGACAACCCAGCCTCGGCGGTGTTTGCCGTGCCCACGATGACCATGTCGTGTTCCTGCTTGATCATGCGCGAGAACACCGTGCGCACGGTCAGCGAATCGTCGACGATCATGACCCGCACCGGATCCGTGCAGAACCCGCGGGGCTTTCGTGTCAGCGTTTCGGAGCGGAGGGGGGCGCCCATGTCAGCGCTCCTCAGGCCATGCCGACAAGCTGGAGCTTGATCTGCAGCGTTTCGTGGTCGAACGGCTTCATGACGTATTCGTCCGCACCGGCGCTGATCGCCTCGCGGATATGCGCCACGTCGTTCTCGGTCGTGCAGAACACCACCTTGGGCTTGTCGCCGCCTTCGCGCTGGCGCAGCTGGGTGATGAATTCGATACCGGTCATGACAGGCATGTTCCAGTCGAGCAGGACCACGTCGGGCATGCTCTCGGCGCATTTGTCGAGGCCTTCCTGGCCGTTCTCGGCCTCCTCGACGGTGAAGCCGAGGGTCTCGAGGATATGTCTCGAGACCTTGCGGATGACGCGTGAATCATCGACGATTAGGCAGGATTTCATTTCGTGACCTCTGGTGTTTCGAGCCATTCGTATCGGCAGAGGGTAACTATTCGCTTAAGCTGCCACCTGCGCGACCGGCGCAGTGACCAGCTTTTCCACTTCGATCAGCAGGGTCGGCCCGCCATCGGTTTCGACCATCCCGCGCGCGGCTGCCTGCCAGCCGGGGCCGAAACCGCCGGGAACCTCGATCGGCTCGCTGCGCGCTTCGCCGACGTCATAGGCGGCATCGACCAGCAAGGCGTAGAGATGGCCTTCGATGTCGACCACCGCGGCGCGTTGTTGTGCCGGCGTTTCCCCCGGCTCAAGCCCCAGCGCCACGGTGCAATCCATCACGGTCAGCGCCTGGCTGCGCAAGGCGGTCAGCCCGCGGATGAAGGATGGGGCACCCGGAATGGGCGTGATCTCGTCAATCTCGATCACAGATTGCACGCGGATCGCGGGGATAGCCGCGCGGCGACCGGCGATCATGCACATAAGCAGGAGTTCGTTCATGCCGTTTTCCCCATGCGGGCCTGTTTGAGGGCCGCGAGCAAGGCGTCGCGGTCGTAGCGGTAGATGCTGTCGGCGGTGCCGGTGACCGCTTCGGGTTCGTGGCGAAGGCGGATGACGTGATTCGCGCTCGCAGAGGTGCTTTCTTGCTGCTCGGCCAGCTCGATCGCGACGTCGGCCTGCTCCTCGTGGTCGCCCGCGACTCGATAACCCGCGGCTTCGATCAGCGGTTCGAGGATCGTGTGTGCCCAGTCGCTACCGGCAGGCAGGCGGCAGGTCATCGGTTGGACCTCCCGTTTCGGCGCGCTGTGCGCCGCGAAGAGCGCGTGTCCGTCGATCACGGGCACAGGGCGTTCGCCGATCAGCGTCACGCCTTCGACCAGCGGATCGGTAGCGGAAGGAATGATGTCGCCATCCATGTCGGCCGCGTCGAGCACTTCGCGGACCACGTAGACAAGCTCGCTGTCGCCGTCCGAAAGGCGCAGCAGGCGGCACTTTTCTTCCGGCAGTTCGCCATGTTCGTGGCCCACCAGGGGGAAGATCGTGCCGTCGATGACCGCCTGGACCCGCGCCCCGTCGATGTCGATCGCCTCGCGCGCGATGGTGTCGATCCGGCGGACCAGTTCGAGCCGAACCGCGCGGCGCCGACCGTCGAGGCCGGTGAACAGCATGATCGGATGCGCCTTGCGCGATTCGACCGCTTCTTCCTCGACCACGCGCGTGGCGCTGCGCATCTCGTTCACCAACTGCTGCTTCTGCGCGATGCTGGGCAGGTCGAGCAGCATCATCGGGCGACCGTCGTCGAGCAGCGTCGTGCCCGCATAGAGGCCGGTTTCCATGATTGCCGGAGCAATCGGTTTCACCACCACGTCTTCGTGGTCGTAGACCCGATCGACGGCAAGCGCGAAGATATCGTCGCTCGCCAGTCGGACGAGGACCAGCGTCTTGCTCTCCCATGCGGTGCCCTCGGGCTCCTCGGTGCCGAGAATTTGACCGAGCGAGAGACAGGGCACCCGCTTGCCGCGAAAGGTGACGAGCCGCCGGGCGCCTGCCTGCGCGAACTCGACGTGATCGCTCGAACCAAAGACGATTTCCTCGACGTAACTGCGCGGGATCGCATAGTGCTGCCCCCCGCTGCCGACCGTCAGCGCGGCGATGATGCTCAGCGTCAGCGGCAGCTTGAGATAGAAGCTGGTGCCTTCACCCGGCTTGCTCGCGACATCGATCGATCCGCCGACGCGCTCGATATTGGCGCGCACGACATCCATGCCGACGCCGCGTCCGGAGACTGCGCTCACCTCGTCCGCGGTCGACAGGCCGGGTTCGAAGATAAGATAGTGTTTGCGCCGTTCCGACATGCTGTCGATTTCGGCCTGGCTATAGATGCCCGCGGCCACCGCCTTGGCCGCCAGCCGTTCGGTGTTGATGCCGCGCCCGTCATCGGTGATCGTCAGCGTGATCTGGTTGCCAGACTGGCGCGCGGCAAATTTGAGCAACCCGATTTCGCGCTTGTTGCCCTTGATGCGTTCGCCGGGTCCTTCGAGGCCATGATCGATTGCATTGCGGATGATATGGGTGAGCGGGTCGCGCACCATCTCGACCATTTCGCGGTCGAGTTCGACTTCGCCGCCTTCGAAATCGACCATTACCTGCTTGCCGAGTTCGGTCGACAGGTCGCGCACCAGCCGCGGAAGCGAACCGAACAGATGCTCGAGCCGCTGCATCCGCATGCGCGTAATGGCGTTGCGGACATCGGCCAGGATCGTGCTGAGCCGGTCGAAGGGGCCGTCGATGGTGGGTTGTTCGCCAGCTTCGCGCAATCGCCGGGCAAGATCGTTGCGTGCCAGCACCATATCCGACACGCCCTTCATTACTTCATCGAGCAATTCGGTCGGCAAACGGATGGATCGTTGCACGCCATTGCTGCGCGCAGCCTTCGGGGCCGCATCGTCATTGTCGGCGGCGGGCGCCTCGACCTGTTTCGCGACGGGTTTGGACGCAATCGCGGCGCCGGGGGTATCGCCGGGTTGCAGCGCAGCGATCAGTTCGTCGTCGCCGCCTTCGGGGAATTCCTCTTCCGCCTCGATCGCATCGGTCATGGCGCTGATGCGGTCGATGATCGCCAGCACGGCGGATACCAACACGGGGTCGGGCTCGCGACGTCCGCCTCGGCATTCCGCAAGCGCGTCTTCCGCCGCATGGCTGAGCCTTTCCAGCCGCGGGAAATCGAAGAAGCCGCAATTGCCCTTCACCGTGTGTACGAAACGGAAGATCGTATCCAGTCGTGCCTTGTCCGACGGATCGGCTTCCCAAGCGACGATCTCGCCGCCGCTGGCTTCCAGCATTTCGCGGGTTTCGGCGACGAAATCCGCCAGCAGGTCATCCATGTTCCATTGCCCCTCGCATGATGCGGGAGGCTATGGAGGAAGATGGTTAAGTATTGGTTTGAATGCTCGCGCGATCTTGCGGACCGTCGCGCAGCACGCGCCAGACGATGAAAGCTGCCAGTGCGCCCCCCGCCAGATTGGCGACCAGTTCCGCGGCATAGATCGCCGAAGAACCCCATTGCGCGCGCAGGATCCAGCCGAACGGCAGCATCACGAGGAAGACCCGCGCAGCACTCTGGGCCAGTGCGTATCCTGCCTTGTCGACCGCATTGAGTGCGCCATTGGCCACGATCAGCAGTCCGAAACCGGCGTAGCCCCAGACCGAGATTTTCAGATAGCGCGAGAATTCCTCAATGACCGCCGGGTCGTCGGTGAAGATATCGGCGAACCAGTCTCCGGTGAAGTACAGCACCAGCGCGATGGCAAGACCGTAGCCGATGCAGAACAGGCCCGACCACCACATCGCGCGGCGCGAGCGGTCGGCCTGCCGCGCGCCCCAGTTCTGGCCTACGATCGCGCCGATCGATCCCGACAGGGCAAGCAGCGGGACCACCGCGAAACTCTGCAACCGGCCGGCTGCGCCGAACCCGGCCACCGCCGCCTGCCCCTGGCTGGCAAGCAGCGCAGTCAGAACCGAGAGGCCGATCGGATTGATCGCGTTGGAGAACGCCGCCGGCCCGGCCACCGACAGAATCGCTTTGCTCGAGGCGCCAAGATCGCATTCGCGGATCGCGGTTGGGTTGATCTGCAGGCGCGCGCCCTTGATCAGCCACAGCGCCATCAGGATCGCGATGAAGAAGCCGGCAATCGTGGCATAGGCCGCGCCCGCGACGCCGAACCCGCCGAAACCGAAGGCCCCGGTGATGAGGATCGGATCGAGCGCCCAGTTCGCGACCGAATACGTGATCGAAACAAAGCTGGTCTTGCGTGCCTCTCCCTGTCCTCGGAGCACGCCATTGAGCCCCATCTGAAGCAGCATCACGGGCAGTCCCAGTGCATAGGGGCGCATGTATTCGCCGATCAGCGGCAGCAGTTCCTCAGATGCCTGCATCAGCCGGAACAGCGGATCGAGCAGCAGGTACAGGACCAGACCCAGTAAGATCCCAGTAGCCAGTGCGAAGACCGCGCCGAAGTTGGCGCGGCGTTCGGCCCGTTTCTCATCACCTTCGCCAAGCGCCCGCGCAATCACCGAATTGATCCCGACCATCACGCCCACGCCGAGACTGGAGAGCGCGATGGTGATCGGGAAGATGAAGCTGACCGCCGCCAGTTCCTGCGCGCCAAGCTGGCCGATGAAATAGGCATCGATCAGTCCGACCGACATGATCGCGGCAACGCCGAAGATCATCGGCAGCGTCTGGCTTACGAGATGGCCGCGAATGGTGCCGCGGGTCAGTTTGGCCATCTCGCTCATTGCTGGCGGCGTTAGCGGGCGAACCGGGACTTGCCTAGCACGAAGTCCTGCCCGCTTGCGGAGTAGCGCAAGTGCGTGCGATACAGGTCTCGAAACAAGACCCTACGGAGAGATCGAGCCATGGCCACCCAGATGAAGACCCGCGATTTCGAATGCAGCGACGCCGAATGGCAGGCGCGACAGGACCTGGCAGCCTGCTATCGCATTTTCGATCATCTCGGCTGGGGCGAGAGTATCTACAATCACATTTCGGTTGCCGTTCCGGGGGAGGAAAATGTCTTTCTCATCAATCCCTTCGGGCTGCTCTACGATGAAGTGACCGCGTCGAACCTCGTCAAGATCGACGTCGAGGGCAACAATGTCGGACCGTCGCAATACATGGTCAACAAGGCGGGCTTCACCCAGCACGCCTACTTCCACGAGAAGCTGGGCGAACGCGCGAATGCGATCTGCCACGTGCATACAACCGCCACCATGGCGGTGTGCAGCCACAAGGACGGATTGCTCCCGACCAATTTCTATGCCTGCAACTTCCAGGGCCAGATCGGCTATCACGACTTCGAGGGCGTGACCGTGCGGCCCGAAGAAGGCGAGCGGCTGGTCGAAAATCTCGGCCAGCACTCGATCCTGATGCTGCGCAATCACGGTCCGGTGGTGATGGACAAGACGATCCCCGGGATGTTCGTGAAGATGTGGGCGCTCCAGCGGGCCTGCGAAATCCAGGTCGCCACGCTCAGCCAGGGCAACGCCAATGTGATTTCGCAGGACGTCGTCGACGTGCACCAGCGTGACCTCTCGGTCATGCAGTCGCAGGGCGGTGCCGGCGTGTTCGATTTCGAGGCCTGGAAGCGCCGTGTGTCGAAAATCGACGACAGCTGGAAGTACTAAGCCCCGCCACAGGCCGCACCGCGCATGACCAGCATGACCGTGAACGGGAAGCCGATGCGCTTCCTGATGGACCCGGATACGCCCCTGCTGTGGGCCTTGCGCGATGCGGCCAATCTGACCGGCACCAAATATGGTTGCGGTGAAGGCGATTGCGGCGCCTGCATGGTGCATGTGGATGGCGAAGCGCTGCGATCGTGCCTCATCACGATCGCCGAAGCGGAGGGCCGCTTCATCACCACCATTGAAGGGCTGAGCCGCGACCGGTCGCACCCCGTTCAGCAAGCGCTGGTTGCCGAGCAGGCAATCCAGTGCGGGTTCTGCACACCGGGTATCGCGATGGCAGCGAGCGCGTTGCTGGCCAAGACCGCCTCGCCGAGCGAGGCCGAGATCAAGGCCGCCATCCCCAATTTGTGCCGCTGCGGTGTCTACCCGCGGCTGGTCCGCGCGATCGAACGCGCGGGGCGGGTGGCGCGGCGGGCCGAGACCATCAGCGCCGCGCCCGCGCCGGGCATCAATGCCGAGGACGCCGCGCGCGAGGTCCCCGCAATCAGCGCACCGGCGACGCGCGACTAGAGCGCGAAGCGCACCCCGATCCGCGCGCTGAAGGGCTCGGCGGGCTGAATGTTGTTGTTGCCGTGCGCGCTCGGGTAATAGGTTTTGTCGAACAGGTTCTCGATGTTGAGCTGCAGGCTCAGGCGATCGCTGACGGTGTAGAATGCCGCCGCGTCGACGCGCCAATAACTGGGCAGTTCAACCGTGTTCGAGAAGCTCGCATACTGATCCGATTGATGGATGACCCCGAAGCCGAAGCCCAGCGCCTGCGTCACGTCGAAGCGGTTCCATGCGGCGATCTGGTGCCGCGGCGTCTGCTGCAGCCGTTGGCCCGCAGGTCCGAAGCTGCTCGCCGAGCGGAGTTCGCCATCCAGATAGGTGTAGCCGATATTGGCTTTCCAGAAGTCGCTGATTTCGCCGACGGCGCCGATCTCGAAACCTTCGACACGGCTTTCGCCGGTTAGCGTGGTGTTGCCTAGGCTATCGGTGAACGGCGTCTTGCTCCGGTCGAGGCGGAAGATCGCCGCGGTCACCAGAACCTTGGCGAGCGGCGCCCACTTCACCCCGAGTTCGTAATTGGTGAACTTCTCGGGTTCGAACTGCGCCGAGGTCGGGCTCAGCACGAGGAACTGGTCGCCCGCCTGCGGCAGGAAGCTTTCGGCATAGGAGACGTAGATCGACAGGTCGCGATTGGGCTTCACGATTACGCCGAAGCGGGGGCTGACCTTCTCGTCTACCCGATCGCCCGTGACGCCGCCTACGACATCGAGCGTCTCGAGGTCGAAGCGGTCCCAGCGCAGTCCCCCGACCAATTCGATGTGGTCTCCGATCTGCAACTGTTCCTGCAGGTAGAAGCTCAGCGTCTCCAGCTCGGAATTGCGCAGCCGCGCGCCCGCATCGAGCGTATAGGGAGGTACGAAGATCGTATCGGCGAGCGGGGTTTCGTTCGGATCGAGACCGCCGGGAACGCCGGCGCGCGTGAAGCTGACCGTGTCGCGCCCGTTGCGCGTGTCCTGCCGGCTCGCTTCGAAGCCCAGCAGCAGAGTCGATTCTACCGTGTCATTGCCCACCTGCCAGACCAGATTGCCCTGGCCGATCCAGTTCTCGCGATCGGTGTAATCGCGATAGCCGCCGAGGAAGACGGTTTGCGCGGTCGTATCGACACCGCTGGGCAGGATATTGGCGTAGACCTTGTCGTAATCGGCATAGTGGATGGTGCCATTCGCACTCAGCCCGCCGCCGAAATCATGCTCGAGGCGGATGCGTCCGATATGGACCTGCGCTTCGGCCTCGTTGAAGGCGGGATCGCCAAAGAAAGTGTCGTCATATCCGCGTAACGGGCCAGCGTCGTCAACCGACGGGATGCCGCGATCGGTCACGCGACGGTCGTCGTCATAGGTATAGCTGGCAATCAGGGTCGTCTGCGGGCCGAGCTGCGCGGTCAGTGTCGGTGAGACACCGATGAAACGACCTTCGTAGAAGTCGCGGTGGCTGTCGAATTCCTCGTATGTGCCATTGATGCGCAGTGCGACGCTGTCCGACAGCGGCTGGTTCATGTCGGCCAGCAGTGCGAATGCGCCGAAACTGTCGACGCTCGCTTCGCCAGAGATCGCCTGGCTGCCCAGTTCGGCACGTTTCGCGACGCGGTTGATCGCACCACCGCCGGCGCCGCGACCGAAGATCAGCGCATTGGCGCCCTTGAGCACCTCGACGCGTTCGATGTTGTAGAGCGAGCGGTAATATTGCGCGTCGTCGCGCAGACCGTCGATATAGAAATCGGCCGTGCTTTCCTGACCGCGGATGAACACCTCGTCGCGATGGCCCTCGCCGGTTTCCATGCTGATACCCGGGACATAGCGCAGCGCTTCGTTGAGCTGGCGGATCGACTGGTCTTCGAGCTGGTCTTCGGTGATGTAGCTCACGCCCTGCGGCACGTCGATCAGCGGGGTCGGGGTCTTGGTCGCGCTCGACCCGTCCTGCGTGTCGTAATCGGACGCGCTATCGCCCGTGACGATAATGTCGGTCGGCAGATAGCGACGCTCGGGCTGCGCTTCCTCACTGGCTTGTGCGGCAGCAGGGACGAGGAGGGCAGCGCCCGCAAACAGGGCGGCGCGGTGGTGAAGACAGGTCATGGGGATCTCGCAGGCGAAATGGGCTCAATTGCTGCGGCCAGCTATTGAGAAGTATTCGCACATGCAAGCTCTATCAGGGTTATCCCGTAGCCTGCCTCACCCTGACACAGGTGTCATCCGCGCCGCCCGGTGTGGTGGGGTTTCAATGCATCAATATGCGGCGCTTTCCTCCGGCGTGGCGTCGGATGTTTTCGCTGTGCCTACAGTGGCAGAGCGAATCAGTCCGCGAGCCTCGGTGATTGCATTGCCCTCGGTCAGTTCGCCTGCGCGGATCTCGTTCGCGATGGTCAGCAGGCGACCGCTGATCACGGTCCCGGTCTGTGCTTCCTCGGTTATGGCGATGCCATCGCGCTCTTCGGCCACTGCGTCCCATTCCGCGCGCACGGCTGCCCAGTAACCTGCCGTATCCGCCCAATAGGCATCCGCTGCGGCGACGCTGTAATCGTCGAAGGCATCGTAGGTGTTGAGGACATATTCCTGCACGACGGGCGCCAGTCCGTCCGCGGCAGAGGCATCGGGCATCATCTTGGTGTTGTCCTGCCAGTGGATCCAGCCGGTCGGGGTCAATTGGTGGCGGTTGATCGATGCATAGCGGTCGTAGACCGGGTCGCGCACCGCATCGCGGCGGGCCAGCGGGCGCCAGGTCCAGTTGGAGCGCCAGCGGCGGATGCCCTGGCTATCTTGCCATTCGCCCCAGCCGGCATAACGCGGGCTGTCGTCGACCTGATAGACCGTCTGCGACCACCGGCCGTTGCGCAGCCGTTCGGGCATCTCGACCCACTCCCACGTGTTGGGCCCGGCATAGGCGAGGATTCTCTCGGGCTCGTATTCCCAATCCTGCCGCCAGTGCTTGATGACGAACTCCTCGCCTTCCGCGTCGACGACCAACAGGTGCTGAAGAACGATCTTCGTGCCGGTGTCCTCAATCACGCGAACCGATTCGTGGCCGCCCGATATCTTGCGGTCGAGCGGTTCGTAACCCGCCATCCACGGGGTCGATTCCTGCATGTCGAAGCGGACCTTGTAATCGCCCGCCATGGCAAGGATGGTTTCGCGGTCGCGCTCGAAATGCGCCCGCTCGACCGCTTCCCCGCGATCCTTGATCGGCCCGTCGGCAAGTGCAGGGGCGGCGATCAAGACCGTGGCGAGCAGGGCGGTGCGAAGAAAAGTTCGTGCGTTGGTCATGGTGTCCTCCCTCAGAACTGGAAGCTGAGCGATACGCTCGCATTGCGGCCGGGCCGGGTATAGGCATCGGTCGTGGTGGAAGTTGCCGAGAGCCCCCTGACGTCCTGCCAGTAGGCGTACTTCTCGTCGAAAATGTTGAAGATGCCCGCGCGCAGTTTGAGCGTGTCGGTAAGCGCGAGGAAGGCGGTCGCATCGAGGATGGTGAAGCTGTCGGGCCGGTAGCATTCGGCGCTGCAGGCACCGGTGGTCTCGTCGAGCGGCTTGCGCGCTTGATGCGACGCTACCAGCTCGGCTCCGAAGCGACCGGCCGGCTGGCGATAGCCGAGCCTGATAACGAGGTTGAGCGGATCGATCGTGTCGAGCGGGCGCAGGGCCTGTCCGGGCGTGAGAATGTCCCCGTCGGCATAGGCGATCGCGAAGCGGCTGTAGAAGCCGCTGTCCATGCGGAAGGATGCCTTGGCTTCCACGCCGTCGATCTCGACCGCGTCGAAATTCACATATTGATACTGCGCCGGATCGAACGGGGTGAAGGACCCGCCGACCACCTGCTGGCTGATGAAATCGTCATAGTCTGCGTGGAAGGCGGCCAGCTGCAGGGAGACATTCTCCGTGTCGAGCTTGAGCCCGCCTTCCCAGCTTTCGCTGGTTTCGGGGCCGAGGTCGGGATTGGGCAGCGACGTGTATCCGAACGCGAGGTTTTCGAAGAAGTTGTTGACCTGGAACGGCGTCGGGGCGCGGAAACCCTGGGCATAATTGGCATAAGCGAGCACGCCTTTAGCCAGCTTCACGGTCACGCCGAGCTTGGGCGACAGCCGGTCGCCGCTCTGCGCCGAGCCTGCGAATGTCGGTAGCAGCGGATCGTCGGTGGGATCGAGATCGTAAAAGTCGTAACGCAGCGCGGGAAAGAGGGTCACCGTCCCGTCGAACAGCGCGAATTCGGTGGCGAGGAAGATGCCCCCGAGCATGAAATCGGTGGCGGGAAAGGCGCGGGTCGGAAAGACTTCGCCGAAGGGCGGCTCGGTCCCGTCGCGAAGCCCCTCCTGTCGCGTCCAGCTTACATCGCCGCCAAAGGCCAGAGTGGTACGAAAGGCGTCGTCTCCGAAGACGCTGCGTGCTTCGGCGGTGAGCCCGTAGACTTCGTTCTCGAAAGTGTTGAGGCGTTCACGATCGGGCCGCGGCGTGGCGCTGATGGGCGAACGGTCCTCGTCGGTGAACTGGACGTCTTCGCCATCCTGGTAATAGGCGGCGACATGCGCGTAATCGATCGCGCCTTCCCCTGTATAGGTCCAGTCGAGCGACACGCGCCCGCGCTTGGTCGTATCGAGCGCGGTAAGGTCGTCGACAATCCAGCTCGGCGCAGGGCCGAACAGGAAGGCCGGACCCTGGCCCGACAGAAGATCGGTCGCCAGTTCGGTCTCGAGATATTCGCCCGTCAACCGCACGCGGTGCGCGCCCGCATCCCACACCAGCTTGCCGAGCAGCGCATCCGAATGGCCGTCCTGCGGGTTGGGCAGGGTGCGCCCGCTACCGAGCCCGTCGACCGTGCCCTGGTTCGAAAGCTCGCCGAAGTCGCGGCGGGTGTAGGAGAGCATGGCGGACGCATCGCCGAACAGACCCGCCACGGCAGCGGTTTCCGCGAATTCGTCGTCGGCGCTGGCATAGCTGGCGCGCAGGAAGCCGCCGAAGGTGCGGCCCGGTTCGACGAGGTCTACCGGATCGCTGGTGGTGAAGCTGATTGCGCCTGCCAGACCGTCGCTGCCGTAGAGCGCGGAGGCGGGGCCGCGCAGGATCTCGACTGATTTGACGAGGCTTACATCGGTATAGCCGCCGCGGCCTGCATCCTGCGCGCCGAACGAAAAGCCCTGCGGCGACCGGATGCCGTCGACCTGGATCAGCACGCGGTTGCCGCCAATCCCGCGAATGACGAAATCCTCGTTGCGAGCGCGGCCGGTGGTGCCGAGCGCGGCACCGAAGCGGGCGGGCGCCCGGCGGACAGAAACGCCGGGTTCGTAGCGAACCAGATCCTTGATGTCAGTCACGAGCTGATCGGCGATCTGTTCGTCGTCGATGACCGTCACGCTCGCCGGGGCGTCCGCAATCTCCAGTGGCGTACGCGTCGCCGTCACGACGATCTGGTCGTCCGCCGAGGGCGCGGACTCTTCAGCGGCATAAGCGGGAGTGGCGAGCGCCATTCCGAGAGCCGCCAGTGCACTACTGCTTCTGATGGCGCGCTTGTCGGCGCGTGATGCGATGGCGGCGTGACGTGCCGGCGAACCCGTTGTCGATCCCATGTTTTTCCCTGTCGATCCGTTCATGTTCACGGCTCGATATTGCGACTCAGTTGCATTTGCAAGAGCTAAGCAGGTTTGTCGGGCAGAAGCTCTTTCGTCGCGGCGGCCATTGGCGTAGCGAGCGCGAAAGCAGAGGAGGCACCGTTGAAAGCTACTATCTGGCACAATCCGAAATGCGGCACGTCGCGCAAGACGCTGGCGATTCTCGAGAACCTCTCGCAGGTCGAGGTCGAAGTGATCGAGTATCTCAAGCAGCCGCCAAGCGCCGAGAAACTGGCGCAGCTTTATCGCGACGCGGGAATTGCCCCTGCCGAAGGTTTGCGGATGCGCGGTACCGACGCGCAGGAACGCGGGCTCCCGGAAGCCGACGATGCGACGATTCTCGAGGCGATGGCGGCGGAGCCGGTCCTGATCGAACGGCCGCTGGTCGAGACCGAGAAAGGCGCGCGGCTGTGCCGCCCGCAGGATCGGGTGCTCGAGATCCTCTAGATGCGCTCGGCGGTCAGCACGCTGTCGCGTTGCAGCGTGCGCCAGCCATAAGCAAAGACCACGAGGCAGATCCCCACGATGAGGCCGAAGCCGAGCCAGTCGGAGTGATTGTACAGCCACACACCCAGCGCGGGCGCATAGATGAAGCTGGCGCCCGCCACCGAAGCGGTAACCCCGCCGGCCTGGCCCTGCTCGGCGCGGGTCACGGCGAGCGAAGTGCCCGAGGTGTTGCCCGGCCGGAACAGGCCGAAGCCGAGCGACGCGATCGAATAGCCGAGCGCGATCGCATGGAGGTTTTGCCCGAGGCCGAGCACTACCGTGCCCAGCCCGGCGATGGCGATGCCCCATAGGGATGCGGCGCGCGGCCCCAGGTCGAGCCGCGGGATGAGCCCCCACTGGGCCAGCAGCGTGGCGATTGCCCCGGCCATCAGCACGAGGCCCACCGGTCCGGCGCCCGCGGTCGGATCGTCGCGCAAGCCCAGCCGGTCGAGTACGAGAAAGCCTGCAATGCCCAGCACCATCGCCTGCGCGTGGCCGCCCAGCAGGCCCGATACGACCCAGGGCCGCAAGCGTGGTTCGAACCAGCGCAGCTTGGCCGGTGTGGATGTGCCATCTTCGGGATGATCATCGCCGCTGCGGTCCGCAACCTCGGATGTCGGACTTGCCGAATAGGGCGATTCATAGGTGCTGCCACGCGCCGGGAACTGCGGCTCGTCGTTGGGCAGGCGCCAGCGCAACGCAACCAGCGTCACCAGGCCGATCAAAGCGAAGATCAGGAACGGCCCCGGCAGGCCGATCATCGGGAGGACCATCAGCGGGGCGAGCGCCGGGCCGATGACCGTGCCGAGGCCGAAGCTCGAGGCGATCAGCGACAGGGCCTGCGTGCGTTCCGCGCGGGGCGTGCGACTGGCGACATAGGCCTGCACCGCGGGCGGGGCCGCGCTGCCGAACCCGCCATAGAGGCTGCGCGCCGCGGCAAACAGCAGCAGTGCCCAGAAGGCTGGCAGAATACCGCTCAACCCCAGCCACAGCATGACGCCGCACAGTACGAAGCTCGAAATGAAGCCGAGCATGCCCAGCGCCATCATTGCCTTGCGTCCGCGCTGGTCCGAGCGTTGTGCCCAGATCGGCGCGCAAATTACCCACAGCAGAGCGGACCAGCTGTAGGCGAGGCTGATCCATACGTCGTCGACACCCAGGGAGGTGCCGATCGACGGCATGACCGATTGCATCGCGGTGTTGCCCGCAGCGGTCGTCAGCATGACGGCGAACAGCAGCGCCATGCGCGCGCGCGGAATGCTGCGCACGGTGTCCGACGGGGGCGTTGGTGCGGTCCGTTCGGGATCGGGCTGGCTCATGCAATAAGGCGGTAGGCGCGGGCCGGTCACCTTGCAATGGACTTGCCGCAATGGCAGACGAAAGCCTTCATGGAACTATGACAGGGTTGCGATTTTGACCGGACATCAAGGCGTTGGTGCCATTGCCAGGCCAAGCCTGCGCAAACGGATCGGGCGGCTTTTCGGGCAGTGGGGCGTGTTCTTCCGCGGATTCGTCGAGGAACCGCGCATGGTCGGCTCGATCATCCCGTCATCGCGTTTCACCATCCGCAAGATGCTGGCCCCGGTCGATTGGGATCGTTGCGAAGTGTTCGTCGAATATGGTCCGGGCGTCGGCACGTTCTGCCAGCCCGTACTCGACCGATTGCGGCGCGATGGCACGCTGATCGTGATCGACACCAACCCGCTGTATATCGACTATCTGCGCAAGCACTTTCGCGACAGCCGCTTCCACGCAGTCCACGGCTCGGCTGCCGATGTGGTCGAGATCGTCAAGGCGCACGGCCACGACCATGCCGACTACGTGCTGTCGGGCCTGCCGTTCTCGACCTTGCCCGATGGCGTCGGACCGGCGATCGCCCAGGCGACGCATGAGGTGATCCGCCCCGGCGGCGCGTTCCTCGTCTACCAGTTCTCCGCCCGGGCCCGCGATTTCATGGCCAAGCACTTCCGCCGGATCGACAGCGGGTTCGAGCTATGGAACGTGCTTCCCTGCCAGCTCTTCTGGGGCTGGAAGAACGCCGACGACTAGGTTTCGGCCGGCTCCGTCGGTCCGCCGGCGAGCCGCATGAACTGCGTGTGCACCGCCGCCAGCACGCAGATCGCCACGACGATCATGACCGCATTGGTGAGCCCGGAGACGATCCCCTGTCCGAACAGCGCTGCCTGTTCCCCCGCCAGAGCGAAGACGAGCCCGAGAACCAGCGAGATGACCGTCGAAACGATGATGAAGGCGACCAGCAGCAGCAGGTAGAAGAAGAACAACCGGATGCTGTTACCCTTGGTCAGTGTCCATGACCGGGCCAGCGCCCGCACCGGATTGCGTTCACCGTCGATGGCGATCACCGGCGCGGCCAGCGACAGCTTGGTGAAAATGTAGCAGGTCGCGACGAAGCCGATTACCCCGCCAAGCGCTGCCAGCGCCTGCAGGCCGGTGAGTGCGCCGACAGTGATCAGCACCGTTACCGCAAATACGATCAGCGCGGTTTGGAGCAATTGCGCCGCGATGTAACTCAGCACCGAACGCGCGCCGGTGCCGAGCGCTTCGCCTACCGTCGGACTGGGGCGTTGGCGCACCAGTGCGAGCATGGCGAGCAAGCCGATCCCCTGGACGATTGCGAGGATCAGGAACACCCACCAATGCTGCAGGTAGAGATCGCTGACCGCGGCCATCATCACCTCGAAATCGCCCGAGGCCGAAGCCTGTTCGAGTTCGCCCATTTCGGGCATGGCGATTGTGATCCCCGCATAGGGCAGGAAGAAAAAGACCCCGGCGACCACGGCCAGCAGGCCGAGATTGCGCGTGAGCAGTCCCACGGTGTCCTTCCACGCGGTATCGAGATCGAATTTCATGCAGTGCTACTCCCGTTTGCCTCTTGATAAGCGCTTCGCCAGTCGCCACGCAATCGCGCATGTCCACGCCTTCAACCGAAACCGTCGAATGGCGCGTCGAGCCAGGCCAGATCGGCTATCGCGACGCGCTTGAACGCATGACCGAGCGTAACCGCGCGATTTGCGAGGGTGAAGCGCGCGAGATGGTCTGGATGCTCGAACACCCGCCGGTCTATACTGCGGGGACCAGCGCGGATGGCGCCGAATTGCTCGACCCGCGGTTCGAAGTCGTCGAAGCGGGGCGCGGCGGTCGCTATACCTATCACGGGCCGGGGCAGCGCGTGGGTTACATCATGCTCGACCTCAAGCAGCGCGGCCGGGACGTTCGCTGCTTCGTCCATGCGGTCGAGGGCTGGGTCATCGCGACGCTGGCGGATCTCGGTGTCGAAAGCTGGCGCAGCGAAGGCCGGATCGGCATCTGGACGCGCGATATCGACGGGCGCGAGGCCAAGATCGGGGCGATCGGCGTGCGTGTCCGGCGTTGGGTGACGATGCACGGGTTCTCGGTTAACCTCGATCCCGATCTGGGCCATTTTGCAGGCATCGTGCCTTGCGGCATCGACGACTTCGGCGTGACCAGCCTTGCCCGGTTGGGAATCGATCTTGCACCTGCGGCCTTCGATGAGGCAATGCAGGCGCGCTTCGGCGATTTTCTCGAGGCACTCGAAGGAAAGGCCTGCGCGCTGCCATGATAGTCCGCCCACTAGCGATCCTCCTGCCGGGAGCCGCACTACTTGCCGCATGCGGCGGCGAAACGCCCTCCGAAGAAACCCCGGTCGAGGAAGGGCGCGATGCGCAGGGCGAAGTCGTGGGCGGTACAATCAGCGACGCCATGATCCCGATCGACCGGCTCCGCTCGCAATCGCCTGCGGTGCGCCCGGCACCGCGAAGCGGTACTGCGCAGACTGTCGATACGACTACTGAGCCCGAGGAAGAACCCGCCGCCGAACCCCAAACGGAGGGCGCTGATGCGGCCGAGCCGCAAACCGATGTTTCGGTCATGGAGCCCTAGTTTTCGCCGAGTACGCCCAGCACGCGCTGCAATTCGATTCGCTCGACCCGACGGTCGCCGATGGTGAGAAATTTTGCTTCCGGATGTTCGGCGAATGCCGCGGCGATGTTCCGGGCTTCGGCCATCTCGCGCTCGAGCGGCGCAAAGGCGTGGTTGATCCATGCCACTTGCGCCGGATGGACCGCTACCATGCCGCTAAAGCCGTCGGCACGGGCCGCTTCGGCAATGCGCAATCCGGCGTCGGCATCGTTGGCTTGGCGGACCGGATGTTCGATCGCGTCGATCCCGCGCGCATGCGCGATCAGCAGGACCTGCGCACGCACATGGGCGAGAGGATCGCTTCAGCGCCCTCCCGGGCCGCGCAGGCGGCGCGCGCCGATGGCATGCGCCAGTCCGACCGCATCCCATGTCAGCGCCGCGACGCGCGGGTGGAGATCGTCGGCGAAGCGAGGCAAGGCCAGCGCGGATGCGGGGGTCGAACCGAGCTGCGGCACGATCCGGGTAACACCGGCCGCCAGCCCGTTCTCATCCTCAATCGCATCGAGCGCTGCGGCGAGCTGGCGAAGATCCTCCGGCCCGTGGCATTGCGACAGCACGATGCCATGCGGTGAACCCGCCATCGCCGTCGCGAGATCCTCGCGCCAGGTAGCGGAGTCGAGCGCCGGGATGCGTGCCCAGCGCGCGAACTTGTGCTCGGACTGGCGTTGATCGCGATACGCCCGCAGCCATTCCATGCAGGCGACCCGGGCGGCGGCCTTCAGGCCCGGCGGCAAAGGACGGGCGAGGTCGATGACGACCGCGTCGGCGCCCGTTCCCGCGGCAGCGCCGATCGCCTTGTCATTTTCCGCCGGGATCAGGATCCACGATCGCATCCAACCTCCAGACTATCGCCGCAGGCGATTATCCGGCGGCAATATGCTCCTGCTCGGTTAGCGTAGGGTAATCGATGTATCCGGCAGGACCCTTACCATACCAGCTGTGCGGCACATTGACATTGGGAGCGATCGGGGCCCCGGTCCGCAGGCGTGTGGGAAGGTCCGGGTTGGAAATGAAATCTCGCCCCCAACTGACCGCATCGGCCCGTCCGGCCTCGATGTCCGCCACCGCTTCGTCGGCAGAGTAATCGCTGTTGAGCACCAGTGGGCCGGTGTAGATCTGCCGGATCAGCGGGCTCTGCTTGGGAACATCGGTGCTGCCGAAAGTGCCCTCGGGACCCGGCTCGCGCAATTCGAGGAAAGCTGCGCCAAGTTCCTCGACGACCCTGGCAGCGGCCCCGAAGGTGGTGGCCGGATCGCTGTCGTCGCAGCCCTGTGTCTCGCCATTGGGCGACAGGCGGACGCCGACCCGGTCCTTGCCCCATACGTCGATGATCGCGGTCAGCACTTCGCGCAGGAATCGCGTGCGATTCTCGGCGCTGCCGCCATATTCGTCTTCGCGCAGGTTGGTGCTGTCGCGCAGGAACTGGTCGATCAGATAGCCATTTGCCGCGTGCAATTGGACCCCGTCGAACCCCGCACGCTTCGCATTCTCAGCTGCCTTACGGTAATCCTCGACGATCCGTGCAATGTCTTCCTTGGTAGCGGCGCGTGCCTGCTGGTGGTCCTTGCGTCCCTCGAAAGTGTGCGCATGGCCGGGCGCGGTGGTCGCGCTTGCCGAAACCGGCGGCTTCCCGCCGAGGAAATCGGGATGGACGATACGGCCCATGTGCCACATCTGCAGGACGATAAGCCCGCCTTCCTCGTGGACCGCCTTCGTGACCTGCTTCCAGCCCTCGACCTGTTCGTCGCTCCAGATACCCGGCGCTGCGGGCCAGCCGAGTCCTTCGACGCTGATCCCGGTGGCTTCGCTGATGATCAGTCCGGCCCCGGCGCGCTGGCGGTAATAGGTTGCCATCATCTCGTTGGGGATCGATCCCGGCTGCGTCGAACGGCCACGGGTGAGCGGCGCCATGAGAATGCGGTTCTTGGCTTCGATTGCGCCCAGTTTGAGCGGCTGGAACAGGGTGTCATGCATGCGGGCAAATCCTTTTTGCTGGCGCGAATTGAGCAAAAAGCTAGGGGCGGCCCATGGCCAGCGCAATGACCCCGCAAGACAAGAATGGCTATCAGGCAAGTGCATGGCACTTTGCCGCCTTGGTCGCTGGCAATATCGCGCTGGCGCTTGGACCCTGGCTGGTGCGCCTGTCCGATACGGGGCCGGTTTCCGTCGGGTTCTGGCGCCTGCTGATGCCGATACCGCTGCTGGGTCTGCTGGCATGGCGGACAAGGACGCCTGGGCCGATCGACCGCAAGCTGGCGCTGATGTGCCTCGCCGCAGGGGCGTTCTTCGCGCTCGATCTGGCAAGCTGGCATGTCGGCATCGAACAGACTCGGCTGGCGAATGCGACACTATTCGGCAATTCGGGCAGTATCATCCTCATGGTCTGGGGCCTCATCGCCGCTCGCCGTGCGCCTTCTGGTCAGGAAATGGTGGGCGTCGCTGCCGCGCTGACGGGGGCTGCCATCCTGCTTGGCCGCAGTCTCGAGATTTCGTCCGCGACCTTTGTCGGCGACCTGTTCTGCCTGCTGGCGGGCGTGTTCTATGCCTTCTACCTGCTGCCCGCGCAGCACGCGCGTGGGGGGCTCGGGCAATGGACCGTGCTGCTGCTCGTCAGCATCGCCGCTGCGCCGCTACTGCTGGCGATCGCCCTTGCCGCAGGCGAACCGGTGTGGCCCGGTGAGGCAGGCTGGACGCCGGTGGTCGCGCTGGCGCTGTCGAGCCAGATCGTCGGGCAGGGACTGCTGGTCTTTTCGCTGGGCCATTTCCCGCCATTGATCATCGGGATGGCGCTGCTGACCCAGCCCGCGCTCGCGGCGCTGGTCGGCTGGCTCGCTTTCGGTGAGGCGCTCGTTCCGCTCGACCTACTTGGCATGGTGCTGGTCGGGACGGCGCTGGTGCTGGCGCGCACCCGCCGCAAGCCGCGGCTTCGCTAACGCTTTATTTTCTCCAGGAATCGCTGGTAGCGTGCTTCGACCAGGTGGAGCTCGGGCCCGACCAGATGCTCGCGCGCCTGCGTGACCAGCAAATCGCCTTCGCGGATCAGGATGGCGCGCCGCGCTTCGTCGTCGAGCATGGACGCCGCATCGACGATGGCATCGAATGCCACCAGCGCGGCGATCCGATTGCTGGCGAGCCCGCCCCGCATGGCGCCGAAGCCGCGACCGACGAAGTGCTCGAAATCGTCCTCGAGCAGGACGACGCGCGGCTCGTCGCCATTGCTGGCGAAGCTGCGGGTCAGATTGCGGTGCGCAAGCTCGGCGGTCGCGGCACCCAGCCAGTGGACCGCCGTAACCGCAGTGAAGGGGTCGTTGATTCCGGGCGACAGCGCGCGCAAACCGATCTCGACCAACTCGTCGATCAGAAACTGCATGTCCTGGCTGGGCGTGCGCATGCTGCCCAGCGTAAAGCATTCGCGGACTTCGTCGGACGGGCAGTCGGCCACTCGGTCCATACCGGCCCAATAGGCGATGGTAACATTGGGGTGGACGAAATCGCCGGTCCGCACGGCGAGCTTGAGCTTGCCGTCGGATTCGCGCGCGATGCGTTCGAGCCTGCCGAAGGAGATCGCCTGTACGTAGCCGGTGTCGTGTGCGGTGACCGGCTCGCCATCCGGCACGGTGCCCGGCTGTTCCCCTCCGTTCGGTTCGGGGTAGCGTTCGGCGATATCGGCGAGCAATCTCGCGCCGATATCCTTCAGCACGGTGTTGATCCGGATCGACGCAGGGATGTGGTTCAGGAAATAGACCAGCACCGCAACGGACAGCGCCATCAGTCCAAAAGCAACCAGCAGTGACAATTGAGGCACAAAACCGGGGAGGGCGGTCGCGGCGGCGTCTTCTATGTTGGAAGGCGCTTCGTCCTCCGCGCGCACGGTGCGCAGTACGGTGATGGCAAAGACGAAGGTGCCGATGAAGGTTGCGAGGCTGTACTGGTTGCCGCGATCTTCCATGAAATTGGTCAGAAGCCGCGGGCCGTAATTGCCGCTGGCATAGGCCACAGCGGCAATGGTGATCGAGAAGACGGTGGAAGCGACGCCGATCATCGACCCGGCAATGACAGTCAGGATATTGCTGGCCCCGTCGGGGCGTGCGGGTTGCAGCCAGCTGACATCGCTCAGGAAGTCCGACCAGCCGCTGCGATCGAGCCACAGGGTTATCAGCGCAAGCCCCACTGCGCCCAATGCGAACAGCGCCGGCAGGAACCAGTAGCTGGCATTGATGTCGCGCCAGATCTTGCGCAATCGCGCAATCATGCGCCGTTCCCTTCCTCGGCGAGCATGCGGTCGAAGGCCTGTGCGATATCGGCGCGGTCGCTCTCGAATTGCGCGCAGGCCATCGCCTGGTCGCGCAGGTCCCTGGCGCACTGGCGCAGGAAGGCGAGCATCCCCTCGGGACAGTTGCGCGCTTCGAGCAAGGCACACAGGCGACAGTAATTCTCGATCATGCGGATCGACACCGAGGGGTAATCCGCCGCCGCCTGGCGGAAGCCTTTCAGCGGCTTCTCGAACAGCCCGCGGAAATCCTGCCCGGGAAGCTCGAAGCGCGGCGCGTGTTCATAAGCTGGTACCAATCCGTCATCGACCCATGTCCGTGCGTGTCCCGACATTGCTGCGGCCAGCTGGTCGGCACAGGCGAGTGCGGTGTAGAAGTCGTTGATGCCGGGCGACAGCGCGCGCGCGGCCACTTCGACCAGCAGGCGCACCTGGTAGACGGTTGATTGCACGCTCGAACGGTAATCGCCGATGGCGATCGCGCGCAGGACCGGCTTTGTGGTTTCGGGCTCATGCTCGAAACGGACCAGCGGCTCTCCCATGAGCACATGTTGCCCGGGCGCGGCGCATAATCGGATATGCCCTTCGCTGCCGAGCCGCTTGCAGAGCCGGGCGAGATCGATCCCCTCGACATAGCCTTCGCGCGGAGCGTTGAGCGTGAAGCTCCATTTCCCGGTAAAGGGTTCGGCGGGTACTATCGGCACGGCGATGCTCGACGCTTCGGTGCCGAGATGCGCGATCGATCGGTCGACGAACATCGTCCGCCCCAGGTCGTGGATGGCCACGCCCAGCATCGCTATGTTCACCAGCTCGAGCGCGAATAGAACAGCCAGTGCGAAATGCGGCAGCTCCGACAGGCTCGATTCGGGGTCGATACGGGTCAGCACCGCAATCGAGAACACGAGGCAGAATGTGAGCCCCGCAACCGACACGCGGGTCAGGACCTTGTCGAGCCAGCGATCGACAAGGCGTACGCCTAGATTGCCCGTGGCAAGCGTGAGCACGATCAGCGTCACCGACCAGTACAGCGTAAGCAGTGCGGCGTTTACCCCGACGATGGCGATCGCCAGATCTTGCGCCGTGTCTCCGGCGACAATCAGGGTAACCCCGCGCTCGAACAGCCACTGTGCGGCGAACTGCCGGTCCGCCCACAGGACCAGCGCGCCGATCAGCGGCGCGCCGAAAACCGCGATCAGCGGCAGCGACCAGTAATTGGCCACCAGCTGGTGAAGCGCATATTGCTTGATCCCGCGAAGCGGGCCCTTGGCCGCCAAAGCATTTCCCCTGTCGTTGCGGTCGGGGATATCAACGCTTCAGCGCGCCAAGGGTGCCTTAGTCCCCTCCGTTACCGATTTCGCGGTTCAGATAGGCCAGCAGCAGCGCGGCGCGCTTGGCGTCCTCTTCATGGTCCGAGCCGACCGAATGGCCACCTTCGCGATACTCGTGATAATAGAAGGTCTGCCCCCAGGCTTCGTGCTTGGCAGCGGCCTTGCGCGCATGGCCGGGATGCACACGGTCATCGAGCGTCGAGAGATAGTAGAACGCGGCGGGCACGTCGGCGCTGTCGCGCATGTTCTGGTAGGGCGACCATTCGCGCATGAAGGCCCAGTCTTCCGGCACGTCCGGATTGCCGTATTCGGCCATCCACGATGCGCCCGCGAGCAGCTTGTTGTAGCGCTTCATGTCGATTAGCGGGCTGCCCGAAATGATCGCGCCGTAGAGATCGGGACGCTGGTTGGCGACCGCTCCTACGAGTACGCCACCGTTCGAGCGGCCCGAGGCGGCGATACGGCCCGGATCAGCCAGGCGGTTGGCGACGAGGTCGTCGGCCACCGCATGGAAATCGTCGAAGCTGTTCTGGCGTTTTTCGCGCAGCGCGTCCTCGTGCCAGCGCGGCCCGTACTCGCCGCCCCCGCGGATATTGGCGAGGACATAGGCATTGCCGCTTTCGACCCAGAACAGGCCCAGCGGCCCGCTGCGATAGGGCTCGGCGGTGAGATACTTGGGAGTCTGCGCGGCGCGGAATCCGCCATAGGCATGGATCAGCGTGGGCAGCGGGCCCTCGGCGCCCTCGGGACGGACGAGGTAATAGGGGACCTTGGTGCCATCCTTCGAGGTGGCGAATTTCTGCTCGACGGTGAACTTGCTCGCGTCGAACTGGGCGGGTTCGCTGGCGATCGCCCGCGGCGCGCCCTCGCTCGGCACGGCGTAAAGCGTCGGCGGGGTCAGCATGCTCTCGACCGTGACGAAAGCGGTGTCGCCCGCTCCGCTGGTCTCAACGATTTGGATCGTGCTGTTGGCAGGCAGGTCCATCGCGCGTTCGGTGCAGCCGGTGGCGTCCGGTGTCAGCTCGATCAGCTTGCCCGAGACATCGTCGAGCACCTTGACCCACAGCTTGTTTTCCGAAGCGGCGACCTGTTCGACCGCCTGCGTTTCGCTGGGCCGGAAGACCGCGAAGGGTGCGGCGTCGCGGCCGCGCTGCACGTCGTCGAGCGACCAGGCGAGCAGGGCGCCCGGCTGTTCGGTACCCGCAGGCGTGTCCAGCGCGGAATTGAGCTTGGCGATCACGTATCCGTCCAGCACCGCCTCGAATTCGGCATCGACGGGCAGCGGGAGCGCGGTGGTCGCGCCATCCTCCGCGACTAGCGAATATTCGCCGGTCCAGAAATCGGGGCCGCGGCGCACGAAACGGTAGCGGGTCTCGCCGTCGAGCACCGAGAAACCGTTCATGCTGATATCGGTCTGCTGCCCTTCGGCAATCAGCCGGGCCTGCGCGAAATCGGTTCCGCGCTCCCACAGCTTGACGAGGCGCGGATAGCCCGAATCGGTCAGCGATCCGGCGCCCTCGTCAGTGCCGACGAACAGCGTGTTCTCATCGAACCAGGCGACGTTCGACTTGGCTTCGGGAAGCGTGAACCCGCCCTCGACGAAGGCCCCCGTACCGATGTCGAACTCGCGCACGACGTCCGCGTCGGTACCACCCGGGCTCAGCGAGACGAGACAGCGTGTGTATTCCGGGGCGAGGCAGTTGGCGCCGTGCCACACCCAGCTTTGTCCCTCGTCCTCGCCAAGTTGGTCGACGTCGATCAGCGTGCGCCATTCCGGCGTGCCGGCAAGATAGCTGTCGAGGCTGGCTATCCGCCACAGCCCGCGCGGATTGTCCGCGTCGCGCCACAGGTTCGTGACCATGTCGCCCTGGATCGCATCGGGCATGGCGATCTGCCGCGTGTCGTCGAGGATCTGCCTGGCCCAGGCCTTGGCCAGCGGATATTCCGCCTGCGCGGTCAGCACCGCTTCGGTATCGGCGTTCCACTGGTCGACCTTGGCCAGCGCGCGTTCGCCCTGGATTTCCTCCAGCCAGATATAGGGATCGTCCGCATCATTATCCTGCGCGGCAATCGGGGCGGCGGTAAAAACAAGCGCGGCGGCCAGCGCCAGACGTGCGACCATTCTTTTCTCTCCCTGAAATCGTATCCTAGACGCGGCCCAGATCGCCCTTGCCGATCGTGCCGCTGGCCATTTCGAGCATGCGGTCGAGGCTTTGCTTGGCCTTGAGGCGCAGGCCTTCCTCGATCTCGATTCGCGGTTCGAGATCGCGCAGGCAGGCGTAGAGCTTCTCCATCGTATTGAGCGCCATGTAGGGGCAGATGTTGCAACTGCAGTTGCCATCCGCACCGGGTGCGCCGATGAAATTCTTCTCGGGCAGTGCCTTTTCCATCTGGTGGATGATGTGCGGCTCGGTCGCCACGATCAGCGTATCGCCCTCGAAGGTCTGCGCGAATTGCAGGATGCCGCTGGTCGATCCGACGTAGTCGGCATGGTCGACGATGGTCGGCGGGCATTCGGGGTGCGCGGCGATCGGCGCGTCCGGATGCTGCGCCTTGAGCTTGAGCAGCTCGGTTTCGCTGAACGCTTCGTGCACGATGCACACGCCCGGCCACAGCAGCATCTCGCGGTTGAACTTGCGGCTCATATAGCCGCCCAAGTGCCGGTCGGGCCCGAAGATGATCTTCTGGTCCTCGGGAATCTGGCTGATGATCGTTTCCGCGCTGGAGCTGGTGACGATCACGTCGCTCAGCGCTTTCACTTCGGTCGAGCAATTGATGTAGGTCAGCGCGATGTGATCGGGATGCGCTTCGCGAAAAGCCTTGAACTTTTCCGGCGGACAGCTGTCCTCGAGGCTGCAGCCCGCGTCCATGTCGGGCAGGACGACGATCTTCTCGGGGCTGAGGATCTTGGCGGTGTCGGCCATGAACTTCACCCCGCAGAAAACGATGACATCGGCATCGGTCTCGGCGGCCTTCTTGCTCAATTCGAGGCTGTCGCCGACGAAATCGGCAAGGTCCTGGATATCGGCGGTCTGGTAGTAATGCGCGAGAATGATCGCGTTCTTCTCCTTGCGAAGGCGATCGATCTCGGCGAGCAGGTCCTGGCCGGTGGGCAGGTCGGTCTGTGCGGTCATTTGGGGTCCCGTCTGCTGCGTTTGGGGCGCTTATAGACCGAACGGCCCGGAAGGCGAGGGCGTTCCTACAATGCGAAGCCGGGCGGCAGAAACGCCTCCATCGGTCGCAGTTCGCCGGGCGTCCCCGCAATGACGGCCCGAGTGATCGCCATGCCTGGTTCCGAATAGGCAAGCAGCAGCGAGAACACGAACACGGCGGCGTAGATGCCGAGGCCCCAGGCATAGGCCGGATGCACGCGCCCCGTCGCACGTTTGTCTGCAACCATGCCGATCAGGGGAAACACCATCGTCACCAGCGTGGTGATCGTCCAGGCATGCGGGATCATCAATGGCAGGGGCAGGATCCGGCCAAGCCCCGGTCCGGTGAGGATCGCCATCGCGCACAGCATCAGCCGCCGGTGCCATCCGGTATGGCGCTGGCGGCGCAGGGCCCAGAAAGCGAGCCCGCCGAAGCACCACAGAAGCATCATGTTGCTCCACAGGAACTCGCTGACATGAAAGAAGAATGGCCCACCCGTACGGCGCGCGACCACGACCATCAGCACACTGCCGAAAGCGAGCATCAGCGCAATCCAGAGATAGGCGATCCGGCCGAACCCGGCGTGAAAGCGCCATTGGCCGCGCGCAGCGGTGACATGCTGAGCCAAGTAGATGCCGATCCAGCCCATGAAGACCACGGCATGCAGGTGATAGGCGGCGGGCACTGCGAAACTCGACCGGCCCATCGCCAGCTGGAGCGTGAAGCCGCCTATGATCACCAGTGCCATGGCCACGGCCATGACAAGGAAGAAGCGCGCCTGTTCGCGCGGAATTGCTATATGCTGGGGTTGAATGGCCGCCATGATCCCGGGTCTCCTCCAAAACCGCGACCGGATTATTTTTGGCGGAGGTTACCGAGCGGGCGACGGAGCGTCAATTTCCGGGCGGTGTTTCACCGTCGAAGCGCACTTCGACCGTCACTTCGCCATAGCCCGCGACCTGTAGCGGAATAGCGAGGTTCTGCCGCACCGCGCCCTTTGCGGCCTGCCGGGCGAGCGCCAGGACTTCGGGATTCTTGGCGAAAGCGGCGGCCTTGCGCTCCGCCTGCTGCGAATTGTTGCGCGCCAGATCGGCGCTCGCATCGCGGCTGACATAGGTCCCTTCGGTGAAGGTCTTCTGCGCGCCTTCGTCGAGATTGGGCCGCGAGATGCGCAGCGGCGGCAGCACCACCGAAAGGGTTTCGCTGTCCGCGTCCCAAGCGAACCGGTCGCGGTCCATGTTCGAGAGGTCGAGCCGGTATTCGACCGTTGCGGGAATGATCGCCGCCTGCCGGCTTTCGAGCAGGTCGATATTCAAGACGCCGCGCCGGTCGACACTTTCGGCAACGACCTCGAAGCGGCTGGAGAAGACTGTCAGCGAATTCTGCTTCTCGAACGCCAGCATCGCGCTGCCCACGGGGTCGCCTTCCTCCTGATAGAAGAAGGCCCGCCAGCCAAGCCAAGCGACTGCAGCAAGGAGCAGGATGACGATCAGCCATGGCACCGCCTGGACGCGTGCGAGCGGGCGTTGCTCGCGCAGTTCGGGGGCGAGAGTCTGCTCGGCGAGTTTCAGATCGTCTGCCATGTCTCGCCCGAACGAGCGACGAGGCCGCGCTGTTCCAGATCGATCAGGTGCGCGGTTACCGACATTTCCGCCGCCTTGTGCAGCTTGGGGTCGAGACCCTTGTACATCTTGGGCACGAAATCGGCGGCTTCATGCGGACCTTCACCAAGCAATCTGACGATCTGGTTTTCGCGCTGGCGGCGATGCCCGATCATGCCGCGCACCAGTTGGCGCGGTTTTTCGACCGCTTCACCATGCGCGGGGTAGAATACCCGGTCCTCGCGCGCGTAGAGCTTCTCGAGGCTTTTCATATAGTCGCCCATGTCACCATCGGGCGGAATCACGACGCTGGTCGACCACCCCATGATATGATCGCCGGTGAACAGCGCGCCGCTTTCCTCGAGCGCGAAGCACAGGTGGTTGGACACATGGCCGGGTGTGGCAACCGCGGTAAGCGTCCAGCCGGGGCCGGTCATCTGTTCGCCATCTTCCATGACCCTGTCGGGTTCGTAAGTGCGGTCGAACGAGGCATCGGCGCGCGGCCCGCTGTCGTCGAGCACCAGTGGGGCGCAGCCGACGATCGGCGCGCCGGTGCGCGCCGCCAGCGTCTTGGCGGCGGGTGAATGGTCGCGGTGCGTATGCGTGCACATGATCGCGCAGACATGTTCTTCGCCGATCGCGGCATCGAGCGCGAGCAAGTGCTCCTTCTCGTCCGGTCCGGGATCGATCACCGCACAGCCATCGCCGATGCCGACGATATAACTCTGCGTCCCGGTGTAGGTATAGGGCGACGGGTTGGGCGCCAGCACCCGGCGTACGAGCGGTTCGAGCTGGATGGCCTTCCCGGTGGGCCACGGTTTGGGAGGAGGTCCTGCCATGCCCTTGCATATGGGGGTTCGCCTGCGCCATGTCACCACCTGCCATTCGCATGGGAGAGAGCATGGCCGATCGCATTCTCGTTCTGGACGCCGGGACCACGTCGACGCGGGCCATGGTCTTCGCCCGCGATGGGAGGATGGAAGGCGTCGCGCAGGCCGAACTGACCCAGCATTATCCGCGTCCCGGTTGGGTCGAACACGATCCGTCCGAGATCTGGGAGCGCACGCTGGCTTGCGCGCGCGAGGTTATCGGAGGTGATGCGAGCGCGATTGCGGCGATCGGCATTACCAACCAGCGCGAGACGGTGGTCGCATGGGACCGAGAAAGCGGCGATCCGCTTACGCGCGCGATTGTGTGGCAGGACCGGCGAACCGCCCAATTCTGTGCGGGCATGAAGGATTACGGCCACGAGGCGGAGGTCCAGCGGCGGACCGGCCTGCTGCTCGATCCCTATTTCTCGGGCACCAAGATGCGCTGGATGCTCGACAATGACGAGGCGGTGCGCGGCGCCGCGCAGACCGGCCGGCTCGCATTCGGCACCGTCGAGAGCTGGCTGGTCTACAAGCTTTCGGGCGGCGACCATGTCACCGATGCCAGCAATGCCAGCCGCACCTTGCTGCTGGCGCTGGATGGTGCGCAGTTCGATGGCGACCTGTGCGAATTGTTCGGCGTGCCGCAGGCGGCGCTCCCACGTGTCGTCGATACACACGGCGAACTGGCACGGTGCCATGCCCGATGGCTCGGCAGCGAGATTCCAATCTGCGGGCTGGCGGGTGACCAGCAATCGGCAACGATCGGGCAGGGATGTCTTGCCTTCGGCGAGACCAAGGCGACCTACGGTACGGGCGCCTTCGTGCTCACCAACAAGGGGCGGGAAATTCCGCATTCGGACAACCGCCTGCTGGGTACGGTGCTGTATCAGGAGAACGGTGCGCGCACCTATGCGATCGAAGGGTCGTGCTTCGTCGCCGGGAGCCTGATCAAGTATCTGCGCGACCAGCTTGGCCTGATTGTCAGCGCGGCAGAAACCGAGGACCTGGCGCGCTCGATCGAGGACAGCGGTGAAGTCGTGATCGTGCCCGCGCTCGCCGGGCTGGGCGCGCCGCACTGGAAGCCCGATGCGCGCGGGGTCATATCGGGGCTCAGTTTCGCCAGCGGACGAGCGCAGATTGCGCGCGCCGCGCTCGAGGCGATGGCGCATCAGACGCATGACCTAGCCAGCGCCTTCGCTGCCGACGGCGCCCCATGGTGTCGCCTGCACATCGACGGCGGAATGAGCGTCAATGACTGGATGGCGCAGGACCTGGCCGACATTCTCGCGCTGGAGGTCGATCGGCCCGATTTCGTCGAGACCACCGCCCTGGGCGCTGCGATCCTTGCAGCGGTCGGATGCGGAATGCACGCATCGCTGCAGGAAGCCGCGGACGCGATGCGGGGCGGGGCCCGCTGCTTCGCACCACAGATGGATGGTGAAGTCCGTGAGGCTCGGCTGGCGCGCTATGCACGCGCGCTCACCGCTGCGTGATCAATACCGCGCGAAGGCTTGCGCGATCCGCCCATGCAACGCTTCGACGGGTGTCGCCGATGTGCGGTTTGACCGCCAGTCGCGATCGAGCCGGGCGACGCGCGCGTGCAGCCGCTCGCTTTCCTCGATCAGCGCCCGGGTGGTGGGTTCGAGCCGCGCAAGATTGTCGGCGTCGGCCTCGCGCTCGTCGGGCAGCGGACCGCTACGCTCGAGCTGCAATTCGGACAGTTCGCCTGCCAGATAGGCGCGCTGGTTGAGCAGCCAGGCAAGCACATGCATCAGCCGCGTGGTAGTACGCAGCCCCTCGATCGACAAGGCAACGCGCGTCAGATCGTCAGGCTGGACCGCGCCTTCGGTCAATCGCAGATCGAAGGCTGCCCGGGCATCCTCGGCCAGCACCAGCGCTTCGGTGTAGAGGCCTTCGATGATTTCCGAATTGATGTCGCGCGTGGGCATGCACGTCTTCTAAACCGCCCACCGGGCGACCGCCAGCGTGTTTACCACGTCTCCGGATCAGGCGATGATATCGGGCAACAGGACGTCTTCGATAGCCGCGATCCGGTCCTTGAGCGCGAGCTTGCGCTTCTTCAGCCGGGCCATCTGCAACTGGTCGGTGAAGCCGTTCTGATCGCCCGCTTCGGTCAGCGCGGCAATTGCGACATCGAGGTCGCGATGCTCGCTGCGGAGCAGGGCCAGCCGCTTGCGCAGTTCCTGTTCGTTCATGGACCTTCCCGGACGATCGCCTGTCGCAACCGTCTCGCCGCATGCCCGCAACTCGGAGCTTTGTAAATTGGCAATCCTGTGGTTTGATACTGCTTCTGCGGCCCGTGCCGCGCTAGCGCACGAGTCGCTCCTGGGTCGCACAACCGTCAAGGAGACAGCCCGATGCATTCATCCCATATCGATGCTCTCAAAGCCAAGCACGCCGGTCTCGAAGCCCGCCTGCACGAAGAAGAGACTCGGCCGGCTCCCGACATCGCGATGGTTCGCCAGATCAAGAAGCAGAAACTGCGGATCAAGGAAGAACTCGCTTCCTGCTGATCCTGGCTTTTTGGGGGCGGGGCTATGCGCCCCGCTTCCGCACCCCCCTGAATTTGCTATAGGCTTCGGCCATGTCCGCCGCAGCCTCAGCCCGCCAGATTCTCACCCGCCTGCATGAAATCATGGCAGGTCGCACCCATGCGCAGCACAAGCTTGACCGGGTGGTCGAGATCATCGCCGAAAGCCTGTCGAGCGAGGTCTGCTCGATCTATCTGCTGCGCGAGGGCGCGCTCGAGCTATACGCGACGCAGGGTCTCAATCCGGAAGCGGTCCACGTGACGCGTCTGGCGGTGGGCGAGGGCCTGACCGGGACGATCGCCGAGAACATCGAAACGCTCAATCTGGCCGAGGCCAAGGCGCATCCCGATTTCGCCTATCGTCCCGAAACAGGCGAAGAAAAGTTCCATTCCTTCGCCGGCGTGCCGATCGTCTACCGCGAACGCGCAGTGGGCGTGCTGTGCGTCCAGCATGTCGATCCGCGGCGCTATGAGGAAGTCGAGATCGAAGCGTTGCAGACGACCGCCATGGTGTTGTCCGAACTGATCGCGCACAAGGAACTGGTCGACCACGAAGAGGCGATCGACCTCGAGATCGCACATGTCGAAAACGACGTGCTCGAAGGACTCGCGCTGGTGAGAGGGCTCGCCGCCGGGCGCGCGGTGTTCCACCAGCCGCGGATCGAGATCGACCAGGTCATGGCCGAGGATATCGAGGCCGAGCGCCAGCGCGTCTATCGCGCCTTCGACAAGATGCGCGACCAGATCGATGCGCTGGGCCGCGAACCCGAATTCGGCAAGGGCGGCGAGCATGTGGAAGTGCTCGAGACCTACAAGATGTTCGCCTATGACGAAGGCTGGAGCCGGCGCATCAACGAGGCGATCGACAGCGGGCTGACCGCCGAAGCGGCGATCGAGCGCGTCCAGCAGCGCACCCGCATGCGGATGCGCGAGATCGACGATCCGCTGCTGGCGGACCGTATGCACGATCTGGAAGACCTGTCGAACCGCCTGCTGCGCATTGTGTCGGGCCAGCTGGGCACCGCCGCGACGCAAGGGTTGCGGCGTGATACGATCCTGTTTGCGCGCAATCTCGGCCCGGCCGAACTGCTCGAATACGATCGCAGGCGACTGAAGGGCGTGGTGCTCGAGGAAGGCTCGCTCACCGCGCATGTGGTGATCGTCGCGCGCGCGATGGGTGTGCCGGTCATGGGCCGTGTCACCGGTATTCGCACACGCGTGGCGGAAGGCGACGAAGTCATTCTCGATGCCGACCGCGGCATGGTCACGCTGCGACCCAATCAGCAGGTGCTCGAGGCCTTCGAGACACGCTTTGCCAAGACACGTCAGAAACAGGCCGCCTATGCCGAAATGCGCGATGTCGAACCGTTCACCCGCGACGGTACGCGCATCGCCGTGATGATGAATGCCGGCCTGCGCGACGACATGAGTGCGCTGGCGATGAGCGGTGCCGACGGCGTCGGCCTGTTTCGCACCGAGTTCCAGTTCCTCGTGTCTTCCACCTTGCCGCAACGCGACCGCCAGATGCGGCTCTATCGCGACGTGCTCGACGCTGCCGGAGACAAGCCGGTGGTGTTCCGGACCGTCGATATCGGTGGTGACAAGGCGGTGCCCTATCTCGATAGCCCACTCGAGGATCGCGACGAGAACCCGGCAATGGGCTGGCGTGCCCTGCGGCTATCGCTCGAACGCGAAGGCCTGCTCAAGGCTCAGGCGCGCGCCCTGCTGGAAGCGGCGGCGGGGCGCACGCTGTCGGTGATGTTCCCGATGGTCAGCGAGCCATGGGAGTTCGACGCGGGCAAGAAGGTCTTCGAGGACCAGCTTTCCTTCCTGCGCGAACGCCGCAAGCTGGTGCCCGAGGCGATCGAATACGGTTGCATGCTCGAAGTGCCCGCGCTGGCCGACATGCTCGACCTGCTGGCACCGAAACTGTCGTTCATCTCGGTCGGGACCAACGACCTCACGCAGTTCCTGTTTGCCGCCGATCGCGCCAATCCCAAGCTGGCCGAACGCTATGACTGGCTGAGCCCCGCGATCCTGCGTTACCTCGCGCGCGTCTCGCAATCGCTGGTCGGGCAGAATGTCCGGCTTGGCGTGTGCGGTGAAATGGGCGGACGGCGGCTCGAGGCGCTGGCGCTGCTCGGCATCGGCTATCGCCACCTTTCGATCACTCCGGCGGCGGTCGGACCGATCAAGGAAGTGATCCGCAAGGTGGATTTGGGCGAGTTGAGCGAACAGATGGGCCGTTGGCTCGCCTCCCCGCCACCCAGCCTGCGCGCGGAACTGCAGGCATGGGCAACCGAGCGGGATATCGAGTTCGACTGATTTCATCGCGAAACCGCCTCTTCTCGTCGGCAGGCCGCGACTGTGTTATGATGCGTGCTTGACAGGCATGCCGCAGGTTCGCTTTGCCTGCGTCAAGATCACATGCGGACAAACCGCAGGTTCGCATTATTCGGGGATCGCATGAGCGACGAACACACAGAAGAACAGGAACCGGCTGTCGTAGCCGGAGGGGTCGGCGCGCGGTTGCGCGAAGCACGCGAGGAAGCCGGGCTCGAGCTGAACGAAGTTGCGGCCAAGACGCGCATACCGCAGCGCCATTTGCTGACGATCGAGAATGGCGCGCTGACCGATTTGCCTGCGCGCACTTATGCGGTCGGTTTTTCGCGCACTTACGCGCGGCTCGTCGGGCTCGATGAACGCGAGATCGTCGAACAGGCGCGCATGGAACTGGCGGCAGAGGAAGACGAGGGGCACACGCCCGCGAAATTCGAACCCGGCGATCCCGCGCGTGTGCCGGGCAAAGGGCTTGCATGGTTTGCGCTGTTCGCTGCAATCCTGCTGATCGGTGGCATCTACGCCTTTTATAGCAGCTATCTCGCGCCCGGCATGGGGCCGGCACCGCTCGACGATCCGGCCGCCCGCATGGCCGAGGCGGAAACCGACGATGCCGATGAGAGCGGGCAGGCTCGGACCCCCACTGCGGCCAGCGGACCGGTTGTGTTTACCAGCGAAATGGATGGCACCTGGGTCAAGTTCTACGACGCAGATGGTGAACGGCTCTACGAAGCGCAGATGGACGAGGGCGACAGTTTCACCGTGCCGGCCGATGCCGAAGGGCCGCAGGTATGGACCGGTCGCCCCTATGCATTGGCGATAACCGTGGGCGGGCGCAGCGTACCCAAGCTCTCCGAAGTGGACGAGGTGATCAAGGACGTGCCGATCACTGCCGAAGCGCTGCTGGCGCGCGCTGACGCCGCCCCGCGGGCGCCTGCTACTCCGGCTCCCGGCGAGGGTTAACCATTGTTGCGAAGGGGATAAGCCCGCTTCACGGCCTCGACAGATTCGCCGGGCTAGGGCAGTTTTCCTTCGCTACCGATATTCCACCAGGAGATCCCGATGATTTTCGGATCGTTTGCCCGCAACCTGTCTATCTTCGGGGCCGGTTTCGCCCTGCTCGCCACTGCCACGCCGGCGCTGCCGCAGGATGGCAATGACGAAGCCCGCCTGCGCCGTCTCGAGGCCGAAGTGCGCGCATTGCAGCGCAAGGTCTTCCCGGGCGGGGACGGACGCTTTTTCGAACCCGAAATGACCGCGCAGCCCTCGGTCAATTCGACAACTTCCGGCACATCGACGACGGCAGTCACCGATATCCTCGCGCGGCTCGATGCGCTCGAAGCGCAATTGCAGCGCCAGACCGCGTTGAACGAGGAGAACGCCAATGCGGTGCGCCAGCTGAGCGAACGTCTCGACGCGGTCGAAGGACGCGGTGCATCGGCCGGGGGCACCGCAGGTGCCGGCACGGTAACGACGACCAGCGCATCGGCACCCCCAGCCACCGGCGCAACGCGGACGGTGGCTGCAGCGCAACCCGCCGGACCGACCCAGGAGCGGCTGGCCGCGGTGCAGGCGATCGCAAAGCCGCAGACCGACGACAGCGGCGATGACGAATATTCCTATGGCTTCCGCCTATGGGATGCGGGCTTCTTCCCGGAAGCCCAGCAGCAGCTGACCATGTTCGTCGAACAGAACCCGGGTCACTGGCGCGCCACCTATGGCCGCAATCTGCTCGGGCGTGCCTATCTCGACGATGGCAAGGCCAAGGAGGCCGCGCCGTGGTTCCTCAAGAACTACCAGGAAGACAAGACCGGCGCACGCGCGGGCGACAGCCTGCTTTATCTCGCGGAATCCATGATCGCGCTCGACGATACGCGACGCGCCTGCATCGCGCTGGCCGAATTTTCCGAAACCTACCCGGCGCTTGCCGCGGGACGGCTGCAGGGCCAGTACGAAGCCAATCGCGGCAAGGTGAAGTGCGATTGACGCAGGGCTCGACCCGGCGCTGCTAGCGCGCTTCCGGGCCGAACTCGACAGCCTGCACCCGACAGGCCGCTTGGGTCTTGCGGTATCGGGCGGCCCCGACAGCATGGCGCTGCTTGCGCTTGCCCATGCCGTTCGTGGCGATGCCATTGCGGTTGCCACGGTCGACCATGGCCTGCGTCCCGAAGCGGCGAGGGAATGCGCAATGGTGGTGCGGGTCTGCGAACAGCGCGCCATCGCGTGCGACGTGATCCGGGTCACCGTCGGCAAGGGCAATCTGCAGGACCGCGCACGGGCTGCGCGCTATGCCGCGCTGGGTGACTGGGCCGCGCGGAAAGGTCTGAATGCGGTCGCCACCGCGCATCATGCCGACGACCAGGCCGAAACGCTGCTCATGCGGCTCAATCGCGGCGCAGGGCTTGGCGGGCTGGCGGGCATTCGCGCGAGCACGACAATCGATGGCTGCGCGGTCCCGGTGATCCGTCCGCTACTGGGGTTCCGCAAGCGGGAACTGGCGGCGATCATTACCGAAAGCGGGCTGCCGTCGGTGCAGGATCCTAGCAATCGTGATGAAAGTTTCGATCGGGTGCGCATGCGGGCGCATCTGGCAAAAGCGGAATGGATCGATCCCGCCGCGCTGGCGCGTTCCGCTGCGCATCTGGCCGAGGCGGAAGCCACGCTGCAGGCGATGGCAGACGACATCTGGCAGGCGGAAGCGGTGGTGCGCGATGAGGCGGTCATCGTACCCGAAACCCGCCATGCAGAAATCACTGCGCGTCTGGTCGCACGAGCCATGGCCACGCTGGGCGGGGAGAGCGCGCCGGGAGAAACCGCCGCTTTCCTAAAGAAGCTCGCCCGGCGCGGCAATTTCGCGGGCATACTGATCGAACGGGAGGCCGGATGCTATCGCTGTAGCCGTGAGCCACCCCGGCGATCGGGCTAGGCCGGCCTCAGATGATGCTGTCGCCCATGCCGATGCGCTGGCCATCGGTGATGACAACCTTGTCGCCGGTCGTCGCGATGGCGAACAGCCGCTCGGCGATCGGGTCGGGGACGCCGATACAGCCATGGCTGGCATAGCCGTTCTCGACCTCGCTACCCCCGTGGATCGCCACGCCGTCGCTGGTCAGGAACATCGACCAAGGCATCGGCGCGTTGCCGTATTTCTCCGAAACATTGTGCCGCTGCTTCCACAGGATCGGGAAGACGCCGGTGGGGGTCGGATGTTCGTCGGTGCCCAGCAGGACCGCTGCGGCACCGATTTCATAGCCGCCCCGGAAAATGGAAATCGTGCGCGCCTGCAGGTCGACGGTAACCAGCAGCGGTCCGTCGGGCACGCCCTCATCGTCCCAATGCCATTCCCCGTACTTGATCGGCCCGTCGATCGGGAGGATCCGCCGCACGGTGTAGAGCCGTTCGGCATCGGCAACCGCTTTCGCCGCGATCGCGCCATGCGCGTCGAACCGCGTTGCACTGGCTGGTGCAGGGACCGCCGAAGTCTCGGCGAGAGGCGTTTCGCGTGCGAAATCGCCTTCAGCGGTCGCGGTACCGCCAATAGCCACGCCCGCGAGCACCAAGGCGGCCGCGACCGTGCCGCCGCCGATCCACTTCAGAATCACATCCATGCCGCCATTATGCGCATGAATGCGTGAATTTTCCACCTATGGAGGAACTGCTGTGCCAATGCGGGGCGAACCCGCGCGAGAACCTCAGCCGGTCAAGCCGGCCGCTTCGCGTGCCACGCTGGCGACCTTGTCGACATCGACCGGCCCGCGCGGCGCGACCCAGCTTCCTCCTACGCAGAGCACAGGGTCGAATGCCAGCCACTCGCTCGCATTGTCGAGGCCGATGCCCCCGGTCGGGCAGAAGCGGCACTGGCCGAAAGGCGCAGCCAGCGCCTTCAGCGCGGGCAAGCCGCCCGCCGCCATGGCGGGGAAGAACTTGAAATGGGTAAGCCCGAGATCGAGCCCACGCATGATATCACCGGCATTGGCGATGCCGGGAAGAAAGGGGATGCTCTCGCGGCTTGCGGCTTTGCCCAGAGGCTCGGTCAGGCCCGGAGAAACAATGAATTCGCTGCCCGCGTCGATCGCATCGGCCAGTTCGCGCTGGTTGGTGACCGTACCTGCCCCGACGATGGCACCTTCGACGCCGCGCATGATGCGGATCGCCTCGAGTGCTGCCGGGGTGCGCAAGGTAACCTCGAGAACGCGCAGCCCGCCCGCCACCAGCGCTTGTGCCAGCGGCTCGGCCTGCTCGACTTCGTCGACCACGATCACCGGAATGACCGGCGCTGTCTGCATGATATCGGCAATCGTCATCGGAAATTCCTGGCAAAGGCCGCTGCGGCGCCGAACAGGCCCGGTTGCGGATGGGTGATCAACTTGACGGGGATTCCCGCCATCAATTCGGCGAACCGTCCCTTGGCGCGAAAGCGCGAGGCGAAGCCCGATTTGGGCAGATATTCGCGCAGGCGATAGCCGAGCCCACCGGCGATCACGACACCGCCGAAGCCGCCCTGCGCGAGAGCGATGTCACCGGCAACGCTGCCGAGCGAGAGGCAGAACCGGTCGAGCGCCGCGGCGGCAAGGCTTTCCTGGTCCTCCATCGCGCGCGTCCAGATCGCGATATCATCCTCGTCGCGGGTCTTGCGGTTCTCCATCGCGGCGAGCGTCTGGTAGATGTCGACGATCGCGGGGCCGGACACGACCCGTTCGATCGAGACGCGGTTGTGCCTCTTGCGCAGCCGCGCGAGGATCGCATCCTCGATGGTATCGAGGGGCGCGAAATCGATATGGCCGCCTTCGGTCGCCTGCACGCGGTAATCGCCACCCGAACGCCACAGATGGGCGACGCCAAGTCCCGTGCCCGGGCCGAGCACGCTTATCGTGCCATCGGGCGTCAGCGATCGGTCGGGGCCGGTAAGGTGCAGGAACTGGTCGTCGGGCGCGCGCGCCACCGCATGCGCCACGGCCTCGAAATCGTTGACGATGCAGTAATTCTCGACGCCCAGCTTTTCGCGAACCAGCGCTGGCCGGATGATCCATGGATTGTTGGTGAAGCGAATCACCTCACCACCGACCGGGCCCGCGATCGCCATGGAGATGCGCGGTGGCAGCGAACCGCCCATGCGCTGTCGGAAGTCCTCCCACGCGGTCTGGAAGCTGGCGTGATCTTCGGTGTGCAGCGTTTCGGGCTTGCCCAGCGTGATCGTTCCGTCGTCGTCTACCGTGGCGATGGCAAAACGCGCATGGGTACCGCCGATATCGACACTGACGAGGTCGGTACTCACAGACCCGACGCCGCCAGCATGGCCGACGCGCCCTGTTCGGCCCCGTCGGCCCCGGCGCGGAACAACGCGAAGAATTCGCGGCCCATGCCGGATTCGGGTTCGGGCGCTGGAGCCGTCTCGCGGGTGCCAAGATCGGCCTGCGTGGAAAGCTCGCCGGTCGCTGCGCAGACCTTGACCATGTCACCGTCACGCAATTTCGACAGCGGACCACCGCCCAGCGCTTCGGGCGTGCAGTGAATGGCGGCGGGCACCTTGCCCGAAGCCCCCGACATGCGTCCATCGGTGACAAGCGCCACGCGATAGCCGCGATCCTGCAGCACGCCGAGCGCAGGAGTGAGCTTGTGCAATTCGGGCATGCCATTGGCGCGGGGCCCCTGGAACCGCACGATTACTACGACGTCGCGATCGAGTTCACCCTTGGCGAAGGCTTCGTTGACCGCATGTTGCGTATCGAAAACGCGACAGGGCGCTTCGACCGTCCAGCGTTCGCGCTCTACGGCAGAAGATTTGAAGCATGCCCGTCCGAGATTCCCCTCGACCAGCCGCATGCCGCCATCCTCCTGAAACGGATCGGAAGCGGGGCGCAGCATCTCGGGATCGCCCGAGGGGCCCGGATCGCGCCATACCAGCGCATCGCCGTCCATTCCGGGTTCGCGCGCATAGGTTTCGAAGCCGCCGTCCCATACGGTCAGGATATCGGCATGCGCCAGCCCTTCCTCGAGCAGCGTGCCGACGACGAAACCCATGCCGCCCGCTTCGTGGAAGTGGTTCACATCGCCCGAACCGTTCGGGTAGACGCGGGCGACCAGCGGCACCGCACGCGACAGTTCGGCCAGGTCTGTCCAGTCGAAGCGGATACCCGCTGCGCGCGCCATGGCGGGGATGTGGATCGCATGGTTGGTGGAGCCACCCGTGGCGAGCAGCCCGACCGCTGCGTTGACGATCGCCTTTTCGTCCAGCACCCGCGCCAGCGGACGGAAATCGTCGGTCGACTTGCCGATCGCAGCCAAACGGTGCGTTGCCGCCCGGCTCAATTCCTGGCGCAGCTTGGCTCCAGGCTGGACGAATGCGGCCCCGGGGACGTGCAGCCCCATCATTTCCATCATCATCTGGTTGGAATTGGCGGTGCCGTAAAAGGTGCAGGTGCCGGGCGAGTGATAGCTTCCCATCTCGCTCGCCAGCAATTCCTCGCGGTTTGCCTTGCCCTCCGCATAGAGCTGGCGAACCCGCTGCTTCTCCTTGTTGGAGATGCCCGTGCCCATCGGTCCCGAGGGTACGAAGATCGCGGGCAGGTGACCGAAGCGCAACGCACCCATCAGCAATCCGGGGACGATCTTGTCGCATATTCCCAGCAGCGCCACGCCGTCATACATCGCATGGCTGAGCGCGACGACGGTCGACATGGCAATCGTATCGCGGCTGAAGAGCGAGAGCTCCATGCCCGCCTCGCCCTGCGTAACTCCGTCGCACATGGCGGGGGTCCCGCCAGCGACTTGCAGCGTCGCGCCAACTTCGCGCGCCCAGATCTTCATCCGTTCGGGATAACGGTGATAGGGCTGATGCGCGGACAGCATGTCGTTATATGCGGTGACCACGCCGAGGTTCGGGCCCTTGGCGGCCATGATCGCCGCCTGGTCCTCCTCCGCACCAGCAAAGGCATGCGCGAGGTTGGAACACGACAGTGACCCGCGATTGACCTGACGATCGCCTTCACGGTCCATCAGTTCGAGATAGGCGCTGCGGCTGTCGCGCGAGTTGGCGATGACCCGCTGGGTCACGCGGTGGATCGTGTCGTTCAGCGGTTTATTCGTCATGCCAGCTCACTCCGTCGCGCTCGGCCAGCGCGATGGCCGCGCTCGGCCCCCAGCTGCCGGCGCCATAGGTCTTGGGCTTGATGTCCTCGCTTTCCCAGAGTTCGCGTATTGCGTCGATCCATTCCCATTGCGCCTCGACCTCGTCACGGCGTACGAACAGCGTCTGGTCGCCTTCGATCAGGTCGAGCAACAGGCGTTCGTAGGCGATCCGGCGGACCGTGCCCGAAAAGGCATCGGGCATGGCGATATCGAGCGGTACCTGTCGCAAACGGATGCCGTCGCGATCGAGGCCGGGGACCTTTGCCATCATCGACATCTGCACGTTCTCTTCCGGCTGGATGCCGATCACGAGCCGGTTGGGGCGGGTGGTGGCTCCGCGTCCCTCGAAGATGGAATGCGGAATGCACCGGAACTGGATCACGATTTCGGTAACCCGTTCGGGCAGGCGCTTGCCGGTGCGCATGTAGAACGGCACGCCCTTCCAGCGCCAATTGTCGACATGCGCCTTCAGCGCGACGAAAGTCTCGGTATCGCTGTCCTTGCCCAGTTCCTCGTCATAGCCGGGTACAACAGCGCCCTCGACGGCACCGGCGCGATATTGCCCGGTCACCGTTTCGTCGCGCCCGACATGCCGCAAGGCGCGCAGAACCTTTACCTTCTCGTCGCGCACCGCAGTGGCATCGAAGCTGGTCGGGGGCTCCATCGCCACCAGCGCGAGCAATTGCAGCATGTGGTTCTGGACCATGTCACGCAGCGCGCCGCTGTCGTCGTAATAGGCGACCCGCGATTCCAGCCCCACCGTCTCGGCCACGGTGATCTGCACGTGGTCGATATAGGTCGCGTTCCAGACCGGTTCGAACAGCAGGTTGGCGAACCGAAGCGCCAGCAGGTTCTGGACGGTTTCCTTGCCCAGATAATGATCGATGCGGAAAATGCGGTCTTCGCTGAAGGCCTTGGCAACCGCGTCGTTGATTTCCTTGCTCGATGCCAGATCGGTACCGAGCGGCTTTTCCAGCCCGATCCGGACATTGCCTTTCGTAAGACCGGCATGGACCAGGCCATTGATCGTCGGCTCGAACAGGCTCGGCGCGGTCGAGAGGAAGATCGCCAACCCCTTGTCGTAGGTGCCGACTTCGCGCGCGAGATCGTCATAGCCTTCGCGGGTGGTCGCATCGACCGCCACGTAGCTCAGGCGGTTGAGGAAATCGGCGACCCCGCCACGGCGATGATCGGGCAGGTATTTCTCGAGCGCCTGCCGCGCGAAATCGCGAAACTCGCGCGTGGACATTTCCGAACGAGCGGTGCCTACGATCTTCAGGTCGGGTTCGAGCAGGCCTTCGGCATCGAGCGCGCACAGCGACGGCAAGAGCATGCGCTGCGCGAGATCGCCCGTGGCGCCGAACAGCAACAGCCGGTCTGCAGTAACATTCATTCGCGTAGCCAGGCGATCATTCGGGTCACTCCTCACGCAGCGGTTAACAGCGTGTGCAGCGACATTCCACCCGGCTGCATTCCTATTCTCTCAAGACGCGGGCGAGCGAACCAATGCGAAGCGTCCTTAACGGTTCTGGGGAAGGGCAGTGGAGTTTGCGGGCATGAACACGCGAACCAAACCTCTCGAAGAGGCTTCGTTTCAGCAAAGCGCACGGCGATCAGAGAAATAGGCAGCAGATACGAAAAAGGGCCCCGGTGAAGGAGCCCTTTCGTAATTGGCAATGGCCGAAATCAATTCGGGAAAAGCCAGTCCCAGAAACTCCACATGGTCATACCTCCTGATTGCTCAAGAGTTAAATGCCATTAACCATGTCTGTTTGTAAAGCCTAAACCATGTTTGATAAGGACTGTCCGGGCACAACCTCCTGATATTCAAGCAAATTGGAAAGTGACAAGGGACGAGAAAACGCAAATCCCTGGACCTGTTGACATCCCGCTTCTTCCAAAAGCGGGATGTCGTGCGGGTTTTCCAAGCCCTCGGCTACGACAGTGATTCGCGCTTCGCGACCCATCGCAGCGATACTGGCTACGATTGCACGAGCCTTGGGGTCGCGCGCGATATTGGCCACGAACAAGCGATCGATTTTGATCTCGTCGAAGGGCAGCTCGTAAAAGGTCTCGTAGCTCGCTGCGCCCACGCCGAAGTCGTCCATTGCAATGCGAACGCCGATCGAGCGCAGTTCTTCGAGAATGCTGGCCGCCACGGTATGATCGGAAATGCGCGCAGTCTCGGTGATCTCGAGAGTGAGATATTCCGGATCGAAACGGGTCGCCTGCAACACGTTTCGGACCAGGCCGACAACGCGCATGTCCCCGAGCAGCGTCGCGGAGATATTCACCGACATGGTGATCTGGTGCCCGCGGAAGTGCAGTAGCTGCCCGGCCGAACAGGCGCTCTGCAATACATAGCGGGTCAAATGCTCCATCCGTCCGGCTTTTTCGCATTGCTGGATGAAGTGCATCGGCGAGATGAAGCCGCGCGCGGGATCATGCCAGCGCACCAGGGCTTCGACGCCGGCGACCGAATTGGTGAGAAGGTCGATCTTGGGTTGGTAGACGCAGTAAATCTCGCCTGCTTCCATCGCTTCATCGATCCGCGCGCGGAGCGAGATGTCCCACAGCAAATCAGTCTCGGAACCCGTTTCCGCGATCGCGATCGGGTTATGCGCCTCGGAGGTTTCTTCCGCAGCCGCTACCGCGGCAGCCAGACGTGCAGAGGGGTCGCCTTCGATGGCGGCCACACCGAACGTAATGCCGACATCGACCGAAAAACCGCCCACTTGGACGGGGGCTGCGAAAATCGCGCGCAGGCCTTCGAGATGCTCGACAACCGCGTCGGTGTCGTCGCTGGCAGTGTGCCAGCCGAGATGATGCCCGTCGCTATAGACCGCGAGATTGGGGTCGGCGGCGCGCAACCGGTCGACCAGCTTGAGTACGTAGCTGCCCTTGTCGTCGGCGCGAAGGGTCTTGAGTACGCGCTCGTAATTCTGGATCTTGGTGATGACGATGTGGCCATTGCCTACCGCATCGCGCAGCAACCTGGCTTCTAGCGCGCGCAGCTTCGGCAGGCCGGTTTCCAGATTGACCATTTCGACGCGGCGCTTCCACCGCATGCGCGACCGGAAAGCTGCATAGATCCCCAGAAACGCCAGAACATATGACAACTCTACCCTCACACCGATCCTGGCGGCTCCGATGATTAGAATGGGAGTGGCAGCAACGAGGATCGCGTAAGCGGTCCATCGTTGACGACGCGACGCGCTTAATAGGACAAGGAAGAGAAGCAGGATCGCAAAGATCGAAAGAGTGGTGAGGCCACCCATCTGCCGCGTATTGCCCGCTTTCAGTGTCTCTCCTGCGTAAATATCAACATAGCTGGCCGGAGCGCTGACCTTACCGGGGATCACGTGTCCCGTCGCGCGGACTTGGTTTGAATGACCGATCACCACGGTCTTACCGGTAAATTCGACGGGCAGGGAGGCGGATCCCTCGGGCAGATTCGCTATGTTAGCGACCATGGCCGTCGGAATCTGCTCGTGACGGAAGCCGTAATCGACGGGAAACCTTTTGCCCGGGGGTCCATCAACTCCGGCTATTGCCGCGCCGAAAGAGCGATACCAGCGGTTATCTACCTCGTAGCCGTAGGCGAGTTCCCAAGCGAACCCGAGCCAATTCCGATCCACCTCATTCGATACGACGCGCGAAGTCGAACCACCTATGGCAGTCGATGTCGAACGCCAAACTTCTTCTCCGCCCGTGCCGTCTACCAATCGGTCAACCAATGTCAGGCGAGGCCCGAGATCCGCGATGGCCCGCGCAAGTCTTTCATCTGCCGCGGCATCGCCCGACGCAATGAAGGGAATGTCGAGGAAGACCTTGCCGACACCTTGCCGGTCCAATTCGTCCAGAGCTTTGGCAAGTTCGATCCGGTTCTCCGGAGTACGCGGATCGTTGAGGGCTTCGTCGGATGCGATGAATACCACTTCGCCTGAGGGAGAGCGATCCGCGACGCGCGACTGGATCAACCACAGGAAGTCTTCGAGCGGCTGGAGCAACATCACCGAGTAGAGACCCAGCGTAAGCAGGCCCGCCCAAACGACATGGCGCAAGCGCTCGAGCAGGCGTCCGCGGAACAGCGAACGTCCGCGCAAAAGCATTGGCCGGGCCAGCTTCGAGAGACTTTGGGCACCCATCGAGCGCCCTTATGACGCTCTTAAGTTTAAGAAAGTTTTGATGGTTCGGGCGCGGTAGCTGCGTAACCCAAACGGGGTGCGGGATACGAAGGTAAATTCCGGTTTAGGAATTGGCGTGAAGCGAAACCGGCCTCTTCCGCGCCATCGCGCGTCGCGTCGGCGAATTTATCGTTCGAAATGAGAGGTATAGATTGCACCTGCCACGGTGATCACGGATGGTTAATCGGGCATAGACATTGTATCAGGCTACCGCACCGAACAGGTCGTGCGCATCACTGTCCTCAATTGAGACAGTTACGATATCCCCCTGGGCGAGCGTTTGAGGGACATTGCGCAGGTACACCGCACCATCGATTTCCGGAGCATCGGCCTGGCTGCGGCCGGTAGCGCCGATATCGCCATCCTCATCCGGTTCGCCGATCTCGTCGATGATGACCGGAATGGTCTTGCCGACCTTGGCTGCGAGTTTCGCGGCGCTGATGCGCTCCGTTACTTCCATCACGCGGGCAAAGCGTTCTTCCTTGATCGCGTCGGGAACCGGGTCGGGCAGGGCATTGGCCTGCGCGCCCTCGACCGGTTCGAAGCGAAAAGCGCCGACGCGATCGAGCTGCGCTTCCTCGAGCCAGTCGAGCAGGTAACGGAAGTCGTCCTCGGTCTCGCCGGGAAAGCCGACGACGAAGCTGGAGCGGATCGCGATCTCGGGACAGGTTTCGCGCCAGCCCTTCAGCCGTTCGAGCACCTTGGCTTCGTTTGCCGGGCGCTTCATCGCGCGCAGCACCTTCGGGCTGGCGTGCTGGAAGGGGATGTCGAGATAGGGTGTCAGCAAGCCCTCGGCCATCAGCGGGATGACCGCGTCTACATGCGGGTAAGGATAGACATAGTGCAGCCGCACCCAGGGCGGCGTGCCATTACCGATATCGAGCTGGCCCAGTTCCCGCGCGAGGTCGGTCATATGCGCGCGGACGGGTTCGCCCTTCCACAGCCGTTCCTCGTGACGCGTATCGACGCCGTAGGCGCTGGTGTCTTGGCTGATGACCAGCAGCTCCCTGGTTCCGGCGGCGACCAGTTTCTCGGCTTCGCGCAGCACTGCGTCGATCCGTCGGCTGGCCAGCTTTCCGCGCAGGTCGGGAATGATGCAGAACGCGCAGGAATGGTTGCAGCCCTCGGAGATTTTCAGATAGCTGTAATGCCGCGGGGTCAGCTTGACGTCGGGCTGGGGAATCAGGTCGATGAAGGGGCCCTGGCTGGGCGGGGCATGCGTGTGGACCGCTTCGACGACCTGCTCGTACTGATGCGCGCCGGTGACCGCGAGCACCTGCGGATGCGCGGCGCGGATCGCATCGGCCTCGTCGCCCATGCATCCGGTAACGATCACCCGGCCGTTTTCCGAAATTGCCTCGCCGATCGCCTGAAGGCTCTCTTCCTTGGCGGAATCGAGGAAACCGCAAGTGTTGACCAGCACCACGTCGGCCCCCGCGTAATCGGGGCTCATCGCATAGCCGTCGGCGCGCAGGCGCGTGAGGATGCGCTCGCTGTCGACCAGGGCCTTGGGGCAGCCGAGGGATACCATGCCGACCTTCTTCTGGTCGGGGATTGCAGTGCTGGTGGTGGTCATGATTGCGCGCGCCCCTACACGGTTGACGCGGTTTGCGCTAGCTTCCTGCGCATCAAGCAAAACGGGGAGGATCGGTTATGGCGGAAATCAACTGGTTGGCAGTACTGCTGGGGGCGCTGGCCTTCTTTCTGGTCGGCGCGATCTGGTATGGCGTACTGTTCGCGAAGGCGTGGCAGAAGGCCGCGGGTTTGAGCGACGAGACCATCCAGGGCGGCAATATGGCGCTCATCTTCGGACTGACGTTCCTCGCCGAAATCGTGATTGCGCTGACACTGTGGCACGGCATCGCGCGCAGCGGCGCAAGCGATCGCGCCGTAATGATGATGGCGGTCGGCTTCGGTGCCACCATCATGGTGCCCGCGATAGGAATCAACTACCTGTTCCTGCGCAAGAAACTCGCGCATTTCCTTATCGATGCGGGCCATTTCATCGTCGGCATGGCCGCGATGGGCGGGGTGTTCCTGCTGTTCCGCTGAGATATCAGCTCTTTTCCAGATCGTCGCGGTCGTGCCCGTCGCCCTTGGTCTCGCCATTGGTAGTCGGGACGATCTCGACGACGATATCACCGGTCTGCAGCTTCTGGCACCCGGCTTCCCAGAAACCCAGCGCCCTGCCGTTGCGATAGACCCGTAGGCCGCGCCCACCCGTGGTCAGTTCCCCGATCGCCTTGCCGCATTCCTCGGCGGTGACCTCGCGCTCGACCAGTTGGACGCGTCCCGAGACGCTGGCGAGGTCGGCGAGATAATCGGCGATATGTTCGCCCTTGGCGCTGCCGGCCAGCAACAATCCGGTAAAGCGAACCGGGTTGATGACGTTGTTTGCCCCCGCCTGCCGTGCGAGCGATTCGTTGTCGTCGGCGCGCACCACCGCGCTGATCGGGACATGCGGCGCAAGCGCGCGCACCGTCAGCGTGATCAGGATGGTGGTATCGTCGCGCCCGGCCGACACCAGCACGTTCTGCGCCTGCGCTATCCGCACCGCCTTGAGCGTCTGGTCGCGCGTGGCATCGGCGGCCATGACGTTGCAGCCGAGCGCTTCGGCCTCATGCAGCCGTTCCTCGCTCGGGTCGATGACCACGATGCAACTCGGATCCGTCCCGCGTTCGATAAGTTCGTCGACCGCCTCGGAGCCGGAGATGCCGTAGCCCAGCACCACGATGTGGTCCGATAGCTGTTCCTGGATGCGGGCCATCCGCCATTTCTCCCAGCTGCGCTTGATGATGAAGTTATAGGCCGTGCCTACGAAAATGAAGAACACCGCAAAGCGGATCGGGGTCACGATGACTGCCTCGACCAGCCGTGCGCGGTCGGAGATCGGGGCAATGTCGCCGAAGCCCGTCGTGGTGATCGAGATCATGGTGAAATAGACAACGTCGAGGAAGCTGACGTCTCCGTCGAGATTGTCGACCAGTCCCTCGCGGTCCCACCAGTGGACCATGATCACGATGAAGATCAGGAACAGCGCCGCGCCGAGGCGGATACTCAGATCGCCCCACACCGGCAGCTTGACCGCGCGACGAAGCGGCTGGAAGCGCGGGCCGCGATAGGTACGCCCCTTCGATGCCGGGACGATGCGATCAAGCTGTTTGTCGCTGCTCATGCGGCGTCTTGGTGCGCGCGGAACATCGCAGCGTCAATAGTTTGGCAGGTGATCAGTCGGCGTAGCGGTCGGCCAGCGCACCCAGCGAAGCGTGATGCGTCAGGTCCAACTGCAGCGGGGTTACCGAGATATAGCCCTCGTCGATCGCTTCGAGGTCGGTGCCATGGTCGAGTGTGTGTTCGATCGCCTCCAGCCCGAACCAGTAATATTGGAACCCGCGCGGGTCGCGGCCTTCGACCACCGTGCCGCGCGAATAGTCGTGAAAGCCTTGCCGCACCGCGCGAATGCCCTTGACCGCGTCGGGAGTGATCGGGGGAAAGTTCACATTGACCAGCGTGCGCTTGGGCAACGGCGTGTCGAGCAATGGTGCGAGCACTCGCGCGCCCCATTCGGTCGCAGTGGCGAAAGCGCTGTCGCTGTTGCGCGTCTCGGTGGTGTAGACTTGGCTCAGCGCGATCGAGCGAATTCCCGCCAGCGCGCCCTCGATGGCGGCAGAGACAGTGCCCGAATAAGTGATGTCATCGGCGAGGTTCGCCCCGCGATTGACACCCGACAGGATCACGTCGGGCTGGGCGTCGACCACCTTGCGCAGGCCCATCGTCACCGCGTCGGTAGGAGTGCCCGTTACCGAGAAACGGCGCTCGTCATGCTTGCGCAAACGCACGGGGCGCGTCAGCGTAAGCGCGTGCCCCATACCCGACTGTTCTTCGTCCGGTGCGCAGATCCAGATGTCGTCGGAGAACTGGCGTGCGATCGCCTCGAGCACCTTGAGGCCGGGCGCATGGATGCCGTCGTCATTGGTAAGCAGGATACGCATCAGGCCGCAGGCTCCAGTTTGGTGACGCCGCCCATATAGGGGGCGAGTGCTTCGGGAACGGCGACGCTGCCGTCTTCCTGCTGGTAGTTTTCCATCACCGCCACCAGCGTCCGGCCGACCGCGAGGCCCGAGCCGTTGAGCGTATGGACGAAAGCGGTCTTCTTCTCGCCCTCGGGGCGATAACGCGCATTCATCCGGCGGGCCTGGAAATCGCCCGTGTTCGAGCAGGAGGATATCTCGCGATAGGCACCCTGGCCGGGCAGCCAGACTTCGAGATCGTAGGTCTTGCGCGCGCCGAAGCCCATGTCGCCCGTGCACAGCAGCATCCGGCGGTAGGGCAGCTCCAGTGCCTCGAGGATGGCTTCGGCGCATCTGGTCATGCGTTCATGCTCTGCCTCGCTGTCCTCGGGACGGCAAATGCTGACCATCTCGACCTTCTCGAACTGGTGCTGGCGGATAAAGCCGCGCGTGTCGCGGCCCGCCGACCCCGCTTCGGAGCGGAAGCACAGCGTGTGTGCGGTGAGCCGGATCGGCTGAGCAAGGTCAGTGAGGATCTCGCCTGCGACCGAATAGGTCAGCGGGACTTCGGAGGTCGGAACCAGCCAGCGGTCGTCGGTGGTGCGGAAGCTGTCCTCGGCGAACTTCGGCAGCTTGTCGGTGCCGTACATCGCATCATCGCCAACCAGTACGGGCGGATTGCATTCAGTATAGCCGTTTTCGCGGGTCTGCTTGTCGAGCATGAACTGCGCCAGCGCGCGATGGAGCCGCGCGATGTCGCCGCGCAGAAATGTGAAGCGCGCACCCGACAACTTGGTGCCGGTTTCGAAATCCATCCCCAGCGCGGGGCCGACATCGGCATGTTCCTTGGGTTCGAACCCGAAGTCGCGCTTCGTGCCCCAACTGTGCAATTCGACATTGTCCGCTTCATCCGCGCCCTCGGGGACATCTTCTGCGGGCAGGTTGGGAAGGATGGCGAGCAGGCCTTGCAGTTCTGCCCCGGCGGCGGTTTCCGCTTCTTCCCATTCGGGCATCGAAGCCTTGATTTCGGCGACCTCGGCCTTGAGTGCCTCGGCCCTCTCCTTGTCGCCCTGGCCCATCGCCTGGCCGATGGCCTTGGACGCTTCGTTGCGGCGGCTCTGCGCCTGCTGGACCTGGGTCGCGGCCTCGCGCTTTTTGGCGTCGAGTGCGACGATGCGGTCGGCCAGCGGTTCCAGCCCGCGGCGGGCAAGTGCCGCGTCGAATGCGGCGGGGTTGGCGCGGATAAAGGCGATGTCGTGCATGGTCCGCGCCTATGCCTTTTCGCTCCGCGCTTGGCCAGACACTTCGGGCGGGTGCCTTGTCCTTTCGCGGGCACCTCTCTAGGCCTCGACCGTTCAGGGGCAAATCCAAGAGCTTGAAAGGCCAGCCAGCTTGAACGACCAGCCGATCCAGCCGCCGCGGCGCACCCGTTTCATCGATGTCGCGGACCGGGTGATCCGTGGCGGGCGCAGGCTCGGGGTAGTCGGCCCCGCACAGCTCGACAAGCATTTCCTGATGGATCAGGCGGCCGCCGTCACCGGGCTCGACGATTTCGGCGACCGCTGGTTCGAACGCCCCTTCGATGCCCTGCTCGACAGCGTCAAGCACGAGGCGCGGCTCAACGCAGCGGGCGACTTTTCCGCCATGAAGCAGTTCCACCACGTGCTGCGCGACCGGCTGTACGCGCAGATGTGGTTCAAGCGGCATCCCGAAATCCTCGCGCGGCCGCTCAAGAACCCGGTGGTGATCGTGGGGCCGATGCGTTCGGGCACCACCCGGTTGCACCGCCTGTTGGCCAGCGACCAGCGTTTCGCCCATTTGCGCAGCTTCGAAACGATCAGCCCGGTACCGCGACCGGAGTTCGAAGATGTCCTCGCCGGCGAGAAGGAGGATTTCCGACCCAAGCTTGCCGCGCGGATCATGAAGGTGGCGCGGCTTGCCAATCCCCGCACGTTGTCGATCCACCCGACGGGCCCATACGAGCCCGAGGAAGAGCTGGGCCTGCTGGTCGCCAGCATGTGGAGCATGAAGCACGACGCGCAGTGGCACGTGCCTTCCTATGCACAATGGTGCGAGGGCGAAAATCCGGTGGAGGCCTATCGCCATATGGCCAATCTGCTGCGGCTGATCGGCTGGTCGCAGCAGGAAAGTTCGCTACGGCCGTGGATCCTCAAGACGCCGCAGCACATGCTAGACCTGCCCGCGCTGCTCGAGGTCTTCCCCGACGCACGGCTGATCTTCACGCATCGCGATCCCAAGCAGGTGGTGGGCAGTGCCGCCTCGCTCGCCTGGAACCAGACGATCATCTATTCCGACCATAACGATCCGGCGCAGACCGGTCGACAATGGCTGGGCAAGACCGCGACCATGATCGAACGCATGCGCGCCGCGCGCGATGCGATCCCGCGCGACCGGATGATCGATGTCCAGTATGACGATATGGAAACCGACTGGCGCGGCACGATGGAGCGCGTCTATCGTTTCCTCGAACTCGACATGGCACCCGCGGTGGACGGGATGCAGCGCTTCCTCGACAGATCGGCGCGGCTCAAGCGCCGCCCGCACCGCTACAGCCTGGCCGAGTTCGGCTTGCGTGCGGACGAAGTGGATGAGCGCTTCGCCAACTATACGGCCACCTACGGCATCCCGGTCGAAGGACCCCCCGCTCCGCTGCGCCGCCGCGCTGTCGAATGAGAATGCGAAAGGGGCCGGAAGCATGCTTCCGGCCCCTCCTCGATCGGGATTGGTTCAGTAGGTGAAGCTGACCGTGGCGAAGACCTGCCGCGGATTGCCGTAGAATGCGGTCAGCGTGCCTTCGGGCCCAAGCGTCGGAACAGGGAAACCATTGGCGCCGTTGACGATTGCGCCGGTGACCGGGTCGGTCGCGACAAAGGTGTAGCCGCTGGTTTTGTATTCCTTGTCGAGCAGGTTCTTGCCGTAAATCCCGATCTTCCAGCGCCCGCCCGGTGCCGTGTAAACCGCGCTGGCATCGAGCAGCGCGTAGCCGCCCTGGTCAAGATAGGGGTTGGGGATTTCGAACTGGCTGGTCTTGCTGCGATAGGACACGGTCGCGCCAAGATAGAGATCGCCCGCACCGATTGCCGTGTCATAGCTGGCCGTCAGGCTGCCCGTCAGTTCGGGGGTGTTTTGCACCACGCGGAAATCGGCGACGTCGGTCGGGACATTGGCGATATTTGTAATGTATTCGTCATATTGGGCATCGATGTAACCGAGCGATCCGGCAAGGCCGAACCCGCCCGCAAAACGCGCATTGGCTTCGAGTTCGAGACCCTTGAAGGTCGCCTTGCCCGCGTTGGAGACGATCCCGCAGAAGGTCGGCAGGCCGCCCACTTCACAGGCCACGGAACCGGGGATCTGGACATCGGTGTAATCGGCATAGAACGCTGCCGCGGCGATGTTCAGGATACCGAGATTGCCCTTGTAGCCGATCTCGTAGCTGTCGACCTCTTCGGGCGCGAAGCTGAGGAAGTCGGTCACTTCCTCGTCGGTCGGACTGCCGGCGATCGCGGCCGGGGCATTGACGCCGACGCCGCGCGGATCGAAGCCGCCGCCCTTGAAGCCCTTCGAATAGCTCGCGTAGATGTTGTGATCCGGTGTGGGCATGAAGCTGAGCGAGGCGCGCGGGGTGAATTTTTTGAACTCGCGGCTGCCGTTGAAATCGGTGCTCGCCCCGCCGAACGGGACGCCCGCGCCGCCGAAGACGGGCGATCCGCCGCCGAGATAGTTCTGCCGCAGGATTTCCGCGCTGCGTTCGTCCCAGGTATAGCGTCCGCCGACCGACAGGCTGAACTGGTCGGTCAGGTCGTAGGTGAAGTCACCGAAGATCGCGAAGGTTTCGGTGTCGACATTGGCCTGCGTATAGGCGGTCAGCCCGGCGAAGGTGGTGAAGATTCGCACATCGAACAGCGTGTCGGCCTTCGCGTCGAGGTAATAGAAGCCGAGCAGGCCGCTGAATGCACCGCCATCGTCCCACAGCAGCTGGAATTCCTGGCTCACCTGTTCGTTGAAATACGCGCCCGGCACATCGAGATCGACGGCGGGCAGCGCGTCGAAATCGATCGGCGAATAGCTGTCGTCCTTACGCCATGCAGAAATCGAGCGCAGCGTGAGCGCGTCGCTCAGTTCGGCTTCGGCATGTAGCGAGAGGCCATAGGATTCGACTTCCTGTTCGGGATCATTGAGTGCGCCGCGCGTATCGAACACGTTGTCGAGCACCGGCGCGCCGCTGACGAGGCCGGGGATCAAACGATGGCCGCCGCGCGGATTGCTCTTGTCCTTGGTATAGTCACCCTGGACGCGAATGAAGGCAGGCTCGCCATAGCCGCCCATTTCGAGGCTCAGCCGGCCCGCCCAGATGTCCTTGTTGTAGTTTTCGAGCCCGGTGGTGAGATTGTCGCCGAAGCCCCCGCGCGACAGCCGCGCGAGCGAGCCACCGACGCGAACGAGATCGCTGATCGGGGCGGAAGCGGTGATCACGCCTTCCGCCTGATCGTAGGTGCCGTAAGTCGCGCGAACCTTGACCGAGGCGTCCTGCGGCAGTCGCCGGGTGACGTATTTTACCGCGCCGCCGATCGTGTTGCGGCCGTAGAGCGTGCCCTGCGGGCCGCGCAGCACCTCGATCCGCTCGACGTCGTAGATGTCGAGCACCGCGGCCTGCGGGCGGTTGAGATAGACATCATCCAGATAGATGCCGACGCCCTGTTCGAAGCCCGACACCGGATCCTGCTGACCGATACCGCGGATGAAGGCGGAGAGCGTCGAATTGGTGGCGCGGCTGGCCTCGAGCGTGACGTTAGGCACGGTCTGCCCGACATCGGTGATGTCGAGCGCGCCCCGCTGTGCCAGTTCCTCGCCGCTGATTGCAGAAACCGCGACGGGCACATCGACCAGCCGTTCCTCACGCCGGCGTGCGGTAACGATGATCACATTGTCGTCCGCCGCGGGTGCCGCTTCGGCAGTCTCTTCCGCAACGGTCTGCGCCTGCGCGGGTGCCGCAGCAAACACGGCAGTGGCGACGCCGCTCAACAGGCCAGCGGCCATGATTCTGGATGAACGCATTTCGGATTCTCCCTCCCGATATGTTGTTTGTCCATCTGAATACTGAAACCTGAACCACCTTTCAAGTTTATTGTTGCGCGGCGGCTGTCCTTTGGTAGGCTGGCTGCGTATCGGGAGGGGCGGTTTCCATGTCACAGGCGCAGATTTCGAACGACAAGACGCCCCGTACCGAGCGCGGGCGGCGCACCTTGCGTAAATTGCTGGATGCTGCAGCGACCGAATTCGCCGACAAGGGGTTTCACGAGGCCTCGATCAGCGGGATTACCCGTCGTGCCGGCGTCGCACTGGGCACGTTCTATACCTATTACGACAGCAAGGACGCCATTTTCCGGGCACTGGTGTCCGACATGAGCGCCGGCGTCGGCCGCGCAGCCCGCGAAGCGCTCGACCCCGGCATGGGGGCGCTCGAAGTGGAGCGTGTTGCCTTGCGCGCCTTCCTTGCCTTCGCGGCGGAGCACAAGGAAATCTACCGCATCATCGACGAGGCCGAATTCGTCGACCCCGAAAGCTATCGCACGCACTACGAAACCATCGGCGCGCGGATCGAGGAGCGGTTGCAACGCGGGGGCGAAAGCGGCGAGTTCATACGAGGACTGGGTGCGCCAGAAGCCTGGGCGCTCATGGGCATGAATGTTTTCCTCGGCTTGCGCTACGTCATCTGGGCGCGCGAAGGCGATCCCGAAAGCGATGAAATCGCGAAGCGTGCCAATGCCTTGCTGGCGAGCGGAATCGCCAGCTAGCCGGTACCGGGCTCGGAACCGCGTTGGCGGGGGCACGTTGGTATCGCAAAGGAGATATCGACATGATCGGCAAGGTTATCGGAGCATTCGTCGGCGATCGGCTCGCCAAGCAGACAAGCGGCATCGGCGGCGCCAGCGGCGCGGCCCTGGGCGTGGTGGCAACCACTGTGCTGCGGCGCATGAGCCTGCCCGCGATGATCGCGCTGGGTGTCGGCGGTTACATCGCCAAGCGCATGATCGACAAGCAGGATGGCAAGGGCGAAGCCGCGCAGCCGCCGAAAACGTCCACGGCGCCCGAAAGCAAGGCGCAGGCCGCCTGAGCCTTCCTCGAAATCCAGAACCAGCAAGGGCCGCCTCTTTCGGGGCGGCCCTTTTGGCATGCGGGAAGCTCCGGGTTGCTTTGTCGTTGGTGCAACCTATGGTCCGGTCACGCGTTTTCCCAACATTCATCAAAAGTACGCCGCTGGATGCAGCGGTGCAGGAGACAGCATGAGAGCCGAGACCGATCCGCCAATCGAGCCTCCGCTAACCGATCATTCTATCGAGCCTCCGCTTATCGAACTTCCCATCAAGACCGCATCGCGCGGCTTCTACGATGGTTTCAGCCGCGAAGTGACGATCCCTTCCAAGATCATCGTTTCCTTGCTGATCATGTGGGCGATCTTCTTCCCGGTCAGCGCCAGCGAAACGCTGACGGCCGCAAACTCGACGATCATTTCGACCTTTTCGGGGTGGTACGTCTATCTGGTCGCTTTCCTGATGTTCACCTGCTTCATCCTCGCGCTGGTCCCGCAAGCGGGCAGCCTGCGGATAGGCAATCCCGGTGAAAAGCCCGAATTCGGGCGGTTCTCTTGGTTCGCCATGCTGTTCGGTGCCGGGATCGGTATCGGCATGCTGACTTATTCGACCGGCGAGCCGCTGGCGCACTTCTCTAACAATCCGGATATCATCCGCGGGCTGGTGGATGCGCAAAGCGCCGAGGCCGTACGCCCGGCCTATATCTACACCTTCCTGCACTGGGGCTTCGCCGCCTGGGGCACCTATGCACTGGTAGGCCTTGCGATCGGCTATGTCGCGTATCGCCGCAATCTGCCGCTCACGATCCGTTCGGGGCTCGCACCGCTGTTCGGCCTGCACCTGTCGGGGCGCTGGGGGCATATCGTCGATATCGTCGCGGTGGTCGCGACCATCCTCGGTGTGGCGGTCACGATGGGGTTCGGCGTCGAGCAGTTCGTGGCCGGTCTCGCGCGGCTGGGTCTAGGCGACTGGTTGCTCGACCCCGATGGTTCGTCGTCCGCCATGGCAGTTGTCCTCGCGCTGGTCGTGTTGGTGGGGGCATCGACGCTCAGCGCGCTGTCCGGCGTCGGGCGCGGCATCAAATGGCTGTCGAACCTCAATATGGGCCTGTCCTTCGCTATCCTGGCGCTGTTCGCAGTGGTCGGCTCGGGGCTGGGTGGACTGCGCCTGCTGGGTGTCGGCCTGTGGGATTATCTGCGCACGTTGATCCCCAATTCGCTGACGCTGTTCGACAAGGGCGGACCCTCCGGCGAGGCGCTCGTCCAGTGGCAGCTCGACTGGTCGGTCTTCTACTGGGCGTGGTGGATCGCTTTCGCGCCTTTCGTCGGCATGTTTATCGCGCGCATTTCGCGTGGACGAACAATCCGCGAATATGTTTTCGGCGTCATTCTGGTGCCGTCGCTAATGTGCTTCGTTTGGATGACCATGGTCGGTGGAACCGCGATCGATCTGGAGCTGAGCGGGGCCGCGCAGGGCAGCATCGTCGGGGCGGGCATCTCGGACCAGTTGTTCGCCACGCTTGCGGTTCTGCTCGATCCCGCTGTCGCCGCGGTCGTGTCGGGTCTCGTGGTCATCCTGCTGATGACCTATCTCATCACTTCGGCCGATAGCGCGATCCTGATCGTCAACACGATCAATGGCGCGGGCGACAGCGAAGGCGAGCATCGCCACCACATCCTGTTCTGGGGCGTGGCCTTGGCCTTCGTCGTGGGCAGCATGCTGATCTTGGGCGGGATCGACGCGATCCGTATCACGATGATCATCGGCGCCCTGCCATTCAGCTTCGTCGTGGCGGTGATGGGCGTGGCGATCCTCAAGGCGGTGGTCTACGACCTGCGCCGCAAGCACTACGGCGTGCCGACTACTGCACAGGCTTGCGCGGAGTATGCAGCGGGCAAGTAAACCGCAGCACGTCTTATTTGCCCACCTTCCAAGCGCCGAAGTGCTTACGGCCAGCCATTTGGCCATCATTCAGTCGAGCCCAAGAATAACGGATGGACATCATGAATATCGAAGTTACGCGAAATGAATATTAGCTTCGTTCTCGCCGTTCGCTAGAAGTCGTGGCTCGCGAGCATTTCAATGTTGTTTTGTTGCAACAGCCTGAGCGACAAACCCTGATAGAGGGGTTAGCCCTGTGGTATCGTGACAATACCATGGGTAAGGCCTGTTCAGGCGAAAATTCCATCGTGAATTCGCGCCCTCCTTTTCGCCCGCAGGAAACTGATCTGTTGTCGGGCGAACGAGCATTAATCGAGAACGAGGGGCTTCCCGAAATGAACTATCTCGTAAGCGGTGCGTCGCTGGGCGCATTGGCTATCGCAACCGCGACCCCCGCCATGGCACAGGACGCGGCGCCCGCCGCGCAGGAACGCCAGGGCGGTGTCGATGTCATCATCGTGACTGCGCAGAAGCGCAGCGAAGACCTGCAGGACGTTCCTGTCTCTGTCTCCGCCATCGGCGAAGACGCGCTGGAAGAGCTCGCGATCGACACGTTCGACGACTATCTCGAACAGCTTCCGACCGTTACCGCAGGCGGCAGCGGCCCGGGACAGAGCACGATCTACATTCGCGGCCTCGCCTCGACCACGCCGAACCTCACCACCGCTGGCGTGGCCGGCCTGGCGCCCAACGTCGCGATGTATCTCGACGAACAGCCGCTGGCTCAGCCGGGCCGCAACCTCGACGTTTACGCCGCCGACATGGCGCGCATCGAGGTGCTCTCCGGTCCGCAGGGCACGCTGTTCGGCGCCAGCTCGCAGGCCGGCGTTGTCCGTCTGATCACCAACAAGCCCGACCTCGGCGGCTTCGATGCGGCGCTGAACGCCGGTGTGTCCTTCACCAAGGGTGGCGAGACGAGCTACAAGGCCGACGCGATGATCAACGTGCCCGTGACCGATACCTTCGGTCTTCGCGGCGTGGTCTATCTCGACGATCAGGGCGGCTATGTCGACAATGTCGCGGGTACGCGCAACGCCAGCGAAAGCGCGCGTTTCCGTCCGGCCGGCACGGTGCGTTCGAACGGGGTGCCCGTCAGCCCGCTGCGCGCAGGCTTTCAGGCCGGTGCTGACCTTTCGAACGTCAACTTCATCAATGCCGACAATGCCGGCATGGTCGAGGACGACTTCAACGACACGCAATATGCCGGTTTCCGCGCTACTGCATTGTGGGAGATCACGCCTGACTGGACGGTAACCGTCGCGCACTCGCGCCAGAGCATCGAGAGCGACGGCGTGTTCTTCGCCGATCCCGAACTGGGTGGCCTCGATGATCTCGAGATCCAGCGTTACGAGGAAGATCGCCTCGAAGACGACTTCTCGAACACCAGCTGGACGATCGAAGGCCGTCTCGCCATGCTCGACGTGGTCTATACCGGTGCCTACACCGACCGTGAGACCGAACAGCGCGTCGATTATTCGGATTATCTGTTCGTCGGTCAGTACCTGCCGTATTACATCTGCGACGGCAGCGTCAGCTATCCCGGCGCGGCCGATCCGAGCGGGACCTGCCAGGCACCCAACCTCTATGTGACCTCGGCCAGCAAGACGACCGTGTTCACCCAGGAACTGCGCTTCAGCACACCTTCCGAAAATCGCTGGCAGGTTACGGCAGGCGGCTTCTATTCGGACCTCGAGCTTAAGGAACGCAACGACTTCGCCTATCCGGGCAATGTCCTTGCGCAGCCCTTCGGCCCGTTCGCGCCGAACTTCCCGCAGGATGGCTATACCAGCGCGCCGGGCCCGTTCCCCGCTGACACCATCTTCCGCAACGACATCCGTCGTACGGACGAGCAGTTCGGCATTTTCGGCGAAGCCAGCTTCGATATCGTGCCCGACCTGCTTACGGTTACGCTGGGCGCGCGCTATTACGACATCGAGGTCGATTTCGAAGGCAGTGCGAACGGCAGCTTCTGCAACAGCGGCGCGGCCACCGATGCCAATGCCTTCGGTACCGATCTCAACGATCTGTACGATGGCGACGGCGAATACACCTTCATCGGTTCGTGCGATGCTTCGCTGCGCCAGACCTTCGACCTGAACGACAGCCTTGCCGATATCCAGGCCGCCGGCCTCAGCGCTTCGCAGGCCCAGCAGGTGTTCAACGCTGTGCGCGCGCCCGATGCGGCGAAGACCGACGGCATGATCTACAAGGGCACGATCACCGTGACCCCGACGCAGGACCTGCTGTTCTACGCGACCTATTCGGAAGGTTTCCGTCCCGGCCTGCTCAACCGTCCGGGCGGTGCCACCAACGGTGCGGGCTTCACTGTCCCGTTCGAACTCGAGACCGACGAGGTCAAGAATTACGAACTGGGCTGGAAGATGGACCTCGCCGATGGCCAGGTGCGCTTCAACGGCAGCGCCTTCTACGTCGACATCAGCAATCTGCAGACGACGATCTTCGATCCGTCGATCACCAATCTCTTCTTCTCGGCGAATGCCGCGAATGCGGAGATCCGCGGGATCGAGGCTGACTTCACCGTGGCGCCCTATTCGGCGCCGGGCCTGACCGTCGCGGGTGCCTTCTCGATCCTCGACACCGAGATCACCGAAGTGCTGATCCCGACCGACGACGTCGTGGTTGGTTCGGACCTGGCCTTTGCGCCGTCGTTCCAGGGCAACATCCGCGTCCGCTACGAATGGGACCTGTCGGATACGCTGGGTGCCTACATCCAGCCGCAGGTGACCCACTCGGCATCGAAGTTCACCGATGTGATCGAAATCAACAAGCTCGAACTCGACAGCTACACCGTGGTCGACTTCGCGGCGGGTGTGACTTCGGACAACTGGCGGGTCGAACTGTACGGCGACAATCTGTTCGACGAACGCGCGCAGATCTCGGGCAACTTCGTCAACGATCGCGCACGGATCACCACCAATCGTCCGCTGACCGTCGGGATTCGGGTCGGCTACGACTACTGATCCTTCGATCGGACCAAATGCAGCGGCGGGGGCGAACACGGGTTCGCCTCCGCCGTTTCGCTATGTAAGGGTCATCCTCGATGACGACACGCGAAGACAGTCTGGCGCAGGCTCAGAAAGCACTGCAAGCGGGTGAGTTCGAGCGCGGCCTCAGCCTCGTGGAGCCGCTACTCGAACGGGATGCCGCCGATGGCGAGGCTCTGTATATGGCCGCGGTCGCTGCGCGCTATCTCGGCCGTCATGAGGACGCCCGACGTCTTCTCGCTGCGCTGCATGCTGCCATGCCCGAATACGGGCGCGCGTGGCAGGAAGCGGGTCATCTGGCGCGCGCCGAGCGTGACGATACCGCGGCCCGTTCCGCCTTCCAGCGTGCGACGCGGTTCAATCCCGCGCTCGAGGCCAGCTGGCGGGCACTGGCCGATCTCGAGCAGGCGATGGGCCGCGTGGCCGAGGCACAGGCGGCGCGTGCGCAGGCCGACCGGATTGCCGCATTGCCGCGCGAGCTGGTGGCGGTGACGCATCACCTGCACGAAGGGCGGCTTCTGCGTGCGGAAGAAATCTGCCGCCATTTCCTTCGCACCCATCCACGCAATGTCGAAGGGATGCGGCTGCTCGCGCAAATCGGGATCAAGCTCGGCATTCTCGACGACGCGGAATTCCTGCTCGAAAGCGCGACCAGTTTCGAACCCGACAACATCCAGGTGCGGCTCGACTATATCGATGCGCTGCGCCGCCGACAGAAATTCATGCAGGCGCGCGAACAGGCCGAGGCGCTTCACGCACGTGATCCCGAAAACCCGCTGTTCCAGTCGCATCTCGCGATCGAAAGCATGCAGACGGGTGACTACGACCGGGCCTTCGCGCTGTTCGACGCCATCCTCGCCAAGCTGCCCAACGATCCGGCGACGCTGACCAGCAAGGGGCATGCGCTCAAGACCACGGGCGCACAGGACGATGCCGTGGTCAGCTATCGCGCGGCCATCGCGGCGAAGCCCGACCATGGCGATGCCTGGTACGCGCTGGCCAATCTCAAGACCTATCGCTTCGATGATGTCGAGATCGCACGCATGCAGGAGCAGGCCGAACGCCCCGATCTTGCCTTCATGGACCGGGTCCATCTGTCGTTCGCGCTCGGCAAGGCGCTGGAAGACGAGGGCGCCTATGCCGAGAGTTTCGCGCAATACGAGCGCGGAAACGATCTCAAACGTGCGCAGACCCGCTACAGCGCGGAGACGATGAGCGCCGAACTCGCGCGTCAGCGCGAAACCTGCACCGCGGAACTGTTCGCCAATAAGACAGGGGCAGGGCACGACGCACCCGATCCGATTTTTATCCTGGGCCTGCCGCGCGCGGGTTCGACGCTGCTCGAACAGATCCTCGCCAGCCACAGCCAGATCGATGGAACGCTGGAACTGCCCAATATACTGGCGCTGGCGCACCGCTTGCGCGGGCGCAAGGCAGGACAATCGCGTTATCCTGAAATCCTGCACGATCTGAGCGGCGAGCAGCTTGCAGCCTTCGGAGCCAAATTCATCGAAGACACGCGGGTCCATCGCAGCGGTGCGCCGTTCTTCATCGACAAGATGCCCAACAATTTCCGGCATATCGGATTGATCCAGCTCATCCTGCCCAACGCCAGAATCATCGATGCGCGCCGCGCGCCGATGGACTGCTGCTTTTCCGGCTTCAAACAGCTATTCGCGGAGGGGCAGGAGTTTACCTACGGATTGACCGAGGTCGGCCGTTACTATGCCGATTACGTCGATCTCATGGCCCACTGGGATAGCGTGCTGCCCGGCAAGGTCCTGCGAGTGCAGCACGAGGACGTGCTCGATGACCTGGAGGGTCAGACGCGCCGCATGCTCGATTATCTCGAACTTCCGTTCGAGCAGGCCTGTCTCGATTTCCACCAGACCCGTCGCGCGGTGCGCACGGCAAGCAGCGAGCAGGTACGCCAGCCGATCAACCGCAGTGGCCAAGACGCATGGAAACCCTATGAGCCCTGGCTCGCCCCGCTGCGCGAGGCGCTGGGCGGCCACGGCTGAGGCCCGCGCGCGGCCCGGATCGAGCCAGACGCGCGGGCCTTGCGCTGAGTGGTCGGGCCCGGAAAGCGGAACGCGATCGCAACGGCAATTACACCTGGTTCAATCCGCCATCGACGAAGATCTCGCTGCCATTGATATAAGAGGCTTCGTCCGAAGCGAGGAACAGCACGGCGCTGGCGGTTTCCTCGGGGCGGCCGATCCGCCCGGACGGAACGTTTGCGACAAAGGCTTCCTTCGCCGCCTTGGAGGAAGCACCGCCGCCGAACAGTTCGTCGAGGCCCGCGGTCTCGGTCAGTCCGGGGCTGAGTGCATTCACTCGGATGCCGCGATCCTTGAGGTCGAGGATCCAGCTGCGCGCAAAATTGCGAACCGCAGCCTTGCTGGCCGAATAGACGCTGAATGCGGGCGTGCCGGCGGTCCCCGTGGTGGAAGAGGTGAGAATTATCGAGGCCCCGTCGCGCAGCACCGGCAGCGCCTTCTGCACGGTGAAGAGAACGCCTTTCACATTGGTATCGAAGATCGTTTCGAAATGGTCTTAGGTGATCGCGCCGAGCGGGGCGAAACCGCCGCCTCCGGCATTGGCGAAAAGGACGTCGATCTGCGCGTGGCGCTGCTGGACCGTGTCATACAGCCGGTCGAGATCGGCGAGGCTGGAGGTGTCGCCCTGGATGCCGATAACGTCGCCCTCGAGCTGCTCCAGTGCCTTGTCGAGCGCCTCCTGCCGGCGACCGGTGATATAGACCGATGCTCCCTCGCGGGCAAATGCCTGCGCGGTTGCGAGACCGATCCCGCTCGTTCCACCGGTTATCACGACAACTTTCTGTGCGAATCTGCTCATTGTCCTGCTCCTTTGCTGGCAGCGAAACCATCCCGCTGCGTAAGGAGTAGATGAACTTGGAACGATGGGGCTTGTAGGGGGTGATATTCGAAACTAACGTTCCATAATTAGAACGATGAAGAGAGATCTCAACGATTTTGCCTATTTCGCCGAGGTTGTTCGGCATGGCGGCTTCGCGCCGGCAGGGCGCGCGCTTCGCGAACCCAAATCCAAGCTCAGTCGCAGGATCGCGCGGCTCGAGGAGCGGCTTGGCCTCCGCCTGATCGAGCGCACCAGCCGGCGGTTCCGCGTGACCGACATCGGTCGGACGTTCTACGAACGCTGTCGTGCGATTCAGGGGGAAGCCGAGCAGGCCGAAGCGCTGGTGGCGCAAGCGCAAGCCGAGCCGCACGGGCGCATCCGCTTCAGTTGTCCCACCGGATTAGTCGAGGTCGTCGCCGGATCGGTGCACCATTTCCTGCGCGCCTATCCGCGTGTCGAGCTGCAAATGATCGCCGCCGACCGCCCCGTCGATCTGATCGAGGAACGGATCGACCTCGCCCTGCGGGTGCGCGCATCGCTGACCACCGATGCCGAACTCACCATGCGCACCCTGGGTCGCTCGCGCAGGATATTGGTCGCCGCACCGGGCTGCGCGACTGACCTCCGCAAGATTGAAGATCTGGCGGGCCATTCCACGCTTGCGACCAGCGACGCCGGCGACAGCGTCGAATGGGCACTCGAATGCGATGACGGCCGGAGCCATCTCAGTCGGCACCGGCCGCGCTTCGGTTGCGAAGACATGGCCGCGGTGCGCGACGCGGCGATCGCAGGTCTCGGGATCGCGCTGTTGCCCTGGCATGTTTGCGCGCGAGCGCTCGACACCGGTCGTCTCGTCCCGGTTATGCCAAGCTGGCAGGGCCAGACGGGAATTGTCCATTTGGTGTTCACGACCCGGCGGGGGCTTCCGCCAGCGGTTCGCGCGCTGATTGACCGGTTGGCCGCCGATTTTCGCACGGAAACGCTTTGACAGGGCTCGGGGCGAAAGCGTGAAGGAATGGTGGGCGCGGCAAGGATTGAACTTGCGACCCCACCCGTGTGAAGGGCGGGGGGCACGAGAATCTGCCATTTTTCAAAAGTCAAAAAGCCTTTAAAAGCAACGCCGGATGACCATCGATGTTCGTAGGGGGCCATTGGCGTTTTTCATGTTTTTTCATGGATTCTGAGGTAGCGATGACAGATGCTAGATTTAAGTCGTGTCGGGACTCGTAAGAAACTGAAGCCTAAAACGGGTGATGAGCCGCACTGGCATCGCCTACGCCAAGGCATCTACCTTGGTTACAGACCATTGAAGAAAGGCGGCGGCATATGGTTCGCTAGGTTCTACGAAACTGACGCCAATCGCAACATTCGCAAACGCCTCGGCGATTACGGCAGCGTTACCGGTCATGACGTCTTCAAACATGCCAAGGCCGATGCGGAGGCCTGGGCTTTAACTATGGAGTCTGGAGGTGAACTCGCCCGCGACATGGTGACGGTTAGAGATGCCTGCGTCGCTTATTTGGAAGAAAAGCCCAATTCGATCGCTGCAGGGGTGTTTCGGAGGCACGTCTACGACGATCCCGTTGCAAAGGTGAAGCTAGGCAAGCTTCGCAGGCACCATTTGCGAAGCTGGCGCAAGCGATTGGAACAAGCGCCCGCCATGGTGACTCGGAGCAAAGAAGGCGCAAAACGCTGGAAAGAGCGTGCTAAGTCGACAGTGAACCGTGATATGGTGCCGATGCGCGCGGCGCTCGGCCGTGTTCTCACGCCCGGTCCTCCCAATACCGATGCCGCATGGCAGGAGGCGCTCAAGCCTTTCAAGGGTGCGGACAAACGCCGAAATCTGTATTTGGACAAGGATGAGCGGAGGAAATTGATCGATAACGCTTGCGAAGAAGCGCGACCGTTTCTGAAGGCATTGTGCCTGCTACCGCTGCGTCCTGGTTCCTTGGCAAGATTGAATTTTCAAGATTTTGATATACGCACACGAACACTTACAATCGGCAGGGACAAAAACGGCGGGCCGAGGCAAATTTCTTTGCCGAGGGTCGTGGTCGAACTCTTTGATGTTCAGGTGACCGGAAAATTGCCAACCGTACCCATTTTTGTTCGACACTCGGGCGGCGCTTGGAACAAAGATTCATGGAAACACCCGATCAAGGATGCTGCGAGGGCAGCGGACTTACCCGAAGCTGTTTCTGCGTACACTCTGCGTCATAGTGTTATAACGGACCTTATACGCGTACGCTTGCCGATTCTGACAGTTGCTCAGCTTTCTGGCACCAGCGTCGCTATGATTGAGAATCACTATGGTCATCTTGTGCGAGACGATGCCGAAGACGCGCTAGCGAGCCTAGCCATCTAATCGGGCGCGGTGCGATAAGATCATCGATTGCGTATGCGAATCAGGAAAAGTGAATTTCACCTGTTCGCGAACGCTTTAGAAAACCGCAGAGACCCCTAGAGTATTTACCGATCAGCGTAGCAGTGTGGTATCTAAATGCATAGCTGGAACTGGGCCGTTAGCTTTCTGTCCGCTTACAGTTCGTTCGATCGAGAAGCCGTCATTCCGCTTCCGACCCGATTGCGGTCACTTCATTCACGGTTACAGATCATGCAATGCTCCGCTGCCCTGCTATTCAACGACACGTCCGCACCGTCGCCCTAGGCATCAGCTGGGGCGTTCTGATCGGCGCATGTGTTGCTCTCATTGATAGCGGCCCGATGGCTGAGAGAAAATTCTTCTTCGCGGTAGCATTGTTTGGCGGATTGGCTTTGCTAGTCTCCATTGTTGACAAGCGTGTTTAAACGCATACTTCCTCGACGGCAGCTTCCCACCCCACCCGAGCCGCCTTCGCGGAGCTAGAGATGCACCAGGAGCGGTCAGGTGGCTTACGACCCCTCTGCGGATAGTTGACAAGCGGGTGACTCGTCCAATGGCCTATCCACGAGTGGCTTGGCGGACGCCTAACATTGGCGTAAAATTTGTCTTGTCGTTAGGGCAAGCTTCAGCTCTTTTCTCGTCAGGTGAACAGGGCGCTGGAAGCCGGTCTCTTCCGAAGCCCTACTACGGCCTACTTAATCGGCGGAGAGCTGGCGCAAGTGTTCGGCCATCGCTAGGTCGATATCCTGATATACGTAAGGCCCCACGTGATACTGACGCACGGTCTTGCTTGTCATCCCCTCGGGTAGGGCAGCGAATTGGGGCGGATCGAGCGCACCACCCTCATCCTCCCAGCCATCGATCGCCTTAGCTGGCGAGAGCTGCTCGGCAGAGCCGGCATAGGTGCCGTAGATGATCGTACCGGGGTCGGGAATGGCAGCCGGTCGTGATATGGATGGGGACGTAACGGGCGCGTTCCGCATCTCGCGAAGTTGGCGCACCCGTTCGGCATATTCCGCCACCTTGGCGAAGTGGTTGTCGCGGGCGCACTGATCGCCAGCGGCGCTCGCCCGGATCACTTCGGTCTGGTGCGCGTGGAGAAGTTCGTTGAGGTCCATGGTCGGCCCCTTTTCCGAGAAAGATCGAAAGCGGATCGAACTGCCACTCAGACGCGCAAGTGAGAACGCGCCCGAGTGGCAGCGGATCAGGGGTTAGTGGGCCTGCGCGCGCGGTGCGCCCTGCGTACCGCGTTCGCCTTCCTGCTGTTTCTTCCCCTGTGCCTGCTCTTGACGGCGCAGATTGGTGGCTGAAGGCTTCCCGCCATCGACCTGACGGGTTTCGTAACCCCAGCGCTGCCCCTGCTCGGGCGCGGTCGCCTGCGTCTGCAGATCGTCCTTACCGAACATTAGCGCATCGCCGCCCTTTTCGGGAGTGATCGTGCCGCTACCCTTGCCGCTGTCATAGCTCTTGATGGTGCCGAAATGTGTCATGAGATGCTTCTTTCGAATACACGCAGGCGTTCATTAGCGACCGCTTGTGCGCGGGCTAAGAGGCGGAATGGAAAGAAGGGAAGGCAACTCGCCTTCGGGACCGTCTATCTCGACTGGTAGCTCGTACTGAGATGGGTACGATGCATTTCAAAACAAGTGTATCGCATGAAAAATTTTGTTCGCATTCGATATCAGCGGCGGAGGTTCTGAAGGTGAGCTTCACCCCCAAATCGGACATTACCTGTGCTGATTGTGGGAGCAAAAGCTGCCGGTCGGCTTTTGGGCGTTCCTTGTAAGAGCCAGAACGGCCGAAAGTGGGGCGCGTAGCAGACCGACAGGACTCGGGCCGCTAAAGGCATTCCGGTTTCGCGCGGAAGATTTTGAAGCACCAGACATTGCCTACACGACCCAAGCGTGGCGGGGCAGCTCTTCTCGGAACCGCATACCCCTGGGGGGTGTAGATCCGAGAGAGGAGGCGCAAATGGCAAACGAAAATTCGACCCCAACCGAACAAACTCACCAGAGCAAATGGCCGACTTTCGCGGCAATGATCGCGACGTCGATCGTCACGATGTTCGTCCTCAAATATTCGAACGTCTACGAGGCGGGGCACATCTGGTTCAGCCAGACCCGCATGTGGATGGCGCTGATGATGGGCATGGCGATGATCGTCATCATGCTCGGCTTCATGTGGGGAATGTATCGCACCTTCCAGACCAAAGTCATGGTCATGATCGGCGCGCTGATCGGCTTCGCGCTGTTCCTGTTCCTGGCTCGCAGCCAGGCAACGGTGGACGACCAAGCCTACATGAAGGCAATGATACCCCATCATTCGATCGCGGTGCTGACCAGCCGACGCGCGCAGATCTCGGACCCGCGCGTGCGCGAACTGGCCGATGCCATCATCGAAGCGCAGGTGAAGGAAATCGCGCAGATGGAGCTGTTGCTCGAAGACCTCGAAACGAATGGCGAGATGGGCGACGGGACGCCCTTGCCGCCACGCACCGCCGCTCTCACTCCCGAGCTGCAAGCCGAAGCGGAGGCCGCTATCGGTCGCGAAGTGACGCCAGAAATGCGCGAGGAGCTCGACTCCTCGCGCTGATCAATTCGCTATCCAGCCGAGCGCCTTGGCCCCCATCCACAGGCCCATGCCGATCATGAACAGGTTCTCGGTCAGCGAGACAAAGCCCAGCGGCACGTTGCTGTTGCCGCCCACGCAGGCGCACTTGAGTTCGCGCTTGTCGATATAGACCGCCTTGAACACGCTGACCGCGCCGACCGTGCCGATGAACAGCGATACCGGCACCGAGACGATCGGCAGAGCATGGGCCGTCATCAGGATACCCGCGAGCGCCTCGCCGAACGGATAGACGAAGCCGTAGGGCACCCAGCGACGCGCCAGCAGGTCGTAGTTCAGGAACATAGTCGAGAAACTGCGCACGTCCTGCAATTTCTGGATCGCCAGCAAGGCCATCGAGAGGCTGACGAACCACTCGATGGCCTGAACGGTGAAGATGGTATCGAAGACATACCAGCTGATCGCCAGGCCGAGCAGGAAAGCTACGCCGAAGATCGCGATGACCGGCTGATAGCTCGTCTCGCCCTCTTTCGGCTGGCTGCGCGATTTCCCCAAGTGCTCGCGAAGGTCGTCGTAGCCACCGATCCGCTTGCCATCGATGAAGGTCTGCGGCGTGGTTTCGACGCCGCGTTTCTTTTTGAAGGCGTCGGTCTCCTCGCGCGTAGTCAGGTGACGATCCTCGACTTCGAAGCCTTCGCGCTTCAGCAGGTCCACGGTCTTCAGGCCATAAGGGCAGAGATGTTTGGGCATAACCATCCGGTAAACGGTGGCTTTCTTCGTGCTCATCAGTGGCTCGCGGGGTAGCTGGCCCAGACGCTGCGGCCTTCGGGCCCAAAGGCGATGACCTGGAACGCCTGCCGGTGGTTGCCGTGCTCCATTCCCGGCGAACCCATCGGCATCCCGGCGACCGCGAGACCCTTCACGCCTGCCGGACGTTCGACAAGCAGCCGCTCGACGTCGGCGACGGGCACATGGCCTTCGATCACATAGCCTTCGACGATCGCGGTGTGACACGATTGCAGATCGCCGGGCACACCGTTCTCGGCCTTCACCGACGCCATGTCGGGATGATCGACCGCATTCACATCGTGCCCGTCGCTGCCTTCGATATGGTCCGCCCATGCGAGGCAGCAACCGCAATTCGCGTCGCGATACATGGTGAAGCTGGCCGCTTGTGCAGCGCAGGCCGTCAGCGCTGTGCCCAAAATGAGCGAGCCGGCCAAGGTGCGGCGAGCAACGGCCGAACGGAGCAGGGAAATCATCGCAGTCTCCTCAATGGAATAAGGGTGTTGATCTTGGGTTGGCGTCGGGACCGGCGATGCGGCTTCTATCGCTTCGCCTTCTCGAACAGCGTCACCAGCTCCTCGAACTTCTCGCGCTGTTCGGCCTCGTCACCGCTGGCGATTGCTTCGGCGACGCAACAGGCTGCGTGATCCTTGAGAACCTGTGTCTCGACCTTGCCGAGCGCGGATCGGATCGCCTGGATTTGATGGAGGATGTCGATGCAGTAGCGATCGTTCTCGATCATCTGCGCCACACCGCGCACCTGCCCTTCGATCCGGTTGAGCCGATTGATTTTCGCGGTCTTCGCGTCTGCCATGGTCCAGAGTCCGATTGAAATACCCTACGGGGGTATATATAGCTTGGCGCAGAAGTTCAATCGGAAGCTTGTCCCATGGTCTCTTTCTCCCGCCGAAATCTGATCCGTAGCACTGCCGCGCTTGCCGCCGCCAGCGCGCTCCCCATGCCGGCTTGGGCGCGAGGACAATCGCTTACCCATGCGAAGAATGGCTTCGGCGAAGTATCGGGCGAAGACATCAGGCTGGCGATCGCCAACCATCACTTCACGACGGGATCGCGCTCGGGTCATGCAGTGGCGGTGAACGGCACCGTGCCCGGCCCGCTGGTGCGACTGCGCGAGGGGCAGACCGCGCGGTTGCAGGTCACCAACAATCTCGACGAAGACAGCTCGATCCACTGGCACGGCCTTTTGCTACCGTTCCAGTTCGACGGAGTGCCCGGCGTTAGCTTCCCCGGCATCAAGCCGGGCGAGACGTTCACCTACGAGTTCCCGGTGCGGCAGAATGGCACCTATTGGTGGCACTCGCACTCCGGCTTGCAGGAGCAGGCGGGGCATTACGGCCCGATCATCATCGATAGTGCCGATCCCGACCCGCGTTACGACCGCGACTACGTCGTGCTGTTATCCGAGTTCACCCCGATGCACCCCCACGAGATCATGCGGAAGCTGAAGGTGGGCGAGCACTACTTCCAGCGCGACATGCTGACTGCGACCGAGGGCGATATGTCGGGCGAGATGCGTCGCATGTGGGGCAAGATGCGGATGAACCCGCGCGATATCTCCGATGTGACGGGTAGCACCTATACCTTCCTCATCAACGGTCACGGTCCGCAGGACGACCTCCAGCTGGCTTTTCAGCCGGGGGAGCGCGTGCGCCTTCGCGTCATCAACGGTTCGGCGATGACCTTCTTCAACGTGCGCATCCCCGGCGTGCCGATGACGGTCATCCAGGCCGACGGGCAAGATGTGGATGAAGTGCAAGTGGACGAGTTCCAGATCGGCGTGGCGGAGACCTACGACGTGATCGTCAGTCCGCCCGATGGCAGCCACGCGATCGTTGCCGAAGCGATGGATCGCAGCGGGATGGGTGTTGCCAGCCTGACGAGCCACAAGGGCCACCGTGCCACTCCACCGCCGTTGCGCGAAATCCCGACGCTGACGATGGCCGATATGGGCATGATGGACCATTCCGGCATGGACGGGATGGAAGGCATGGGTGGCATGGACCACTCGATGCGGGACAAGTCGCTCGTGCCAGGCGATGTCGAGGTCGGCCCCGGCGTGGACATGATCGCGCCGAGCCCGATGGACCGGATGGATTTCCCCGGTCTCGGCCTCGACAAGGTGCCTCACCGCGTCCTGCGCTACACCGACCTCAAGGCAAAGCGGATGAACCCGCACCGGTTGGTCGAGCGCGAGATGGAAATCCACCTCACCGGCAACATGGAACGGTATATGTGGAGCTTCGACGGCAAGAAGTTCACTGCCGTCACCGACGATCCAATCCGCTTCGGTTATGACGAGCGGGTGCGCGTCAAGCTGGTCAACCAGACCATGATGGCGCACCCGATCCACCTGCACGGCCATTTCTTCGAGCTGGTCAATGGCGCGGACCATATGCACCAGCCGCTGAAACATACGGTGATCGTGCAACCGGGCGGGACTGCGACCTTCGATCTCACCGCGAACGAGCCCGGCGACTGGGCCTTCCACTGCCACCTGCTCTACCACATGCATGCGGGCATGATGCAGGTGGTGACGGTGCGCCCCTTCCCTGAAGGAGACGGCGCATGATCCGCTTCGTCTTGCTTGCCGGATCGATGCTGGCCGCCAGTCCACTCGCCGCGCAGGATCATTCGGCCCATGGCGAAAAGCCTGCCTCGCAGCCGGAAATGGACCATTGTGCGATGGGCCACCTTCCGCCGGAGCAATGCCCCCCGAAGGATCGCCAAGAGGCAGATAAGCCTACGGCCGGCGACATGGAGGGCATGAATCATGCCTCGCACGGAAAGATGACCGACAAGTCCGCGCTCGGTGCAGCACTCGAGGAGGACATCCCTGCGCGAGCGTTCGACGGGCCTCGCCATGCTGCAGATGCCATCTGGGGGACTGTTGCGATGGAGTCGTCGCGCCAGCAGCTCGTCCGCGAGAACGGCGGCATGACCACCGGCATGATCCTGATCGAACGGCTGGAAGCGCGCATTGCGACCGATGGTGGCGAAGACGGCTACCTGTGGGACGCACAGGGCTGGTATGGCGGGGACATCAACCGCTTCGTCCTCAAGACCGAGAGCGAGGGTGAATTTGGCGGTGCGCTGGAAGACGCCGAGATACAGGCACTCTACAGCCGCGCCATCGGGCCGTTCTTCGATTTGCAGGCCGGGGTGCGGTTCGATCCCGAACCCGATGGCCGAACGCATCTCGTTGTCGGGGTCCAAGGGCTCGCACCGTATATGTTCCATGTGGATGGCGCTCTGTTCCTCTCCGACCGGGGCGACCTGACCGCACGGGTCGAGGCCGAATACGATCAGATGATCACCCAACGCCTGATCCTCCAGCCGCGCATTGAAGCCGAGTTCGCGGCGCAGAACATACCGGAGCGCGAGATCGGCGCAGGGATTACCAAGGTCGAGCCGGGGTTGCGCCTCCGCTACGAAATCGTGCCGGAATTCGCACCTTACATAGGCATCGAATACGAGGCCGAGGTCGGCGAGACCGCCGACATCGCCCGCGCGAACGGCGAAGACCCTGATGGGCTAAAGGCCGTTATTGGACTGCGTGCCTGGTTCTAGTCCGATTGGTGCGCGACCGCTTTCGGGCAATAGCCCACAACCTATGAACGGCGACACTTAGGGCGCGAAGCTGACATGGGAGCGCTCTGCTCGTCGGAAAGTTCGCAGCAGTCAGGAGTGGGGTGGCCACGAAATGGCGGTTTTCTGCGGTTCACGAAAAGTGGTGCCCCATAGACGACAAAAATGGGCACTAAAAACATTGGGAAATTTCTTTACGGAGGCCCTGATTCCACTCCAGCGGCGCAATTGTAGGGCAGCTATGGCCCGTTTGCGGACTGCCCGCTTCTGGGTCACATATGGCGTAAGGCGGTCATAGCCGTGGCGTGAGAAATTGGGCCATGTAATCAGTTGGAAGCGACCATTTCGGCCAAAGCTTCTACTCCGCGCCAATGTCCATCGTTCGGAGCGCCTTCAGGATAAACCTCAATCAATGTCGACGGCTTGATCCCGGTCCCCTCGTAACCGCTGCCGTCGGGCGCGGCGAGATACTAGAATAATATATGCCATTTCCGCCATTATGTCTTGCCATCATAGCCCGTCTGAACGCCCAAACTGCGTGGAATGAGCACTAACAGCTAGGCGTCTGACTGTGGTCGCTTGGTTCTAGCGGCCCAGAGAATTGAAATAGCGAAGATAAGACACCAACCAAGTGCCAGAATGGTCAGTGCGATCGGCAGCCGGGTCAAGAAGGACAGGTTGTCCACATTGCCCGTCTTCCAGAAGACCCACTCGCCAGCGAGTTCGGTTGCAAGCGTGGTGTGCCCGGTCGAAAGGACTACGATGCCGTCACCGGTCGACGGATCGATCCTGGCGGCGGTGTTGATAGCAGGTCCGTTGCTCCCATCGTGGCCGAAGACATAGCCTCCGGCGTTGTTTGGCGCATAGAGCATCGCCCCCAGTCCCCAGATCTCGGCGCCCATCTGAGATGCGTGGGGCGTGACAATTTCCTTCATCGTATCGACGCCAAGCACCGGATTGGCTCGCCCGGCTGCTTGCACTTCGAGAAAGCGCGCAAGGTCGTTTGCGGTAGTGAACAACGACGTTGCCGCGAGGGCGGTATACCAACGGAAGGGTTCCGAACCGCCATCGCTACGGAAATTCTGTGCGACGCCAAGTTCCAGTGCTTGTTTGTGATCGAAGGTGGTCCGTCTCATGCCGAGAGGATGAAACACGCGGTCGCGCATGAAATCCTCAAAGCTTTGGCCTGAGATTTCCTCGATGACCAGTTGCAGTACTGTGTAGCCACCGCCTGAATACTCCCATCTTGAACCGGGCCGACTTCCCACCGCGACCCGCCCGTCTTTGCCGGGCGAGGCGTCGGCGGCCCGGGTGAGCGATTGCTCGAGAGTTTGACGCTCCGCGGCCGTTGCGAATCCGTCATAACCCAGACCGTCGGATAATCCGGCTGTGTGGCTCAGCAGTCGCCTGACAGTCACTTCAGAAGTGTCGAACTCGGAAGCCGGCCACTGCCAGCGGGTGAGGTATCGAGACACCGGCGCGTCCAGATCGATGCTCCCATCCTCAACGAGGACCATCACTCCCCATGCGGTGAGCCATTTGCCCAGCGAAGCAACTTGAAAGAGCGCATCGCCATCCACGGGATTGCCCTTAGAGAACTGGAAATCACCCACCCTTTCTCCGTCTTCGATTAGGACAAGTGCGAGATTGCCGGCTGACTTGGTGGCCGCAGTCTTTTCCGCCTCGGCCAGAAAGGCTTGCGTGTCGCCTTGCTCGGCAATGGGGCGCAATCCCCAGCCCCGATCGAGGACTGCATAAACGATCCCAGCCCATGCGGCGCAGACGATCAGAATGGTGAGGCTTGTGATCGCAAATCGTTTCATCGGTTTCGGTTCTCTGGATGGCTGGTTGGGACGGATACGGAGTGGACCATTCCTGCGATGCCGGATCTTGGTCAGATGGTCATGGGCTGCTGTTCGTGATCGGACTCTTTCCTTTCGCGACTAGGGGAACGACAAGGCGGCAAGCGCATATGCGATGGAGGTCGCGAGGCATCCAACGGTTCGCCAATGGTTGAGGAGTGTCCAACGGCGGGCGTAGATCGCCCAGTATTTGCGTGCCTCCGCGCTGCCAGGAGCTAGCCCGTCGAGCCGCTTGTTCATGGGCACGTTGCCGAAGACCGTCACCAAAAAGACGCTCGGCCAGTATATGCCTGAAGCTAGTGCGGTCAGTACGCTGGCTGTGCCGCCCACGGCCAAGAAGCAATATGCAGCAAATAGCGGGCTCACGACTGATAGTGCGACGATCGCGGCAACGAATTCAGTCCGTAGGACGCTGCGGTTGATCTGTTGCATCGCTTCGATGCCACACTCTGTTGCGGCGCGATCAAGCGCGGACATAATGAATTCCGAGAAGGCTTTGAAGACGCCTCCCACTAGCGCGACCCAGATTGTCAGAACCATACAAGCGTAGACGATCCAGTGATGGGTCACGGATTGCCGACCCGCACGGACTTTGCAGGCGTCGGGTGGAGGTTCTTTTCCGAAAGGGTCATCTGCGGCCTCATGTGAAAATCTGCGAGCCGACCCTAACGCTTTGAATGGTCGGTTCTTGACCATGCGCGACAAGTTTTGTGCCGAGGGCGCCATCAGCACCAACTCGCTTTCGCCATGCCGCCCGGCTTCAGCTGACCACATGCATGCCCGGCGGATAGTAGGTGATCTCGAACCTGATGCCGTCGGGATCCATCATGAAAATGGCCGACGCGCCGTTGAGGCGTTGGATATCCGGCACTTCGAAACCGAGTGCACCCATTCTGTCTCGGATAAGCACGACCGTTTTTGCGTCGGGCGCGCCGAAACCGATGTGGTTCATTCCCGCGCCGTATCGTTCATAGGTCGAGGTGCCCTGATGGGCCTGCCGGAGCTGGATGAAGAAGCAGTCCGCGTTCTTCCAGATGTGGGGCCTGATCCTGTCGAAGCCCATCAATGGCAAAAGCGCGTCGTAAAACGGCATGCTGGTCTCGAATGAGGAGACGAGGATAGAGAGGTGATCAGGGTTCATGTAAGGTCGATCCGTCTCTGTCCCGATTGCGAGGGATCAAGCTCCGGGACCGCAGTCGATACAGCGCAGCGGAGGCTGTGGTCCAAAACCGAGCGCTGCGTTGAGGGCACGCAGGGCCGTGCGCAATCCTTCTTCGAGAACGGGGTGGTAGAATGGCATCTGAAGAGCGCGCTCGACCGTCAGGTCCATCTCGATCGCCCATGCGAGCAGATGGACAAGGTGCTCCGCGCGCGGTCCGATCATCTCTGCACCGAGCAGGCGTCCGCTGCCGTGCTCGCCGTAAATTCGCAAAAGTCCCCGGTTCAGGCCCATGACCCGTGCCCGGCCCTGGTCGTCGAACGAGGCCTGTCCGATCGCAAACCCCTTCTCGCAATTTTCGACGAGCTGGCGATGGGATGCGCCGACAAGCGCTATCTGGGGATCGGAGAAGACCACCGCGATCGGCGTGCGTCGGGCTCGGCGGTAGCTGTCGGGAAATCGTCCGGCGTTCTCTCCCGCGACCCGGCCCTCGTCGGCGGCCTCGTGCAACAGCGGGAGCTCGAAGGCGGCATCGCCTGCGACGAAGATATTGCTCGACCCCACGCGGCCCGAGAGCGGATCATAGTCGAGCATGGCCCGGCTGTTGGTTGGCAGCGAGGTCCTCTCGATGCCGATCTGGTCGATGTTGGGAACCCTTCCGGTGGCGGCGAGGACATGGTCGAATTCTTCTTCGCGGTCCTCGCCTGCCTCGCTCCAGCGAACGACGACTTTCTCCCCCGACCGCGAAATATGGGTGTCGGCGTGCCATGTAGCAGGAAACTCGCCTTGGAAGGCGGCAGCCGCATAGTCGCGCACTTCGGGGTCGGTGAGCGGACCGATGCGATTGTCGCGGCCGAACAGGTTCACGCGGACACCCAGCCGGTGCAGCGCCTGGCCAAGCTCGAGACCGATCACACCCGCACCGAACACGGCGACCGAGGAAGGCAGGTCATCCCAGTCGAAAATGTCGTCATTGACGATCAATCGTTCGCCGGCGGCGAACAGGGCCTGCGGCACTGCCGGTCGCGATCCCGTCGCGATGACGATCGCGCGTGCCGTGATGATCCGTCCGCTGCTCAACCTCAGGGAATTGTCGTCCTCGAAGCGGGCATACTCGCTGAAAAGCGTCACGCCTTCGAAGCTCTCGACGGCCTCTCGAACGAAGCCGACAAAGCGGTCCCTTTCGCTGCGAACGCGCGCCATCACGCGATTGCCGTCGATCTGCGGGGGAGGGCTGTCGATGCCGAAAAGACCCGAATTGCGCGGGCCATGGGCCGCCTCTGCGGCCGCGATCAGGAGCTTTGACGGCATGCATCCCACGCGCGCGCAGGTGGTCCCGAGCGGGCCGCCGTCGATCAGCGCGATCCGGCCGGCATGGTTGGAAGCCTCGCGAAATGCGGACATCCCGGCGGTGCCCGCCCCCAGGATGGCGACATCGAAATCATAGTGCCCGGGCTTTCGGATGGCGGGCGTGGTCTCGATATCGGATGGTTCAAAATTCATGGCGCTTTGTCCTCGCGACTGGGAAGGGGCGGCACAGGACTGCTGCGGGCGCCGCCTAGACGGGTCAGAGCTGGTCGACCGGCGTATGATGGATCTGCGGCCACTTCTCGTCTGCGGTGCGCAGCGTGTTCTCCCTGTCCGCGAGGTAGCGGGCGTAGACCGCAGCGTTCACGAAGAGGTAGAGCTTGCCGTCGACGATGTCGGCGTAGCGCGGATCGCCGTCCAGTTTCTTGCCCAGCGCCACCGCATAGGCGCAGAAGCCGCCATATTGCGGCAGGTAGCGGTCGGGATCGGCCTGGAACCGCTCGGCCGAGAGCTTCGAGGCGAAGTAGTAGGCAACCCCGTCGTGCACCACGGCGCTGGCGGCATCGCCGGGGGCGACTGCATTGAGGGTGCTGAGCACCACGGGATCGACACCGTGGACTCCGAGGCCTGCCCCGTCGAGCGTGTAGCCGGTCGTGACATTGTACTCGTCCTCGGCAAGTGCGGGGCTCGCGGCAAGGGCCGCAAGCGCGATGGCGAGGCTCGAAAATCCGTAGGAATTGCGCATTGTCATTCTCCTTGTTCGTAGGGGTTCAGGAAGAAGGGGACGGTGACCGGACCCGCGGGGGTCGGGACGCTTTGGCGGATCGGGCCACCGTCCTGCCGACCGGGAAGGCGTGGGAGGAGGGAGAGGCCTCCGGCCGGCGAGCTGTCGGTCGTCAGCGGCCGCGATAGGCCTTGCGAATTGCCGCCACCGTGTTGGCCGTATTGTCGACGGCGCTGGCGATCATGCGAAAGTTGACCAGCGAGGCAGCGTATCCGTCGTAATACGGCGTGATGGCGCCCGCCGTCGCATCGGTGACGACCATGACTTCGAAGCCCGCTTCGATCAGCGAACGCATGTGCGATTCGGTGCACAGGTTCGACGACATTCCGCCCAGAATCACCTTTGAAATGCCGGCCTTGCGAAGTTGCAGGGCGAGGTCGTTGCTGTCGGGTCCGTAGACCTTGTGGGGGCTGGTCACGACGGTCCGGCCATTATTGATGAAAGGCTTGTATCGCTCGAGCCAGTCGGCGCCCGAACCTTCGAAGCCTTCCAGCGTGAGCGCGCGCGGGCGATCGAACATTCCGATGGCGTGCATCAGCGTCTCGAGCGTGCCTTCGAATTTCCAGCGATGGTCGTGCTCGAAATAGTAGTGGGGAGAAACGAAGACAGGCATTCCGGTCTGGTCGGCCACCTCGAACAGGGCTCCGAGGTTCTCGACGGTGCGATTCTTTGCAATGCTTTCACCGACCACGCCCCAGGTCACGCCCTGGGGGGACAGAAAATCGTTCTGCGGATCGGTGATGACGATCGCGGTCGATCCCGGATCGATGGCGAAGCCGGGCATCGGCAGGCCGTCGTTCACGGGCGGCATGGTCGCAGTAGCGGCACGCGCCTGCTCCTGCGCGGTAGCGGTGGCGGCCAGGTTCCCGGCCAGGCAGGCAGCCGCGATCAGTGCCGCAGCCTTGTGGCGTAGTCTCTTGGGGCGAGTGCTCATTTTCCTTGTCCTCGATCTGGATTTCGACGTGACAGTTCGGAGATCACCGGCCGGACCCTGCGATGCGTTGGTGGGCAGCGTCGGCGTGGTATCGAACTGACAAGGAGAAGGTTGCAGCAGGCGCCGTGTCGATCTTGACCGGCGGCGACAAAACTTTGACGTGGGGTGCCATTCGCGCAGGGAAGCGCCTATAGTGTTGCACCGGTCGCGTAGCTTGAGGTGGGGAGTGGGCGCAGGCCGTGGTGGAAGTATCTAGCCTGTTCGCCCGCAAGGCGGTCATGCAGACCGACAGCGCAGCCGCAAACCGCGCGCTGGCGCAAATCGGCCTGTCGCGCGAGACGCTTGCCGATCCCGAGGGGCGCCTCCCTGTCGAGAAACACCATCAGCTTTTCCTGGCGCTGGCCGAACCCGAAAGGCCCGAAGTGGCTTTTCACATGCGCACCTCTGCATCGATGCGGTGCAACGACTTCGGCCCTTTGGGACTGACGATCAAATCGGCCCCGACCTTGCGACGCTCGTTCGAGAGGCTCGACCGCTTTGCCCGGCTGTACAATCCCTACTCGGTGTTCGGTTCGTGGGATAAGGGAGCGGAGTTCTGGTGGACCAATGGCCGCTCGGCTCCTGACAATGACGGCGCACGGCTCTCCAACGAGGCGGCGCTCGGCACCTTCGTGGCGCTGTGGAGGGATGCCAACGGTCCCCAGTTCACGCCAAAGAGGGTGCAGTTCACCCACCCTCCTGTGGGATCGCCTGGACCGCTCGAGGCGCATTTCCGCTGCCCGGTCGTATTCGGGACTGAGGTGGATGCGATCATCATGCACCAGCAGGATGTCGACCGCCCGAACCTTGTCGGCGACCAGCATATCTGGCGGTTCCTGCGCGAGCATCTCGAGGAGATCCTGAAGGCGACCGAGCCGGACCGCATCGACCGCGAAGTGGTGGTGCAGGTAGCGAGCGCCCTGAGCGATGGCGTGCCTCGCCTCGAGAGCGTTGCGAGCCAGCTGGGTGTCGGCAGCAGGACGTTGCAGCGCCGGCTGGCCGATCTGGGCCATAGCTATCAGTCGCTGGTCGACGAGGCGCGCCGCGAAGTTGCCCTCAAGCTCGTCGGCCTGGGCGACCATTCGCTTGCCGAGGTCGCGTTCCTGACGGGTTTCTCCGAACAGAGTGCCTTCACGAGGGCGTTCAAGCGCTGGTCCGGGACGACACCCAGGCACTATCGCAAATCGGACCTCGAAAGCCGGGCGATGCAGGCCTGACCGGCACTCCCCCTAGCCCTGCCTGCGGCACGGGGACGGGTAGCGAGCCGCAAACAGCGGCCACACGGCCCAGGCGAAAAGCGCGGCGAAGAACAGGGCCTGCAAAGCCAGGACAAGCGGCGATGCCGTAAGCGAGAGAACTGCGCTGCCCGTCAGGACCAGCGCTGCGCCAAGCAGCCAGAAGCGCAAGGCCCAGTGGGGCTGCTCGTCGAGAAGCCGATCGAAGCACAGGTGCTTGCGGCCTGTATTCGCGGCAGCGGACCGCTTGCTCATGCTTACAGGCCTAGGTCCGAAAGACCGGGGTGGTCGTCGGGACGCCGGCCGAGCGGCCAGCGAAACTTGCGCTCCTCCTCGCTGATCGGGTGCTCGTTGATGCTCGCATGGCGGTTGCGCATTAGGCCATCGGGCGCGAACTCCCAGTTTTCATTTCCATAGGCCCGGTACCAGTTGCCGCTGTCGTCGTGATATTCATAGGCATATCGGACCGCGATCCTGTTGCCCGAAAACGCCCAAAGTTCCTTGATCAGGCGGTAATCGAGTTCCCTTGCCCACTTGCGTTCGAGGAACACGCGGGCCTCGTCGCGGCCCCGGGGAAATTCGGCGCGGTTTCGCCAACGGGTGTCCTCGGTATAGGCGAGAGCGACCTTGGCCGGATCGCGGCTGTTCCAGCCATCTTCGGCGAGCCGGACTTTCTCGCGGGCGGAAGCCTCGTCGAACGGTGGCAGCGGGGGACGGGACATGGGCTTATCCTTTCGGTTGCATTAGGTCGTGATCGGGGAGGGTCGCCAGCGACGAGTGCGAGTGGCCGTTTTCCTGGGCGATCCAGCGCAGCGGCGATCCGCTCTTGCGGCGAACGATCCTGCGGGGACGGAACGTCCACAGGCGCTCCGCACCGATCCGCTGCGAAGCTGCAAGGGCATCGCTGTCGATCGCAGCCTCTCCGCTGAGCTGGAGTAGGTCGCCGGTCTCGAAATCGATGAAGAGCAGGCCGGCCCTCGGGTTCGTCAGTATGTTGCCGAGCGTGTTGAAATGCCGGTTGCCGCGATAGTCGGGGATGGTCAGGAGGCCGTCGGCGGAAATCTCGACAAAGCCTGGCATGCCGCCTCGGTGGGATACGTCCACCTGCCGCTCGCCTGCGACATCGGCGTAGGATGCAACGAAGAAGGTGTCGGCCGAGCGGATCAGGGCGATTGTCTCTGCATCGAGCTCTGCAAGATGGATGGCATCGTCCGGCGAAGGCCGCGAGGGGGAGCGGTCGAAACGATGGTCGCGCAGGCGGATGAACTGGGGGCAGTTGCCATAGGCCTGGCGCACGCGCACTTCGTACTGGTCGCCGCGATCGCTCGCGAGAATGCCGTTGAGGCGATTGCGCCGCCGCGTTTGCAGTTCGATGCCGAGCAGGCCGACGGGATGGCCGGGAGCAAGCCCGTCGGCAGCCGGGTCGCGCGGGTCGATACTCGCAGAAATGACCAGCCGGTCTGCTTGCGGCGAGTGCATGAAGCCGGGCTCCCCCGCGATCAGCGTCGCCCAGGCGTCGTCTGCACGGTCTACCGAGCCGGCAATGATGAAGGGCAGCTGGGGGTAGAAAGCGCGGTGCTGCTCGGGCAGCTCGCGCTGGATCATTCGCTTGCCGATTTCCTCGAGACGGTCGGCCAGGCCGAGCTCCCGCTGGAGTGCGATTTCGCCCGCGTGAAAAACGCTGCCGGTGTTGTCGTCGATAGCTGCGGGCATGAGTGATCTCCTATGGCGAGACAGCCTGTTCAGGGTCGGGGGTGGGGAAGGAACAGCCTGCCTCGCCGCCGGATCAGGCGGCCTCGGCCAGCCCGATCGCGGATTTCTGGAACGGGACGAAGCCGGGCAGGGCCTCAACCCTCTCCAGCCACTGCCTGATGGCGGGATAGGGCGAGAGATCGACATTTCCTTCGGGCGCGCTGGCTATGTAGGAATAGAGCGCGACGTCAGCGATCGTGGGGCTGCCGGGCAGCGCAATCCACTCGCGGGGCGTCAGTTCGCTTTCGATAATACGCAGCACGTCATGGGCACGGGCGATAACAGTGTCAGCGTCGAAGCTTGCGCCGAACAGCGTGACCAGCCGCGCCGCGGCCGGTCCGAAGGCGATCTGCCCCGCTGCAACCGACAGCCAGCGCTGGACTTCAGCGGCCTGTCCGGGCGTCTCGGGAAGCCAGTCGGTCCGGTCAAACTTCTTTGCGAGGTAGACGAGAATGGCGTTGGAATCGGCGAGGGCTACTTCGTCGTCGATGAGGACCGGCACCTGTCCGAATCTGTTGAGGGCGAGGAATTCGGGCGTCTTGTGTTCGCCCGCGCCGAGATCGAGATCGACGATATCCGCGTCGATGCCGATCAGCGAAAGGAACAGCCGGACGCGGTGGGCATGTCCGGAAAGGGCAAAACTGTAGAGGCGCATCGTACTATCCTGCTTGGCTTTCGGGCTCGGTCCCGATGGATTGCAAGATGGGTCGATCCGATCGGGGGAAGAAGCTGCATTCCGCTCAATTCACTATTCCGGATTGTGGAATGACGGCCTAGGAAGACCGCACCGACACAGCCAGGGAGCCTCTCATGGATCGCCTCCACGCCATGCGCGTCCTCGTTCGGATAGCCGACAGCGGAAGTTTCGCGGAAACCGCGCGGCTCCTCAACATGAGCCCCCCCGCGGTGAGCCGCTCGGTTGCCGCGCTGGAAGAGGCGGTGGGCGCGCGCCTGCTCACGCGCACCACGCGCTCGGTCAAGCCGACCGAAGTCGGAGCGAGATACATCGAGGATTGTCGCGAAATCCTGGCATCGGTCGAGGAGGCCGAAGCGGCAGCCTCCGGCTCCTTCGCTAGGCCGAGCGGTAGCCTCACGGTGACCGCCTCGGTGATGTTCGGACAGATATACATCGTCCCCATCATGACCGAATTCCTCGACACGCATCCGCAGGTGACAGGCCGGCTGCTGTTCCTCGACCGTGTGACGAACCTCGTCGACGAGGGGATCGATGTTGCGATCCGCATCGGCCACTTGCCCGATTCCAGCTATAGCGCGGTGAAGGTCGGCTCGGTTCGCCGCGTGATCTGCGGCGCGCCCGATTATTTCGAAACAGCCGGAGTGCCGTCCAGCCCGGCCGAGCTCGCAGAGCATCGCATCATCGCCGCCACGAGCGCATGGACCTCGACCGACTGGAGGTTCGCCGAGAATGACAAGCAGATCGTTCGCGTGACGCCTTCGCTCTACTGCAATTCGAATCCGGCGGCGATCGACGCGACCCGCTCGGGCTGGGGGCTGACACGTGTGTTGTCGTACCAGGTTGCTCCCGACTTGGTCGAGGGAAGGCTGCAGACCGTCCTCGAGGAATATGAGGAAGAGGCGCTGCCCATCCATGTGGTCCATCCCGAAGGCCGCAACGCATCCGCCAAGGTGAGGGCCTTCGTCGACTTCGCCGCAGAGCGGCTGCGGTCGAACAGCTACCTCAACTGAGATAATTCCGGATATCGGAACAATATGTTTCGATATGCCGCCATTATCATGACCTGCGGCATTGCCTAGCTCCGTGCCAACCCCGCCATCGGGGCGAAAACGGAGATAGACATGAAATCCAAACTACTGATCGCGACCTTCGTCGCAGCTGCCGGACTGTTCACGGTCCCTGCCCACGCCGAAAGCTTCGACGGCCCCTATGTCGGTGTCCAGGGCGGCTTCAATCGTGCCGAAGTCGCCGACCGCATCGACCAGGCTGGAGCCATCGACGCGGACATTTCGCGCGAAGCCTTCGTGCTGGGCGCCTATGCGGGCTACAATCAAAAGGTCGGCGAACGCATCGTCCTCGGTGCCGAGGCCGGTATCAGCGCGGGATTCGACGACGAACTGCGCGGCCTGTCCGGCGGCAACGCACTGACGATCGATCCGCGCTACAGCTTCGACCTTACCGCCCGCGCAGGTTATTTGGTAAACGACAAAACCCTTGTCTACCTGCGCGGTGGCTACGCCAACACGCGCGTGCGCGCCACGCTCGCCAGCGATACCGACGTTGTGACTACGTCGGACAATCTCGACGGCTGGCTCGTCGGTGGCGGTGTCGAGCGCGCGCTCACCGACGATATCTCGGCGCGCCTCGAGTATCGCTACACCGACCTCGGCAGCGACGGTGGCGAATTCGACCAGCACCAGGCGCTCGTCGGCATCTCGTATAATTTCTGATCATGGCAGGAATGCCCTTGCCCGCCCGGGGCGGGGGCATTCCCTTGCCCGGGACCTGACCATGGACTGGATCAAACTGAAAATTCGCTCGCCGCAAGTGGGTGCGCCCCTGCTGCGCATCCAGCTGATCGTGAACCCGGCCTTCGCCAATGGATCGATCGCGGGCGCCTTGCTCAACCTAGCTGCATATGGAGTGCTTGCAGCGCTTTGTCGTCTGCTTGTGGGCTACTCGCGCCATGGCGTGTGCGGGCTGTGCAATGCCTAGTCCCTTCTCGGAGCGCATGCTGCAGCAGGTCGAACTGGCGCTGCGCAGCGATTGCAGATGTGCGATTACCCTTGATGAAATGCGCAGCGAAGCAAGCGCGGCCGGACTGACCGGCGTGGAAATCGAAGCAGCGCTCGCACAGCGCAGCTTCGATGTCCGCACCTCGGCGTTGGTGTCGCTGGCATGTGCGATCAAATCCGACAATGCCGCTGCACTCGAAAACGCCCGGCAGCAGGCGACGGCCCTGGGCTGGTCCGACAGGGAGATCGCCTCTTTTGCGCGTATTGCGAAGGGCATAATCGATGCCCCGACGCCTCGCCCGTCCGCGGTTGCCTCGAACCGGGAGAACCGAAATTTCGCAGCGCAGCAATAAGGCCATTTTCCTTTCCGCCCTCTCCGGTTTCCTCCTCACAGCAGCGATCACCGCGCCGCCGATCGTCATGGAGCGGGCCGCAAGGGCCAAGCGCATCGAAGCGCATGATGCGTCACTGGGCGTGGATGCCGTCAGGCTGGACCGGGCCCAAGCAGCGAAATTCTCGGCGCTCCTACGCCAGAAGGCGCGCCGAGAAACTCCGCGAACCGACTGACGCCGTCACTTCGTGCGCGCGGGCGCTTCTAACAATGATCGACGATCCCTCCCAGCGGCGCACGCCCCCTAGCTGTCTGCGTCCTCGCTTGCCCTCTCGGCGTCCTGCCGGGCATACATTTGCGACCACAGCTTCTCAGTCCCCGCCTCGATAGCCTTGTTCACGAACTGGGAGGCCACCAGCCAGCCCTTGATCGGCCGTAGCGGCAAGAGGCAACCTGCGGTCATCAGCGGTATGGCGATGGCCAGCAGCACGAGGAGCGGAGGATCGAGCGCCACCTGGATCCACACGACCAGGAAGAGCAGCGGAAAGGCTGCAAAGCAAAGAGAGAAGAAGGCGGGGCCATCGTCGGGCGAGGCAAAGCGGTAGTCGAGGTCGCAGACCTCGCAGCGCTCGACGATCGCGAGCCAGGTCTTGAACATCTTTCCCTTGCCGCATCGCGGACAAAGCCCTTTCCAGCCGCAGATCAGGATCGAGCCGTTAGGGGGCTGCTCGGAATCATCGTGGGTCATCGGTATTTCCTTAAGCGCTACAGGCGAACGCCCCGAGAGCCTCGCGGCGCACGGGGCGTTCCCGTCGGTTCAGTTTCGGCCCCGGTCGGCAGAGGTGCCGGTGGGGATGGCAGGATGCGGGATTACGCAGCTGCGCGCGTCTCGAGGCGCGGGAAGTCGATTTCGGTATCCAGTGCGCTGTTCACGTAATTGGTGAAGGTATTGTACGCGGTGTGGGCGATGATCTCGAGGATTTCGGCATCGCTGATCCCGACCAGTTTCGCTGCGGCAATCTGAGCCTCGCCGACCTTGCCACGCTGCTTCACCAGCTCGGTGGCGAGCACGAGAGCGGCCTCGGCCCTGGCATCGGCCGACTTGCCCCGACGCGCGGCGTCGATCTCGCTTTCGTCGAGAAGTTTGAAAGCCTTGCCGATATAGCTGTGGGCCGACAGGCAGTAGTTGCAGCCGTTGAGCTCCGCCACCGCAAGGGCGATCCTTTCGCGGGTGGCCGCATCAAGCTTGCCGCCGTTGAGGGCTGCGGAAAATGCCAGCTGGCCATTCAGGACCTCGGGGCTGTTCGCGATGAGGCGGAACATGTTGGGCACGGAACCGAGCTGCTTTTTGACCCCTTCGAGCAGGGCTTTGGACGCTTCGGGGGCGTTGTCGATTTCAGGGGTAGGAATGCGGGACACAAATAATCTCCTTCATGACTGCACGCGGAAAGCGCGGCACACGCCAGAGATTAGTGCGATCCTAATATGGAATAAGAGCGCCAATCCGGAAAACATCCTTCCGCCAAGCGAAACAATTTTCGATTGTGCCCTGTCGAGTAGGGGGTTTACAGCACCGATGCTTCCTCGCTCAGGCCGCCGCAGCACTGACTGCTCCGTGCTCATCGCCAGGTGAAGATTACCTCCCTGCTTCGCGTTCCAACCAAGCCAGGAATTTGCGCACCTTTCCGGTGCGGGAATGATCGCTCCGGGCAAGCGCCGTATAGCGCAAGCCTGGCAGTCTTGCTTCCGGCCGATATTCCACCAGCCAGCCCCGATCGACCATGTCCTTCACCAGCAAGTTGCTGGCGAGGGCCAACCCCTGACCTGCCAGTGCGGCCTGGATGGAGTGTTGCTCTTGGTCGAAAGTGCGCCGGTTCGGATATTGCCTCGGGTCGAATTGCTGGGCCTCTAGCCAGTCATCCCAGCCGATCTGCCTGAGGGTTGGCGACCTCCATCGCGTTTCGATGAGCGCGGCATCATCGAGGCTGGTGCCGGCCTGCAAAAGCTCGGGGTTCGCAAACGCACCGAAACCTTCTTCGGGAAGAGGCATAGCTGCCAGCTCTGGATGCTCATCCGTTCCGTAGCGAATGGCCACATCGATCTGCCTGTCGCGCTCCAGGTTCACTGGTTCTGTGGAGGTTTCGACATGGACCGTGAAGGCGGGATGACGGGCCTCAAAGTCTGCCACGCGGGGCACCAGCCAAAGCGCGGCGAAGGCCGGCGTGGTAGCAATGGTGAGGTGCGAGGAAAAACTGCCCAGGGCGCCGAGGCCTTCGTGAATCTCCTGAAAGCCTTTCAAAGTGGATGCCGCGAGACGCTTGCCCTCCTCCGTCAGAACGACGTTCCGGGTCTTCCGGACAAACAGCGCGACGCCCAATTGCTCTTCGAGTGTGCGGATCTGGTGGGAGATCGCTGTGGGCGTCACACCAAGTTCGCTCGCGGCTTCCTTAAAGCTGCCCGTACGGGCTGCCACATCGAATGACCGAAGGGCTGGGAGAGAGATCGACAATGGGTTCGACACAATAGGCCCATGGCTGAATTTATCTCAGTTATAGATGAGATAGTTCCATTTGTCGATTTCGTGACGACGAGCCAACATCAAAGTCACTCAATGCAGTACTTCACGATTGGATTTACGGGCTTTTTGAGTGTCCCGTCGGTCGAGGAACTCGGCCGTTGAAGGATAGCGTCTTTCCCAATGGAATCGAAGGAACGCTCCTCTTCGAGATTCAATCCCTCGCAATCAAGGAGGTCTCGAAATGACCAAGTTACTCCGTATCGACGCAAGCGCGCGGGCTTCGGGCTCACACACTCGCGCTCTGGCCGACGCATTCACCGAAAGCTGGCTCTCGAAACGACCGAACGACGAGTTCACATTGCGTGACATTGGAAGGAACCCGCCGCCCTTCATTTCGGAGGATTGGATCGCGGCCGCATTCGCCAAGGATCGCTCGGGGTCTCAGGCGCTGCTTCTCGCTCTCTCGGATGAGCTGATTGCCGAAGTGGCCGACGCGAAGATCATTCTTCTGGCAACACCCATGTACAACTATGGCATGCCAGCTGCTCTTAAGGCGTGGTTCGATCAGGTAGTGCGAATAGGGAAAACCTTCACTTTCGACCTAGCCCGGGGCGACAGGCCGCTCGAACCGATGTTTTCCGGCAAGACCCTCGTTCTGCTTACGTCCTGGGGCGAGTTCGGCTTTGGTTCAGGCGAGCTAAATCAAGGCCGTGACAGCCTTACACCCCACGTTCGGACAGCTTCTCGATATCTGGGAGTCGACGAATTCCACCATATCGGAATCGAATACCAGGAATTTGGCGACCGACGGTTTGAGACGTCCCGCGAAGCCGCCTTCGCCGCAATTGAACCCTTGGTCGAAAGCCTGTCCGGTGCGAACTCCTCGAGCAGTCTTCCAAATTCGGATCGGGCCATACATGCAGAAGGTTCGCGTGGCCTCCTGGCGAGATAGCAACGAGGATTCGTAGCCCATAGCTGCCAGTCCGCTCCCAGGCGGTTCTCAAAGCGCCCTGAACGACCGACATTAGGGCGCGAAGCGGACTTGGGAACCATCGCATTTACTAGCTCTCAGGCTACCTTTGCACCGACCAAACGCTCGATGCTTTCGACAGTGATCAGAGTTCGTCTGCCGACCTTTTCCGGACCAGCGTGCCATCTCGCATAAGCTTGTCGATTGTTGTTCGGCCCAACCCGGTGGCCTGTTCGGCTTGAGCGACCGACGCGGTAAGATCGCCTGGTCTGATCGGCTGCACGTCATCCTTCTTTGCCTCGGAAGTTTCGCTGCCTAAAGCGATGCCTTTCGTCGTAGCGATGCGCATCGCAGCCGCTAGACTGTTTAGAGACGCGAACAGGTGAATCCGCGCAATATCTATCGAGGACCTTCACGAGCGCGGCTTCGGAGAAGCTAATTCCGGTTATGAGGACGGACGGCGTGCCTCCCTGTAGAGGCGATCCGTCGAGCCGAACCGTTCCACCGTTTAGGGCGGCCTGAACCTTTTTCGATGCTACAATCCTCTCCCAATCTTGGGTCGGAATCTGAGCATCGCGCACTACCTTGGTCGGACCCCCAGCGGGTCTTATTTCTCGCACGAGAGCATAGGTTTTGATCAGACCCGCCGCGGCGAAATCGGCTAACAAATCATCAGTTTTTTCGAGATTTCTGGACTTAACGAGCTCAATGGCCTTGGCCGGAAGGACTGGTTGATGGGCTGACATGCTTTCTCTCGAATTTGACGGGGCATGTTTGTCAGCCAAACGTGAAAATGCGGTAACCGTCTGGTTCGCTGCGGCTATGCAGGTCGATCGAGTTGGCGATTGCTTGAAGACTCATCGCGCCGAGATCCCCGCCGATGTCCGCGATTGTCCACCCAAGTTTTTCATGTTTTTTTCATGGAAACGCGGCCATCTCTTCCAAGTCTTTGAAAAGATGGTGGGCGCGGCAAGGATTGAACTTGCGACCCCACCCGTGTGAAGGGTGTGCTCTACCACTGAGCTACGCGCCCGCCCCGTGCATCTCCGCGCGTCGTGGCGGAGGGGCAGGAGCGCGCCTCTAATGCGCGAATCGCATCAAGGCAAGCGCCCTATCCGAACAGCAGTGCCGCCAGGCGTGCGAGCCAGCCGTCGGCGCTTCGCATCTGTGCGTCGCCCGGGCGGGGCGCAGGGCAGGCAAGACAATAGGCCTGCGCGCCGCGGGCGCCCAGCAGGCGCTCGGCATCCGCGGTGATCTGTCCGCTGATCGCGGATTGTCCGCGTGCCATTCGCGCGAAGATGTCGCCACCCGTGGCTGCCCGCTCGCTATCGCCGATCAGCCATTGGCGCAGCAGCGTGTCGTAGGTCGAAGCGCTGGTGCCGAGGTAGAGCGGATGCCAGTCCTCTCCCAGTTCGGCCTGCGCGGCGACCCAGGCAAGGGCCTCTTCCATCCCGCCATATTCGTCCACCAGCCGCAGCTGGCGCGCGGTGCCGCCATCCCACACCCGGCCCTGGCCAACCGCATCGACCTGGTCGCGCGTCATTCCGCGCGCTTCGCCCACGCGGGCGAGGAAATCCTCGTAGCCGTCTTCGATATAGGCCTGCAGCATCGCGTCGGTTTCGGGTGTCAGGCCCCCCACCAGATCGGGTTGGCCGGAAAGCGGGGTGGTGCGCACTCCATCGCTGGTGACGCCGGCCATGGCGGCGGTCTCCTCGAAAGTGGGAATCACCGCGAAAATGCCGATCGAACCGGTGATCGTCTCGGGTTCGGCGAAGATGCGGTCGGCGGGCGTGGAGACCCAATAACCGCCGCTGGCCGCGACATTGGCCATCGATACGGCGATGGGAATGTCACGCTCCTTGTGCCGCATCACCGCATCGCGGATCATCTCGCTCGCAAGCACCGAGCCACCCGGCGAATCGACACGGACCACGAGCCCGGCGAGATCGTCTTCCAGCGCGTCGTCGAGCAGTTCGGCGATCCGGTCGCCACCCGCGGTGCCCGGGCCGGCATCACCGTCAACGATCTCGCCAGCAACGGTGACTACGCCGATCGGCCGCCCCGGCGTATCGAGCGGGTTGTCTTCGAGCCATGCGGCCAGTTCGGTGTGCGGATAGGCGTTCGGCCCGTCCTGCCAGCTGTCCTCGCCGACCAGTTCGACCACGCGCTGTTCGAACTCGGCGCGCGTGCCCAGTGTGTCGACCAGTCCCGCCTGCAGCGCGGCCGTCCCCAGATCGCCATTGGCCGATTGGATCCATTCGACCGGGGCGTCGGTAACGCGCGCGATATCGGCGCCGGGGCGAGCCTTCTTCAGATTGGCCCGATATTCCTCCCACAGAGTCTCGTAGAGAACGCGCGCGTTTTCACGCGCCGCATCGGACATGTCGGCGCGGCTATAGGGTTCGACCGCGCTCTTGTATTCGCCCACCTTGTAGACGCGTGCATTGATCTTGAGCTTCTCGAGCAGGCCGGCGTAATACAGTCGCTGGCCGCCCGGGCCGGTGACCAGCGCGCCACCCAGTGGATTGACCCAAACTTCGCTGGCATGCGCAGCCAGCAGCATACCGTCGTCCGTATAGGCGGTGGCATAGGCCAGCACGGGTTTTTCGGCCGCCCGCACGCGGTCGAGCGCTTCGCCGATGGCCTGCATGTGGACTTGGCCACCTCCGAGGAAGCGGTCGAGATCGAGGACCACCGCGGTGATGCGTTCGTCGCTGGCGGCCTCGTCGAGCGCATGCACGAGGTCACGCGCCTGGTATTCGCCCATCGGCGCTTCGCCGGACAGCAGCGCCTCGATCGGGTCAATCTCTGCACGCTCCTCGACCACCACGCCATCGAGTTCGAGCACCAGCGCACCGTCACGTACCGCGGCAGGGCTGGGGCGGGTGGTCAGCACGGCGAACAGCGCCGAGAAGAACAGCAGCATGAAAACGAGCACCAACCCGTCCTTGATGCCCACCAAGAGGCGCCAGACCTTACCAGCGAATTGCATGCGAATAATCTCCTGTTGGCCCCGGAGGTAGAGAAGCCGCCGCGCCATTGCCACTGGAAAGCGCTTGAGCGCCCCATCGTGCTCGACTAAGAGCGTGGCCTCAATGACATCGACGCAAAACCCGCCCCATGCGGCCCGTTATCCGGCGGGTGCGCTTGCATTCCCGCATCGCGACCTGATCGGCATCGGCCAGCTCGAACGGCACGAAATCCTGTTCCTGCTCGACGAGGCCGAACAATGGGTTACGCTCAACCGGCAGGCGACCAAGCACGAGAATGTGCTTTCGGGGCTCACCGTGATCAACGCCTTCTTCGAAAATTCGACGCGCACGCTGCTGAGCTTCGAGATCGCGGGCAAGCGGTTGGGGGCGGACGTCGTCAATATGCATGCCGCGCAGTCGAGCGTGAAGAAGGGCGAGACGCTGATCGACACGGCGATCACGCTCAACGCCATGCGCGCCGACGCCATCGTCATCCGCCACGGGTCGAGCGGGGCGACGCAGCTCATCGCCGACAAGGTCGATTGCCCGGTGCTCAATGCGGGTGACGGCCAGCACGAACATCCCACGCAGGCGCTGCTCGATGCGCTGGCCCTGCGGCATGCGCTGCGCGCGCGCGGCGAGACGGGCGACGATTTTACCGGCATGGTGATCGTGATCTGCGGGGACATCCTGCACAGCCGGGTCGCGCGTTCGAACCTGCTGTGCCTGCAGGCACTCGGCGCGCGCGTACGGCTGTGTGCGCCTCCTGCTCTGATGCCGGTAGGGATCGAGGCGATGGGCGCCGAGGTCTATCACGATTTCGATGCCGCACTCGACGGGGCGGATGTGGCGATGATGCTCCGCCTGCAGACCGAGCGGATGAGCGGGCAATTCATTCCGTCGGCGCGCGAGTATCACCATCTTTACGGGCTCACGAAGACGCGTCTCGAACGCGCTGCGCCCGATGCGCTGGTGATGCATCCAGGGCCGATGAACCGGGGGGTGGAAATCGATAGCGACGTGGCGGACATGATCGACCGGTCGATCATTACCCGGCAGGTCGAAATGGGGGTTGCGATCCGCATGGCGGCGCTCGATGTCCTCACGCGCCGTGCGCGCGGGGTCGAAGGCTGGGGAGACGCGGCATGAAGCAGCAGCGCCCCGTGACCATCGCCAACGGCCGGCTGGTAACCCCCGACGGTCTGCGCGAAGGTACCTTGCGCCTCGTCGACGGCATGATCGACGCGATCGATGCCTCGGCGCAGGATGGCGACGAGACCATCGACGCCAACGGCGCGCTTGTTGCCCCGGGCCTTGTCGATCTCGGCGTATTCGCGATCGACAAACCGGCGTTTCATTTCGGCGGGATCACTCGCGCGGCGCTGATGCCCGACCAGTCCCCGCCGCTCGATCTGCCGAGCCGCGTGTCCTACATCGCCAAGAGCGGGAAGCCCGATTTCTGGGTGCATCCGCTCGCTGCCGCGACACGCGGGCTCGATGGCTGCGAGATCGCCGAACTGGGTCTGATGCGCGAAGCGGGCGCGCGGGGCGTTGCCACGGGGCGCCGATGGATCGCGGATTCCGGCGTGATGCTGCGCTTGCTCCAATATGCCGCCATGCTCGATCTCGTGGTGGTCGCGCATGCCGAAGATGCCGCGCTGGTCGACAGCGCGGTGGCCACCGCAGGCGAAATCGCCACGCGGCGCGGCTTGCCGAGTGCGCCCGTGCAAGCGGAAGCGCTGGCCCTGGCGCGTGACATCGCGCTTGCGGAAATGGCGCGTGCCCGGATCCATTTCCGTCAGGTGACAACCCGCGCGGGCCTCGCATTGGTGCGCGAGGCCAAGGCGCGCGGCGTGCGGGTGACCTGCGGCGTCACGCCCGCGCATTTCATGCTGAGCGATCTCGCAACGGTCGATTTCAGGACCTTCGCGCGCCTATCGCCCCCGCTGCGCAGCGAAGAGGACCGCGAAGCGGTGCGAGAAGCGATTGCCGACGGGACGATCGACGTGATCGCCAGCGGCCACGATCCGCGCGGCCCCGAAGACAAGCGCCTGCCGTTCTCCGATGCGGAACCGGGCATGGCGGGCGCCGAGACATTGCTCGCGATGACGCTGTCGCTGGTCCGCGACGATGTGATCGACTTGCCCCGCGCCTTCGATCTCGTTGCGCGGCGACCCGCGGGAATCCTTGGTGTGCCTGCCGGGGTGCTGAAGCCGGGATTGGAAGCGGATATCGCGATTATTGATCCCGAGCGCCCGTGGGTCATCCAGAGCGCCAAAATGGAGGCCAGCGCGGGCAACACGCCCTTCGACGGCCAGCCGACGCAGGGCCGGGTGACAAGGTTGTTCAAGGGCGGCGTGGCGATCAAGCGCTAGACACGAAAAACCCCGCCCGGATCGTCCGGACGGGGTCACTCGGTGGTTTGTGTGTCTGGCGTCAGCGTGCGGCGACACGCATGCCGGTGTCGACCACGTCGATCGCGCCCGGAAGAGGGCGGCTAGAGGCGTAAGCGATGCAACCGCCACCCTTGCCCTTGACCGAACGGCAGAGCGTTTGCGCCGAAGACTTGGCGAAGCCTGCCGCGGCGACGCGGTAGTAGATCTTGCCATTGACGCGTGCCTTGGTGATCACGCGCTCGGCATCGCCCATTTCCGGATAGCGCTTCTGGAACTGCTTCCAGGCCTCGTTGGCATCAGACATCGAGAAATAGGAGCCGAGCTGGACGTTGTAATCGCCGCTTGCGCCGGTGTTCGCCGCGACCCGCTGCGGCACTGCGGTTCCGGCGATCCGGGGTGCGACGGGCTGGCGCGTGCGGGCAGGGGTCTTTTGGACTACCTCGCTCGAGACATAGCGGATTGCCCCCTGAGCAGAGGCGAAGCCGGCATCGGCCAGCGCGACATCGCTGTCGTCGACCGTGCCTTCGCTGGCGGCGACCGGTGCGAGTTCTTCGGCAAAAGCGAAGTCGGTCTGCGGCTCGTCGGTCAGCGGATCGAGTTCGCCCACTTCCTGCGCGGCGAGCATGTCGACGCTGGGATGGTTGACGAGAGCAAGCATGGCCGGCTGGCCTGGATCGGCCTGCGGCGTCACGCCCAGCAGGCTGGCAACGCGGCCGGTATAGGCTTCGGGGCGAACCTGGGCAGCCCATTGGGCCATCCGGTCGCCGACTTCGCCGGCGGGCACGTCCTCGGCCGCCATGACGCGCGCCGCGCGCCAATTGCCCTGCAGGGCATAGGCATAGGCGAGGTTCTGGCGAACCTTGGGCGTGTTCTGTCCGGCGCGCAGCGCATTGCCGAGCACATGGACGCCCCGATCGGGACGGCCGGATAGCGCGATGGCGAGACCGTAGTCGGCCGGATCCAGCGCCGCCTCGAAGCGATCGAGCGTTTCCAGTGCGCCGCGCTGGTCACCCACGGCGATCTGCGCCAGCGTGAAACTTATAACCGTCCGCGGTGCGGTGTCGCCAAGTTCGACCGCCTCGGCGAAGGTCGTGGCGGCCGAAGCGAAGCGGCCATCCTCGAGATAGGCATTGGCCAGCAACGTGCGCGTGGCGGCGTCACGCGGGCTGGCGAGCACCGCCGCTTCCGCGTGCCGCACGGCCTTCGATGCCTGGCCCTTGTCCAAGGCTTTTTCGGCATGCGCCGCCGATGAGGCGTGGCCGGGTGCAGCCTTGCCGGTGCACGCCGTCAGCGCGGTGGTCGCCAGCGCCGTGGTGACGGCGAGCTGGACGAACCGCTTGTTCCTTGCTTTCGTCTCGATGCTCATTCTTACCCCCTTGAGGCGATTCCGCGTCGTTCGATTTACTGGTCGCCGCGCTGTACTTGCGCGGCGAGACTTGCGATTTCGGGCATTTCGGCGAGCAATGCGTCGAGCGCATCGGTCACCAGTTGCTGGGCACTGCGTCCGCGTACGGTACACGCGAGGCGCAGCATCAGATGGCGTTCCTGGTCGAGCCGCAGCGTGAAGGCCGCGCGCTTGCCCTGCGTTGCGGCAGGGCGGCGCATCGCGGGACGCGCGCGAGCGGGCTTGTCGAGCTGCGCCTGAATCCGGTCGAGCGACGTACGCACCTGGTTGGGCGCGGCCCTTTCGTTCGCGGCCTGCGGAGCAATCGCCACGACGTTCTCGGGCGGGGCTTTCGTCTCGGTCGATTCACCGGCTTCACGCGTTGGCTGCTCGGCCTGTGCCTCGCCCATGTCGTTCCAGCCGAGATCTTCGAGATTGGCGGCGGCCTCCTTGCCATCGACCGGACCGACGATACCCGATTGCGGGCGCATGGCAGGCTTTGCCCCGCCCTTGCGAGCCAGCAGGGTGGAGGACAGAGAGGCGAAATTGGCGTCAGTCATCCGGCTATCTCGGCTTTGCGCGATCACTGGGCCACGCGGCGGCCGAAGCCACCGGCGGGACGATGGACACCCGGCATCGCGGATTGCGAATTGGGGGCGGCGAAGACCGTCCGGCGGAAGTTTTTCTCCAGCCGGTCGGCGATGTATTTCCACAAAGCGGTGACTTCGGCAGCCGACCGGCTTTCGGGGTCGACTTCCATGACCGTGCGCCCGTCGATCATCGAGGCGGCGAAATCGGTGCGGTGGTGCAGCGTGATCGGAGCGACCGTACCGTGCTGCGACAGCGCGACGGCGGCTTCCGAGGTGATCTTCGCCTTGGGCGTCGCGGCATTGACCACGAAGACCAGCGGCTTGCCGGCGCGTTCGCACAGATCAACCGTTGCGCCGACGGCGCGAAGGTCGTGCGGGCTGGGCCGGGTCGGGACCACGATCAGTTCCGCGACCGAAATCACCGACTGGATCGCCATGGTGATTGCGGGCGGCGTGTCGATAACCGCAAGCTTGAAACCCTGCTGGCGGAGGATCGCGAGATCGGTGGCCAGACGGGCGACCGTCGTCTGCGCAAAGGCCGGGTATTCGTCGGCACGCTCGTTCCACCAATCGGCAAGCGACCCCTGCGGGTCGATATCGATCAGGACGACCGGGCCGGCGCCGGCGCGTTGCGCCTGAACCGCCAGATGTCCCGAGAGGGTGGTCTTGCCCGATCCGCCCTTCTGCGATGCCAATGCCAGTACACGCAAGACTTGGTCCCCCTGGGTTGCGCCTGAATCCTGTTCGTTCTGCTGCGATCGTCTGCAGCTGTCTTGCCGTGGAAATCGCAGACTACCCCTAATTTTGGGTTAACCGGGGCACACTTTGACTGGCCTCGAATCCCGTCGGATCGGCAGCAACACTTTGCTAACGGGCGATTTACTATAGGATGGCGCGGAAGCGGCGCATTCGTTCGCGTCGGCGCATGGGAAGGTGAGGCAAATGCTACGTTCGGCAAAAGCAGCATGGTTGGCAGGGGCACTGGTACTGACGGGCATGGCTGCAGCCCCCGCGATGGCCGAAGTGAAGGCGGGGGTGGATGCCTGGACCGCCGGGGATTTCGCCACTGCGGTGCGCGAGTGGGCGAGGCCTGCTGCCGAGGGTGATCCCGATGCGCAATTCAACATGGGCCAGGCCTACCGGCTGGGCCGGGGCGTGGAGACCGATGTCGCGCAGGCCGAGGCACTGTATGCGCGCGCCGCCGCGCAGGGCCACGTGAAGGCCGCTGACAATTACGGGCTGCTGTTGTTCCAGCGTGGCGCGCGCGAAGAAGCACTGCCCTATATCTCGGCCGCGGCGATGCGCGGCGATCCGCGGGCGCAATACGTGCTGGGTATCGCCCATTTCAACGGTGACTTGGTCAAGAAGGACTGGCGCCGCGCCTATGCCCTGCTGACGCTCGCCAATTCGGCAGGCCTGCCGCAGGCGCGCGGCGCGCTGGCGCAGATGGACGAGTATATCCCGCTCGAGGATCGCGAAGCCGCGCAACCCATGGCTGCGGCGCTCAAGGCCGAAGCCGAGGCCGCGCGTGCTCGGCAGCTGGCTGCAGTCGACCTTGCGCTTGGCACCGATGCACCCACTGTGCCGGTGGTCACAACGCCTGCCCAGCCGCAGCCCGTCGCGCGTCCTGCGGGAACGCCGCGGGTAGCCGGGACGGCTTCGACCGCCGGTTCGGCGGGAGCCGATTATACGCTGCCGTCAGCGCAGCCGACGGTGGTGGCCGCGCAGAAGGCGGAGGACCTTTCACGCGCAGCGGTGACCGTCGCTGCAGCACCCGATGCCACACGCGTAACCACCCCCGCGCCTCAGGCTGCACCCGCACCCGCAGCCGCTGTAGAGCAGTCGAGCGGGCCGTGGAAAGTCCAGCTTGGTGCGTTTGGCGTGCCGGGCAATGCCGAGAAGCTCTGGAGCCAGCTTGCGGGACGCAGCGAAATTGCGGGGCGCGAGCGCGTTTTGCTCAAGTCTGGCAGGCTCACCCGATTGCTCGCGGGTGGTTATGCGAGCCGCGACGAAGCAAGCGCGGCCTGTGCCTCGCTGAAGCGGAGTGGACAGGCCTGCCTGGTAACGCGCTAAATCCCTGACGCGGCGGGTTTCCATTCCCCCGGACGGCGGATAGAACGCCGGGCAAGGGGGCTTCATGAATCAGCACGAAACGGCCACGCCAGCAGCGGACGCCGCGCCTGATCAGGCGGTTCCAACCGCCGTGTCGGGCAACAGGATCGCCAGCCTGGATTTTATCCGCGGGATAGCGGTGATGGGCATTCTGGCGGCGAACATCGTCTCGTTCGGCCAGCCTTTTGCCGCCTATATGTATCCCGATGCCTTCCTGACCGGTCACAGCGCCGCGGAGGAATCGATGTGGATTGCCCAATTCGTGCTGATCGACGGCAAGATGCGGGGCCTGTTCACACTGTTGTTCGGCGCCGGGCTCTACCTGTTCATGGAGCGTGCCTGGGCACGGGGTGAAGGGCGCTTGTTACAGGCACGGCGACTGTTCTGGCTGCTGTTGTTCGGCCTGGTGCATTTCTACCTGATCTGGCGCGGTGACATTCTCATATTCTATGCGGTCTTCGGGTTCATTGCCCTGGCCTGCATCCGCTGGGCAGCCAAAACGCAATTGGTGGTCGGGCTGGTAGGCTATGCGCTGGGGATCCTGCTGGTCGGGAGTTTCGCGCTGTCCCCCTATCTGATTGCGGAAACGAGCTTTGGCGATCAGCCCGACTTTGCCGAGACACGCGACCAGTTCGCGGCAGACAAGGCAAGCACGCTGGCCGCGGGCGAGACCGAATATCGCATCATCACCGAGGGTTCATACCTCGAATACGTCCAATACAACCTGACCGAACATGCCGCCGACCCGCTGTTCGGCCTGTTCCTGTTCGGCTTCGAATCAATCCCGCTGATGTTGATCGGGATGGCGCTCTATCGCTGGGGTTTCTTCAGCGGCGGCCTGGATTTGCGCAAGATGCTGCGCTGGGGGATTGCCGGGATCGTTCTGGGCAGCCTGGCCACGCTGCTGGTCGCGCTATGGGTCAAGGGCACGGGTTTTTCCTATTGGAGCACGCTGGCCGCGTTCATGAGCGTTTCTCTGCTCCCGCGCCTGCCAGTGGTGCTGGGTCTCGCCGCCGTGCTGGCCGTGATCGGGCAGGGCGCTTCGGGTTGGCTTGCAGAGCGCATTTCCGCTGCCGGTCGCGCCGCCTTCACCAATTATCTCGGGACGTCGATCGTGATGCTCGTGCTGTTTCATGGCTGGGGTGTCGGGCTCTACGGTGCGCTCGGCAGGACCGAACTGCATCTCGTCACCTTAGCAGCCTGGGTCCTCATGCTGGCATGGTCGAAGCCATGGCTCGAACGCTTCCGCTTCGGCCCGCTCGAATGGCTCTGGCGCTGCCTCACATACCTACGGGTGTTCCCTCTCCGACGATGAGGGGGTTGATAGTGAGAACGACTCTCATTAGAACAGCTTCTGCGAACCAATCGCAGGAGTGTTCGAGTGTACGTCTGCATCTGTAACGCGATCCGCGAAAGCGAACTCCGCCAGGCCGCACGGCATGTCGCCGGCGATGCCGAAGCCTGCTACGCGGCGCTTGGCAAATCGCCGTGCTGCGGCAGCTGCCTGAACGAGGCCGACGGCATCCTCGATGACGAGCGCGAACGCGGCTGTATGGCTGCGGCAGCCTGAACCGGCGCTAACGAATATCGCTCGCAACTGGCGGAAATCCGCCGATTTTTAGCATTTCGACCTTGCCAGATTGCCACTGCCGGGCGTAGGCGGCACTCGCGTGCAGCAGCAAGGAGTCGGTAGCATGAAGGGCGATCAGAAGGTCATCGAATACCTCAACAAGGCACTCACCAATGAACTGACCGCGATCAATCAATACTGGCTGCATTATCGCGTTCTCGCCGATTGGGGCGTCAGCCGTCTTGCCGATTACGAACGGCACGAATCGATCGACGAGATGAAGCACGCCGACATTCTCGCGGAACGGATTCTGTTCCTGAGCGGGCTGCCCAACTTCCAGGCCATTCACAAGCTCAAGGTCGGCGAGACGGTCGAGGAAATTCTCAAGGCCGACCTCGCGATGGAAATGGAAGCGATCCCGTTGCTCAAGGAAGCCGCGGAATATTGCCAGCAGGTCCGCGATTTCACTTCCGGGCAGATCTTCGAGGACATCCTCGCGAGCGAGGAAGAGCATGTCGATTTCCTCGAAACCCAGTTCGACATGATCGCGCGAATGGGCCTCGAGAACTACGTCCAGCTCAACAGCAAGCCAGCCGGCGAAGGCGAGGCCGGCTGACCGGTCGGTCAATGCCGAAACAGGAAAGCCGGGTCTTGGCGAGCGTACAGCTTAGCTGACCCGCCAGAAGGTCGCGTGACGACCCGCATGTTTGGATAGCCGCGCCAGCCGCGTTTCACCGTCCCAGATTTCGGCATCCCCAGACCCGACATTGATATCGGCGATCGTGAGAGCGGTGGCGATATCGAGCGCTTCGAGCGCGATGGCCGCGTCCGGATCCCGTGTAGACCCGTGAATTGCGATGCGTAGCCGGTTCATTGCCTGCCTCCGTGTCTGAGAGGCGTTATGACATGGCTTGATGAACCGCAGCGGTCGGGTGTGCGCAAACCGTCGCGCGAATGTCTTCATCCTGTCCGAACCGGTGCGAAAATCGCGTCAGGCCGTTGATCGGGCCCGCCGCTCGCGCATGCGTTCGCGGTTGCGCTTCGCCGCGGTACGCGTTTCCATGAGGAAAGATCCCAGCCCGGCGACAAGGAACCCCATCGAAATCACCCACATGACCGCCACGAGCGTGCCCAGCGGTGTGGTCACGAAGGCGGAAATGAACAGCAGGACGATCACCACGCTGATGGTGAGCGCGGAAGCGGTGCTCAGCATCACCGCGCGCTGCGCGAAAATCCGGCGCAACTCCAGTGCGGGCAACTCGGCGCGCATGGCCTCGACATCACCTTCTTCGCCCGCGTTGAGGATGCGTTCGATCTTGTTCGCCACCCAGATCAGCCGGTTGGTCATGACATTCATGACGGCGCCGATCCCGGCGAGCAGGAAAGCGGGCGCGAGGCTCAACTGCACCACCTGCTGCACGCGCAGCGTGGAGCTCGTACGCTCGATCAACTCGATCGCCCCGATGCCGGACAGGATATCGAGCATGGTTGGCCTCAGTCCTTCTGGAAGGGGTTCTTGGGGCTCTTGAGCACCACGCGCACGGGCACTGCATCGAAGCCCAGCTTGTCACGAATGCCATTGACCAGATAGCGTTCGTAGCTCTTGGGAAGCATGTCGAGACGCGTGCCGAACACCACGAAGCGCGGCGGGCGAATGCTGGCCTGGGTGATATAGCGCAGCTTGATCCGCTTGCCCTTGGGGGCTGGCGGCGGATTGGCTTCCAGCGCGTCATCGAACCAGCGGTTAAGCGCAGCGGTCGGTACGCGGCGGCTCCAGGCTTCGCGCAGTTCGAATGCGCCGCCGAGCATCTGGTCCAATCCCTTGCCGGTTTTTGCGCTGACCGCGAACAACGGCACGCCGCGAACCTGTGCGAGCCCTTCATTGAGCGCGTCGCGAATACCGTTGAAGAGGGCGCTCGCGCCTTCGGCAACATCCCATTTGTTGATCGCGATCATCAGGGCGCGCCCTTCTTCGAGCACCATGTTGGCGATGCGAAGATCCTGCGATTCGAGCCCGCGCGTGGCATCGAGCAACAGCACGACGACCTCGGCGAAATCGACCGCACGCCGCGCATCGGCCACCGACAGCTTCTCGAGCTTGTCGATGACCTGCGCCTTCTTGCGCATGCCGGCGGTGTCGATCAGGCGGATTTCGCGATCCTCGCCGCTGCGCGGATCGTGCCATTCCCAGTCGATTGCGATCGAATCGCGTGTGATTCCGGCCTCCGGGCCGGTCAGCAGGCGATCTTCGCCCAGCAAGCGGTTGATCAGGGTCGACTTGCCCGCGTTCGGACGACCGACGATGGCGAGCTTGAGCGGCCCTGCAAGCAGCGCTTCCTCGTCCTCCTCGTCGATTTCGGCCTCGATCTCCGCCGCTTCGGCCTTGGCGCCGATGATCGGCCAGAGGTGGTCGAACAGATCGGCGATGCCTTCGCCATGTTCGGCACTGATCGCCGCCGGTTCGCCGAAGCCGAGCGAAAAGCTCTCGAAGATGCCCGCATCGCCCTGGCTGCCCTCGGCCTTGTTGGCCACCAATATGACCGGAACAGCCTGTTCGCGCAGCCAGCGCGCGATTTCTTCGTCGAGCGGGGTCAGCCCGATCCGCGAATCGAACACGAACATGGCCGCATCGGCGCCTTCGAGGCTGACCTCGGTCTGCTTGCGCATGCGACCCGGCAGGCTTTCCGCATCCTCGTCTTCCCACCCGGCAGTATCGACGATCTGGAATTCGAGCCCGGCAATGACAGCATCGCCGAAGCGCCGGTCGCGCGTGACGCCGGGCTGGTCATCGACCAGCGCGAGGCGCTTGCCGACCAGACGATTGAACAGCGTCGACTTGCCGACGTTCGGCCGGCCGATGATGATCACCGTGGGCTTGGATGAATTGGGTACCATATTGCCGCGGCAAGTGGCGTTTTGCGCGGGGTAATGCAAGCGGCAGCAGTACTAATGGTTAATTCGCGTTAACCGTAAGATGAAGGGTCTCGGCAAGGATAAGCGGCATAGTCCTGCCGCCCATGAGGAAAGAACTTGCCGCTTTCGCCCTGATTGCATGCGCTTCCCCCGCGCTGGCCGACGGTTACGATGGTTACCGCAGCCACGCCGCCGAACTCGACGCATACCTGCAATGCGTGCCCTATGCGCGCCACGTATCAGGCATCGAACTGTATGGCGACGCGCATACCTGGTGGAGCCAGGCGCAGGGCCGCTACGCCACCGGCAATACGCCGCGCCCGGGCGCGGTCATGGCTTTTCGTCCGCATCGCAACATGCAGCTTGGCCATGTGGCCGCGGTGAGCCGCGTGCTCGATTCGCGCCGCGTGCTGCTCGACCATGCGAACTGGTCGCCGATCAATGGTCGCCGTGGGCAGGTCGAGAAAGACGTGCTCGCCATAGACGTTTCGCCCGCCAATGACTGGACCGAAGTGCGTGTCTGGTATGCCCCGCTGGGCGATGTGGGCAGAACCGCATGGCCCGTGCATGGCTTCATCTATGGAGATGGTCGTGCCGAGCCCCGTCGGCAGATCGCCATGGTGCCTGCGCGCAAGCAAACATCGCGCCGATTCCTCAGCGCTTTTGCTGAGTTTTCCGACTGATCAGTCGGCCTTGGCGACGGGCGCGTCGTCACCCAGATCTTCGTACCAGGCTTCGACCGGCCCGGTCAGCTTGAGCGTCAGCGGATTGCCCCGGCGATCGACGGTCTTGCCTGCCTGAACGCGCACCCATCCCTCGGAGATCGAATATTCTTCGATATCCGTGCGCTGCTTGCCCTTGAACCGAATACCCACGCCGCGTTTGAGCACTTCCACCTGGAAGTGCTCGCTTTTGGGGTTGACCGAGAGACGGTCGGGCGGGGTCTGGCTGGTGGTTTCTTCGCTCATGGCGCGGGCCGATACTGCGGCGTGCACCGACGGGCAAGATCAATCGGGAGGCGGGGGCGTTTCCAGCGGGCTGCGATCGGGCCTGTCGAAATCCGGCTGCGGCGGTTCAAAGCCCGGCGGATCTTCCATCGGCGCCTCGTCCGGCGGGCTCGCCGGGGGCATTTCGTCGGGCGAACTCGGATCTATCGTATCGGGGTCGGGCTGCGTAGCCATGGGCTGTCCTCTTGCGGTAACTCAGTCGGAGCGCGACTTGTCGAGGTCCGCCTCACCGGCGCCATCGCGTCCGCCCTCCTGCGCGGGAGCCAAGGCGCGCTCGGCAGCACGGTCGTTTTCACCGCGCTTGTTGTCGGAAGGTCTTTCCGCGCCCTGCCGACGTTTCTTGGCGGGATCGACGACCGGCGGCGTGCCGTCGGGTGTTTCGGGTGTTTCGTAGTCGCGCATGCCTTTGAAACGCTCGCTGGCCTTTCACTGTTCCGCTATCGGTCGCCGCGCTTGCGCAATCCGTCGCATCCTACTAGAGGCACGCGCCTACACGCGAAGGACTAGCGCCTCTCGCGCAGCTTCGTTCGGGTTAGCGGGCGTGGCGGAACTGGTAGACGCGCTGGTTTTAGGTACCAGTATCGAAAGATGTGGGGGTTCGAGTCCCTTCGCCCGCACCAGTGCCGCCGCGGCGTGAAGCCCCTTGCACCAATTCGCTTTTGGAAAGTCACGAGTTTCAACCCATGCAGATCAAAGAGACCGCCAACGAAGGCCTGAAGCGCGCCTATACCGTCACCATTCCGGCCAAGGATATCGACGAGCGCGTCACCAGCGAAGTGAAGAAGATCGCTCCGCAGGTGAAGATGCCCGGCTTCCGCCCGGGGAAGGTGCCGGCCAACCTGGTGCGCAAGATGCACGGCGAGCAGGTTCACGCGCAGGCGGTCAACGACATGATCCGCGAATCGGTCGACAAGGTGATGGCCGACAACAAGCTGCGTCCCGCCATGCAGCCCAAGGTCGAGCTCGATGAAGGCTATGAAGAAGGCAAGGACGTCTCGCTGAGCGTCGATGTCGAAATCCTGCCCGAAATCGAAGCTCCCGAAGTGGACGGCCTCCAACTCGAACGCCTGACGGTTCCCGTTACCGACGAGCAGGTGGACGAAGCGGTCGAGCGCATCGCCTCGAACAACAAGAGCTACAAGGATGCCGCCAAGACCAAGAAGGCTGGCGACGGCGATCAGCTGATCATCGATTTCGTCGGCAGCATCGACGGTGTCGAATTCGAAGGCGGCAAGGCGGAAAACACCCCGCTGGTTATCGGTTCGGGCCAGTTCATCCCCGGCTTCGAAGAGCAGCTTACCGGTGTGAAGACGGGTGACAAGAAGACCATCACGGTTACCTTCCCCGAAGATTACCCGGCCGAAAACCTCAAGGGCAAGGACGCGCAGTTCGACGTCACCGTCCAGCAGGTAAAGGTCCCGACCGACACTGCCATCGACGACGAATTCGCCAAGAACCTTGGCCTCGAGAATCTCGACAAGCTCAAGGAACTGCTGCGCGGCCAGCTCGAACAGGAGACTTCGGGCCTCACCCGCACGCAGATGAAGCGCCAGCTGCTCGACACGCTCGCCGCGGGCCACGACTTCCCCGTGCCGCAGGGTATGGTCGATGCCGAATTCGAACAGATCTGGGCACAGCTCCAGCAGGAAGCAGCGCAGTCGGATGATGCCGAAGCGATGCTCAAGGAAATGGAAGACGAGAAGGACGACTATCGCAAGATCGCCGAACGTCGCGTCCGCCTCGGCCTGCTGCTGTCGGAAATCGGCCAGAAGAACGGCGTCGAGGTCAATGCCAATGAGATGAACATGCTCATCCAGCAGGCGGCCCAGCAGTATCGTGCCGAAGATCGCGAGCGTTTCGTCCAGTATGTCCAGCAGGACCCGATGGCTGCCGCCCAGCTGCGCGCACCGCTGTATGAAGACAAGGTCGTGGACTTCCTTTTCGACAAGGCCGAGATCACCGACCGCGAAGTGACCCGCGAGGAACTCGAGGCGGCGATCGAAGCCGAAGAAAGCACCGACGAAAAGCCGAAGAAGAAGGCTGCCGCCAAGAAGAAGCCGGCGGCCAAGAAGGCTCCGGCGAAGAAGGCAGCCGACAAGGATGCGGACGAAAAGCCCGCCGCCAAGAAGGCTCCCGCGAAGAAAGCCGCAGCCAAGAAGCCGGCTGCGAAGAAGGCGGATGACGGCGAGAAGGCTCCGGCCAAGAAGCCTGCTGCCAAGAAGGCGCCCGCCAAGAAGGCAGCGCCGAAGAAGTAAGCCGCGGATGGCACCGACATGACGAAGGGGCGGCGAACTCGGGTTCGCCGCCCCTTTTTCGTTACCGGAGCAAGAGCCCCCTTATGCCGAGCGTCGGCGGTGCCTGTGTGGTTCGTCAGGCGACAACGAGGCCATGCTGCTGTCCTGGCCGGCATGGATATGCGCGCGGCGGTTCTCGACGTGACGGATAAAAGGTCCCGACACCACGCCATGCACCACGATCGAGGCGAGGATGGCGAAGCTGACCGTCGCCCATAGCAGATCCACCTGTTCGAAATCGGCGTGATTCTGGCCATAGGCGAGGTAATAGATCGAGCCCATGCCGCGCACGCCGAGGAAGGCCACGGCAAGCTTGCCGATCATCGGAAGGCCGCTTCTGAGCTCTGCCAGCAGGCCCGCGACCGGGCGAATGACGAAGATGAGCGCCAGTCCGACCAGCGCGGCCTGCCATGTCAGCGCGGCGAGCACGCCACTGGCCAGCATCGCGCCGAAACCGAACAGGACCGCCACCAGCACGATCTGCTCGATCTGGTCGATGAAGTGGTGACTGATCTTGTGGTAGCGGCTGCGGTTCTCGCGCTGTCGCGCGGTTACGGCTCCTACGAAGACCGCGAGAAAGCCGTAGCCTTCCGCCATTTCGGCCAGTCCATAGGCGAGCAGCAGCGTGCCCAGCACGATCAGCCCTTCGCTGGTCGAATAGCTGGGCTGGGCGGCCAGATCGTCTTCTTCGTCGATGTCCTTGATCGGCGCGTCGGCTTCGCGCTCGAACACATACCACGCCCCGACGCGGCCAACCGCCCAGCCGACCGCGCATCCGGCGAGGATACGCCAGCCAAGGTCGAGGCATGCCCATTCGATGGTCCATCCGCCCAGAGCGGTCATACCCACCGCGGCGATGGCAAGGTAGGTGAAGGGGAAGGCGAAACCATCGTTGAGGCCCGCTTCGACTGTCAGGCTGAAGCGGACGTCATGGCGCTGGTCTTCTCCGGGAGGGCCGACCTGCACGCTTCGTGCGAGCACCGGATCGGTTGGCGCCAACGCGGCGCCCAGCAGTATCGCACTGGCCGGAGCGAGCCCCAGTGCCCACCATCCGAGCAGCGCCACCGCGCCGATGGTAAGCGGCATCGCGATCAGAAGGAGCGGCCATATCTGACGCCAATTGCGCCAGCTTACCGGCCGGTCGATCGCGATGCCCGCTGCCATCAATGAAGCGATGACAATGAATTCGGTCGCATATTCGAGCGTGATCGCATCGAAGCCATCCACCGTCGGATTGAAATGCGGCAGCCCCAGCGGCAGCGACCAGATGACGAAGCCGACCGCGACATAGAGGATCGGTAACGACAACCAGTACCGCGCAAGCCAGCGCTCGAGCATCACAGCCAGCGTCAGCCCCACGCCGAACACGACGAACATCAAAATACGCGGATCGATTTCCACCGGGGTCTCCCTTGCGTGCTCAACGCGCGAAGGAGGGGCGGGGTCCCCCGGGGCTAGAAATCGCCGCTGACGGTCAGCCGGAAGATCGGCCCGATCCGGCGGCTGCGGTATTCTTCGAAGCGGACAGCGCCTTCTGGCCGCGGGCCGTCAAAGACCGTCCGTTGGAAGTAGTCGCGCGCGCCGAGCAGATTGTTGGCGCGCGCGCGTACCGTCAGTCCGAGGACATCCTTGTGCTCGATGAACAGCGAGCCGAACACCTTGCCTTCCCATTCACGACCGATCTCGAAGCGGCGTGCGTAGGGCGCTTGGTCGAAATGATCGAGATTGGCGCCCCACGCCCAATCGGTTCCTGGAACGTCATGGCGGAAATCGATTTCGAACGACCCTTCCTGGTCGTAGGAGAACGGGCGGTTGAGACCCGTGAAGGGATCGATCACATTCATGTCGCGCTTGACCACTTCGAGATCGACCCGGGCACCGCGAAAGCCGAGCGGGTCGAGGTTGATGGTCGCATTGGCCTGCAGGTGCAGTCGGTCGGCCTCGCCGATGTTACCGCGCGCTTCGCCTCCGCCGGGAAGCGGAAACCAGTCGATGAAATCCTCGAACCACGCTTTGCGGGCTTCGAGCTTGAGCGAGCCCCATGCGCCGAAGGTCTTGTTCGCCTCGATCTCGACGTTGTAACTCTGATATGGGACCAGTTCGTTGTTGCCGCCGTTCTGGTTGTCGTTGTTGAGCGACACCGAGGCGAGAAAATCGCCGAAGGACAGCTGGCTGACGCGCTTGGCCAGCGTGACCGAAATGTCGAAATCGTCGCGGGGCTTCCAGGTCGCGGCAAAAGATCCTTTGGGCCGCTTGAAGCTCCGCGAATTGGCGGCGAAGCCGGTTTGCTCGATGGTCGAGAATTCCATCGCGCCGATAACCTGCACCGACAAGTTGGACGATAGCGAACGGGAAATGCTGAGGCTGGCATCGTAGCGATCTTCGGTCACACCGCCATTGCCTTGTGGGAAGGCAAGCTGGACGAACTCGCCACCCGGGGCCAGTTCGAACAGGCGGGATCGACGGTCGAGCCGGTTGAAGGCGGCTTCGCCCGATAGCTGCCAGTCGGCCCTCCACAGTTTCCAATCGTATTCGAGCCGGCCGATGCGCTCGCCTGCGCCATTGGTCTGCTCGAAGCGGAAACCGCGTGGCGGGCTGTCGTCGGAGAGGCGATCGATAACGATCGAACTGTAATTGTCGCGTTCGAACCGCTCGAGCAGGATGAGCTTAAGCGAGCCGGGGCCGAAGGGGAACTGGATATCGCCGCCGAGTTCGTATTCGGGGCCGTCTTCCTCGACCAGCGCCTCGCGAGTGCGCGTGACCCCGGCGCTATCGATTGCGGTTTCGGGCTCCTTGCGCGAAAAGAAGTCGCTGCCGTAGCTGAGATTGAGGTTGGCGGTCACATCGCCGCCGAAATCGTAGGAAAAGGCTGTCGAGATCTTCGGGTTGTCGAACTTGCCTGACAGCTTGCTGTACTGGCTTTCGATCAATGCGCCGTCGCGATCGATGATGCTTACCGGCCCGTCCGCACCGAAGCGGTTGTTCTCGTTCGACAGCGAGACCGTGTAATCGAGCGCCCCGCTGCTGCCGATGACCGAGATCTCGCCCCCGAAAAGCTGGGCTTCGGTATTGTGCGGGCGGAAGCCGGTGGTCCATTCGAACTGCCCGGACGCGCCGTTGCTGGTGTAAACCACATTGGCCACCTGTCCGGTCAAACCGGGGATGCTGGTGGCATTGCCGTCGAGTATTTCGATCCGCACCACGTCGGTTGCGGGGATACGACGCAACTGGTCACGCACGCTTTCCGACTTGCTCGACAACCGCTCGCCATTCACGATGACGTTCTGCGTCGCCTGACCCAGGCCGCGCTGACCCTGATCGTTGCCTCCGCTGATGCTGAATCCGGGAATCCGGTCGACCATATCGAGCGCATTCCGCGGTGCGAACTGCGCGAAATACGCGGGCTCGAAAACCTGCGCATCGCCATTCGCTGCGGCCGGGGCAGGCTGCTGATCATCTTGCGCATATGCCGGTACGGTACCCATGACGGCGATTGCCATCGTTGAAGCACCGATCAGCGCCTTGCTCGACCTGATAAGAATTGAACCCTCCCATATTCTCGTATCGAGCTTCCGTTTACGCTTGTAGGCGGTCGCGCCAATTCGCCCTCGACCGATAGCGTTCGGGGGCCGACAAACGGATTCCGAACGGTAAGCCCTCGGTCGGCGAAGGGCGGTGCTGCGGAGAAACCGGTCTGAAATTCCCCGTGGTCGACATATCCGCGGCTTTCGAGGGTTAAGACCCTTGAACATCGCCCGCAGCATGGCGACATAGGCGGCCGATTGACCCGATAAGAGGAATTTTCATGATCGACCTGTTCGGCAGCGATGCCCACGGCACCCAGGGCCAGTTCACCCGCGACCCCGTTACCGGTGCGCTGGTGCCGGTGGTCGTTGAGCAGACCAGCCGCGGCGAACGCAGCTTCGATATTTTCAGCCGTCTGCTGCGTGAACGCATCGTCTTCGTCACCGGGCAGGTCGAAGATGGCATGGCATCGCTGATCACCGCGCAGCTGCTGTTTCTTGAAAGCGAGAACCCCAGCAAGCCCATCAGCATGTACATCAACTCGCCCGGTGGCGTGGTGACGGCCGGCATGGCGATCCACGACACCATGCAGTATATCAAGCCGCGCGTTTCGACGGTGTGCATGGGCCAGGCCGCCTCGATGGGCAGCTTCCTTTTGGCCGCGGGCGAGCCCGGCATGCGGATCGCGCTTCCGAACGCTCGCATCATGGTGCACCAGCCTTCGGGCGGTGCGCGCGGCATGGCTTCGGATATCGAGATCCAGGCCCGCGAGATCCTGCGCATCAAGAAGCGCATGAACGATCTCTATGTTAAGTACACCGGCCAGAGCCTCGACGATATCGAGAAGGCGATGGACCGCGACACCTTCCTCGAGGCCGACGAAGCGATGAAGTTCGGTATTGTCGACAAGGTGTTCGAAACCCGGCCCGAAACCGAAGGCGGCGAAGCCGAAGGTTCGGGCGGCGCGCCCGAGTAATCGGGTGCGGCAGTGACCCCGGAGGCGCGGGCCTGCGGGTAACTGTTGCAAGAATGTCGTAGGACTTTGGCAACCTTGCCGCTTCAGCCTGTAGCAAGGGCTGGGTGTTACCTATGATATTGACCCAAAACCCATGACCCCTACAGTCGGAAATCTGCCGACGGGGGCGTGGGAAAGACGTTAGGATATGACCAAGTTGAGCGGAACCGACAGCAAATCGACCCTGTATTGCAGCTTTTGCGGCAAGTCGCAGCACGAGGTGAGGAAGCTCATCGCGGGCCCGACGGTGTTCATCTGCGACGAATGTGTCGAGCTGTGTAACGACATCATCCGCGAGGAAACCAAGGCGGGGCTGACCGGCAAGAAGGAAGGCGATGTCCCCACGCCGGCCGAAATCTGTGCCACGCTTGCCGATTACGTGATCGGCCAGGACCGCGCCAAGCGCGTCCTTTCGGTCGCGGTGCACAACCACTACAAGCGGTTGAAGCATGGCGCGAAGGCGGGCGATGTCGAACTGGCGAAGTCGAACATCCTGCTCGTCGGGCCGACCGGTTCGGGCAAGACGCTGCTCGCACAGACGCTCGCACGCACCTTCGATGTTCCTTTCACCATGGCCGACGCCACCACGCTGACCGAAGCGGGATACGTGGGCGAGGATGTGGAAAACATCATCCTCAAGCTGCTGCAGGCATCGGACTACAACGTCGAGAAGGCCCAGCACGGCATCGTCTATATCGACGAGATCGACAAGATCACCCGCAAGGCGGAAAACCCCTCGATCACGCGTGACGTGTCGGGTGAAGGCGTGCAGCAGGCGCTGCTCAAGCTGATGGAAGGCACCACCGCCTCGGTCCCGCCGCAGGGTGGCCGCAAGCACCCGCAGCAGGAATTCCTGCAGGTCGACACCACGAACATCCTGTTTATCTGCGGTGGCGCATTTGCCGGTCTCGACAAGATCATTGCCGATCGCCTGCAGAAGCGCTCGATCGGTTTCGGCGCGCATGTGTCTGATCCGGACAAGCGTCGCGTTGGCGAACTGCTCGAGAAGAGCGAACCGGAAGACCTGCTCAAATTCGGCCTGATCCCCGAATTCGTCGGCCGCCTTCCGGTGATCGCGACGCTGCACGACCTCGATGTCGACGCGCTCGTCACGATCCTGCAGGAACCCAAGAACGCCATTGCCAAGCAGTATCACAAGCTGTTCGAGCTCGAAGACGTCGAACTGACCTTCACCGACGAGGCGCTGCGCGCGATTGCCGAGAAGGCCATCCTGCGCAAGACCGGGGCACGCGGCCTGCGTTCGATCGTCGAAGCGATCCTGCTCGACACGATGTTCGACCTGCCCGACATGGACGGGGTGACCGAGATCGTGATCGACAAGGACGTGGTCGAAGGCAAGAAAGAGCCGATCCAGGTCCATGGCGGCAAGAAGGACGAGGAAGAAGCTGCCTAGCTGATCGCCCTACGAGAAATTCAATGCGCGTCGCATGTTCTGGCATGCGGCGCGCTTTTGGTTCGTCACGTGTAAAAATCCCCGCCCGGCCTCTGCGGAGCGCCGGACGGGGACAGGAGGGTGCCGCACCGTGATGGGTGGCCCGGAGCGGCACTCGGGGGACTTTTTAGCCGGGCAGGAACACGCCATCGGTGACATGGATCACGCCGTTGCTCGTCATCACATCGGCTTGGACGACCTTGGTCTGGCGGCCCGCGCCATCGGTGACCACGATGGCGTGGCCGTCGAAGCTCGCGCTCAGCGTTTCGCCGGCCACTGTCGCGAATTCGTAAGTGCCGCCGGCTTCGCGAATGGCACTGGCCAGCGTGGCGGAATCGATGTTTCCGGCGACCGCATGATAGGTAAGGATACGCGTCAGCTGGCCCTTGTTCTCCGGCCGAAGCAGGCTGTCGACGGTTCCGGCAGACAGCGCATCAAATGCGTCGTCCGTGGGCGCGAACACGGTGAAGGGACCGGGTGAGCTCAGCGTCTCGACGAGGCCTGCTGCCTTCACCGCGGCGACCAGTGTGTCGTGGACACCGGTGCTCATGGCGGTGGCGACAATGTTCGGCTGGCTCTGTTCGGCTTTCTTGCCGTGATGATCGGCCAGTGCAGGACTTCCCGCTGCAAGCGCGAACGCGCCCATCGCAGAGATCGAGGCAAATGCTGCGGCTTTGAGCTGCTTGGAAATCGACATGGTGTAACTCTCCTTTTGCACATGGCCCCGTCCAGCCTGTGCGCCGAGTTACGAAGTCGGTGCCGCTGCGGATGCGGCGACCCCGGAAAAAATCTCAGATCGTGGTGAAGCGCGCTTCCGCGACGACGGGCCCGGCAGCGGTATCGGGCGGTTTTCCGCCCAGCGGTTCGCGGGTCAGCACCAGTTGCGAACCCTCGTGCAACGCCCGCGCCACCCGTTCCGGCACATCATGCGCCACTACGCGGCCCGGAGTGACCACACCCAGCGAAACCAGGTCACCGCCACTATCCGGCACGAACCAGATCTCGTGGTCGTGGACGCCATCGGCTGCAAGGCCGACCGCGCCGACAAGCAGGCTGTCGTCTTCGGGCAGATAGGTGAGGGCTAGGCTAAGCGGGGTGCCTTCGATCGGCATGGTGGCGGCAAGCCGCGCCTGCTGCACCGCAGTTGGCAGTCGTTCGTCGGTATCGAGGCCGGGGGAGATGAGCTGGGGCAGTGCGAGGAAGGCGAGCACGATCGCGGCGGCCGCGCTGAACCCGCCGGCCCATTGCCAGCGTCGCAAATTCCTGCGCAGCGATACGATCTTCGCGCTTTCGCTTCCAGCCGCTTCGCTCTCCGATGCAAGCGCTGCTTCGATACGCGGCCACAGTTCGGCGCGCGGTGTGCGCGGCGCGATCGTATCCGCCAGTGGTGCCAGCCGATCCTGCCAATATGTGATCTTTTCGGCAAAGGCCGCATCGGATTGCGCGCGCGCACGCGCCGCCAGGAGGTCCTCGCCCTCCAGCAGGCCCAGCACAAATTCGGCGGCGAGCAGTTCGTCGCTGGTCATTCGCCCGCCTCCATACAAGCCTTGAGCTTGGTGAGGCCGCGCCTGATCCAGCTTTTCATCGTGCCGAGCGGGACACCAATGCTCTCGGCCAGTTCGGCATAGGTCCGGCCCTCGAAAAAGGCGGTGCGGATCGCCTCACGCGGGGTTTCGTCCAGCGTGTCGAGACAGCCGTGTACGCGGGCTTCGCGCTCGGCGTCGATCAGCAACGCCTCGGCTAGCGGGCTGGCGTCGGCAATCGGCGCAGCCTCGCTTTCGGGGACCGCGCTGCGGCGGGCCTTGCCCGAACGCAGGCGATCGATCGCGCGATTGCGCGCAAAGGTCGCCAGCCACGAGATCGGGCTTGCCCTTGCGGGATCGAACCGGTCGGCCCGTCGCCAGAGTGTGAGATAGACGTCCTGCAACGCGTCCTCGGCTTCCTTCTCGTCGCCCAAGATACGGTAGCAGATGCCGAATAGTTTCGCCGAAGTCGCTCGATAGATGTCTTCGAGCGCGGCACGCTCGCCCGCCGCCAGCCGCAGCATCGCCGCCTTCAGGCGTTCGCGCGCTTCGGTGCTGGCGGCTCGCATCAGCAGCCCGCCCCGCAGTCTGCGCGGCTGGTTTCGATCTGGATGGTGGGATGCCCGATTCGGTGGTGGTGTTCGAGGTCGTGCGCCACGTCGCGCAGGAAGGCATCCCCCGGGTGCCCCTGCGGCATCACCAGATGCGCGGTCAGTGCGGTTTCGGTGGTGCTCATCGGCCAGATATGCAGGTCGTGCACCGTTTCCACACCGGGAAGCGCGGCAAGATAGGCGCGCACATCGGCTTCCGCGATGCCGCGTGGGACCGCCAGCATGCTCATCGCGACACTGTCCTTCAGCAGGCCCCATGTGCCCCAGCCGATGACCGCCACGATCACGAGGCTGACGGTGGGATCGATCCAGCGTGCCCCCGTCCAGATGATGACCAGACCGGCGATCACCACGCCTAGGCTGACCAGCGCGTCCGCCGCCATGTGCAGGAAGGCGCCGCGGATGTTGATATCGTCCTGCCCGCGCATGAACAGCGCGGCGGTGCCGGCATTGATGGCGATTCCGATCCCGGCGACCACCACCATGGTTCCGCCCTGGACCGGGGCGGGTTCGGCCATGCGGTGAAGGGTCTCGAACAGGATCGCGCCGATCGCCACCAGCAGCAGCCCGGCATTGGCCAGCGCGGCAAGGATGGTCGAGCTCTTGTAGCCATAGGTGAAGCGCTGCGATGCAGGGCGCTTCGCCGCGACGCTTGCTCCCCATGCAAGCAACAGGGCGAGGACGTCGGAAAGATTGTGGCCCGCATCGGCGATCAGCGCCATCGAGCCGGAAATCCAGCCGTAGGTGGCTTCGATCACTACGAATGCAGTGTTGAGGACGATGCCGATCAGGAAGGCATTGCCGAAATCCGCGGGCGCATGGCTGTGCGTGTGGCCATGCCCGTGCCCGTGATCATGCGAATGGCTGTGACCCGCTCCCATCGCGCTATCGATAGACGCAGGAATCGAGCCCGTCACGGCCGACCGCACCGATGCGCGCGGAAATGGTATTGCCGTGACGTGCAAGCCACCCGCGCGGGTTCTTGACCGAACGTTCCTTGGGCAGCGGCAGTGCAGCCGCCATCCGCGCTGCCTCGAGCGGGGTCAGCGACGCGGCCGGTTTGTCGAAATAGCGCTGCGCGCCGGCTTCGACGCCATAGGTACCGATCCCGGTTTCGGCGACGTTGAGATAGACCTCCATGATCCGGCGCTTGCCCCAGATCTGTTCGATCAGCACGGTGAACCAGGCTTCGAAGCCTTTACGCACATAGCCGCCGCCCTGCCACAGGAAGACGTTCTTTGCGGTCTGCTGGCTGATTGTCGATCCGCCACGGATACGCCCGCCCTGCCGATTGCTCTCGATCGCTTTCTCTATTGCTTCGCGGTCGAAACCTTCATGCAGGCAGAACTTGCCGTCTTCGGCGGCAATCACGGCGCGCACCATGCTGCGGTCGATATTCGACAGCGAGGTCCAGTCCTTGGTGATGCCGTTCTCGTCCATCAGCATCGTCGCGGTGACGGGGACGGGCAGGAATTTGAACAGCAGCACCAACCCGAGGCTGAGGCCTAGAAACCCGACCAAGGCCTTGAACAGGAAACGGATCAGCCAGCGCATGCGCCGCATCTAGCGCCGCGCCGGGCGGCGCGCAATCTGGCAGCTTGCAGCCTTGCTCCGCGCATGCTTACTTTGCGCCGCAGCCACGGGGAGCTGTGAGGGAGTATTCTATGCGCAGAGCATTGTTCGCTATCGCCACTTCGGTGGTCGCTCTTACCGCCGGCGCAGCGCCTGCCGCCGCCGATCCGGCAGCGGTGAAACAAGCTGTAGCTGCGGATTACGACAGCCATCTCGAGGATCTGTTTGTCCACTTCCACGCCAACCCGGAACTCTCTTTCCTCGAGGTCGAAACGGCGCAGCGCATGGCGGTGGAACTGAAGGCAGCCGGGCTCGAGGTGACCGAGGGGGTCGGCGGTACGGGCGTGGTCGGCATGGTGCGCAATGGTGACGGTCCGCTGATCCTGCTGCGCGCGGACATGGATGGTCTGCCCATGCCGGAAAAGACCGGCCTCGACTATGCCTCCACCGCGACGCAGGTCGGCCAGGACGGGAATGAATATCCGGTCATGCATGCCTGCGGCCATGATGTGCATATCACCTCCATGGTGGGCACCGCGCGGCGGTTGATGGCGATGAGGGACCAGTGGTCAGGCACGCTGATGTTCGTCGTCCAGCCCGCCGAAGAACGTGTCGGCGGGGCCGCTGCCATGCTCGAAGACGGGCTCTATGAACGGTTCGGCACGCCCGATTATGCACTGGCGTTCCATGTCGCTTCGATCCTGCCGACCGGGAAGATTTCGGCGTCGGAAAGCATCCAGTATTCCAGCGCCGATTCGGTCGATATCAAGGTGCCCGGTGTCGGCGCGCATGGCGCCAGCCCGCATATGGGGCGCGACCCGGTCTACATCGCCTCGCAAATCGTCACCGCCATGCAATCGATCGTCAGCCGCGAGATCGAGCCGCTGTCACCTGCGGTGATCACGGTGGGCGCCTTCCATTCGGGGACCAAGCACAACATCATCTCGGACCGGGCGGACCTGCAGCTCACGGTCCGTGCCAATGACGAGGCCACCCGCGCGCAATTGCTGGCCGCGATCGAACGCGTCGCCGTCAATATCGGCAAGGCGCACGGTCTGCCCGACGCTACGCCGGTGGAAGTCGCGGTTTCGGAGGGAACGCCCGTGACCAATAACGACCCGGCACTCGCCCGGCGGCTCAATGCGGTGATGCAACGCGATCTGGGCGAAGACGTGCTCGTTCCCTGGCAGCAGCGCGGCATGGGCGCGGAGGACTTCGCCTATTTCGTCGCCGAAGATTACGGCGTGCCGGGCTATTATTTCGCTGTCGGCGGTACGCCGCAGGAAGCCTTTGATGCGGCCGCGAACGGCGGGCCGCCGGTGCCGTCGCATCACTCGCCGCTGTTCAAGATCGCGCCGCGCGAGAGCGTGACGCTGGGCACTGAGGCGATGGTCGCAGCGGTTCTCGATCTTGCGCCTGCAGAGGGATGAAGATTACGAAAAAGCCGCCGTCCCGTTGGGGGCGGCGGCTATTCGTTTCCAGTTCTTTCGGGCTATGGCCTAGGCCATTCCCGGCAGCAGCTTTTCACCAGCGATGGTCTTCATCGCCTTCTGCAGTTTTTCGAAGGCACGCACTTCGATCTGGCGGATGCGTTCGCGGCTGACGTCGTAGACCTGGCTCAGTTCCTCGAGCGTCTGCGGATTTTCCGTCAGGCGGCGTTCGGTGAGGATGTGCTTCTCGCGGTCATTGAGGCTGTCCATCGCCTCGACCAGCATGTCGTGGCGCACTTCGGATTCCTGCGCGTCGGCAACCAGCTCGTCTTGCAGTGGACCATCGTCCTTGAGCCAGTCCATCCATTCGCCCGAACCGTCTTCGCCATTGCGCATCGGTACGTTGAGCGAACCATCGCCGCCCATCATCATCCGCCGGTTCATGTTGACGACTTCCTGCTCGGGCACACCGAGATCGGTCGCGATCTTGTTCACGTCCTCGGGATGGAGGTCGGTGTCCTCGTAAGCGTCGAGGTTCTTTTTCATGCGGCGCAGGTTGAAGAACAGTTTCTTCTGCGCGGCGGTGGTGCCCATTTTGACGAGGCTCCACGAACGCAGGATATATTCCTGTATGCTCGCCTTGATCCACCACATCGCATAAGTCGCGAGGCGGAAGCCACGATCGGCTTCGAATTTCTTGACGCCCTGCATCAGGCCGACATTGCCTTCGGAAATGAGATCCGACACGGGCAGACCGTAGCCTCGATAACCCATGGCGATCTTGGCCACCAAGCGAAGGTGCGAAGTGACGAGCTGCGCGGCAGCTTCGGGATCGTCATGTTCCTCATAGCGCTTCGCGAGCATGTATTCCTGCTCTTGCGTCAGCACGGGGAATTTCTTGATTTCGGAAAGATAGCGGTTGAGGCTCTGCTCACCGCCGAGCGCCGGAACGCTCAAAGTTTTGGTATTGCTCACTTGTACCCTGACCTTTCTTGCGTCGACCTCGTTTGCCGGACCCCTGATGGGCATCCGGGCTTCGGGCCACTGCGGTTACATATAGCGAACTGAGCCCAAATTGCACACACGTTTCGTCGATTTCAACGTGCGGTTTGGTCGATCAGTTCCCGCATGTCGCGGGGCAATTGGGCGCAGAAATCCAAGGTTTCAGCGCTGATAGGATGTTTGAATCCGAGCCTCGCCGCATGCAATGCCTGACGCTTGAAGCCCAGCTCATCGAGCAGTGGTTTCAAAGCCTTGGGCGCACGTCCGTAGACAGGGTCTCCCAATAGCGCATGACCGATTGACGCGCAGTGAACACGCACCTGATGCGTGCGGCCGGTCTCCAACCGGCATTCGAGCAGCGATGCGCCATCGAGACGCTCCAAAGTCGTGTAATGCGTGACCGCATGCTTGCCGCGATTGGAGGTGTCGGGAAGCACGGCCATCTTCTTGCGATCTCGATCCGAGCGGCCGAGTCGTCCGGAGACCGTGCCCGAGGACGGGTTCGGGTGACCGGCGCAGACCGCGAGATAGCGCCGGATAATCGAATGATCGGCGAATTGCGCGGCAAGCCCCTCGTGCGCGGCATCGGATTTGGCCACTACCAGAAGCCCCGAGGTATCCTTGTCGATCCGGTGCACGATACCCGGGCGGGCCACGCCATTGATCCCCGATAAGCGGCCGGCGCAATGATGGAGCAGGGCGTTGACCAGCGTTTGGTCCGGATTCCCGGCCGCGGGGTGCACCACCATGCCTGCAGGCTTGTCGACCACGATCAGGTGATCGTCCTCGAACACGATGTCGAGAGGAATGTCCTGCGGTTCTGCATGCAGCGGTTCGGGCGGGGGCAGGGCGAGCGCGAAGCGGTGCCCCGCGGCAATCTTGGCAGAACCGCTTGTGACGATGTTCCCGCCGACTTCGACCGCCCCCGAAGCTATCAATCCCTTGACCCGTTCTCGCGACAGGCCGGAAGCCTCGGCCAGCGCCTTGTCGAGCCGTCCACTCGTAGCGAGCGTTCCGGTGATGATTTCGCTCTCGGCCATGCTAGGGCCATGCGCGATGAAGATCGAAGTCTCAAGCAATGTCGTGTCCATGCTGCTGGGAGAGGCGCAAGCGGCATATCCATCCGAATGCTGCGGTATCCTGCTAGGGACTGGCGCGCGGATCGTCGAGGCGCGGACGGCGCGCAATGTCCACGACGCTCCCGAACAGCATTTCGAGATCGACCCGCAGGCACTGGTCGATGCCCATCGCGCGGCGCGTCAGGGCGGGCTTCAGGTCTTGGGCTATTACCATTCGCATCCCAATGGTTTGGCGCGGCCATCGGCCACCGATCGGGCGCAGGCGGCGCGTGACGGGTCGGTATGGGCGATTATCACGGCGGACCGTATCACCCTGTGGCGTTCGGGGGATGCGGGGTTCGAAGCGCTTCCCTATGAAGTCGCCCCCCGCTAAGAGCGTAACCCTTAATTCACCAATCGGGATATCAATGGACGACCGCCAATCGATCGATCTTGCCGCAATGCTGTGCTCGCGGCTGTGTCACGACATGCTCAGCCCCGTCGGGGCCCTGTCCAACGGGCTCGAATTGCTGGCGATGGAAACCGATCCCGAAATGCGCGCCAATGTCGTCGAACTGCTCGAACAGAGCGCGACGATCAGCACCAACAAGCTCAAGTTCTTCCGTCTCGCCTTTGGTGCGGCGGGCGGCTTCGGCGAACGGGTCGAGGTGGCCGAACCCAAGGCGTTGATCGAAGCGCTGGTGAGCGACAAGCCCAAGGTCACGATCAATTGGGCGCTGGCCGATGCGACATTGGCCAAGCCGGCGGTCAAGGTGTTGCTCAACTTCGCACAGATCGCGATCGATGCGCTGGTGCGCGGCGGTTCGCTCGACATCGGTGCCGAACGCCGCGACGGTGCCTGCGAGATCGTGGTGCGCGCCGCCGGGCCCAAGATCGCATTCGACGAGATGATCGGCCACGCGCTGGACGGCTCGCTCGCGCGGGCCGAGCTCACCAGCCGTACTGCAGCAGCGCACATGATTCATCTGCTCGCGAGCGAGAATGGTGGCGGGTTGCAATATCATCGGACCGCAGAGACGCTGGTCCTCGGGGCGGTTCTCCCCGAAGGCGAAGGGCTGATCGGTTGAGCGGTTCGGACTTCGGCAAGACCGGCGAACAACTGCCGGCGAGCGATGACGAACTGGTCGATCGCGAAGTGCTTTCGCCCAATCACGACGAACGCACCATGCCGATCCAGATGCTTGTCATCCATTACACCGAGATGGAGGACAAGGGCTTCGCGATCGAGCGCCTGTGCGATCCCGAGGCGAAGGTTTCCGCGCATTATCTAATCGGAGAGCAGGGCGAAGTCGTCCGGCTGGTGCCCGAAGAAAAGCGCGCATGGCACGCGGGCGTTTCCTATTGGCGTGGTCACAAGGACGTGAATTCTGCCAGCATCGGGATCGAGCTCGACCATCCCGGCCATCGGTATGGCTATCGCGAGTTCAACGAAGCGCAATTCCAGGCGCTGGTCCCGCTGGTGGCGCGGATCGTCAAGCAATATGACATCCCGCGAGCGAATGTGGTCGGCCATTCGGACGTCGCGCCTGCGCGCAAGATCGATCCGGGCGAGCTTTTCCCGTGGGAACGGCTGGCCGAATACGGCCTGTGCCTGCCCCGTCCGCGCAAGCTCGAGCGCGGCGATCCGTTCGACAATGATGCATCGTTCTACCTCGCGCTCGAGCGCTATGGCTATGACGTCACCGACGGACGCAAGGCCGTCGAGGCGTTCCAGAGGCGCTGGCGGCCGGAAAGGATCGATGGCGAGATAGATGGCGAGGTGCGCGCGATCCTGTTTCAGCTGTTGCTGGACCGCGATCGCGGAACCACGCGGTAAAAGAAGTCGAACGCAGCGAGCGGACTTCTTGCTAACCGGTCAGGGTACGACTTCCTCGTAGGAAAGCAGCGTCTCGTGCATGCGCTCAACTGCCACGCGCGCATTTACGCCGAGCAGGTAGCGTATGTTGCGCAGGTCATCGTCGAGCGAAGAACCGGGATCGTCGCCCTCGCATAGCCGGGCCATGTGCCAGCGATCGAACAGCCGTTCCTTGACCGAAACGAGATCGATCAGCCGGACATGCGCGTGACGGAAATCGCAGCAGATACGCTCGAAGATTTCCTCGACCACTTCTGCTTCGCCTTCGAGGATCTGGATGAACTGGTCTTCCACGAAAACCAGTATGCCGGTGATACCGGCTTCCTCGTTGAGCAGCGCGGCCTCGCCCGCGATCCGGGTGATCTGCCTGTCGATGGTCAATGCGCCGGGTTCGAGGCGCGAAACGCTGGAATAAAGCAGCCTGCTGATCGGCATGGTATTTTCCCCGGGGTTCAGGCGTCGACGGGCTGCACGGGGCCGCCCGTAAGCTGAAGGAAGTCGGCGGCGGCGATCGGACGTCCGGTCAGAAAACCCTGAACCTCGTCACAGCCCTGCTCCTGAATGAAACTGAGCTGCGAATCGGTTTCGATGCCTTCCGCGGTGATCTTCATGCTGAGGCTCGATCCCAATTGCGCGATGGCGCGAACGATCGACGCGCTGCCGACATCGTCGGGCAATTTCTGGACGAAGCTCTTGTCGATCTTGATGCGGCTGATCGGGAAGCGATGCAGGTAACTGAGCGAGGAATAGCCGGTGCCGAAATCGTCGAGCGAGATACGCACGCCCTGGTCGCGGATATGCGTCAGCGTGCGCAGGGCGGCCTCGTCATTGTTGAGCAGCGCGGTCTCGGTAATCTCAAGTTCGAGCCGTTCGGGCGCAAGCCCCGAATCGGCCAGTGCCTGCGAAACGGTTTGCGGGAGGCGCGGGTCGAGCAACTGGACAGGCGATACATTGACCGCGAGGTCGATGTGTTCGGGCCAGCCCGCGGCATCCTTGCAGGCGCGCCGCAGTACGTCCGAACCGATGCGGGAAACAAGGCCGAGCTCCTCCGCGATCGGGATGAATTCGGTGGGCGATATTTCGCCATGTTGGGGGCAAGTCCATCGCAGCAGCGCCTCCGCACCCGTAATCTCGCCCTGGGCCGAGGAGAAGACCGGCTGATAAACGATCCTGAACTCGTTGCGCATCGACGCGCGGCGTAAGGATGCCTCGAGCGAACGGCGCCGCTGGATCGCTTCCATGAGCCTGGGTTCGAACAGGCGGTAAGTCTGCTTCCCGCCATGTTTGGCGGAATAGAGCGCGATATCCGCATGCTGGACCAGCGCGTCGGGATCGCTGCCATGATCGGGCGCCATGCCGACACCCACGCTGCCGCTGATTTCAACGACATTGCCTTCGATGATCATGGGGCGCGAGAGGATTTCGACAACCCGTTCCGCCACGGTCGTTGCAGCGTCGGGATCGCCGAGGCCGAACGCGATGATCGCGAACTCGTCGCCGCCGATGCGTGCGACGATATCGCCATCGCGGGCTGCCAGCCGGAGCCGGTTGGCAATCCGCTGCAGCACAAGGTCGCCGATCGGATGCCCCAACGTGTCATTGATCGGCTTGAAGCGGTCTAGATCGACCATCAGCAGCGCAAACGGTGTACCGCCATCGCCGAGCGCATTGCATTCATTGCGCAGCGCCTCGGTAAACTGGTGGCGATTGGCGAGATTGGTCAGGGCATCATGCATCGCGATATGCGCGATGCGGTTTTCGCTTTCGGTGGTTGTGCGGCGTTCCACCAGATAGGTGGAGATGCCGGTGCCCACGATCAGCAGAGCGACCATGCCGATGGCGGCGGCCATGGCTGCGAATGCCTCGCTGTCGGCGCCTTGCGAATATCCCGCCATGGCGGTGACCGAGAACCCCGCCATGCCGCTGAAGTGCAATCCGACGATCGCGAGGCAGAGCAGGCCGCCCGCCTGCCATGTCCGGTAAGGCGTGTCGTTCTTGCGCAGCAGGTGAATTGCAGCGATCGAGCAGCCCATTGCAATCGCGAGCGACCCCATGACGTACCGCCAGTCCCAGTGCACGATCCCGTCGACCCGATAGGCGAACATGCCGGTGTAATGCATCGCGCCGATCGCGAGGCCGATGGTGGAGCCACCGGCCAGGCTCGCGATGCGGGGCGAGGTGGACGACGCGAGAACCAGCCCGATGCCGATCCCTCCGGCGGCCATCAGCGCCGATATGACGGTCAGTACGCCATCGAGCGTCACGGGTGCGGACGTCTGGTAGCCGAGCATGGCGATGAAATGGGTCGCCCAGGTGGCCGCCCCGGCAGTCACTGCCGACAGGAAGCACCAGTGGATCCAGGCTTCGCCCTTGTCGGTAATGGTCTTGCGGAAGAGAGTCGCCGAAACCATCGAGCCCGCGATGCACATCAGCGCAGCCATGAGCACGAACCACAAATTGTGTTCGTATAGAATGCAGCCAATGATGCGCATGGAATTCTTGCGTTTCCGCCTTGTTTTCGCAGGAAAATCGCGATTTGGTCTAGCTTGCAAAGGTTAAGGAATTGATGCCGTGACCGCCCGGCCTCGGAAAGAACCGCTTTGCTTGTTGCGTGCGAAAATCGTCCGTCGGGGGACTTAATCCTGTTCCCAGCTTGGCGAACCCCGCACGACGGCCTATCTGCGGTGCCGCCAGGGGGCCGGGCAGCCGCGTGCCGCGAGGTACGAGGAAAGTCCGGGCTCCACGAAACGAGGGTGGCGGGTAACGCCCGCCCGGTGGGTCTCTTCGGAGGCCGATCGAGGGAAAGTGCCACAGAGAGCATACCGCCGATGGCCTGTTCGCAGGCTCAGGCAAGGGTGAAAGGGTGCGGTAAGAGCGCACCGGGGCTTCGGCAACGCGGCCCGCATGGCAAACCCCACCCGGAGCAAGGCCGAATAGGGGTGGCGCGCCCGTGCAAGCGGGCAGGTGCGTTTCGCATCGACCACCCGGGTTGGCTGCTTGAGCTGCGGAGCGATCCGCAGCCTAGACGAATGGCTGCCCCCGCGTGGCTGGTGTGCAAGCATACCGCGCGCGGGACAGAACCCGGCTTACAGGCCCCCTGGCATCACAAAATGGCGAGAGGGCGCACCTCGGCAGAAGGGCTATCCGATCGCGGCGGCCGGGCCGACAGGCCGTGCAACGGGAACGCGCTGGCCTTCCACCTCGAGCCCTTCGAACGGGCGGCAAGCCTCGTTCATTTCATCGGACATCAGGTGGGCTTTCATCATTGGGTCGGCCGTGCTCCAGTCGGTTTGCGGATCGTGGCGGACAACGCATAGCGCACGCCAGGCAATCGGCAGCTCTTCGAGCTGGTGCACCCCGGGCAGCCCTTCGATCAATACCTCATGTCCCGCATAGTGACCTTCGGCGTGGCCGATGAACTTGGCCTCGGTCCCACGGATGTGAATTCGCTCCGTTCCTTGGTCGATCCGCGCGAACGTATCGAGGCGGATGGCGAAAGCCGCCCAGATCGACAGGGCGATCAGGATTACCAGAGCGGCCATGGTCGCAACGACCGTGCGTTTGGCCAGCGGATTGTCGAGGCCCTCGGGGTGTTCGATCAACGGGTCAACTCCTACGCGGCACAGCAGCAGCGCGCTCGGCAGGCGAGTCGCGGCCGTCCTGTGGGCGCAGGCCGATATTCCCGTTTCGCGCCCTGCGCTAACGGAATTCGGCGTGCTGCGTCGTGATCGTGCCGTCGGTTTCGCTCGCGCGGATTATGCGCCGCTGGTCGCCCTCTAGTACCAGTGCGGTGAGTATTCCGGTGCGGAATGCCCCCGTGTCGATTCCGATGCGATAGGGGGTGTGTTCGACGTCCTCGAAGATGGTGTGCCCGTGCACCACGACATGCGTCAGAGGCTCGCGATGCTTGAGAAACCGATCACGGATCCAGCGCAGGTCGGACTGTTGCTGATCGTCGATCGCGCGCTTGGGATTGATGCCCGCGTGGGCGAATGCGTAATCGCCCGCGAGAATGATGTCTTCCATCGCGCCGAGGAATTTGCGGTGCTTCTTGGGCACCAGTTCGTGCAGTTCCTGCTGCAGTTCCTTGAGCGACAGTTCGTTGTAACGCTTTTTCTTGATCCCGTAGCTGAGCACGGTTTCGCGGCCGCCATGCTTGAGGAAATGCCGCAGCATCTCTTTGTCGTCGAAGCTCTGGAGGAACATTTCCTCGTGGTTGCCAGCCAGATAGCGAACCTTGCGCCGCTTCCCCCACTGGCGTGCGGTTTCAATGACCCGCGCGCTTTCGGGGCCCCGATCGACGAGGTCTCCGAGGAATATGATCGTGGTCTCCGCCTGGCCTACTTGCGCGTCGTCCTCTTCGATCGCGAGTATCAGTTCGTCGAGCAGGTCACACCGGCCGTGAATGTCGCCGATGACGTAGAAGCGTTGGCCTTCCGGAACCTTCGGACGGAACTTGGACGACCCGTTTCGTTTAAAAAGCTTCGCGAAGTTGATCATGAAAGAAAATTGGTTGCGGACCTGTAGCGAGGACGAGCGGACCCGATAGGCGCATGCCGCAGCGGTAGCAACAAATGCTCACGGGACTAGCCAAGGCGCGTTGCGTAAATAGCACAGCTATTGTTGCATATGCGAAAAGCATATGCCGCGATCTTGCGCAGAGCGTCCGGGATGTGCAGGTTTATATCTGTATCCGGACGAGGAGCCTAACAAAATGGCCCCGACGGATTCGCAGGTGGGACGAAGCGACACTCGTACAGGAGTTTGTAATGCTCACGTCGTTTCGCTCGCTGCGGCGGGTCTTTCTCTTGCAACGCCGGCCATGGCGCAGTCCGAAGAGGGCAGCGGTTTCACCACGTCGGCCAATGTTGCGCTCACCACCGACTACCGCTTCCGCGGCGTTTCGCTCTCGGGCGGCGATCCGGCCATCCAGGGCGGGTTCGATGTCGAGCACAACAGCGGGTTCTACGTCGGCACCTGGGCCAGTTCGATCAAGGGCGGGCCGTCCTATGGCGATCTCGAATTCGACATCTACGCCGGTTGGAGCGGCAGCCTGAGCGATGCGGTAAGCGTCGACGTCGGCGTGCTCTACTACATCTATCCGACCGAGGATCTCGGGCTCGATACCGATTACATCGAACCCTATGCTTCGATCAGCGCGAACCTCGGCCCGGCCGAAGCGACGCTGGGCGTGGCCTATGCGCCCGAACAGGATTCGCTCGGCGGCGACGACAACCTCTACATCTATACCGATGTGGGCTTCGGAATTGCAGATTCGCCGTTCAGCGTGACCGGCCACCTTGGCTATACCGACGGTGCGCTGGCTCCGCCGCTGCTCGCGGGCGCGGCCGACGATACGGGGCTCGACTGGTCGCTCGGCGTTGCAGTGAGCCAGGGCAATTTTGAAGTCGGTGTTGCCTACATCGGTGTCGAAGGGCCTTCGGTAAACGACTTCACCGACGATGCGATCGTCGGGACCATTTCCGCCAGTTTCTAGGAAACCACCGGGCGGTAAACGGGGGGCGCGTCAGCGATGGCGCGCCCCTTTCGCGTTCAATCGAGGGCGAAATCCACGGTCGTCACGACGCGTACCTTCTTGAACGGGGTGTCGCCAATGCCCCAGCCGCCGGCTTCTCCATCGCGCGCATCGATCGAGAAATAGCCCTGCGTCGCTTTGCGTATGCCACCGACATCGGCGCCGCTGTCCTTGGCGAACTGTTCGGCGGCCGCGCGCGCATCGCGGGTCGCTTCGGCGACCATGGCGGGCTTGATCGCATTGAGCCCGGTGAAGGTATAGCTGATGCCGGAACCATCCTCGAGGACGACACCCTTGCGGACGAGATCGGCCTGGCTCCGTACGGCGCGTTGCGCGCGGTCGATATCATTGGTGCGCAGGACGATACGCTGGCGCACGGTGTAGAAGACCGTACCGTCATCGGTGTAATTGGAGACATTGACACCGGCGGGTGTGAGCGCGCTTTCCGGGAAACCCAGCTCGGCAAAGAATGCGCGCAGCGCTTCGGCATCGCGATCGGTGCTTGCCTGCGCGGTCTGCAAATTGGTGGCGGTGGCAGCGAGAGAGAGCGTCCAGGTCGCCAGATCGGCAGTGACTTCGCGTTCGGCTAGCCCGCGAACGGTTACGCTGCGTTCCGCAGCCTTCATGCGGACCAGCCCGTCACCGAGCAGGAAGCCTCCCGCGACCAGCCCGCCCGCCATTATTCCGGCGGCGAGAAGCATGTGCTTCGGCGTTGCCAGCGACCCGGGGGGTATGGCACGGGCTTCGACGGAATCCGGTTCGTCGATCATCGAAATGTCCTCTCTGGCTCGCCTCCCGTTAGCCGGACCTAGTCGGAGGGCGATGAACCGTGTTTGAATAGCGACGAATGGAGGAATTCGTGACGAAGTACCTACACAGCATGATCCGCGTGACCGATCCGGATGCGACGATCGCCTTCTTCAAATTGTTCGGTGTGGAGGAAACGCGCCGCTTCGATGTGAAAGCTGGTCGCTTCACGCTGATCTTTCTTGCCGCGCCCGGGCAGGAAGGCGTGGCCGAGGTCGAACTGACCTACAACTGGCCGTCAGAGGATGGCAGCGCACCGGAAGAATACACCGGCGGACGCAATTTTGGCCACCTCGCCTACCGGGTCGAGAACATTTACGAGACGTGCCAGGCGATCATGGACGCGGGCCATATCATCCATCGTCCGCCCCGCGACGGCCACATGGCCTTCGTCAAGACGCCCGATGGTATCTCGATCGAGCTGCTGCAGGATGGCTATCTCGAGCCGCAGGAACCCTGGGCCAGCATGGAGAACAGCGGGAGCTGGTAAGCTCCCGCCGTCCAATCGACCTTATCAGTCGATATAGGGGGACCGCGCATCGTCCGGGTGCGTCGCCGACATCCTCAGTATGGCATAACCGACGACGGCGGAGATCAGCGATCCGAGCAGGATCCCGATCTTCGCCTCGTTGATCAACAATTGCTGACCGGTGAAGGCCAGGCCGCTGATGAACAGCGACATGGTGAAGCCGATCCCGCACAGTATCGACACGCCCCAGATCTCGGTCCAGCTCGCTTCGTCGGGGCGCGGTGCGAAACCCAGCTTGTCGGCGGCGAAGATGGCGGCGAAAATGCCCACCTGCTTGCCGAGGAACAGGCCCGCCGCGATCGCGAGCGGCAGCGGCGCAAGGATCTGCTCCATACCCATTCCGGCCAACGGCACTCCGGCATTGGCGAAGCCGAACACCGGCACTACCAAATAGGCGCTCCACGGCGCGAGCCCGTGCTCCATCCGTTCGACCATGGTCTGGTCATCGGGGCCGACCATTGGGATGCACAGCGCGGCGACGACGCCGGCGATGGTGGCGTGGATTCCCGAATTGAGCACGAAATACCACAGGACGATTGCCAGCAGGATGTAGGGCCAGAACCGGGCCACGCGCATCTTGTTGAGCACGAGCATGGCGACAACCACTGCGCCCGATGCAGCCAGCCAGCCGAGCTTGATGTTCGCGGTATAGAACAACGCGATCACCAGCACGGCGCCGATGTCGTCGACAATCGCCACCGTGAGCAGGAACAGCCGCAGCGATGCGGGGCAGCGATTGCCGAGGAGACCGAGCACGCCCATTGCGAAGGCGATGTCGGTGGCAGCCGGGATCGCCCAGCCGCGCATCAGTTCACCTTCGCCGCCGACCACGCCGACATAGACCAGCGCGGGGATCGCCATTCCGGCAACCGCTGCAAGGATCGGCAGACGGCGCGATTGGGCGGTAGACAGTTGGCCTTCGATCCATTCGCGTTTCACCTCGAGCCCGACGACGAAGAAGAACACCGCCATCAGTCCGTCGTTGATCCACAGGTGCAGGTCGTAGAGCTTCGGGATCGGCGTCCAGGGCAGCTTGCCGTAGAACAATTGCTCATATTCGCCCGCAAGCGGCGAATTGGCCGCGAGCATCGCGGCAGCCGCCACGAGGATGAGCAGGATGCCGGCCGAAGCGTCGCTGACGAAGAGCGCGCGGACGGGGGCAAAAACGAGGCGGAAAGCTGAAGGACGTTCGGTCATCTCGGGCATGCTCTCTTTCGCAAAGCGGCGCGCGTTGCAAGTCCTGAGGCAAGAAGGTATCCAGAAAGACAGGGGGTAACGGGTTGCTGCTTGGGTCTTTCACCGCAGCCGAATGGTTCGTGCTGGTCCAGCACGAACTGCTGCTGTTCGCGGCGGCCTTCTTCGCGCTGGGCATGATCGACGAATTTGCGCTCGATTGCACCTATCTTTGGCTGCGTTTCAAGGGGCGAATCCGCTCGCGCCAGATCGACGAACGCGAATTCGACGAAATCGACGGATTGGCGGGCAGGGCAGCCATCTTCATTCCCGCATGGCAGGAAGCCGACGTGATCGGGCCGACGCTGGTCCACATGCTCGAAGTGTGGCCACAGGACGAATTGCGTGTCTACATCGGCTGCTATCGCAATGATGCTGCGACAATGGCATCGGTCATCGCCGCAACGCGCGGCGACCCGCGCGTCAGGCTGGTGGTGCATGGCCGAGACGGGCCGACGTCCAAGGCGGACTGTCTCAATCGGATGTATGGCGCCCTTGCCGAGGACGAACGCCGCGAAGGAATCGAGGCGCGGATGGTGGTGCTGCACGACGCCGAAGACATGGTCGATCCGGCGGCCTTACGCCTGCTCGACCATGCGCTGTGGGATGCGCATTTCGTCCAGCTTCCGGTTCTGGCTCTGCCGCAACCACAATCGCGCTGGATCGCATCGCACTACTCGGACGAATTCGCCGAAGCGCATGGCAAGGCGCTGGTGGTGCGCGATGCCCTTGGGGCGGGCATACCGGGCGCCGGGGTCGGCTGCGCGGTGGCGCGCGGCTCGCTCGATCGGCTCGCGCATCAGCACGGTGGCAAGCCCTTCGCCGAAGATTCGCTGACCGAGGATTACGAACTCGGCCTGAAAATCTCGCTCGACGGAGGGCGGGGGCGGTTCCTGCGTGTGCGCGCCAGCAATGGGCAACTGATCGCGACACGTGCCTTCTTCCCCGCGCGCCTGAGCCAATCGGTGCGGCAGAAGACCCGCTGGATGCACGGGATTGCGCTGCAAGGCTGGGACCGGTTGGGATGGGGGCGGGACCCGGTGGAGTTGTGGATGCAATTGCGCGACCGTCGTGGTCCGCTTGCCGCCATCCTGCTTGTTACAGCCTATGTGCTGGTGGCGCTGATCGCGCTGCAATTGCTGCTCGAACGCGCCGGGCTTGTCCCGCCGCCGCCCGGATCGCCGCTGTTACAGACCTTGCTGTGGGTCAATCTGGCCGGGGTGGCGCAACGTTTCGCAGTGCGCTTCTGCTGTACCGCGCGCGAATTCGGCTGGCGGCAGGGCCTGCTGGCAATCCCGCGAACCTTCGTTTCGAACATCATCGCCATCATGGCCGGACGTCGCGCGTTGCTGGCCTATATCGGGACACTGCGCGGTGCGCCGGTTGTCTGGGACAAGACCGAGCATCGCGATCACCCGGCCATGGCCAGTCCGGAAGGGCAGGTGGCATGAGCGCGGCCGAAGGGCGCAGGCAGGGCCAGCCAGTGCTGTTCCTCGGCCTCCTGCTTGCTGGCTGGTGTCTCGCCCGGCTGCTGACCTGGCAGAGCCCTTGGCCGGAGGTGGCGCCGCTGACCGAAGCCTTGCAATTTGCGCGTGCGGACGTCGGTGGTGGTACGCCGCTGCCCCCGATGCGAACTGGTTCAAGCGCCCACCAATTGCAAAAGGTCGATCCGGGTTCGCGTGATCGGGCCATCCTCGCTCACAGGCCATCTCTCTTCGAGGGTCTGCCGCCGAGCGAGCCACTGAGCCCAGCCGATCCGGCTGCGCTTTTCGGCACGCATCGCACTGCCAGCGGACATGCGCTGCTGTTTGCACGCGGGATGGCCAGTCTTCCCCTTCCACGGAGCGTGGCTAGGCTGATCGATCGGCGGGCCGCCTCACCCGGCTGGGCCGAACAGTCTTCGTACGGGCGCTGGCGTTTCGATGGCTGGGTGGTCCTGCGCGAGGGCGGTTCGGCCGCCGCGAACGGGGCGCAAACGGGCGCGCCGGCAACCTATGGGGCGAGCCAGATGGGGGCGGTCCTCGCTTACCGTCTCAACCCTGGCGAGGCGCGCGACCCGTCAGCCTATTTCCGCGCGAGCCGCGCGCTGGTCGAAGGTGGGGAAACCGAACTGGCGGCGGGTGGGGCGATCAGGCCCTTCGGCAAACTGCCCGTGAAATTGCATGCCGAGCTTCGGGTAGCCGAAAGACCGGGGCAAGGGCCGGCCGTTCGACCGGCGGCTTTCCTCGCGGGCGGATTGGAAGGGGTAGAACTGGGTCACGGGCTGGCCGCGCGTGGCTATGCGCAGGCCGGTTACGTCGCGGGCGACTTCGCCACGCCCTTCGCCGACGGGGCGCTGGTCGTCGATCGCGAAGTGGCGCGTTTCGACCTCGGCCGAGTTTCGCTCGGAGGCACTGCACGGGGCGGGGTTCAACGCGGCGCGGCACGGCTCGATCTGGGGCCCAGCATGACATTGGACCTGACGCTCGACAACGTCCCGGCCCGGATCGAGGCCGACTATCGTTGGCGTGTCGCCGGCGATGCGACACCCGGACATGGCGGGGTGCTGACGCTTTCGACGGGCTTCTGACATTGTTCAGCTTTTATCCGAACCGACCCTGCGATAGGGCAAGGCCATGGACGTCTACCTCCCCATCGCGAACCTGTCCGTCAATGGACTGTGGATTGTCGCGCTCGGGGGGCTGACGGGCATCCTTTCGGGCCTGTTCGGCGTGGGCGGCGGCTTTCTCACCACGCCGCTGCTGATCTTCTACGGCATTCCGCCCACGGTCGCTGCGGCGTCGGCCTCGACGCAGGTGACCGGGGCCAGCGTGACCGGTGTTCTCGCGCATGGCGGGCGCGGCGGGGTCGATTACCGCATGGGCGCGGTGATGGTGGCGGGTGGCGTGATCGGCTCGGGGTTCGGCGCACTCCTGTTCCGTTTCTTCCGCGCGATCGGCCAGATCGACGTCGTCATCAGCGCGCTCTACGTCATCCTCCTCGGCACGATCGGCATGCTGATGGCGCGCGAAGCGGTCCAGACTTTGCGCGGGACCGCCAATGCGCAGGCCGCGCGGCGGCGCCACCACCCTCTCGTGGCCAGCTTGCCGATGCGGTGGCGCTTCTACCGCTCGGGCCTTTACATATCGCCGCTTGCGCCGCTCGTGGTCGGCGTAGCGGTCGGCATTTTGACCATGCTGATGGGCGTGGGCGGAGGCTTCATCCTCGTGCCTGCCATGCTCTATATTCTCGGCATGAGCGCCAATGTCGTGGTCGGCACTTCGCTCTACAACATCCTCTTCGTCACCATGGCGACCACGATGATGCATTCGCTCACCACCAAAGCGGTCGATATCGTGCTGGTGTTCCTGCTGCTGGTGGGTTCGGTCACGGGTGCGCAGCTCGGATCGCAGATCGCGGTGAAGGCCAAACCCGAAATTCTCCGACTGATTCTCGCCGCGATCGTTTTGATGGTTGCGTTCCGCATGTTCTTGGGCTTGTTCTACCAGCCCGACGAAATCTACACGCTGTATCCGCTGTGAGAGTGCTGCTGCTCCTGGCTTTTGCGTTTGCGCTCATGGGACAGCGCGATCCCATCCTCGTGCCCGAGGTCAGCCAGCACGAGGTTCAGGTGCGGCAGGGCTTTACCGGCACCGAATTGCTTTTGTTCGGCGCCGTACTCGATCCGCAGGGTCGCGCAGCGGGCAGCGACTACGACATCGTGGTCGTCCTCAAGGGACCGTCCGAACCCGTGCGCCTGCGCGAGAAGGAACGGTTCGCGGGTGTGTGGATCAACGCCGCCAGCAGCGACTTCCGTTCCGTCCCGTCCTATTTCGCCGTGGCCTCCTCGCGCCCGATCGGGGAGATCGTCGACGAGAAGACCGCTGCGATCTACGAATTCGGCACCGATTACATTCAGCTCTCGCCAAGCGGGGTGATCGATCCCGATGAACAGGCGCGGTTCAAGGCGGGGCTGGTCGATCTCAAGACGCGGCAGGAACTCTACAAGCAGGATTTCGGCGGAGTCCAGATCAGCGAACAGGTGCTCTACCAGTCGCGAATCTCGCTGCCGTCGAATGTCTCGACCGGGACCTACACTGCGGAGACCTTCGCCGTGCGCGACGGGCGCGTGATCGCTTCCGCGCTGGCGGAAGTGGAGGTCAGGAAGGTGGGGTTCGAACGGCTGGTGGCGGAATCCTCGCAGGAATGGTCGCTGATCTACGGCCTGCTGGCAGTAGCGTTGTCGGTCGGCATGGGCTGGGCTGCGGGGCGGCTGTTCGCGCTGATCTGAGCGACCTACGCGGGTTAGCGTTGACCACATATTAAGGCATTTCGATCAGGCAGGCTGCAGGCGCATCAGCGCGTTTTGCTATGGGGCACGGCCGGATCGATGAACGACATGGGTAATTCGGGATTTCGCACTTTCGATCCGGCGAAGGAAGCCGGCGCCGAACCGCCGCAACCGCGTGGCAATTCGCTGCGTGACCGCATCATGCGGGGTGGCAGTGGAGCAGGGGGCGCACCCACGCCGTCGCCCTCGGGCTATGTCCACCAGCCGCAAGCCGTGGCGAGCGACGCCCATAGCCAGCCCGTTCGTGAAACCGAGCCAGAGCAAGCGCAGGCCGCGCAGGTCGATCCGATTGCGGCTTCGGAGGCCCGCGAAGCCGCGCCCGATCCGGTCCCTGCAGTCGAAGCGGAGCCCGCACCGAGCCCCGAACCGCCTCGCGCACCCAAGCCGAACGAGGAACCGCCTTCGATCAGCGTCAATGCGGACAAGCCGATCGGTGTCGTCCTAGAGATCGCGGGCTCCGGCTCGCAGATTGCGATCGACCTCGAGCGGTTGAACGAATGCGGCGAAGATGCTGACCCCTCGATCGCCATGGCCGGCCAGGTCGGCTCGCAGATCAAGATCCGCGTGGGCAACAGCTGGCTGCTCGCCAGCGTGCGCAACCAGCGGCAGGATCGCAAGGCGGGGTCGATCCTCGCCAATATCGATTTCCTCGGCGAGGGCACCGAAGAGAAACTGACCGGCAAGCTGCACGCCTTTCGTCGCGGTGTGACGCGTTACCCGGTGCCGGGCGCGCTGGTCTATCCCGCGACCACCGCCGATCTGAAGCAGGTCTACGCCAGCGACGGCCGCAGTTCGATCACCATCGGTAAGGTCTATCCGACCAAGGACATCCGCGCAGGCGTGTATGTCGATGCGATGCTGGGCAAGCATTTCGCGCTGCTGGGCTCGACCGGTACCGGCAAGTCGACCAGCGCGGCGCTGATCCTGCACCGGATCTGCGAGGCTGCGCCCGAGGGTCATATCGTGATGGTCGACCCGCATGGCGAGTATGCCTCGGCTTTCCGCAACACCGGCGTGATCCTCGACGTGTCCAATCTGCAGATGCCCTACTGGATCATGAACTTCGAGGAGCATTGCGAGGTCCTGCTGACCAGCAATGGCAACGACCGTCAGGTCGATGCGGACATTCTCGCCAAATGCCTGCTCAAGGCGCGGCAGAAGAGCCGACTGGCCGAGGCCATGGGCAAGATCACGGTGGATTCCCCGATCCCCTATCTGCTGTCCGACCTGTCGAACGAGCTGCAGGACGCGATGGGCAAGCTCGACAAGTCGACCAACACCGCGCCCTACATGCGGATCAAGACCAAGCTCGACGAGATCAAGGGTGATCCGCGCTACCAGTTCATGTTCTCGGGCATGCTGGTGGCAGACACGATGACCGATTTCATCGCCAAGATCTTCCGCATGCCTTCGAACGGCAAGCCGATTTCCATCATCGATGTCTCGGGCGTTCCATCGGATATCACCGCGACGGTCGTGGCGGTGCTCAGCCGGCTGGTGTTCGACTTCGCTATCTGGAGCCGCGACGAGCGCACTTCGCCGATCCTGCTCGTATGCGAGGAAGCGCATCGCTACGTGCCAAACGAGAAGAATGCCGATGGCAATTCGGTGGGCACGATCCTGTCGCGGATCGCCAAGGAGGGCCGCAAGTACGGCATCAGCCTCGGCCTGATCACGCAGCGACCGTCGGATCTTGCCGAGGGCGTACTGTCGCAATGCGGCACGATCCTCTCGATGCGTCTCAACAACGACCGCGACCAGGACTTCGTCCGCGCGGCGATGCCCGAAGGGGCGCGCGGGTTCCTCGATGCGATCCCCGCCTTGCGCAACCGCGAATGCATCATCTGCGGCGAGGGCGTCGCGATCCCGATCCGCATGAGCTTCGACAATCTCGAGGAAGCCAAGCGCCCCGCCTCGGACGATCCCAGCTTCGTCGAGCTGTGGAACCAGACCGGCGGCGAGGAGGAGATCGTCCAGCGCACCGTCCAGCGCTGGCGATCGCAGGGCTAGGTCCCGCGCGTATCGCCGAACAGATGGATATGCAGACGGTCGCTCATCCGGAAGCCGTGCTCGACGCATAATGGCGCAAGCCATTGCTCGCGTTCGCGTAGCGTCGCGCTGTCAGTGCCTTCGGGCATCAGGAACACGTGGTCGCGCTTGAAGCGGTAGCGATCGCGCAGCGCCAGCACCTCGTCGAGGTCCGCGGGCGCAGCGATCACGAATTTGAACCAGGCGCGCGGGTCGGTGGCATAGGCGTCGAGCCGCTCGGGGATCAACGCCAGGTCTGCCGGATTGCCGCTATGCGCGAGCTTGGGGCTGACGTTGAACTGGTCGATGCGGATGTCGAGCGCGGGGCTTGCCCTGGTCGTGCCGTTGGTCTCGATCTCCACCGTGACGTCGGGCAGATGGCCCAGCAGCCGCGCCAGCGCGGGCGCCTGCAGCAGCGGTTCGCCGCCGGTGATCACCAGGCGCTTCTGGCCCAGCGCGGTGATACGCGCGGCAACCTCTTCCTCGTCCAGCGTGAGCTGGTTGGCCGTGCGGTCGAATTCGACCCCGTCACGGTGCGGCCGCTCGTCGCCAGTGAAATGCCACGTATAGGCGGTGTCGCACCACACGCAGGCGAGATTGCAGCGCGACAGCCGCAGGAAGGTGCAGGGCATACCTGCACTCGGCCCTTCGCCCTGCACGCTGGCGAAGATCTCCGGCTCACCCGGAGCCTGCGTGGCGAGGACTAGCGGCATCGGGCACCCGCACTCGGTTCGTCGTGCGCGGCGCACACATGGACCGCATGGACCACGGTCCAGGCACAAAAATCGAACCGATCAGTCATGCGGGTTTTGATCGATGCACTCGATTGAACATGCGCTTTGCAAGCGGGGGTAGGATCGTAGGCCATCGTCGCGCTCATGACACAAACGGGCCGCGTAGGAAATCGCCGCCCTCGTTCAACCCATCCGTCACCCCGGCCTCCGAGCCGGGGTCGGGCTGTTCTTCGTTGCGGGCACAAGGCCGAGCGAAGAAACCTGACCCCGGATCAAGTCCGGGGTGACGAGAGGGGTAGGCGTGTTTGTCAGCCGAGCCGCGCCAGGGCGGCTTCGAGCCGTGCGACTTCGGCGGTGTGGTGCGCATGGTCGGCGCGCGCCTTCTCGACCGCTTCGGGCTTGGCGCGTTCGACGAAGTTCGCATTGCCGAGCCGTCCTTCGAGCGACTTGGCTTCCTTGGCCGACGCCTCCAGCGCCTTCGACAGCCGGGTCTTCTCCGCCTCGATGTCGATCACGCCTTCGAGCGGAATGACAAGCGCATCCTCGCCCGCTGCGATCTGCATCGCCGCGCCGGCGGGCGCTTCGGCGAAGTGGATCGCAGTCAGGCGCGCGAGCCGTTCGATGGCCCCGGCATCGGCCTCGACCACCGATTTCGCCAGCGCGCTGGGCGCGGGGCAAAAGGCTTCCAGCTTGGCGCCCGGCGCAATGCCAAGCTCGTTCTTGGCGGTGCGGATCGCGCTGGTCAGCGCAATCAGCCAGTCGATTTCCGCCTTGGCCTCGGCATCAACCTCGGCCTGCGGATCGACCCAGCTTGCAGTGATCAGCGGATAATCGGCACGGTCGCCCTGCTTGGACCACAGTTCTTCGGTGATGAAGGGCATGAAGGGGTGCAGCATCACGAGGATCTGGTCGAGCGCCCAGCCGGCGACCGCCCTGGTCTCCTCGTCGAAATTGCCTTTGACCAGTTCGATATACCAGTCGCAGAACCGGTCCCACACGAAGTGATAGATCGTGTTCGCTGCCGCATCGAAACGCAGATCGGCCAGCGCCGCATCGAGCGCCTGCCTGGTCTGGACGACTTCGCCGATGATCCAGCGGTTGACCGCATGGGTCGCCTTGGGTGCAGCAATGCTGGTGCTCGCGCCGATGCCGTTCGACTGGCAGAAGCGCGTCGCGTTCCACAGCTTGGTGGCGAAGTTGCGGTATCCCTCGATCCGCTTGTCATCCATCTTGATGTCGCGGCCCTGGCTTTCCATCGCCGCCATGAAGAAGCGCAGCGCATCGGCGCCGTACTGGTCGATCAGCCCCAGCGGGTCGACGACATTGCCCTTCGACTTGGACATCTTCTGCCCATCCGCCGCGCGGACGAGGCCGTGCAGATACAGCTTGGGCCACGGGTTCTGCCCGGTGGTGTACTGCCCCATCATCATCATGCGGGCATCCCAGAAGAACAGGATGTCGAAGCCGCTGACCAAAAGGTCGTTGGGATAGTGCTTGGCGACAAGGTCGGTCTGCTCGGGCCAGCCGAGCGTGGCGAAGGGCCAGAGCGCGGAGGAGAACCACGTGTCGAGCACGTCTTCGTCGCGCCAAATTGGGTATTCTCTGGTTAGATCGAGATCATTTTGAAAGATAGCTTCTATCGCGGCTGCTCGTCCGGCAAAGAGACGTACCGTCGCCGTTTTTCCTACCCGCGCTAATTCGCTTTCAGCCTTAGAAATTGCAGCATCGGAATCCGAGGCAACGAAGCATGCGTCATTCTCAAGGCTTGCATTGAGGTGCTTCGGGGCGTGAGGCACATCGAGACCGATACTGTCGAAGCTATCTAGTTTTGGTCCGTACCACGCCGGGATCCGGTGGCCCCACCACAGCTGGCGGCTGACGCACCACGGCTGGATGTTCTCCATCCAGTTGAAGAAGGTCTTTTCCCAAGCCTTGGGTACGATCTCGACATCGCCGTTCTTCACCGCCTCGATCGGCTTCTTCGCAAGCGTTTCGGCATCGACATACCACTGATCGGTCAGCCAGGGCTCGATCACCACGCCGCCGCGGTCGCCGAAGGGCGTCGCGATGGTGCGCGGTTCGGCATCGAGTTCCTGTTCCTCGCCCTTCTTGGTCTTGGCGATATGCGGGATCAGATGGCCGCTTTCCTTCAGCCGCTGGACCACCAGCTCGCGCGCGCCGTCGACCCCGTCGCGCTTGAAGCGGTGCAGGCCGAGGAATTCTTCCGGCACCAGCCCGTCGGCGGTCTGGCAGACATTGGCTTCCGCATCGAGCATGTTGAGCATCTCGGCGGGCTTGAACCCCGCGCGCTTGCCGACCTCGAAATCGTTGAAATCGTGCCCGGGGGTGATCTTCACCGCGCCGCTGCCCAGTTCTGGATCGGCATGTTCGTCGGCCACGATCGGCACGCAGCGGCCGGTGATCGGCAGGACGACATGCTTGCCGACGACCGATTTGTAGCGCTCGTCATCGGGATGCACCGCCACCGCCATGTCGGCGAGCATGGTTTCGGGGCGCGTGGTCGCGACCTCGATATGGTCGCGTCCGTCGGCCAGCGTGACGCCATCTTCGAGCGGGTAGCGGAAATGCCAGAACGAGCCCTTCACATCCTGCGTCTCGACCTCGAGGTCGGAGATCGCGGTCTTGAGCTTGGGGTCCCAGTTTACCAGCCGCTTGTCGCGGTAGATCAGCCCGTCGTTATAAAGGTCGACGAAGGTTTTGAGCACGGCATTGCTGAAATGCTCGTCCATGGTGAACTGTTCGCGGCTCCAGTCCATCGAACAGCCGAGGCGGCGCAGCTGGCGCGTGATCGTGCCGCCGCTTTCCTCTTTCCACTCCCACACCTTGGCGACGAAATCCTCGCGGCTGTAATTGATGCGCTTGTCCTGCTTCGCTTCCAGCTGGCGTTCGACGACCATCTGCGTGGCGATGCCCGCATGGTCGGTGCCCACCACCCACAGCGCGTCCTTGCC